>JAABUJ010005249.1_pt1 | contig 13047 bp, 9 predicted proteins | sample 5559131 | NCBI WGS metagenome assembly JAABUJ01 (sample SAMN10711875, study PRJNA513366) | rock metagenome | isolation source: Antarctica rocks | place: Antarctica: Victoria Land, Mt New Zealand nord | collected 2016-01-07
CGAGGGTACGCCGTAATGGGCCAGCAACAGCACGGCCGTGCCCTCGCGCAGCCCGAAGCCAGCGATTGTGAGCGGCACGGCGTTGGTCAGCACGACCAGGGGGAAACAGTTGACCACCACATCGAAGCCGGTGGGCCGCCAGGCCTGCAGGATAATCCAGAACTGCAACAACACGATAGCGAATGAGACAGCCGTCAGGGCCAGGCAAGCCAGGGCCGTGCCCGCCGAGAGGCCCTCCAGACTGGCCACCGTGCGCTCCACCCTGGCCCGCAACGGGCGCACCAACCGGGCCAGGGCCAACAGGGGGGCCACATGGCGGGGCAGCACCACAATGTACGCGGCGACCGCTCCACCGGCTAGCAGGGCCAGGCCGGCCCAGTGGCCGATCCAGGCCCAGGCCCCCACCACGGAGAGCAGGGCCAGCACGATCACATCGTAGAGCTTATCCACCATGACCAAGCCGCCGATGCGCACCTTGCGCGGATCGGCGATATAGGCGGCCCGGGTTAGCTCACCCAGGCGGGCCGGGGTGATCAGGGCCACGCTCATGCCCACCACAAGCGACCCCAGCGCCTGACCATAGGTGGCGCGCAGGCCGCCGTAGCGCAGCAACAGATACCAGCGCGCCGCCTTGAGCAAGATAAAAGGTACGGTGAGCAGGCCGGCCAGCAGCAAGTTATCCAGGCGTAGCGGTACGCGGCTGAGCTGGGTCCAGTCAATCTTCCGCGCGATAATCAGGATCAGCAGGGCGCTGACGCCGTAGCGCAGCCACGCGCTGCTCAGCACACGCTTAAACAGCGGCGGCCGCGCGGCAGGACCGGTTGCCTCTGGCCGCGCGGCGCCGGCCTCGCTCACTCCAGCACCTGCTTGATGCTGTACTCCTCCTGGGAGCGATAGGAGACGTTGCGCAGCATCTCCCCGATCAGGCCGAGGCCCAACACCTGCACGCCGGTCACGATCAGCAGAACGCCCAGCAGCAGCAGCGGCCGGGCGCCGATAGACGTGCCGGCGATCAGTTTGTCCGCTGTCAGATAGAGGCTGATCAGCACGCCCGCCACAAACAGCAGCAGCCCAATGCCGCCAAAGAGGCGCAGCGGCCGCTGCATGTACTTGGTCAGGAACAGCACCAGCAGGAAGTCCAGCATTCCCTTGGTGAAGCGGCTAGCCCCAAACTTCGACTTACCGTGCTTGCGAGGATGGTGTTGCACCTCCAGTTCACCCACGCGGTAGCCCTTCCAGAAGGCCAGCACGGGGATGAAACGATGTAGTTCCCCGTATAGCTTCAACTCCTCGGTCACCTCGCGGCGGTAGGCCTTGAAGCCGTTGTTGAAGTCGTGCAGGGGAATGCGCGTGGTGCTGGAGACGATCGTATTGAAAATCTTGCTGGGCAGGGTCTTGGAGATGGGGTCATGGCGCCGCTTCTTCCAGCCCGACACAAGGTCGTAGCCCTCGGCCAGCTTATCCAGGAAGCGGGGGATCTCGTGGGGATCATCCTGTAGGTCGGCGTCCATGGTGATCACAACCTCGCCGCTGCTGGCGGCGAACCCGCAGGCCAGGCCGGCCGTCTTGCCGAAGTTGCGCCGGAAGCGGATCACCCGCAGGTGCTTATCACGCCGGTACAGCGCCTGGAGCTGCGCGAAGGTCGTGTCACGGCTGCCATCGTCAACAAAGATGATCTCGTAGGTGCAGTCCTGCTCTCTGAGCACCGCCGTGAGCGTCTCGTAGAGTTCGGGGATACTGCCCTCTTCATTGTAGATAGGGATGACCAGCGACAGGTCCACACGGGCGCCGTCGGCCTGGCGCGGGGTCACGGACGGCCGCGTCAGCGCCTCGACGCCACCGACCTCGGCGGGGGCGATGGCTTGCAGTGTCATAGGGCTCTCTGTTTCCTCATCAAGCTTCGACGCGGCAGGACACCCAGCACAACGCACACCCGACCAATGGGCAGGCCGCCGCACGCCGCCGCTGCTCCGCGCCGTTCCTACTCTAAACGATAGCCCGCCTCATGGCAAGGGGCCTATGAACGCGGCAGGGCCACGCGCTGCCCTAGCTGGAATGAGCCACCAGTTTGATGCGGGCGCCATGGATCTGATCGGGGTTGAGGCGCGCGGACACCAGCACGCCCTCCGGCTCGTGGACACGCACGCCCACGCCCCGCCCACGCAAGTTGGCCACGGCGCCCGGCAGATCATCTACGCTGAGGGTGATGTTGTAGAGGCCCTCGCCACGGGCAGCCAGGCTACGGCTGATCGGCCCGCTGTCGCCGGCGAGTGGCGCGGCCAGCACCAGGTCGGCGTGGGGCAGGCGCATCCGCTCCAGAGGGCCATACAGGACATCGTCTCCTGTGACGTCCCCCCGCGGTAATCCCAAGATGGCGCTGTACGCAGCCGACCCCACCTCCAGGTCATGTACGGCCGTGACGGCCTCGACCACATCACGCGCGCCCAGCGGGTGAGCAGCGGGGACGGACGGATGGGCTAGCCGCTGGCGGCGCTGCGCGCCCGTCGCGTCGTGCTGGATGAGGAAAGGCAGCCGCCAGTCATCAAAATCGCCCGCGCCCACGAACGCCGTCCGCCAGCTCCGGCTGGCCCCATCTGGGGAGCGCAGACTGCCCGGGATGGGGCCGTTCACGTCCAGACCACGGCTCCGCAACGCGGCCACCGTGCCGGTCAGATCGTCGTCGGCCAGGGCCAGACGGATCAGCCCCTCGCCACCGCCCAGAAAGCGGTGCAGCCAGTGATCGGGCGGGGCCTCGGCGGCGGGAGCGATCAACTCCAGATAGCAGGCGTCCAGCACAATAATGCGGTTGCGCGTGCCCCGGCCGGGATGATCCCCGCCACCGGTGACCACAAGCCCAAGCAGGCGCTCGTAGGTGTCGGCGGCGCCCTCCAGGTCGCTCACGCCGATCATCACATGGTCTATCGCTTGCAGCGTCATCACGGCCCCCTTCCTGCGCCCGCTCTCCTCGGATCCATGGTACAGACTTACCCGGTAGCACGCGAGTGCGCAATTGAAGCTGGAACCTGACTGAGGCGAGGCTGTGACACGGCTGTGACACCTCAGAGCGAACGTCTTACCAAGGGTGCGCTCTGTAAGAGGTCAGGCAGACGTAATGGAGCGGACGGTTCGTCCGTCCGCTCCATTATAAAGTCGTGCAGTGCAAGCACATCATCAAGGCTAAGGTATTCAACCCCGCGGTTGGTCGTCACCTATCAGCGAGATACCGGAAAGCAGCCGCGTTATTAGCCCAAACACGCTCGGCGGACGCGCGTAACTCTGGGCGCATGTCCCGCTGGCGCCCGACAGGGACTTCTGGCTCAGCGGCGGCCGCTCGGGCATTCACGAACGGGTGTATCCGCTCAACTTTGTCCGCCGGGATCTTGCCGTACGTGCGCCTTTCCGTACGCGGAGGGAGGTCTTGGTTAAGGGAACGCACACTCTCATACACGCAATCGCCGCCTCTCTTAATGGGCGTGCCCCGCGTCTTCTTTATAGTCATAAGTAGCGACCCTCCCTTGGCCAACGACCATCATTGCCCAAACTGGCATCTCCCCATCCCTGATATTGTATACCACGGAGCGCGAAAAGCGTATGTCTCTGAGAAAGCGCCTCTTGCTCATGAGCAACCGGCAGAGGCAATGGGCTACATGTAGATTTGGCAGGACGAGGCGACGCCGCACTCCCATGAGTGTAGCGCACCTCTATCGGGAAACTCCAAGGAGTGGCCAGCGCGTTGTGAGAGTCTGTACGCGCTGTGGCATACTGAAGAGCGCTTGCAGGGTTATGGGGAGAGGGTTGGTGGCGGCTTGAAGGGTGGAGAGGTACCTCTGACCGGACTGGAGGCCGCGCCGCTCTCCTGGCGCCACCGGGACACGTGGCGGCCGCTGGGCCGGCTCTCCGGCGTGTTGTTTTGCGTCTTCCTGGCCACGGGCATGGTAGGCGCCCTGGTGCCCCTGCGCGTGATTGATGTGACCCACGACTACGCTCGGTTGGCCACGATCGCCACCGTGTACGCGGCGGTGGGCGTCGCCGGCGGCTATGGCTGGGGCTGGCTGGCCGACCGGGTGGGCCGCCGCGCGCCATTTGTGATCGGCGGCTTGGCTGGCCTGGCTCTGGCTTACCTGGGCTACTGGGTGGCCAGTTCTTTCGTGGCCCTCCTGGTGGTGCGCGTCGTGGAGGGCGCCGCTCTGGCCGCTTATAACGTGGGCAGCGTCGCCCTGATCGGGGACTACGTCGCCGAGCGCGCCGACCGCAACCGGCTGCTTGGGGCGTACCGTACTTTCGGCTCATTGGCCTTTGGCATCACGATGCTCACCTCGGGCACGATTGCCGACATGCTCGGGCCGCTAGTGCCCTTTCTGTGCTCCGCCGGCTTCGCTGCCCTGGGGCTGCTGCTGGCCTTGGGCTTGCGTGAGGCGCCGGCTCCGGCGGCTCGGTCAGGGGGCGCCGCGCCAGTGGCCGCGACACCAGACCAGCGGGCGAAGGCGCGGGTCGCCTCATCGCTGATGGCCAGCCTACTGGTGGGCACGTTTGCCTGGCACCTGACCATGACCGCCGTGTACAGCGTGTGGCCCAACTATCTGCGTAGTGTCGGCTACCCCAGGGCGGCGATCACCCGGTTGTGGGCGCTGGCCTCGCTCAGTGAGGTGCCGTTCATGTTGGTCACCGGCTACATAGCCGACCGCGTGGGCCGCCGGCAACTGCTCAGCCTGGCCATGGCCGTGATCGGCTGTGTTTTTCTGGGCTACCTGTGGGTACCCCACCTGCCCTGGATCGCCGTGGTGCAGGTGGTGCGCGCGCTGGGCTATGCCTCGTTCCTGACCGCATCGCTGGCCATGACCGTGGAGGCCAGCACCTTTGAGCGCCGTGGCCGGGTCTCCGGGCTAGTCAATACCGTGGGCGCCGTCGGCGACATCAGTGGGGCTGGCCTGGGCGGCAGCCTGGTTAAAGCCTTCTCCTTTGCCGGGTTGCTCTGGGCCGGCAGCCTGGCCTCGCTCGTTGGGGCCGCGCTGGTGCCCGCCGCAGGGCTATGGCCCCGGCTGATAGCCAGAGTGCGGCGGCGTGGGTGAGTGATCTCTATAGTCAGGCGAACGCCACGGGCTGGCTCTCCAGCACACTCTCGCGGGCCGGCCGCTCCGTGCCCTGACCAGAGCTGGTGGCAAAGAGGCCGCCCTTCCAACCGGTCCGCCGCGGCGCGTTAGCCCGCGCCGCGGTGGGCAAGGGACCCTCCAGGCGGTCCACCAGGGCCAGCAGATCAGTGGCCAGACGGCTCTCGCGGTGGCGCAGCACCACCGGCGTGCCCTCGTTGATCGCCTCAGTGGCGCGTCGGCCGTCGCTGACCACATGGTGATCGAAGGGGCGGCTCAGGTAATTCTCGATCTCCTTGACGTGGGCGGGCGGCACACTGTTGGCGCGCATCAGGACCAGTTGCACCTTCTCCGGGTCATGACCCAGCAGCTTGCTGACCCGCAGGAAGGCGGTTAGGTTGCGCACCGCAGCCAGGTCGGGGGCTACGGGGACCATTATAGTTGTGGCCATCTCCAGAACGGCCAGCACGCGCTCCTCGTAGCTAGCGGCGGTATCCACAATCACGTAGTCAAACTGATCTTGCAGGGCAGTCAGCACAGCGCGCAGGTGGTCGGGGGTGACCAGTTCGCTCTGCTCGGGCTGCAGTGGCGAGAGCAGCACGCTCAAGCCCATCTGCTGATGCTGCAGCAGGTGCCCCGCCACCATCCGCGGGTCACTGTAGTAGCCGCTGAGCACCAACTCCAGGATGGATGATTTGGGGTTGATGTTCAGGAACACACCCACATTGCCGCAGGTGATGTTGGCGTCCACCAGCACGGTGCGCTTGCCGCGCGCACGCAAGCCCACCGCCAGGTTCACGGCGAGCGTGGTCGTGCCGACACCGCCCTTGGGGCTGAACACCGTGATCAGCTTGCCCCGCTTGGAGCTGTCTTCGACGCCAGCGACGCTGGCCGGCGTTGAGGCCGCCGCGACAGTGGCAGGCAGCGCCGCGCTGGGGGCATGCTGGGTCTGGGCGCGCGTCTCGCTGATCGCCCGCAGCAGCGTTTCACGGCTGAACGGGGCGGTCAGAAAACGCCGCGCCCCGGCGGCCATGCTCTGCTGTAGGGCCGAGGTGTCGGGCGCCGCCCCATACATGATCACCGGGGCGAGCGGCAGATGCGTGGTCAGCGCGTGGCACACGGCCAGGGCGCCATCCAGGGCGGCGGGTAAAACCTTCAGCAAGATCAAGTCTGGCTGGAGAGGAAGGATCATCTCTGGACCCGCCGATGTGGGCGCGACATGCTTCGGCCGATACCCCGACGAGGCGCAATACGCCTCGATTTTACGAATGGCCAGCGCGTCATCATCAATGATCAGCACGACCAACTGCTGTGTTTGTGTCACCTTCTCTCCCTCAGGCGACGCGCCTCACTTCTACCGTGCAGTATACGTGTGTGATGGACCGATGCGCTACACCAGGTAGGGCCAGGCGATCCAGCAAGACAACGTGTGCAACAGCAGTACAGCCAGCGTCTGCCCCACAAGACATTAGTCCGCTTGATGCCCCGCTCGAGCCTCGCACGCTCTTGAATCACGCGCCGGTCTCTGGCGGGGTATATGCCGGTACTACAGGTATATCGGCCACACGAGGCCGCTTCCGTAGCCCTACATACGCTGAACGGCTACAGCGTAGCGGCCGCCGCTTCGGCCTCCACTAACGCCACGGCCGGGGAGTGAAACGGCTGGGCGCCATGCAGATGCACAAAGATAGAGGGCAGGAGACCGAGCAGGGACCGGTCAAAATCAGTATCCCGCATCTGCACGGTAATGGCCTGGCTAGCCAGATCGAGTTGGGGGCAGCAGAGCAGCCCGTATGCCTCCTCACGGTTCCAGGTCCATTCGACGGCCAGTGGGCGGCCAGTGGCCGGTGTGATCATAATGCCGCACAACCCGACATGGCCAGCCGCGTGGGCCTCGTCATAGGTCTCCCAGCGCACCCGCGCGGTATCGCGCAACACGCGATGGAGCTGTACGGCCAGGTGGCGCAGGTAGTGAGCGACGCGCAGATGCAGCATCGCGCTCTCGCCCGCATCGTTGTGCCACGGACGGGTCGGGGGGGCACACTGCCGCCACAGCGCCTGCAGCGTGGCCATATCCATTGTTCGCTCTCCTCCTCTGGCTGCCACCCAGAGCAGCCGCTCCTGAACGGGTCGCTTGGCTCCTCTATTGTACCGCGGTGGCGCCCCTTGGCGAAGCCCCCTGCCTATGAGAGGGGCGTCTCGGTAGCGCCGTAGCGGTCCAGCCATTCCTGATGGGCCGCCTCGATATGGGCCAGGGCAATGCCCGCCTCCTCACGGCGCTTCTGCTGCGCTGCGCGCCGCACCGTTGAGTCAGCCTGGGGTGGCAGATCCAGCGGCCGCAACCTGGCCCGCTCCACCGCCTGCCGGGCGGTGGTCAGCTCCCGCATATGCGCCCGCCGCGCCGACTGGATATCAACGCCATCAACGAGTACTGCCTCACCGAGCCGGGTCACCACCTCACTAAGCCCGTCACGTCCCCCCACGATAGTACCCGGCCTCTGGCTGAGCGGCTTCTGGAGCATCTTGCGGTCCCCTCTCTGGGTTGTGTGTGTCGCGGCGGTCTTCACCCGGCACTATCGCGGTAGCGCCGACGATCGCCTCTGCACTGGGTAACCCTACTGTACCGCATTACGCGCTATTTAGCCTGGCGCCCCCAGGATCCAGCCTACCGAACGGCGCCGTTCATCCACTGGCGTCCCTCGCCTCCACCACGGTAGCGCCAGGCCAAACACAGGCGCCGTGGGGTAAGACCCCCTCACCGGCACGGGGCGCTAGGGACGGGGCGTGGAGTCAGTAGGAGCCCCTCCGCGCAGCGCGGAGGCCCGTACGCTGGGCCGCGACCAGATGTCCGCGCACTCGGCGCACACCGATGGGGGGATCACATGGATGGCCATCAGCAGGCCAAAGATTTTGCAGCCCACACAGAAGGCCAGCAGCGACTCCAGGGCGGCGAAGATGGCCAGCACGCCGATTAAAGCGAAGGCAAGCCCATTGTGGTTGAAGCCGAAGGCCAGCGTTACGGCAGCCCCCGATAGGCCGACCCCACAGGCCTGGGCGAAGCGCTTGGGCGGCCCCGCTACATAGCGAGGGGCTACCGACAGACGGGGCACGATCACCCGGGTGACCAGTTGGCCTAGCGGGCTAAGCGTCGGGCCGGTCAGCACGCGGGCCACAAAGCCGTAGGCGATCACCAGCAGCAACCAACGCCCCTGGGTGACCACCGCCAGCAGGGCCATGCACAGAACACCTCCGGCGACCAGGCGCGCCGCCACCTCGTCAACCGGGTTGGGGAAGCTAAATACCCTGGCAAACATGCGCGACTCCGTACTTTTCGCCTGCGCCGCCCCGGCGACGGCCACCGGCGCCTACCTGTGCGGCCAGTATGCCATGCCCACGTTAGAATTGTCAACCATGCCGATGGAAACGGTGCGACTGGCCCACCTGACCCTGGGAGCAGTGAGCCGGCAACGGCCGGGCGGCCCTACCCCTCGGTGCTGAGCGCCACGCGCTCAGCAGTCAGGCTGCCCGGTTGAGCGGCGACATCCGGCGTGACCATGGTGGCCGCTTGGCCGCGGCCGCCGGTGCGGCGGCCACGCAGCCCCACCAGCAGGCTGTAGATCACGGGGACCACCACAAGGGTCAGGAAAGTGCTGCTGAGCAATCCACCGATGACCACCGTGGCCAGGCTGGCCGCCACGATGCCGCTGCTGTTGCTGAAGGCCAGGGGGATCAGGGCCAGGATAGTGGCCAGGGCGGTCATCAGGATGGGTCGCACTCGTGTGCCACCGCCCTCAATCAGGGCCGTGCGCAGGTCCTCGCCGCGCTCAACACGGTGCTGCACCAGATCCAGCAGCACGATGGCGTTAGTCACCACGATACCGATCAGCATCAGCATGCCGATCAGGGCGGACAGGTCAAGCTCCCGGCCAGTCACGGCCAGGGCGACCAGCGCGCCGATCACGGCCAGGGGCAGAGCAAACAGGATCACAAATGGCACCAGCAGCGAACGGAACAGGATCACCATAATCAGGTAGACCAGGCCGATGGCCACCAGCATGGCGTAGACCATGTTGATCAGGCTGTCGGTGAACTGCTTGCCCACCCCCGCTTGCGCGACCGTCACATTACGGGTCGCCCAGGCCTTGCTCACGGTGCTGACCTCCGTGGCCACCTTGGCGGTGACATTGCCCGTGCTGGTCGAACTACCCACCCCCGCCGTCACGTCGCCGATGTTCTGCTGCCCCTGCCGTGTGATCGTCACCGGGCCAAAGCCCGTACGCACTGTGGCGATCTGGCTCACGGCCACCGGCGGAGCGCCGATGGTCAGGGCCTTAATCTTGTCGGCCGTGTTGCTGGCGTTGGGGTCGACCTGCACGAAGAGAGAGGTATCGTCGGCCTGGCCGTTCAGGCGCACCGTGGTGACGGTCTGGCCGGTGAGTTGCCCCCGGATGGCCAGGGCGGCGGTGGCCGGGGTTAACCCGTGCAGGAACGCTGCCCGTGGGTTGACCAGGATCTCCAACTGGGGCTGCCGCTCCTGCAAGTTGGAGCGCAGGTCGGTCAGGCCGCTCACTGTGCTCAGCCGGCCCAGCACCTCTTTAGTCGCCGCCGTGACGTCAGCCTGGTTGGCCCCCGTCACCTGGACGTCCACCGTGCTGGGCGGTCCGTTAGCCAGTGCGGCCCCCTTAATCACGGCCCCACCCTTCTGGTAGGGCACAAGGTCATGCTTGAGCCGGTCCATGGCTTTGACCATGTCGGTATCGGCGCTGTACACGGCCAACATGGTCGCCGCGCTGCTGGAGTTGGAGCTGCCGAAGCGCTGGGCGGCCTCGTTGTCGTAGCCGATGATCGTCTCCCACTCAGCCATACCCGGCTGGCGGACGATCACCTGCTGCTCCAGCCGCGCCACGGTGTCCGTGGTGGCGCCTAGTGCCGTGCCAGCAGGCAGGTTGATCGAGATCTGGGCAATGTTCTGGTTGCTGGGGGGTAGAAACCCCTTGGGGATACGCCCAAGCAGGCCGAGGCTGCCCACGAACAGGGCAAGGGCAAGGGCGATGGTGATCGCCCGGTGCCCCAGTGCCCAGACCAGAGCGGGCCGATAAAGGCGCTGGATCAACGGCTCACGCTGGGGGCGATTGTTCCTGCGGATCAGCACGCTGCTCAGGGCCGGCACCACGGTCAGCGCCACCACCAGTGAGGCCAGCAGAGCAAAGGTAACTGTCAGGGCGAACGGCTGGAAGAACTGGCCGATGATGCCGCCCACAAAGCCGATAGGCAGGAAGACGGCCACGGTGGTGATCGTGGAGCCCAGGATGGCCCGGCCCACCTCCGATGTGCCGGCCACGACGGCCTCACGGCGGTCCTCACCTAACTGGATGTGTCGGTAGATGTACTCCAGCACGACGATAGCGTCGTCCACCACGCGGCCAACGGCCACGGCGATAGCGCTGATGGTCATCACGTTGAGGGTGATGCCCCGCGTGCCTAGGATGGTGATCGCCGTGAAGATAGACAGCGGGATGCTCACGGCGGTGACAAGAGTGGTGCGGATGGTCAGCAAGAACACAAAGATGACCAGCACGGCGAACACGGCGCCCAGCACGCCGTCGCGCACCAGGGTGTTCACCGACTCCTTGATGCTCGTGGAGCTATCGAAGAGGGTGCTGATGCGTAGCTGAGGGTAGTGCTTGCGCAGGTCCTTGACTGTGGCCTGCACGGTGTCGGCCACGGTGACGATGTTGGCGTCGCTGTTCTTGCGCACCGTGATCGAGACGGCTGGCTTGCCATTGAAGCGCACGATGCCGGCGATCTGACCCGGTGTCGTACCCAGCGTGGCCACGTCGCCCTGACCCTGGGCTACCGTGGCCACATCACCCAGGGTGATGATGCGCGGGGCGGCGCCGGCGGCAGCACTGCCTGAGGCGCGGGTCGAGTCTCTAGCTCCGGCGACCGGCGGCGCGAAGGCGCCCTGACCAGGCGGCCCGCCGGATACACCCGCCGCGCCTTGCACGCCCACGGGGAGGGCGCGAATTTGGTCCAGCGACGTCAGTTTACCGGTGGTTACCGCTGGCTGGGTGATCCCACCGTTGGTCACGCTGCCGGCGGGGATGCCCACGTTGTTGGCCTGCAGGATAGCGCCCACCTGCGCGGCGGTAAGGCCGTAGCGGGCCAGCATGTCGGGGCGCAGGGTCACTGTGACCCGTGGGTTGGCCCCGCCGCCCACGTCGGCGGCGGCCACGCCGGCGATGCTCTCGATCTGGGGCCTGACCTGTGTGTTGACCAGGGCATAGGTGTCTTGCAAGGTGGCCTTGGGGTCACTATTGTCGACCGCGATGTACAGAATGGGGAAGGCGCCGAAATCCACGGTGGAGACCTTGGGCGGCTGCACGCCGGTGGGAAAGGAAAGCGCGCTGACCGCGCCGGAGACCTTGGCGGTCGCCTGGTTGATATCCGTGCCGTAGTTGAACTGGATGATCACCACGGAGGCGTTCTGGGCTGATGTGGAGGAGAGTGTGTTGATGCCGGGCACGCCGGCCACGGCAGCCTCCACCGGCTTGGTCACGTCCGCGAGCACGCTGGCCGGGTCGGCTCCGGGGTCGGCGGTGATGATGGAAACGGTGTTAAAGCTGATATTGGGCAGCAGTTCTTCCTGGAGGCGGGTGGCCGTCAGGCCGCCCGCTACGAGCAGGAGCAGCGCCACCAGGATCACAGCGGAGCGCTGGCGGAGCACCAGCCGGGCAAAGGCACTCATCAGTAGGGTTCCGTGTTCCTTTCTCCTGTGCGCGCGCCAGACCGTTCACCCGAGGTAGGACGGAGCCACGCCGGCTGTTAGACGAGGGGCAGGGTTGCTCCCCACCTGTAGTGTACCCACGCGGGGGCTATCCGTGGTCTGCCGCGCCTGGCCATGTTACGCGGTGATCCGCGCACCCTGGTCGTCGAGCACACTCGGCGCCGCCGTGGCGTGATCACGGGAGGGGCGCTGATCGCGCAAGGGGATCTCGCGCAGAAAAAGGGTGGCCACCAGGGCCAGGGTCATCGCGCCGACGCCAAGGGCAAACACGCTTGTGATGGCCTGGGCCAGGCTGACATGCACCGCCGTGGTCAGGCGCGCGGCCATCAGCTGGCCCTGAGCATTCAGGGCGCCCACGCTCTGGCGCGCGCGGGCGCTCGCCACGTGGTCCAGCATGTTCTGAGGATTACTCAGCGCGGCCAGCAGCCGCGGCGGCAGGGCGTTCGTCGCGCTGGCCGGTAGGTTCAGCGCTAGGGCGGCGTGAAAGCGAGTTGTCATTACCGCGCCCAACACGGCGACGCCGATGGCCCCACCGATAGAGCGAAAGAAAGTCAGGCCGGCGGTAACCGCGCCGAGCTGGCTATAGGGGAAGGCGTTTTGCACCACGATGGTGAACAGGCTGATGCAGACGCCGATGCCCAGACCGGCCGCGACCATCCCGCGGATCACCTCGGCCATGCTTGAACCAACCGTCAAGCGCGCCAGCAGTATCATGCCCACCAGGGCCACGGCGAAGCCGCTCAGGGCTAGCAGTTTGTAGCGGCCCGTGCGCGCCATGATCTGACCGCCGGCGATGCTGCCGACGATGAACGAGAGCATCATGGGCGTGATCACCGCGCCGGAGTTTGTCGCCGTCTGCCCCAGCACCCCCTGCACGAACAGGGGTAAATAAAGGATACCCCCAAACATGCTCGCCGTGGTCAGCAGGGTGGCCATGACGGAGATCGTAAAGATGGGGTCGGTGAACAGGCGTGGGCTGATCATCGGCTCGGCGGCGCGGCTTTCGATCAGCACCGTGACCCCGCCCATGACGGCGGAGAACGCCAGCAAACCCAGTACCTGGACGGATGGATAGTGCGCCCCCGCCCACGAGACAGCTAACAACAACGGGGCGGCGGTAGCAATCAGTGCGGCCCCACCCAGGTAGTCCACCTGATGCTGGTGGTGGGTGGA
>JAABUJ010005250.1_pt1 | contig 13044 bp, 10 predicted proteins | sample 5559131 | NCBI WGS metagenome assembly JAABUJ01 (sample SAMN10711875, study PRJNA513366) | rock metagenome | isolation source: Antarctica rocks | place: Antarctica: Victoria Land, Mt New Zealand nord | collected 2016-01-07
CGAGGGCACCCTCGTCGGGGTCGCCTTCCTCGCGCTGGCGACGCTGGGGGTGCTCGCGGTGCGCGAGCCGGGACGGTTGGTGCTGCGACCTCGCGCGTCCGCGGTGGGCTGGTCCCTGCTGGCGCTCTCGGTCGGCGCGCTGGTGCTGGCCCTAGCCGCCGACATGGTCGCCGGGCAGGGCTTCGTAGCGCGCTACACCGTGGTCGCCCTGCCCGCCTTCGTGCTGCTCGTGGCCCGCGGTGTCGGCCTGCTGCCGCGCCGGTGGGCCGTGGGGGTGCTCGCCGTGGCCGTGCTCGCGGGGACCGCCGCCGGCCGCTGGGACGCGCAGCACCAGCGCACCTCCGCCGGGCTGGTGGCTGCGACACTCGCGCAGACGACGGCCCCTGGGGACGTCGTGCTGATGTGCCCCGACCAGCTGGCCCCCGCGCTGCACCGGGCGCTGGCGCGGGCGCACGTCTCCCGTACCCAGCTGGTCTACGGCGACGACCCGCTCGGACCGAGCCGGGTCGACTGGGTCGACTACGCCCAGCACAACGCCGCGCTCGACCCCGAGCAGCTGGCGCTGCGCTACGACGCGGCGGTCGGGCCGGGGCACCGCCTCGCGGTCGTGTGGGAGGACGGTTACCGCACCTTCGACGACCAGTGCGGTCGCCTGGTCGCCCAGCTGAGCACCCTGCTCGGACCGCCGCGCCAGCTGCTCACCAGGGACACCCGCGACCTGGAGGGCGGCAACGTCTCCGTCTTCGACAGCGGGCTGGTCCCGCGGCAGGAGCCCGTCGCCACCGGCGCGGAGAGATCACGGCTGGGACACGACACAGCATCACCGCAGGTGGCTGTGGGTTCGTTGCGCCCTCATCTGGGAGAGTGCTAAGGAGCATCCCCCGGACGCGAGCTGTCCGCGGGGCCGGTCCTGGAGCACGGACCGCGGCGCGGCGAGCAGGTCGGTCGGTGCTGCGGTCCCACACCTCGGACCGCGAGCGGACGCGACCGACCGTCGCGACCATGAGCCGGGCGACCGGCCGACGGGAGAGGTGCTGGTGCGCCACACGAGGCAGCTGCGGGCCGGCCCGAGTGATGTGGCCCCCCGCACCCCCGGTCGCACGCTCGTCATCGGTGCGGGGCCGGCCGGGCTGACCGCCGCCTACGCCCTGACCAAGCGAGGGGCGCCGGTGACGGTGCTCGAGGGCGACGCCATGGTCGGCGGGATCAGCCGCACGGCCCAGCGCGAGGGCTGGCGCTTCGACATCGGTGGGCACCGTTTCTTCACCAAGGTGCCCGAGGTGGAGGCGCTCTGGCACGAGATCCTCCCGGCCGAGGACTTCCTCATGCGGCCGCGGATGAGCCGCATCCTTTACGGCGGCAAGCTCTACGACTACCCGCTGGTCGCCTCCAACGCCCTGCGCAACCTCGGCCCGGTCGAGGCGGTCAAGTGTGTGCTGTCCTACCTCGCGGCCAAGGTGCGCCCACCCAAGGATGAGAGCGACTACGAGTCCTGGCTGGTCGCCCGTTTCGGGTGGCGGCTCTACCGCACCTTCTTCAAGACCTACACGGAGAAGCTCTGGGGCGTACCGGTCAGCGACATGCCCTCGGACTGGGCGGCCCAGCGGGTCAAAGGCCTGTCGCTGTCCAACGCCATCTGGAACGCGCTGCTGCCCAAGCGCAACCAGAAGGAGATCACCAGCCTGATCGAGGAGTTCCAGTACCCCCGGCTCGGTCCGGGGATGATGTGGGAGACCTGCCGCGACCACGTCGCCGCCGCTGGCGGGGTGCTGGAGATGGAGACCAAGGTCAAGGCGGTGCACTGGTCCGAGGGGCGCGGGGCGCACGCGGTGACCGGCGTCGTCACCGGTGGGTACGGCGAGGGTGCCGGGGCACCTCCGAGCCAGCGCCAGGACGTGGGCGCGACGCAGACCTGGGCGTGCGAGCAGGTGGTGTCGACGATGGCGCTGACCTCCCTGGTGCGCGCCATGGACCCGCCGGTTCCGGCGCATGTGCGCGCGGCGGCCGACGGGCTCAGCTTCCGCGACTACCTGACCGTCGCACTCGTCGTGCCGGAGAGCGCGGGCTTCCCCGACAACTGGGTCTACATCCACAGCCCGGAGGTCAAGGTCGGTCGCATCCAGAACTACGGGTCCTGGTCGCCGTACCTCGTCAAGGACGGGCGGACCTGCCTGGGGTTGGAGTACTTCGTCTTCGAGGGCGACGAGACGTGGTCGATGCCCGACGACGAGCTGGTCGAGGTGGCGATCAAGGAGCTGGCGACGTTGGGTCTCGTGCCGGCGGACCAGGTGGAGCGTGGCTTCGTCGTGCGGATGCCGAAGGCGTACCCCTACTACGACAAAGATTACGCGGCGAAGGTCGACGTGATCCGCGGCTGGCTGGCCGAGCACGCTCCCAATGTCCACCCGGTCGGTCGCAACGGGATGCACCGGTACAACAACCAGGACCACTCGATGCTCACCGCACTGCTCACCGTGGAGAACATCCTCGACGGTGCGGGTCACGACGTGTGGGCGGTGAACGTCGAGGAGGATTACCACGAGGCCGGTCCGCGGCCCGAGGGCGTCCCCGTCCTGCGGGCCGTGCCAAGATCGCCGGCCCCGCAGCCCGCGGTGACAGACCTGCGCGAGCCGGCCCTCGAGCGCACCGCCTCCTGAGCGGTGCTGGTGGGCACCGCCGCACGGACCTAGGATCAGCGGCCGTGGCGGAGTACGAGTACCAGCGGCTCGCGCTGCCTCGCGGGACCAGCCCGGACCAGACGCGCACCGTGCTCTCCATCGCCGCGTCCTACGGCGGGTGGGAGCTGGCGCGTTACCGCTCGTGGCCGGACGGCACCCGCAAGGTCGACCTGCGGCGCACGGTCGACCCCCGACGTGCGGATGCCGGGCTGCCGCTGCCCCAGCTCAGCATCTGAGCCCCGCCCGAGCCCGCTCAGACGCCGTCGAGGAAGCGGTCGAGCACCCGCGCGCCGAACTCCAGACCGCTGACCGGCACCCGCTCGTCGATGCCGTGGAAGAGCTCGGCGAAGGCCAGGTCGGGGGGCAGCCGCAGCGGGCTGAAGCCGAAGACGCGCATGCCGAGCGTTGAGAAGCTCTTGCCGTCGGTGCCCCCGGACAGGCAGTAGGGCACGGGCAGCGCACCGGGGTCCTCGGCCAGCAGCGCTGCCGTCATCGCCTCCACGACCGGGCCGTCGAAGGTCGTCTCGAGACCGATGTCGTGGTGGACGCGCTCCACGTCGATGCCGGGGCCGACGAGCTCGGCGACGGTGGCCGCGAAGCCTTCTTCATCCCCCGGCAGGAAGCGGCCGTCGACCGTAGCCGTCGCGGTCTGCGGGATGACGTTGGCCTTGTACCCCGCGGAGAGCATGGTCGGGCTCACCGTGTGCCGCAAGGTGGCGCCGGCGATCCGGGCCACCGAGCCGAGGCCGGCGAGGATCGGGGTGAGGTCCTGCGGGTCGTAGGGCAGCCCGAGGATCTCGGCCACCTCGCGCAGCATCCGCTCGACCGTCGGGATCAGCTGCTGGGGGAACTCGTACGAGCCGAGGCGGGCCACCGCGCGGGAGAGCGCGGTGACGGCGTTGTCGTCGTTGAGGAAGGAGCCGTGGCCGGCGCGGCCGTGCGCGGTGAGGCGCAGCCAGCTGATGCCCTTCTGCGCGGCCTCGACGAGGTAGATCCGCCGGTCGCCCGGCACGGTGACGGAGAAGCCGCCGACCTCGCCGACGCAGTCCGTGGCGTCGGCGAAGAGCTCGGCGTGCTCCTTGACCAGCCACTGCGCGCCCATCACCCCACCGGCCTCCTCATCGGCGACGAAGGCGAGCACGATGTCGCGCGGTGGCAGGCGGCCCTCGGTGGCCCGGGCCCGCGCCACGGCGAGCGTCATCGCCACCATGTCCTTCATGTCGACCGCGCCTCGGCCCCACAGGTAGGTCTCGCCGACGTCAGGCCCCGTACCTGGCTGGAGGTCGCCGGCGAAGGGGTCGACCTGCCAGTGGCTGGCGTCGGCCGGGACCACGTCGAGGTGCCCGTGCAGCAGCAGGGCCGGGCGCGAGCGGTCCGCACCCTCCAGGCGGGCGACCACGCTGGCGCGACCGGGTGCGCTCTCCAGCACCGTGGGGCTGACCCCGGCGTCGTCGAGCTGGCCGGCGACCCACTCGGCCGCTGCCCGCTCCCCCGGCCCGCGGCCGTCGCCGTAGTTGCTGGTGTCGAAGCGCAGGAGCGCCTGGCACAGGCTGGTGACCTCGGCCGCGGGGCCGTCTGCGGTGCTCATGACCCCTGCCTACCCCATCGCTGTGACAGGAGCCGCCGGGTCAGGAGGTGGAGCCTGCCGACGCGCCGCCGAGTGCGCCGCCGAACTGCTTGAGCAAGGCACCGAGGTCGACCGCCGTGCTCGTCGCCGGCGCGCTGATGTCGACGCTCGCGCTGCTGAAGTCGATCACGATCGGGAGGTCCTTGCCGACGAGCGCCTTGTCGTCGGGGTTGGCGGGGTCGGCGAACTGCGCGACGTTGAGCGAGAGCTCCTCGAGTGCCGTGCCCTTGACGTAGGCGTCGACGATGATGGGCCGGTCGGGCACCTTGGACAGGTCGAGGCTCTTGGTCACGGTCGCGCCGCCGGGGAGCTTGGCCAGGACGCCGGTGAGGTCGGTGGCAAGGCTGCGCAGCGGAGCGGTCAGCACCAGGTGGTCGCCCTTGGCGGTGCTCTCCTTGCGGGTCACCGTGAAGTCCCTGCTCAGCGCCGCCTGCAGCTGGGCGATGAGCTGCTTCTGCGCGGTGGCGTCAGGCGTTGCTGCGGTGCCGGCGAGCGACTTGAGCTGGCCCTGCACCGTCGACAGCGACGCCGCGTCGACCTTGAGCCACTTGCCGGCGTAGGCATCCTTGACGAAGGAGTACTGCGGCGGCAGCTGGGCGAGGGTCTGCTGCGCCTGGGCGTCACTGACCTTCGCCAAGGCGAGGATGCGCTTGGCGTCGCCCTGGAAGTAGGCGTCCTGCCCGATCGTGCGCAGCTGCACCAGCGGACCGCCGTCGTAGTCGATCAGGAAGGAGGCGTTGGACTCGCCCGGCTTCGCGTCGGCCTGCACCTGCTTCAGCGTCTTGCCGGCGGCCGCCTGCACGGAGAAGGTCAGGTCACCGGTGGTCAGGGCCTTGATGCCCTGCATGTCCGACGCGGTGAGCGTCGGGTCCTGCGCCTTGATGATGTCGGTGAGCTGGGCCTCGGTCCCGCCGTACTTGAAGACTGAGGTCAGGGCGGACCCGGCGGTCAGGTTGTCGACGCCCGCGGCGAGCTGCGCCTTGGGGTCGCTGGGCGCCTTGCTCTGCTCAGCGGTCTTCTGCGTGCCCTTGCCGAAGGCGCCGCCCCCGCTGCTGCCGCAGGCGCTGAGCGCGAAGGCGCCGGCGGTCGTGAGGGCGAGGGCTGCAGCCACGGTCGGACGCAGACGGGTACGGGCGGCGGTGGCCACAAGATCCTCCAAGGTCAGGGGAGCCGGTGTGCGCCGGCCCACGCGTAAGGGTAGCGAGGAGCGCCGACAGCGGCTGGCCCTCCGTGCCGATGGCGCCGGATGGACAGGGGCCGTCGGGTAAGGTTCCCGCCGTCGCCGTGGAGGTCGCACCCTGCGGACGACACCACGTCCGGGTGGCGGAAATGGCAGACGCGCTAGCTTGAGGTGCTAGTGCCCGAAAGGGCATGGGGGTTCAAGTCCCCCCTCGGACACACACGATTCCCCATACGTGGGTGAGGTCCGCGCTGACGCTCAGATGGCGCTGATCGGCCCGCAAGACCATGCGAAGACCCATCGACTCGTACAGAGCCCCTCTGGCCGCGTCCGTACAGCCGTCGAGGGGTGTCACGAGGTCGATCGCCCTATCGATCATCTTCTCGATCTCAGCGCGGGTGGGCGGGACGCGGGCTTTCATGGCGGACGGCCGAGCCTGCGCGGTGGCGCGCGCTCCGTCCGCCTCCTTGATCCAGCCGACAACGCTGGCGAGGTCTTGGCCGCGCTCCGCGAGTTGGCGGAGGTTGTCCAGGCGAGCGCACGCCTCGGTCAACTGCGCCCGGGCGGCCCCGACGGCCTCGTCCTCGCCGAGGCCCTGAGCGGCCATGAACATCTGGCGCACGAGCTCGTCCCGGTGCTCCTTGGTGAGGGTGGTCTTGATCCAGGCATCGACACCCACGGCCAGCCGGTCCTCCGACACGTAGATGTTCGCCGGGTGGCCGAGGTCGGCTGGCAGTTCGTAGTCGACGGTCAACTTGCACCTGTAGTGCTTCTTGCCGTTGTTGACCTGACCGGCGAGGTTGCGGCGGCACTGCCCACACCGGAGGCGGCCGGAGAAGGGTCGATCAGGACCGACCGACTTGGTTGCCGACCCCAGACGGTGTGCCCCGTGTACGTCGGGTTGGCCAGGATCGCGCGCACAGCGCTCTTGGGCCAGCCGACACCAACCCGTTGCGGATTCCGCCGTGGGTCGTGCGCTGAGGGTGATGGGAAGCCGAGGTCCACCAACTCACGCGCAGTCTCGGCCGGGCTCGCTCCCGCGAGCCGCATGGCGAAGATCAGCTCGATCGCCGGGGCGGTCACCGGGTCCCGCTGGAGCGCATGAAGCATGCGACCGTCGGGGGCCCTGCTCGGATTGGGGTGTGGCCCGACGTCGACGAGGCGGTAGCCGTACGGCGGGCGGCCACCCATGAAGCGACCCTTCAGGTGACAATCGGCCCGCTAGAATCATTCAACGGCAGGTCATGCGGCGGAAGGACAACCTATGGATGTGGCGTGGGCGATACAAGAACTTGATCGCTTCATCACAATGACACGACTTAGTTACCCGCCGCCACCGCCAGGCGTCATGATCTTTTCAGACAGAATGAGCACCGCTGCCCCCGAGAGTGATATCGTCGAAGCGGCGCAGATCGTCGAGCAGATCCTCAGCCGAGTCATTCCGGACTGGATGACTTCGGTGCCTGACAATACGTCGAACCGATGGGCACGTCATCATGAGGCGGCGAAGCGCTCCAGGGCTCAACTCCTACGTCAGGATGAGATTGCAGAGCGCCTTGGTGACAACGCTCCAGCGCTCAACGCTGCTGCCATGCATCCCTGGGTCTGGCAGGGAGCCCGCAGCCTCTGGCAGAGCGGCCACTACCGCGAGGCCGTCACCGCTGCAGCCATCAAGGTCAACGCAGAGACGCAGAACAAGATTGGCAGCTGGGAGCGCAGTGAGTACGACCTGTTTACGCACCTGTTCAAACCAGAACCGCCGAGTCTCGGTCACCCCCGACTCAGACTGCAGCCTGTGGACGGCACCAAGAGCGGCGAGAGCCGCCGGCGAGGGGCCCAATTTCTCGGGCAAGCCCTGTATACCGGTATACGAAATCCTGCCTCTCATGACGAGCAGGCAGAACTCGGTCAAGCCGAGGCACTCGAGCAACTTGCAGCCTTCAGCATCCTTGCTAGGTGGGTTGATGGCTCGAGACTCGATATACACGGCACGTAAGATGAGGCTCAAGGACTAGCCCTTCCACCGCACGCCCGGGCTAGGACGGCCAGGCGGATGTCCCACAGCCGTTACCTGCTGCGGCCACTGAGTCCAGATGTCCTGACACGGTGGGTGTTTACGGAGGCGAATGGGCGGTGCCGCAGGTGCTTTCCGCTGTCGGTGATAGCGGTGCGGGGCAGGTCCTGAGATAATCGTCTTATGGCTAAGCGGGTCGGCAGGATGGGTCGGGTGAGCCAGCCGGTGTTGCCGCTGCTGCCGGCGGACGCGCGGACGGTGGGGCCGTCGGCGGGGCTGGTTGAGGGTTCGGATGGCGGGGTGGTGTTCGTGTTCGGGATGGCGACGTTCACCTTCGGCGCCGAGGATGAGGTCGGCCGCCGGCTGGCGGCGCTGGCGCTGCTGGCGACTCGGGTTGCCTCTGCGGTGGAGGTCGCGGCCGCGTTCGCGACGTCGACGGTGACGCTGCGACGCTGGCAGCTGCTGGTGGAGGCCGGCGGTGTCAGCGCACTGCTACGGGAGCGGCCCGGCCGGCGGGGTCCCTCGAAGCTGACCGACGGGCTGCGCGCTCAGATCGTCGGCTGGGACGCGCAGGGGCTGACGTTGGCGCAGGTCGCCGAGCGGGCGGGGGTGTCGACCGCGACGGTGCGGGTCGCGCTCGGGCGGGTCGCCCCTGGCCGGGCCGCCGCCCCTCCCGCCGCGTGCGAGGAGTCGCCGGCTGATGTCGAGCAACCGGCTGGGGTTGTTGACCTTTCACCTACCGGCGGGCATGACCATGCCGGGAGCGTGTCGGGTGAGCTCGAGCCGTTGGCGCGGCCGGCTGCGCGCACCGCCGAGCGCGAGGCGGCCCGCTGCGGCCAGCTGGTCGAGGCGCCGGTGGTGATCACCGAAGGCGCAGGGTTGCCGCTGGCCGGTTTGCTGCTGGCGTTGCCGACGTTGGAGGCCACCGGGCTGCTCGCCGCCGCCGGAGCGGTGTTCGGGCCGATGCGCAAGGGGTTCTACGGCCTGCGCGCCACCATGCTCGCCCTGGTGTTCCTGGCGCTGTTGCGTCAGCCCCGCGCGCGGAGGGCGCCAGCCGGGTGCCGACCGCGGACCTGGGCCGGGTCCTGGGGCTGGACCGGGCGCCGGAGGTCAAGACGCTGCGCCGCAAGCTCACCGAACTGTCCGCCCACGGCTCCGGCGCCGACCTGCAGGCCGCCCTCGCCGCCCACCACGCTGCCGCCCGGCCCGAGGCGTTGGGCTTCTTGCACCTCGACGGGCACGTCCGCGTCTACACCGGGACCAAGCAGGTGCCCAAGACGCACATCACCCGGATGCGGATCGCCGGCCCGGCCACCGATGAGACCTGGGTCGCGGACGCCGACGGCGACCCGATCATGGTGTTGGTCGCGCCGCCGTCGGCGTCGCTGGCCGCTGAGCTGCGCCGGCTGCTGCCCGACCTGCGGGCGCTGGTCGCCGGTCGGCGGTGCACCGTCGTGTTCGACCGCGGCGGCTACTCCCCGGCGGTCTTCGCCGAGATCACCGCCGCCGGGCTGGACCTGCTCACCTACTACAAAGGCAGCTGGGCCCGCAGCCCACAGCCCGCCTTCACCGCAGTGGCTTTCACCGACCCCGACGGCGTCGTCCACGATTACGAGCTCGCCGAACGGGCCATCTCGCTGCCCGTCCCCGCCGCGCGGGCCGACGGACCCGCGCCGGCCCGGGCGGCGAGCACCGTGAACCTGCGGCTGGTGATCCGCCGCTCACCCGACGGGCACCAGACCCCGATCCTCACCTCCCGCACCGACCTGAGTACCGGGCAGGTCGCCTGGCGGATGTCACGGCGCTGGCGCCAAGAGAACTACTTCAAATACGCCCGCGCCCACTTCGCGCTCGACGCCCTCGACAGCTACGCCGACCACCCCGATGACCCCGACCGGCCGGTGCCTAACCCCGCCAAGACCCAAACGACCGCCTGCGTCGGCGCCGCCCGCAACGACCTCGCCGCGGCGCACACCGACCTCGCCGGTGCGATCGACGCCGCCGCCGCCGCCCGCGCCCGCCAGCCAGGCAGCCGCGGACGGGCCACCGTCGACCCCCCGCCGCGAGCAGCTCCCTCGGGGCCGCCCACAAGGCTCTGGCCGCCGCGGCCGCTGCCTCCCGCACCACCGCCAGCCACCTGCCCCTCGGGCAGGTCCGCCCCGGCGCCGTACTGCTGGACACCGAACGAAAACTGATCACCCACGCCATCCGGATGAGCGCCTACAACACCGAAACCGCGCTCGCCCGGCTGATCCGACCGCACTACGCCCGCGCCGACCGCGAAGGCCGAGCACTGCTGCGCGAGGCGTTCACCCTCCCCGGCGACCTGCAAATCATCGGGACCACCCTGCACATCCGACTCGAACCGGCGACCGCACCCCGGCGCGCCCGCGCGCTCGCCGGCCTCTGCGAGGCGCTCAACGACACAAAAACCCGCTATCCCGACACCGAGCTGACCATGCACTACAGCATCAAGATGGCCCCAACACCGACATGATCCAACTCACCATGTCAGGAGATCTGGAGTCGGGCGACGGTTTCAGGGCCGAGTGTTAAGACGAGATTGTGTGTCGCCTGTGCGTCTGGCGAGCGACGACACGGCCCGGGTGTCGCTAGTGTCCTGCGTCTTAAGTTCGTAGAATAACCTGGTAGGCTGTGCTATGCCTCCTCGCGGACGTCCCAAGGCAGTGCTGGAGTTGGCTGAGGAAGAGCGCGATCAGCTCCAGCGGTGGGTCCGTCGGCGTACGTCCTCGCAGGCTTTGGCGTTGCGGTCGCGGATCGTGTTGGCCTGCGCGTCAGGTTCGGACAACAAGACGGTCGCAGCGGAGCTGAGGTGTTCGCCGGCGACGGTGGGTAAGTGGCGCGGGCGGTTCGTTGAGCATCGGTTGGACGGGCTGACCGACGATGACCGGCCGGGTCGTCCGGCGAGCGTCACCGCTGAGCAGGTCGAGGACGTCGTGGTCGCGACGCTCGAGTCGGTGCCAGCGAACGCGACGCACTGGTCCCGGGCGAAGATGGCCGAGCGCAGCGGGCTGAGCCGGTCCACGATCGGTCGGATCTGGCAGGCCTTCGACCTCAAGCCGCACCGAACGGACGGGTTCAAGATGTCCAACGACCCGCTGTTCGTGGAGAAGGTCTACGACGTCATCGGGCTCTACCTGAACCCGCCTGAGGCGGCGGTCGTGCTCAGCGTTGATGAGAAGAGCCAGGTCCAGGCACTGGCCCGTTCCCAGCCGGCGTTCCCGATGATGCCCGGCATGCCGGAGAAGCGGACCCACGACTACGTCCGGCACGGCACCACCAGCCTGTTCGCCGCGTTCAACGTCGCCGACGGCACCGTGATCTCCAGTCTGCATCGGCGGCACCGCAGCATCGAGTTCAAGAAGTTCCTGACCAAGATCGACGCCGAGGTGCCCGACGATCTCGAGGTCCACCTGATCTGCGACAACTACAGCACCCACAAGCACCCCACCGTCAACAAGTGGTTGCAAGCTCACCCGCGGTTCCACCTGCACTTCACCCCGACGTACTCATCCTGGATCAACCAGGTCGAACGGTTCTTCGCCTACGTCACCGGCGACCTGCTCGTCCGCAGCGACCACCGCTCCGTCCAGGCCCTCGAAAAAGACATCCGCGACTGGGTCAAAGCCTGGAACGACAACCCCAAGCCCTTCATCTGGACCAAGACCGCCGACCAGATCCTCGCCTCACTCGGCCGACTTCTTCAACGAACTACTGGCGCAGGACACTAGGCAGCGTCGAGCGTCCGCAGCACCGCCGCGATGGTGGGGGTGTCCTTGTAGGTCAGGCCGATCGCGCTGCTGTGCTGCCAGGCCACCCGGCCCGCGGCGTCGATGACGAAGACCGAGCGCTTCGTGCCGAGCGGACCGGACACCCCGTAGGCCTTGATGACCTGCTTGGCGGGGTCGGCCAGCAGCGGCACGGTGATGTCACGCTTCTGGGCGAAGCGCGCGTGGCTGTCGACGTCCTGGCTGCTGATGCCCCAGACGATCGCGTCGAGGCCGGCAAAGTCGGCGGCGTTGGCCGTGTAGCTGCACAGCTGCCGGGTGCACACCGGTGTGTCGTCGCCGGGGTAGAACGCCAGCACCACAGGGTGTCCGTGCTCAGCGCTCAGCGTGAAGGCGCGGTGCTGCGGCACGCCGTCGACGAGCACGATCCCGGGCAGCGTGAAGTCCGGCGCGTCGCTGCCGTTGGCAGGGGTCGAGGCCATGCGCACATCCTGCCCCGCAGCCGGCTCAGCCGGTGCGCAGGCTGCTGAGCAGAGCCCGCACGTCGCCCGCGTCGCTGCGCCCGGTGGCCGCCCGCCCGGCCGCCGACAGCTCGTAGGCAGCCCGCCCTCTGGTGACGGTGAGCAGCAGGTGCTGCGTGCCGCCCGTGACCCAGGTCGAGGTCGTGACGTCGGTGCCGGGGTCGTGCACGACCTTGAGGCCCGGAGCGCCGGCGGGCGCGGTGCTGGTCGCCCCCGACCCGGCGGGGCGTGAGCGCAGGGTGGCGTGCAGGCCGTCGGCGGGGTCGGCGAGCACGAGGTCGGTGTGCCGCCCACCGGCCGTGGTCGGCGTCCACTGCCCCGTCCACCCCAGCGGCAGCGTGATCGTGTACGACGACCCCGCCGTCGCGGCCGCGGGGACCGTGACGGGGGTGGGTGCCGTGCCGGCGGCGACGAGCACGGCGCGCGAGGCTCCGGTCCCGGTGTCGCCCGGCGAGGTGAGCAGGTGTGCCGCGCCGGCGAGCACGACGGCCGCGGCCAGGAGCAGCAGGGCGGGGTGGCGGCGGGAGCGGGCGCAACGCCTCCCCGGCTTGATGTCGCGGCCGACGCCGTGGTTCTTGCGGCCCGCCAGCTGACCGGGGCGCTGCGCGGGCAGCGCGAAGAACCCGTCCTCCTCGAGGCCGGTCCCGGCGACACCCTGACGGTGCTGCCGGAAGGCCGTCTCGGCGGAGGTCGGCAGCGCGACCGGGTGGGTCGACAGGTCGGCCGGGTCCGGCGGTCGCGCGGCTGGCCCGGCTGGCACGACCGCGACCGCGTCGGGGTGGCCCCTGCGGCCGCGGCCGACCCGCGGTGCTCGCGCCGCCTTCTGCCTGTCCCGCCGGCCAGCCCACCGGCTCCGCTCCGGCGGTGGGACCGCCTGTGCCGCAGCCGGAGCGCCGACGCGGTCGGGTGTGGTCAGCCCGGGTGAGGCGGGCAGACCCGCCGCGCATGGGGGGCTGGCTCCCACCGACCCGGTCCCTGCGTGGGCGCCGCCGTGGACTCCCAGCGCGGCGCGTCGGGCGGTCGCTTCCTGCTGGGCCGCGGCGTGCAGGGCGAGCTCGTGCTGCACGGTCTGGCGTCGGGCGGCCTCCTGCCGGGCCAGCGACTCCTGCCGGGAGATCGCCTCGCGCTGCGCGAGGGCCGCCTGCTGGGCGGCCACCGCAGCCTCGTGGACGGCGAGCTGGGTCTCGTACTCGGCCAGGTCGCGTTCGTACTGCGCCTGCGCGGCCAGGTGGGCCTCCTGTTGGCCCTGGGCCAGGCGGTGCCGCTCGAGCTCGG
>JAABUJ010005252.1_pt1 | contig 13043 bp, 16 predicted proteins | sample 5559131 | NCBI WGS metagenome assembly JAABUJ01 (sample SAMN10711875, study PRJNA513366) | rock metagenome | isolation source: Antarctica rocks | place: Antarctica: Victoria Land, Mt New Zealand nord | collected 2016-01-07
CGGTGTGCCAGGCCGCGCTGGAGAGGCTGCAAAAAAAGGGGCCGCAGGGCTGCTGGACCTGTGCCACCTTGATGAAGCAGGCTTCGGCATGACCTTGCCGCCCTCCTATAGCTGGTTCCCCCGCGGCGCGGTTGCGCGTGCCCTATGAGGCGGCCCAAGGGCGGCGGGTCAACGCCATTGGCGCGTATGTCACCCACGGCCCGCAAGCCGGGCACCTGGAGGTCCAGACCTGGGCCGCGCTGCCCAAAAGCCGAGCGAAGACGCGCCGCCTCACGCCCCAGGAGCAAGCGGCCGCCCATGGTCTGCAGGAGGACGCGGTGGGTCCCATTGATGCCCAGCGCGTCGTGGACGTCATCGGGCAGGTCGCCCAGCGTCCTCCGGGGGCGTCGGCGGACTGGCATCGGGCGCGTCCTCTGTGGATCGTGCTGGACAACTACTCGGTGCACAAGAGCCAGTCTGTCGCTGAGGCCCGCGCCGCCTGGACGGCGGCGGGCATTGAGCTGGTCTACTTACCGTCCTACTGCCCCGACCTCTCGGCTATCGAACCGATCTGGAACGACACCAAGCAGCATTATCTGCCCACTCGCAGCTTTTCCACGGTGGCGCAGGCCAAGGACGCCGTGGACGCCGCTCTTGCCGCCAAGGCCCAGCGCCTCCAGGACGCTACGGCCAAAACTACGAATGTCCTCCGCCGGGCCGCTTAGAACCACCGCACTGCGCCGCCGTACCACTCTCGGCTATCGGATGTTCCACTGCCGCGCCTGTCGGCGGACCTACAAATGATGACGAACTCCGTGATCATCTCCGCCCCCGTACCCAGTTCAACGAAGCCATCTCCCTCTCCGAGCAACGCCGCCTCTTCCAGGAAAGCTGGGGTGAGGTATTCGCGCTGCTGCAGGCAGCCTAGCCCGCCACGAGGGTTGTCTCCCCTGCCCACCGTCGGTTGCCGCACCTGTGTGTACTGAAACCTGACGCTTCCCGTGGCGGAGGAGCACTACTTCCTGGTGCGGGTCTCCGCCCCCTTGCTGTCCCGCGCCCACTGGACCAGCGGGGAACGCGCCATCATGAGCGATCAGCGGTGGTGGTCGGTCCAGGACCTGAGGTCAACACAGGCTCAGGTCTTTCCTGCCGATCTGGTCGCTCTGCTGGCACGCAGGGGTGTCCAGGGGAAGGCGTCGTAGGTTGTGCGCTCGGGGAGAGGCCCGGCGTCACGCACGGTCCGGCCTCTGGCGTTCCTGTCCTGTGCGGAGCACGTCGTTTCCCCAGTGGCATCCCCACCTTGGATCGCCTGCTCGGGGGTGGCCTGCTCCGCGGCAACCTGTATGCGGTCGTCGGTGTGCCCGGGGCGGGCAAGACGATCTTGGGCAATCAGGTCTGCTTCGCACAGGCTGCGACAGGGGGCCAGGCGGTCTACATCACCCTGCTCGCCGAGACCCACGGCCACATGCTCGCCCATCTCCGCGCTCTCATCTTCTTCAACCCCGCGCCTGTTGGGGTCGCGTTGCTCTATTACAGCGGCTATCATGCCCTGGAGAGCGGTGGCCTTGATGGCCTGCTCACCTTCCTGCGGGACGTGATGCGTGACGACAAGGTGACGCTCCTGGTCGTGGATGGGTTGTTCACTGCCAATGAGGCTGCCGCGTCGGCGCTGGCCTTCCGCACCTTCCTCGTGGGCCTGCAGACCTACGGCGCCGCGGTCGGCTGCACGACCATCCTGCTCACACAACCACCAGAGGCGGGTGTCCGAGATCCCTCCTATACCGTCGTCGATGGCCTGATCGAGTTGGGGACGACCCGCTTGGGACCGCGCGTCGCCCGCGAGCTGGAGGTCCACAAGTTCCGCGGGGGGTCCTATCTGCGGGGGCGGCATGTCTTCGAGATCAGCGATGCGGGGATCACGGTCCACCCGCGGATCGAGGCGACCCTTAGGGTCCGTACCAGAATAACGTTGTCAAACCTGAAGACCTCCCCCTCTGAAGCCAGGCCGGATGGCTGCATACTTTGTTGACTGACAGTCCCTATTAGTCCACCGGCGCTGGAGGGGGGTGTCCGCCGGTCGCGCGTCTCCACGGGCCTGCCGCAGCTCGATGCCATGCTGCACGGTGGCCTGCTCTCCGGCTCGACGACAATGCTCCTTGGCCCGCCCGGGAGCGGGAAGACGCTGCTCGGCTTGCACGTCCTCGACGCCGGGGCGCGGGCCGGAGAGCCGGGCCTGCACTTCGGCTTCTATGAGCCACCCCTCCTGCTAGCCGAGACGGCGGCGGCCATTGGTCTTGATCTCGGCGGCCAGATCGCCGACGAGCGCATCACGGCGCTCTGGCAGCCGCCGCTGGAGGAGAGCGAGGATGCGTTGGCCGAGCGCCTGCTGGCGGCCGTGCGGGATCGGGGTGTCCGCCGCCTCGTCATCGACGGTCTGGATGGCTTCCTGCAAGCCGCTGTGTATCCCGCGCGCATGGGCCGCTTCTTCACCGCCCTGGCCCTGGAGTTGCGCGTGCGGGGCGTGACGACGCTCATCTCGGTCGAACTGCCGACACTCTTGGGGACGACGGCTGAGGTGCCCCTGCCCGGGGTGTCGGCCCTTGCCCAGAATATCCTCATCCTGCGGGCGGTGGAGCGGCGCTCGCGGCTGTACCGCCTCCTCGCGGTTGTCAAGACGCAGGGCAGCGGCCATGAGAGTACCGTCTACAGACTGATGATGTGCTTGATCTGCACGGACGTCTACACGCCTACGTCGGCGCCGACGTAGGTAGGCAGACCGTTGACGCACACGTGCAGGCGTCAGGTAGGGGGACTGAGGAGACACCGGCACGTGTGCAGGACGATGCATCCGTGACACGCCTGGGCGCGGCCGCCGCCATGCAGTCCATGATCGAGCAAGTCATAGCCCCACTAGCAGCGGCCAACGAGCAGCTCCGCGCCCAGGGGGAGCGGCAGCAAGAGACGATCCGCCTGCAGGCCGAGGAACTGGGCGCCGCACGGGAGCGAGCCCGCCAGGCTGAGGAGCGCGCCGCCCAGCTGGAGCGCGCTCAAAGCCGGCGGCCGTGGTGGCTGCGGTTGCTCGACTAACAGCCTATCCCGAAAGTAGCAGTTATGGTAAAGTAAAAGGGGGGGGATAGCGCGCTGGCTCTGGTCCGGTGCTCCCCCTGCTCTGCGAAGGACACTGCTCATGACCACACGACCTGCTGACGCCGCGCCCTGCGGGGCGACCGTGCCCCCTGCCAAAGACGATCCCACCATCTGGCGGGTGGATGACGTGCTCTGGGCACGCCTCGCGCCCCTGCTGGTGGTGGACAAGCCCCGCAAGAAGTCTGGCCGCCCCCGCCGCGCTGATCGCGCCCTCTTTGATGGGGCGCTCTGGGTGCTGCGCACGGGTGCCCAGTGGAGGACCCTGCCCGCAGAGTTCGGCCCCAAGTCCACCGTCCACGCCCGCTTCCAAGAATGGGTGCGGAGCGGGGCCTTTGACCGCGCCTGGACCCTCCTCTTAGAAGAGTATGATGCCTTTGTCGGGCTCGATCTGCATTGGCAGAGTGCCGACGGCTGCTTGGTCAAAGCGCCGCTCGGTAAAAAAGGGGGCCTGGAGAAGCAGAGTGGACGGGGGCCAACCCCACTGATCGGGGTAAATGCGGCGCCAAACGCCATCTGCTGACCGACGGGGCGGGCGTGCCGCTGGCGATGATCGTCTCTGAGGCCAACCGCACGGACATGAAACGCTTGGAGGCCCTGCTCGACGCGCGCATGATCGAAATGCCTCTGCTGCCCGCGGACACACCCGACGAGGAGCGCCCGCAGCTGTGTCTGGACCGGGGCTATGACTATGACGCCTGCCGCGCGACGGCCCGCGCCCATGGCTACGTGCCCCACATTCCCCCCAAAGCCAGCGCCGCCCAGCCGCTGCCGCCCCCAGGCGATCCTGACCGGCACCCCCCTCGACGGTGGGTCGTGGAGGTGGCCCACTCCTGGTTCAACCGCTTCCGCCGCTTGCTCATCCGCTGGGAAAAGAAGGGCCAGAACTACCTGGCCCTGGTCCAACTCGCCGCTGTCCTCATCATCTATCGCAAGCTGCGCCATGCGCACCTACTTTCGGGATAGGCTGTAAGGGGGTGTTGTAAGCCCAAACCCTAGAAAATTCCGTCACGCCAAATCGAGCCTGGTCACGATGGCCTGCTCGCTGCAATGTGCTGGCAACCTGGCAAACTTTCCCTATTTCAGCCGATAATCGGAAAGATCGGCGGCCGTCGAAGGGGCAGTCAGGTGGGCTCCACGCACCGAACCGCGCTGTGCCACCCATCGAAAAGCGGAAAGTCCCGGTGCGCCAGGCAAACGCCCGTTCTACCGTCCTGGCAGCACCCTGCTGTGAGCGTTTCTGCCGCACGTGACCGGCCCGCCGATGCGCCACCGGGAGGGGACTGCCTCATGGGTTGCTGTCAGGCGTGAGATGGAGCATCGAGCGGTCGGAAGAAGCAACCCATCTGACCCACCAAGGGGTGGCAGAATTTTCTAGGGTTTGGGCTTCTCTACTTTTCGCTAACTTAGCGGGTCTCGCCACCAGACATGCCCTGCTGCATGGGGCTGTTCCAGAAGGGACGGCCCCCATCCGTGCCCCCAGAGACACCGACGAGCGCTTTGGGAGCCAGTCGCCTAGGGACGCGGGCGGTCAGTAAAAAGGGCGGGGAGACGGGAGAATTCGGTCATGTCCCAGAGGAGAGCCTCGGACGCGCTCGCCCAGTGGTCCCTCCGGCTGCCCCAAGTTAGCGAAAAGTAGAGGGCTTACACCCCCACTAATGCGCCGCCGCGGGGGCGGACCTGGCCAGGGTGGCCACGGCGACGGTGTGTCCTGGATCCGCCACGCTCTCCAGGAGATGCGGCGCATAGAGCACGGCTATCTGATCCTGCACCCCGAGAGCATGGCTTGTCCACTGTGTGAGGACGTCCAGGCAAACCCCGGCTTCTGCCCGAGGTGCCGCCATACTATCATGGAGATGTACCGGACCCGCGATGACTGAGCCCGCGCGCCGCTTGCTGCTCCGCCAGCGGCTTCTCTGCCAGCGCGAGCAACCTCCGCCTTGGGCAGTCCGCTTTCACCAGCCAGGATGGTGTCCCTGGCGCCGGGCACGTTGCGCTCAACGACGTCCACAGCGGCCGCGTATTGGGCGTCGTTTGCGACGGTCCGATGCGTCACGCCGTCATGTTCAGCCACCTGTTCTCGCGTTAAAAAGGGTGAAACATTTTCACCCTTTTCTGGCGGGCGACCACGGAGCTTGACGGCCTGCCAGTACTTGCCCCGGAGATAGGACCGCTGCTCATCCCGGAGGTTCCTGCGGGCCAGTTGGTTTGCCATGATCCACAGTTCCGCGTCCAGGCGGTCCGCGACGCCGCGATGTCCTCTTGCTCAGCCGGTGGCCGTTGGGCAAAGCCGTAGGCCATCTCCTGGGTAATCGTGCGTGCGTCAAGAAGCTGCATGAGAGGGGTATCAGGTCGGCCAGCCGGTTGTACATTTTGGCTTGTGTCAGGCCCATCCCGGCATCCCGCGCGATATCGGCGGCTGTCTTAGTCGGTGGCTCTTCGACGGCAACCGTCGAAGAGGGAGTAGGGGTGGCCGGTGTATGTCTGCCCTGCACGATGCCGTGCAGTTCGTACAGCCGCCGTATGGCCCGCGCCGTCTCACTGGGTTTCAGTCCGCGCCGCCGCAGGTTCTCCTGGGTGCGCAGCACTCCTGGCCTGATGATCGGACACGCCTGGGCACGACTACCGGCACGATAGTTAGGCCGGCCATGCCCCTTCTTTTTCCCGGTAGTCGTCCTGGAGTCGCCCCACACACCCGCACGCCACACAGCGGCCGAACGCAGTGGTTGTGCGCATCTCGGGCCCCGCCAGGGGCCAGACGCGCACAACGCGTAGTGAGTACGGTTTCACACGACAAAACCCCGGACGGAGCAGACACCCCTGGGACAGAGAGGGCAAGGACGACCCCTGGAAAAGAAGTGACGGGGGCCAGCCCTTTACTAGACCTCTCTAGCGCAGGGCCTCCAGCAGTCGTGCTAGGCCAGCAGGGTGGAGTGGCGCCCGCTCGGCCTTCGAGCGACCCCTGAGCGGCGGGGCCGGCTTCCCGGGGACGGTAGCCCGCTGTGGCCGCTCTGCCCTGTCCTGGCCCTTACGCGCCACCTTGTCGGTCTCGGCCTGCTGCCGACGGGCGTTGGCCTCCCGGATCGCTGCCCGCCGCGTAGCGCCCTGGTCGACGCCGTTCTGTAGGATGCCCTCGCCGAGCCATCCTGGCGTGCTGGGTGTCTCCTCGTCTTCTGGCATGGCTCTCCCTCCCTCCTCTACTCGCTCTTGCGTTCGGAGCATGTTCGGCGCCACACTGCAGGGTAGGCCCAGTACACACGGCTACACCGACGCCCGTGGGTACGGACCGAAGCCCACCTCTCCCTGCGCACATTCATCCTTCCATGCGCCGGGTCGGAAGGTGGGCTTCTCTTTGCGCCCATACTCAGCAGGCGCCACACTGGACACCGTGACGCCCACGGGTTCATGAACGCGCTCGTGGCCTCGCAGACGTCCACCTGACATCTAGCACTGCTGTCAGGTGGACGTCTCTTTGCGCCCATTCTCAGCTGGCGCCACACTAGGAACCACGATGCCCGCAGGGGTCTGAAACACTCTGCGGACCCCGCTAGAGCCCACCTGTCGCCAGCCAATTTCGGTGCCAGGTGGGCTCCTCTTCGCGCTCGCGGGCCCCCGCGGCGGGGCTACAGCATACCCAGGCGACGTGCGCAACTGGGCAATGCCGCGGGCGGCGCTCCCATCGGCCTGCCCTCCGTGCGCGGCCGTGGCCTTAGCCCCGGGTGAACAGGCCCGTGGCGAGCAGGCGCTCCTCCTCAGCATTGCCCCGCTCGTGCGCCGCATCGTAGGCGCGCCGCGTCTTCTGGATCGCCGCGCGCGCGTTGTCACGCGCTTCTCTTGCCACCTCGGCCCGGGCCGCGCCGGACGGTCCGCGCACCGCCTGTGTCAACTGGGTGACCACATCCGCGAGCTGCTGCCGTTCCTGGTAGACGAACTCCGGGGTCTGGCCGTCGTGGGCTGCCTTATTCGCCGCGGCCACCCGCTGGCCCACATAGCGCGCCAGCAGGTACTGCGTGGGGCGGTGGCCACTCTGGAGAGCGACCTGGCACCGCGTGAGCAGGTCAAGCGCGGGCAGGGCCAAAGCGTCCTCCTTGAGAAAGACCTGGGACGCGCTGGCCTCATTCTTCTCGGCAAGGCTGAGGGCGTCGAATGCGTCGCCGTGCTCCAGGTGTCGGATCATCGTCTCCTTGCTGGCAGCGATGTCCCCCAGGGTCTCTTGCGCGCTGCCGATGACCTCATCGAACGCCCCACGGAGCGCCTGAACGCGCTCGGCGTGCTCTGCTGCGCTGAACTTGGGCTGGCCGTCACTGCGATAGAGAGCAGCCTTGCCCCGCGCGATGGTGGCCTCCGCTTGACCTACCCGGGATAGCTCGCTGTTGATCTCGTAGTTGCCCCGGGCGTCTGTGCCGGGTGTCTGTCCAGTCATGGGTGTGTCTCCTTCTCTACTCTGTTCTTCTTGTTGTGCGTGCTTAATCGAGCCAGGGGCGCGCGTCCGCGTCGGGGTCCGTCTCCTCCCACACGCCCCGAGGCTGGTTCTCAGCAAACCAAATCGCCATCGCTACGGCAAACACCAGGTCATCATGATCGCTCTCGCGCCAGGCCTCATAGCTGTCGTGCCCGGTGGCGATGTTGACCTTGAGCTTGAAGTTGATCAGCTCATGCACCAACGTGGGCCAGAACGTGAGCCCCATGGCGGTATGCAGCCGGCCGCCCTGATGGATGGCGATCAGCGTGCTGACCAACTCCCGCTTGGGCACGTTGTGGTGCCTGTGCTCGCGGGTCACTGTGTTGCCGCCGGTGATGGTGATGGCCTCGGTGCGCAGGCCCGCGGCGTTGAACATGTCCAGAACGGCAATGCCCACGCCTGTGCGGTCCACCACCAGGGGGCTCTCTTCGGAGAGAGGCGACCGGCTCAGGAGGTCCGCGACGTGGGTAATGACGCTCGGGTAGAGCGTGCCCAGAGGAACGCGCTCCAGGTGGCGCAGGTGGTAGTTGATAGTGGTCTGCACCTCCCCCTCATCGGTCAGCACTCTCTGGGTGACCCGCTGCACGATGGCGATCGCCGTGTAGTCGCGCGCCTGGCCCAAATCCACGCCGACAAAGTACTCCCCTGCCCAGTCCCCGGCCATCGGTTGGGACCTCTGCCCCCATTCCATACCTCTCCCCTCCTGTCCCGCCACCTTGACGTACGTCTCGTCCACATGCCACTTCCGGCCCGCTTTGCCGCGCCGTCTGGCCTTCAACCGGGCCGTGACCAGAGGGGCGAAGCGTTCCTCCCAGTCGCGCACCGTCTCATGGGTGAAGGTGAAGCCGCGGGTGAGGAACATCTCGGCCACGTTGCGCAGGCTCAGCTTATACTGCAGACGCCACAGCACAACCAGCACGGCGATGTCGGTGGGCACCTGCAGGTGGTTGAACGGCGTGTTCGTGCGCTCGTTGCACGTCCGCCGGCAGGCGCGGCAGCGGAACATGCGGTAGCCCAGTGTCGTCCGGCGGCGCATCTCAGTTGTGGCGGGGGCGGCGCAGTAGGGGCACGGCATGGTCCTTCTCCTTCTCCAATCATCGTGGCATAGTATCAGGATACCCGAGCAGCAGCTGCCTCCGCTCCCCGCGTACTGAAACCTGACGCTTCCGGGCGCGTCGGCGCACGACAGGATTGCGCCGCGAAGAGGTCGCGCTGAGGGCCGACATCAGCACGACGTGGTACACCTACCTGGAGCAGGGACGCGCTATACGCGCCTCGTGGAGCGTGCTCGAGAGCATCGCCGACGCGCTCCAGCTGACGCGGGACGAGCGCCGCCATCTCGCCGTGCTTGCGGGTCACGCGGCACTGGGTGGCGTACCCGCGCTGGAGGAGGCGCTCCCGCCGGTCTACCAACGCGTCCTCGACGGATGGGAGGACACCCCCGCCTATATCACGGGACGGCGGACCGACATCGTGGCCTGGAATCGGGCGGCCACCGCCGTCTTCGGCGACTTCGCGCGCGTCCCGCCGCCGGAGCGCAATCTGCTCTGGCTCCTCTTTACAGACGGGGCATTCCGGCGTCTGTTTGTAGACGCTGAGTCGGTGGCGCGTGAGACGATGGCGGCGTTCCGCGCAACCGCGGCCCCGCATATGGACGACCCTGACATGGCCGGGTTCATCGATGCCCTGGGGCGGGAGAGCCCCGCGTTCCGGTGGGCGTGGGCGCGGCAGCAGGTGCGCGGGACCTGCGCGGGGCGGTTCGAACTCGCCCACCCGACGGCGGGGCGGCTCGTGCTCGATCTGGCGGGGTTCCAGGTGAGCGGAGACCTCGACATCAAGTGCTGTGTCTACACGCCCACACCCGGCACGGGGACCGAGGACGCGCTGCGCACTCTCCTGGGGGGCGCGGGTAGTGCGCGCGGCGACAAGATGCTGATCCCGGAGACCTTCCAGTAGCAACGGAACCAAAACCAACGGCAGCAGGCCTGTGCTGGCTGGTGACCTCATCCGCGCTCAAAAGCTGTGAACGGAGCCTGGGACACAACCCTAGGACACCGGGTGTCTGTGCGCTGTGATCGGGCTGCCTCTGTGGGGTGGTCGTGGCGCCTCTGAGCGAGCGGATGAGGGAACCAGCCAGCACAGCGGCCTTGGTGTGTCCGTGACGCGGCAGGTTCGCCCCACCACGCGGCCAGAGACGACAGAGGAGCTGGACCCTGCCGACAGCCTGTCCAACGTGCAGGCGTCCCACACAGCCGTTCCTGCTCAGCGCCCCTAGGACGGACCAAGGTCGGAGGGCAGGACCCCTACAAACCGGCCTTGCGCCGCCGTCGGGGTGATCCTACCCGAGCGGACGTCCACGATGCACAGGCCTGTGCCGACGCCCGTGACGCCCCCCACAAGCAGGTGCGTCGCGTCGAGCCAGCCGCCCGGATAGCCGCGCACAGCCAGGCGCCGGCGTTGGTCCCGTGGCCCCAGCAGAAAGAGGGTGTCATCGATCGCGGAGCGCCAGGCCATCTGATGGCCATCGGGTGCAAGCACACTCACGCCTGCAGGAGCGTGCGCCGTGAAGCGGGTTCCCCCGGTCCACGATTGCACGGACCAGGCCTCCTGCCGCCAGCATGGTGTGCCAGCGCGCACAACGGGGCCCGTCACGGCCCCGCCTGGGCAGAGGGTCGCTAGACGCTGTCCTGTGGCCGCGTCCACCACGTGGTAGCCGTTCCACGCCTCGTAGGGGTTGGGGGCTCCAAAGGCCGTGTAGGCGCTGGTCGCCACGGCAAGCACGAGCGCGCCAGATCGCCAGCCAATGGGCCACTCGTACCTCTGCGTGGACGCGAACAGGGCGTGGCGGCGCCCGGTGCGCAGGTCCTGCACGTAGAGCGTGAGGTGAGCGGGACGGGCGGCATAATCGAGCACGGAGACAGCCATCTGGCGGTCATCGGGACTGACAGCAAAGGCGACATGCGCGTGGCTGTTGCCCGGCGCCGTGGCCACCGCAGCCGTGGTCCCGTTGGGGGTCAGCACCCTGATCTGACGATCGCCATCAAGATAGTACAGGCGTGAGCGCGACGCGCTGACGGTGGGCAAGGGCACGGCGGTCGCCTCAGTGGTGGAGATCAGGCTGCGCGCGCGAGGCCGCACGCGGGCCACCACCCGCCCCTGCAGGTCCACGAGGGCAATGGTCCACCCCGCAATAATCGCCAGCGGACCAACCCCCCGTGGAGCACTTGCTCCTGTAGCCAGGGAGGGGCCGCAGGGGAGGCTCAGGGTCACTAGAACGGCCAGGGCGAGGGAGGGGATCGCACGCGCCAACCAGGCGGACCGCTGTCGTTTCATGGTCCCACCTCCCTTGCAGCTCATGGTCCCACCTCCCTCGCAGGGAAGCGCCGGGCAGCATCTGAGCCCAGTATGAGCCGTGCAGGTGCAGCCGTCGAGGACGCTATCCACCCAGAGATCCAAGTCGTGCTGGACAGTGGCACGCGGCCTCAGGAATCGGGAGACCCTCAGCGCGCAACTGGGTCAGGACAGCCTCGGTGTACACAGTCATCCCGGTCACCGCCATGGTGGTCACTAAGGTCAGGCAACTCGCCTGGTTGGCTTGGTCGTCGGCGTAGTGGTGGCGAATCTGGCCCTCATTGGCGAAGAAGATGAATTGGCGCACCCCAGTGAGGCGCTCGCCTTTGTTGAGTTGGCCGTTGATCCGCCGCCGCTCGTCTTCACTTTGCAGGATGCGCACGATGAAAAGCGTCTTGATGAAACGGCCGTAGTCCCGCAAGGCGCCCGCGAAGTCATTCTGCCGGGCGTAGCTTGTTGTGTACTGAAACCTGACGCTTCCCCAGGCCGCCTAACCGACGGCACGGGTGGTCGTTCCTTGCCCATCATCGGCTCCCACACCGATGCGTACTGAAACCTGACGCTTCCCCTTCGACTTCGCCATCGGTATCAAGAGTGCCTCAGAACCTCATTCAATGCCACCACGTAACCTGCGCCGCTCACGCCGGGGGCCAGGGTGATGCCCCAGCCGCTATGGAAGTTCATACTCCGCCCTACCACTACTGGTTGGTCAGAACTGACCGCCACAGCGACGCTACCCGGCGGGACATCGGCGTTCACCCACCACTCGACACGCCCCCGCGCGGGGACACGCACCACTTTCATGATTGTCGCGCCGGAGCGGGTGGTATATCGCACGCGCACGCGCGCCGCCCGCTCATCCGGGTTGTATAGGGCGAGCTGTTCCTGGAACCCGCTGCCGGTGTAGCCTTCGGCACAATACCACGTCGTGGCAGGCTGGGCCACGCCCACGATGAGCGCGCCTCCACGCCGGTTCCCTAGGTAGGCCGACTCCTCGACGGAGACCGGCACAGAGGCCCGCACGGTTGCTGATAGGCCGGGGCTATGTACTAGGTGGTGCAGCGCGAACACGGTCATGCCGTGGGCGGCCACCCGTGCCGTCCGCTCCAGCCAGCTCCCGTCGTTGAGCACGAGGGTGAGCGTGACAGTCGCCGCCACGTTGCCGGGGTTGCTCACCGGCAGGTAGACCAGGCGCCCGCCGTCGGTCCGCGCCTGGGCAAAGTACCACGTCACACTTGGCGCCCTCGTCCCTTGGTTCGCCAGCACGCTCTCACCGCCGTTCACGGTGGCCGCATACTCGGCGACCAGGGGCACGGAGGCAGCGACGGTGATGGCGCGGGTCATCGCGCCACCGAGGTAGCGGCTGACATCAAGGGTGACGCGCGACCGTGGCGCAACAGACGTGGTGAGCACCCGGGTGGTTCCTGTGAGCGAGACGAGGGTAGCGGTGACCGTGGCGGGCTGGTCCTCCGGGTTCAGCAGGGGCAACCACTCAGCATAGCCGGTCCCCACCAGGACATGGGTGAACACCCAGTGCATGGATGGCGCGACGCTGCCGGCCGCGTGGCCGCCGCTGCCGACATACATCGCCCGCTCTACTGCCAAGAAATGATTGGCCTCCACACCGATGGCCACGCTCGCGCGCGGCGCCAGCGCCGCGATGTCAAGCGTGCGCCGCTGGTACGCCGGCAGCACAAGTGTGGTGGTCCGCGGCACATGACCGGCCGGGTAGACCGTCACCAGGGCCTGAGCCGCCACAGAGGCAGGATTATAGAGGATCAGGTACTCCCGCGTTGTGCCGCCGGTAAATCCCTCAGCAAAGTAGGTGTGGAATGGGCCGCCCTGGCCCGGCCCTGAGCTTACCTCCAGGGGCGGCACGGCCATGGCGAGGTCGCCCTGCACGGCACCCTGCTGCCCGCGAGTGCAGTTGCGCGGCATGGTAGGGACGGACGGATCGAAGTTGACCTGGCAGAGGGCAGCGACGGCGTCGCTCGCCGTGGCAAAGAGGGTGAAGGCGGAGTTGGGATTGACGCAACTAACCGTGCCGTCGTTGGTGGTGACGCATGCCGCCTGGAACGTGTACTGACCCGCAGGCAACGGAGCGAAC
>JAABUJ010005253.1_pt1 | contig 13041 bp, 7 predicted proteins | sample 5559131 | NCBI WGS metagenome assembly JAABUJ01 (sample SAMN10711875, study PRJNA513366) | rock metagenome | isolation source: Antarctica rocks | place: Antarctica: Victoria Land, Mt New Zealand nord | collected 2016-01-07
GGGAGACGAGAGAGGAGGAGGAGGAGGAGGAGGAGGAGGAGGAGGAGGGAGGGGTGCAGGTGGAAGTTGGGGTTGGGGATGTTATTGTACTGCCGGTGAGTGGGTCGTACGGTACTTTCAAGTCGTCTCCTCCTGGATGCGAAGTGTGAGAGGTGAAGGAGCAAGATCCTGAATCGGTACACGGTGCTTCGACCCGAGCACTAACGAGTGTGTGTGTAATATACAGGCGGGCGTAAGCCATTACTCCATCACTTCCTACGGCGACTACGAATACCTCGGTCTCTATCCCCAGGTATGTCTTATTCAATTCATTTCCGCACACCCACACTTACACCCTTCCGTCTTCATTCCGAGTTCCTGAAGAGGGCTACGGTTCGACTGACTTGGTCGCGGGCGTGGTGATGTAGGGAAGTCCGCATTGGGACAACAATTTCTGCGACGCCAACGAGCAGGAGACGGCGGAGATGGCGACGACTTGTCGGAAGGTCGCGCTCCCCACGACGGATCCGATCTTTGGGGATGATGGGCCGCTGATGGGGATCTGGAAGCGGGCGACGGACGAGGCGGATCCACGGGTATGGAAATGAACACCCATGTTGATCTCAACACATGTATCGTCAAACCAACAACAGTTGCTTTCCGCTATACTATCACATAAACAGGTGCATTGAGGAAGCGATGAGGAAAAACACCTAATCCTTAACCCCCTCAATCAAGATCTTGATGCCCTTGCCCGCCTTGACATCCTGGAACGCCTGCTCGGCCTCCTTGAACGCCACCTTCCCCGAAATCAGCTCCTTGACGCTAATCTTCCCGTTCGCAATCAACTCCACCGCGAGCTTGTAATCCCCACTGCCATACCGGAAGCTGCCCCGAACGTTGAGCTCCTTGATGCACATCTCGATGATCGGGAACGTGATCTCGTTCTTGCCCATCCCACCCTGCACATACGTCCCGCCATCCCTCAGGGCATGAATCGCCGTCTGGATCGACGGTTCCGCCCCGGACGCATCGATGATGACATCCGCGCCGTCGCCGAGGTCGTGCTCCTTGCGCAGCCGCTCCGCGTTCTCCGCCGCCGGCGCCTTGTCAGGCATGAAGACGCCCGTGGCCACGTACTTGTGCGCAAAGTCCAGCCGGCCCTGCTGGATGTCGACTGCGATGATCTTGTTCGCGCCAAAGGACTTGGCCACAGCCCCACACAGCAGCCCCACCGGCCCCGCGCCGAACACGACGACCGAGTGCCCCGGCTTCACCTGCGCCTGTTTGACGATGTGCACGGCCACGCTCAGCGGCTCCACCAGCGCGCCTTCCTCCAGCGTCATGTGGTCCGGCAACTTGAAGCAGAAGTCCCCCGGCAGGGCGTAGAATTTCGCCAGCGTGCCGTCGAAGGGCGGCGTGGCGGCGAAGGCCATGCGTTTGCAGAGGTTGTACCGGCCTTCCTTGCAGCGCTCGCAGCGGCGGCACGGCACGCCCGGCTCAAGCGCCACCCGGTCACCGACTTTGAGCGTGCTGACGGCCGAGCCGACTTTGGAGATGATGCCGCTGGATTCGTGGCCCAGGACCATGGGGTCCTTGACAACGAATTTGCCGATGGCGCCGCTCGTCCAGTAGTGGACCTACGTCGATGATGCGGATCAGCATGGTTTTTCTCTAATGGTGAAAACGAAAAGATGGCCGGGTCTCACATCGCTCCCGCATATTCCCGTCCAACTGATGGCAACGAGCACGTCGTGAGGAGAGTCGAGTTCTGGAACGGGTCGGTCTTCGAATTTCACCTTGTACGGCGATTCGAGTACGAAAGAGAGATTCTGTCAGGGACGTCAGAAAATGCATGCTCAGCGGTGTAGAGTCAGGAATCCATTGCCCTTGACTTACTTGTTCGGGCATGTTGTGGTGCTTTGTGCCGTTCTCCTACTATTCCGAGATTCAATCGACTTCTCTAAGTGTTTTCAACTGTTCCTTACTTGACGTGAAGATGATTCAGTATCAGGCAAGCAGAGTAGATCAGTCGATCATGTGTGCACAGGCACAAGTTTATCTGGCCTCGACGAGACTTCTTCAATCTATGCTTGGTAGACTCCCGTACACGTTGGGAGGTGATATTCGAAGGGCCATGGCATTGTGGGGCACTCTTTACCCCACCGAAAGCGGAGTGACTTCATTTGAGCGGGAGATCTTCCTGCTCAAACGTTATTTCTGTTAACGTTGTCTCTGCTCTCACACGGTTGAGGTTTAGCCGCTCCACTGATGTTGTGATACTGGAAGCGGTCACTTGGCGGTCGGTAAGGCTGTGTGCGCTTACCTGGTAGTTGCGTCCAAGGGCATATTGTACGGAAGATTGGCCGCGTCAGACGCTCATGCCACGAAGGTGGGTACGAAGGTGGGATGAGTTATATACTCTGTACGTGATGTTGGGTAGTCTGCATTACGTTGTAGCAATACCTTATGGTTTCACTGCACGCTGAGCGGACGGCCTTCAAAGCAAATAATCATAGACCGAGATAGCGCACAGAAATCTTATCATCTTCACCTTTCCGCAGTCCCTTCGCACCAATAGATACCGTCTCTCCTGGCACGATATCCACGCAGTTGTCCAAAAACACCACCGCGTCATCCTCACTCTCGAGTGCCACTCCCTTCACCGGCACCTCTACAGATATCTCGACCCTTCCGGCATCGGAGCACACTCTGACCTCCAATCTCTTCGGCTTCTGCAAGTGCGTGTACTTCAACGGCTCCGGCCAGTTGACGTATCTGGCCACCTGTTTCCCTTCCTCGATCAGGTATGCTGCAACGACGACTCGACTTACATCGTCTTCATCCTTGCCTTTGCCAATCGGAATCTCAAAGTCGGAAATTTCGACGGTGCGGTTAGGCTCAAGCACCAGACCACGGTGGATGATTCCAGAATAAATCTCCTTGCCGCTGACCACATCCCAGGCTTTGAGCTGCACATCGACGCTCCGTCTCTGAAGTGTGAAGTTCGAAGCCCACACCTCAATCTTATAGACCAACTTGATGTACGCCCGGGTGTACCTGTCAGCCGGAGTCGAATGCACAGTTCGCTTCACTCCGATGGTTATCGGTGCGAGCTCCCGTTTGATAGCGAAGTAGGCGTGCTTTGGGCGGAGATGATAGTCTACGATGGCCCACGACGTGACGGGCCAGCAATCGTTCATCTGCCAGACCAGTGCACCGGCGCAGTACTCTCGCCCGGGTCCCTTCCATTGCCGTCTCCAAAACCTATAAGCGTTGGCGTGGCACTCTGCTTGCATCAGTTGCGTGCAGTAGATGTACTGTTCGAAAGGTTTAAACGTATACTGCATGTTCTCGACCAGGTATAATGCTATCCGTCGCTCGTGACCATCCGCCTTGTTGTGAAAGTCTACAGTCGAAGATTGCGGGTATCTATCCACGTCATTCGTCCCTTCGGGGAGGTAGCTGTCGATAGTCTTGATGTTGGGGAATGCTTCCATGCCAAATTCGGAAACAAAACGACCGGCCAGCTTGTCAAAGTTTTGATACTTCTCCTGAGTGCCGTGCCATACTGAAACAATATGTCAACAAACGTTGACCCGCTATTTGGAACTGAACACCTCATACCGTTCCACTGATGAATATCTCCAACTGTGGGATCTCTCGTATCAGACCCTCCCCATGGTGATCCGAAGTGGTAGTACGTATTCGGTGTGAGCTCCTTTGTGACATCCACCAACACCTTCTCGTAGATATACCTTGCGGGGAACGAAGATTTCAACCACTTTTCTGTGTCATGGTCGTTTCGATCGTAATCCAGTTTCTCGCTCTCCTGATATTGATAATCCTCGTTATTGCCAGCCCAGATGACGATTGACGGATGATGTCTCAGTAGCTTCACGTTCGCCGTGGCCTCCCGCTTGACCAGTTCCAGAAACTCAGGAAACGCAGGATAGTTGCCGCAGCCGAAGAGAAAGTCTTGCCAGACCAGCACTCCCATCTCATCACAGGCGTCGTAGAGTGCTTGCTCTTCAAAAATGCCTCCTCCCCAAACACGAACCATGACTTGGTTTCCGTCCACAATAAGCTTCACCCAGTCCCGGTATCGTTGAGGCTGGATCCTTGGGATGAAGTTATCAGCAGGAATCCAGTTGGAACCGCCACAGAAAATTGGGATGTTGTTGATCTCGAAAAAGAACGTGGTCCCGGGGCTATCATCCAGCTTTCGTTGGATCAACTGCGCTCTCCTCAAGCCAAAGCGCTTGCTGGCTTCGTCGTATACTTTATCTCCGCAGATGAGGCTTGCTGTGAGGGTATAGAGCGGTTGCTTGCCATAGGTTGCCGGGTACCATAACTCTGGGTCTTGGGTCCTGAAGGTCGCTGTGGCATAGCCCTCGTGCACCCTTACGGTCTCGGAACCAACTGCCCTACGGTCTATTGAGATCTCAAACCTTACTTCCGACCCTTCACCCTCGACATCGGCTTTAGCAGTGACCTCGGCAGACTTCAGTGACTTGTCGACCTCGGTCGTAAAGTAGAGATCAGCGATCCGTGAAGTGAAAACCTCAAGCTCGATAGGCCGCCAAGGCCCGCACGTCATCAGAACCGGACCCCAGTCCCACCCCTTATGAGATCACAACTGTCAATGGCATCCTAGAAGAAGAACACCGTTCCTCATGCTCACCGGAACTTACATAGTGATACTGTGCCTTGCGAACAGCCAACCGACTCAGATCTCCATTCCAGCAACCCCACCGATGATCCGGATACTTTTCCACAATCTTCTTACCCATCAAATAAGCACTCTCAAAGGTGATCTCAAGCTCGTTGTCGACACCACCACGCAAAAGAGTAGTGACATCCACCCTCTCGGGGATGAACATGTCCTCCGTCTTCAGGATTTGCTCGCCATTGAGTACCACGGTGGCATAGGTGTCCAAGCCATGGAACGCCAGCACTGCGGTCGAGCCGTGCACTTCCGGGCTAGGAAAGGTAGTCTTGTAGATCCACGCCTTCTCTTCCACCCATTGGACTTGCTCCTCGTTCTTGCCAATGGAAGGATCGGGTATGATCCCATGGTGCATCAAATCTAGATGTACGTTTGTCGGAGACTGTGCAACCGAGAGGAACTCGGACGTCTCTTTATCTGCTTGTCTGAAGACCCAATTCTTGTCGATTGGGATGACGCTACGTCGGGCCATGACGCTCGGCTTGGGACTCCCTTCTCGCCGCTGAAGGGACGACGGGGCGTGAATTCAGTCTGGACCAGACATGTATGACGATCGGTTCGGTCCATAAGATAGATTAGCTCGGCCTATACATCAGTGTGTTTTACTCCTAAGGTGTGTATCATTTCCATATGACTGGAACGGCCAAGCACGGGGCACGGCCCAATTCTATGCAGGCCAAGTCATGAAGCGGTACTGCATGTCTGTGCCATGAAAATCACAGGAAGCACAGTGCCGGTATGAATCTTCAGAGGCCTGAACACATGGATGGTGAGGTACTTAACACGGCACGAACGACCAAAAGCAAACACGTCGCCGGCAAAGCGGGCCACAGACCCGAAGCGATGTTGTTTCTTCTGCAGGATCGAAAATGACCTAACAAGGTTTCCTCCGCTTGTACTGTAAGCTATACGGTAGGTTGCAATTAAACCTTGATGCCTGTAGGCTGAAGGTGGTTGAAGGATATAGAGGCTACCAGGATCCTCATAAAATCCAACTCATCGCCTTTCATAGTTCCATTTCTTACTGTAGCTATTTGTCGAGTGAATCATGAACGAAGCCCAACGCCTTATCTTACGGAGAAGCTCCCCCCCCAAGCACGCTATGCCGCTGAATAAGAAGAGTATGATACAGAGAACAAAGTACAGAGGCGACAGAAATTCAATGCCCGATCCCACCGGCAACCCACTGATTGAAGTTCGGATCACCAGGCGGAGGGAAGAATCCGCCATCAGCTTGTTGGCCCGGCAGTGGTTGCATCGGCGGTGCAGCAACGCCTTGGCCGCCCTGCTGTTCCATCGCTCGTCGATGATTCAGCGTCCTCTGCTGCCTGTAATACACGAGGTAGATCAGCGCCGCCGCCAAGCCGAGGATGATGAGGCTTTCAACCAACCCCTCGTCAATCGCGTCGTAGTAGTCGTCGCCGCCGGGCATCTGGTCCGGAGCTATTGGATCGGTAAATTCATCCTCTTCGACGTCATGGTAGTAAGGGTGGTCGTCCCGGAGGAAGTTGGCTATCCATTCGCGGAGAGACCAGTCTGGCTTGGGTTCTTCGCGAGTCAGTGACAACGGTTGATGATTCTGCCTCGTTGATCAAGCTTACCTGGATCGGATTGAATGGAGTTGACGTGACCATTCGTGAATGTGTTCCACAAGCTCCGCATCCTCAGTTTCAACAGACTTAGCTTGACTGGTAAGTACGCTTCTTGGTTCGTCTCCAATGCCTGATCGTAGAAACGTTTCGCCAGATGGAAGTCTTGATCGACACCGATCCCGTTCTCATGCATCCACCCGAGGTTCCACAAGGCCTGCGCGCTCTGCTGGAACTCGGCGGCGGTCTGATAACACATGGCTGCTCTCTCCTTGTCTGGACTCGTTCCCCATCCGCCGAGGTAGTAGTCGCCCATCTTAACCATGGAGTCGATGTTCGATTGCTTGGCAGACCGTGTCCAGTATATCAAAGCCAGGGTTGCATTACGGAAAAGATTCGATCTTCGCTTGGTCCACCACAGCAACGAGTCAAGTGACAATATGGACTTGTGTTCGTCGAGCATGTAAGCTACGTTTGCCTGACCGTTCTCGTAACCTTGCTCGGCTGCCAGCATGAAATCGATCAACGCCGTCTCCGAGTCCCCGCTCTCATACGCCTGGATTGCTTCTGCGAAAGAAGTGTGAATCGCCTCGGCTTTCTCGGCAACGATCTTATAGTACGCCGTTGCGATCCCGCAAGAACGATCTCTGCCGACACCCTGGTTGCTCAGCTCGGCAAGGTAGTAAAAAGACTCGATATGTCCGTGTCTGGCCGCGAGCTCGAAATACCTGATCGCGGTTTGGACGTCGCCCTGGTCGAGAAACAGCTTCCCCAAGTTGACTTGAGCGGAAGCAAAGTCTTGGTCTGCCGCAGCCTTGAAGTAGTCCGTAGCCTTGAGCGCGTCCTGGGGAACACCGTAGCCTTTCAAATACATCAGACCAAGCTCATATTGACAGAGAGCGTCTCCGTTCGCGAGACCACGTCTGAACCACGTCAATGCCTTCTCGAAGCTCTGTCCCGTTCCCTCTCCGCGCAAAAATATCCGCCCAAGGTAGCCGGCACACTTCGAGGCAACCTTCTCGATGCCAGCCGGACCTCCGGCGATGATCCTCCCATCCTTTGCCCAGTACTTTTTCGCGACAATCATGAAATAAGCTTTGGCCTTTTTGAAATTCTGGTTTAGAGCCCTGGAGCCTTCATAGTGTAGTCTACCAAGGCTGAACGTGGCTTTGGGATCGCCCTTCCGTGACATCAGATCCAAGTACTCCAAGACATCGTCGAGGCTAGCGTGCGAGTCCGAGTTTGGGCCCGCTTTGTTAGCATTCACTCCGGCACTGGTAACACTGGCACCTTCTCCATAAACGCCCCCGTCTTCGTCCGCCAACCTATATGCATCCCTTTGTAGCGCCATACCACCAGGAGGCCCCGAATGTAGATATTCGATTGCCTTGTCCGCAACCTTCTTGTAGTACACCACAGCTTCGTTGCAGTTTCTCGGTGTCCCGATGCCCGAATGATGTCGAAACGCCAGCGCCATCTCCGATCTTACATTCCCACCTTGCGCGGCAAACGTATGATACAACAGTGCCCTCGCCTGATCCCGTTCGACGGCCCCACCAATACCGGTTGAGTACATGAAACCGACCATGTGCTGTGCGGAGCTATTGCCTGTCCGCGAGGAGAGGTCATGATACCTCCGGAACGACTCCTTGTAATTCCGCGGGTGTGTAAAGTTTCCATAGAGGTTCATTTCCGCCAACAAAAACACCGCATCAGAATCATTCCGTCTCGCCGCTTCCTCTAGCAGCTGGACCGCTTTCGCTAGCGGCTTGCTAAGTGTGCGCTGTTCATGTTCCAGGTCAAGCTCGTCTTGATCTGGCGGACCATTCAAGAATAGAAGGTACAACGCTTCTTTGGCGTAATATAACGTGGTTCCGAGGAAACCAGAGGGCTTGTCGAAGCGTACGAGTTGTTTCTTCGACGGCTTGAGACTCCGCAGGATGGAGAGAGCCTCTTGGACCGCTAATGGATCTTCATAGAGCTGTTCAGCGATACTATCATCGGTAACACGGTCAAATATACCTCTGCCGTCGCCATGATTACCCTCCGACTGCTGGTGTAGTGCCGCCTGGAGCACGTGTTGCCCGTCGCCTTGCGGTTTGCCTTTGGCGTGTTCGCCTGCTGGGTGGACCACATCTTCGGAGTAGACATTTTCTCGCTGCTGTGCCCGGACAACGACAAAGAATATGTATACAGTTACTAATAGCAAACACAGATCAGTAAGATCATCTTCTCTAGACAGCTTGGATCATACAAAGTAGCAGCGGCAGAAGCCGCCGTAACCGTTCTCTCATCGAAATTGCGACAATGTGAAGGCAGTCATAGTACTCAGTTTGGATGGTACGCGAAGATGAGAAGGAAATCGACGGGGCACTTGTTATGAGCTTGAGGTCGTCAGGAAGTTTGCATTTGCACGTGCACCGGAACCAAGCAATAAGGCAATGCTGTCATGAAGAGGCCAGCTAACAGTTCCGCTTATGTAAAAGCACTAGGCTGCTTTGCGAAAGCAGGTACAGCTATTCTTAGAATGTTGGCTTCAAGGGGCACATAGCAAGAATTTGTAGAAAATAAACAGTAAAATCTGTTTAAATTCTTTTTTTTCTAATCATCATTCACAAAATCAACCTCACTGTCTTTCTCAACATTGCTGTCATCATCATCACTATAATGAAACAAAAGACTTTTACAAAAACTTTTTCTGTAAAGAAAAAGTCTTCTGTAACACAAAAATCAGTATTTATATTAATATTTACATTAATCTATTCATTAAATCTTAATAACAATCTTATTAAAATTCTCAATCTCAATATTGCTGTCAATAAAGATTTAATGTCATTCATATAATATATTATGTTTTACACAGTATATCTGAACAGAAAATTGATGAATAAGAATTTAAATATTTTTGAATTAAATAAAAAAGAAAAAAGCTTTATATAAAGAATTTAAGATCTTAAGCAGTCAGCAGTGATCAAGAAATACTGTAATGAGAAAAAATACTTTTATTATAAATATTAAATAAAAATAAAAATTAACTCTTTAACTGCAAAAAAGAATTGTCATGATATCACTATGCACTCATACTGAATTTCTCATGCAACAATTGATAAGCAAAGTACTATATAGACAGCCTTCACATACAAATCTTTTAAGTTTCTTAGTTGTTAATCTTGATCAATACAAGACCTTAACATCAGAACTTCATTGAATAGCTGTCATAACATAGTGTCTCACATTGTTACATATCTTACTCATCAGTCTCTTATAGATAAGAAGCTCATGAATTCACAATTCTAACAACTCTTTCTTTTTAAAGAATGACAATTCATTACATTGCAATATGCAGACTAGAAGTCAGCAAAACAGAGCAGAGTCATTCTCTGACTATATTGAGACTTAAGTGATCTCTGAAGAACAGAAATCTGCAGAGATTCAGACTGTTATTTAGACTGCAGAGAAGAAGAATCAACATCTAGATGAATAGATCTGTCTAATTAAAATTAGACAGATTAATAATAAGAAAAGATGACAACTCACAGAAATTAATCATGAACTGTAAGTGTCTAGTATGCATAATAAGATCAATGAACTTCTGAAAGATGAAGACTCTTAAGTCTCATTTAAGAGAGAATCACATATAGAATCTTCTTATACTCTTATTAGCTCTTTAAGTTTAACAAAGTGATATGCATTCAAAGTCATGTATGCACTTTCAGCAAAATGAATGCAACAGCTAAAGAACTTGCTCACATATAATAAGAAGTTCATTCATAAACATACTGAGTTTATATACAGCACTGTGATAGTGTTCTGCTTAATTTCTGAAAACTTCTTCAATGATCACAATAAAATTCTCTTTGTTATGCAGTTCTTAGCAGAAGAACCTTAAGATGCATAATTTCATCACATCAATGAGAGCAAACTTCTGAATGACAAATCATGAATATTCTTTTCAGAGTTTCTGCTTGATCTCATTGAGAACTCAGTGAACTGCAGACTTAGTACAGTACAGAAATACTTGAAAGTCACACAGAAATCTACTTAATTAGTTTAAGCTTTTACAACATATCTCAGCATGCTGAAAGATCAGCTTTTAAGCTATACAGAGAAATAAAGAATAAGTTATCTCTTTGTGAAACTTCAATCAGAGATTCAAGTGACTTTGATTAATTATTAAGATTTCTTAAAGATGAGAAAAAGCCTAATAGTTCTGGCTGCTAGGCTAGAGATTAATCAGTGATTCACAGATAATTACACAGTTTAGAGCTACATCATCAAGAAAATTTATGAGCACTGCTCACACTCTTTTACTCAGGCAGCAAAGTCACAGCAGAACAATTGTCTCAATTCTGAGACTACAAAATCAAGTCATCATGATAATGCAGACAAACTCTGTTTTGAGACTGATGTCAAGAAGAATGGCTGCTATAACTGTGAAAGGTCAGGTCATTTCACAAAGAACTGCAGAAGTTTCTTAAAAAATCTTAATCACATTAAGATTAATATAGTCAAGATAAAAAAAGACAGAGTCTCATTGATTACACTTCAGCAATGAAAATTAGGTCAGAGATCATAAAGAAATCTAGTATTATAATGAAAGATTAAGTCTAAATTGAATTCAGTTAAGTTTCTGTCAGTGTACTGTTGAACACTGCAGCAGAGATTAATGTAATGTTTTAGTGATATACTGTTACTCATTAATTGACACAAGTTAATGCAGAACTTCTGAGATCAGAGCTTCTGAGAAGACAACATGTCTACTGCTATGATGCATATTGAATGAAGCATAGACTCATTAACAGTTAAGAACAAGAACAAACTAAAGAGCAGTTGTTCTATATCTTAGATAAAAATGAATCTGAACTCATCTTTGACCTTTTAGATCTGAAACAGCAATGTATTTATATTAATTGTGACTTGCACACATAGCACTATAAGATAGAACAAATGTCTCTGACTATTGATGAGTCTGAAGTGTTTATCAACAACATTCAAAATCAATCTGCTATTTACACATTGTTGATGATGTCTAAGTCAGATTCATTAACAACTGCTGTACATGTTGTCAGCAAAACATCAATGCTATCTCAGCAGTATGACAGATATGCAGATGTGTTCTTTAAAGAGAATGTTGACAAGTTATTATCTCATTAAGATCATGATCATGTCATAAAGATAAAGAAACATGAATCACTCTATAATTCACTTTACAATCTGTTAAAAACAGAGCTACAAGTGCTTAAAGAATATCTAGATAACATCTTAACAAAGAAATGAATACAACATTTCATCAGCTCTGCAGAAGCATCAGTTCTGTTTGTTTCAAAAAATGAAAAGAACTTACATTTATGTGTTGACTACAGAGACCTCAACAAGATTACTGTTAAGAACTGTCATTTTCTGCTGCTGATTAGTGAGACACTTAATTGATTAAGTGAAGTCAAGATGTTCATTAAACTAGATCTTAAGGATGCTTATCACTGCATTAGGATCAAGAAAGACAACAAGTGAAAGACTGTGTTTCACACATATTACAGTCATTTTAAGTACATAATTATGTCATTCAGACTGACTAATGCCTCAACAACTTTTCAAGCCTATATCAATCAGGCATTGACTGAGCTAATTAATGTCTTTTATGTAATATATCTAAATGATATCCTGATCTATTTCAGTTCTCTAGAAGGACATCAGAGTCATGTGAAACAAATTCTGAAATAACTTCAACAGTTTAAACTGTATGCAAACTTAAAGAAGTGTGCTTTTCATATTATACAGATGAAATTTCTTAAGTTTATCATCTTCACTACTGATGTTTTGATGAATCAATGATGAATCAAAATCATAAAGAAATGACTGATATCTAGAAGCTACTGTAAGATACAAATATTTCTAGAGTTTGCAAACTTTTATCATCACTTTATACAGAGATATTCTAAGATTGCTGCTTCTTTAACTGATCTATTAAAAGGCAGCAAGAACAGCAAGAAGATAGATGTCTTTGAGTGATCATAAATGACAGTGCAAGCATTTCACAAGCTTTGTAACATCTTTACATAGACATCTATCCTGATACACTTTAACTCAGAGCTAAGAGCTCAGATTGAAACTAATATCTCAATAGTTAAGCTGATGAGTATCTATTCACAGCTTCAGACAGATGCTCAATGGCATTCTGTTGTCTTCTGATTAAGAAAGTTAAACTCAGTCAAAACATGCTATGAAACTCATGATCAAGAATTGTTGACAATTGTAAAGATGTTTAAACACTGACAACACTATCTTGAGAATAGTCATTACTTCATTAAGATACTCATGAATCACAATAATCTACAAGAATTTATGAATGTGAAATCATTAAACAGAAGACAAGCACACTAAGTCATGAGGCTAGCTGCTTATGATTTCATAATCATACATTGATCAGAGAAAACAAACTTCACTAATGTGCTGTTGAGATGCTCTGACTACAAAGTCAAGAAGAACATGAACAGATTGCTGTCAACATTGCAACAAAAGCTGATCACACTATCTTAAGAGTTAAAATCAAGCATTACTGCTCTAGTTAGTTAGATCAATGCTTAAAGCTTAAATCTGCAAATTATGCTGATCATTTTATTAAAAGAATATTGATTAAGCACTCAGACTGAAGATCATGACTGTTAAGAACAAGTTAATGAGAGATTTAGAAAGTCTTCATTCAGAAATGAACTGAAGAACAATGATTATATGCCTAGTTCATCT
>JAABUJ010005254.1_pt1 | contig 13041 bp, 14 predicted proteins | sample 5559131 | NCBI WGS metagenome assembly JAABUJ01 (sample SAMN10711875, study PRJNA513366) | rock metagenome | isolation source: Antarctica rocks | place: Antarctica: Victoria Land, Mt New Zealand nord | collected 2016-01-07
CCACCGCGAGCGCGACACCTACCCCGAGCGCGACGCCGACACCGACACCGACCGAACCGCTCGCCCTCACGCTCTCCCCCGCGAGCGGACCCAACGGCACAGTCGTGCAGGTGTCCGGTCGCGGCTGGCAGCCGGGTGCGGCAGTGACGCTGCACTACCTCGACCGGCTAGGTGCGGACACCGGATCGGCGGCGCGGGCAGTCGTCGACGCGAAGGGCCGCTTCACGACCAAACTCACGGCCAGGGACCCCAAGAAGGTCCCCGGACGGCACACCATCCGGGCCGGCGACGGCAAGCACACCGACAGCGCCGTGTTCAACGCGAGCGGATGACCCTGGCCCGCTGCAGCATCTCGGCGACCAGGAAGCTCAGCTCGAGGGCCTGACCGGTGTTGAGCCGCGGGTCGCAGGCCGTCTCGTAGCGGCCCGCCAGGTCGGCGTCGGTCAGCTGGTGCGCCCCGCCGAGGCACTCAGTCACATCGTCCCCGGTGAGCTCGACGTGCACGCCGCCCGGGTGCGAGCCGAGGCGCGTGTACCTCGAAGAACCCCCGCACCTCCTCCATCACGTCATCGAAGTGCCGCGTCTTGTACCCGCTCGCCGTTTCGGTGGTGTTGCCGTGCATGGGGTCGCAGGTCCACACCACACTGCCCGGGCCACGCGCTGCCTCGACCTCCTGCACGATGCCCGGCAGCACCGCGCGCACCCGAGCGGCGCCCATCCGGCTGATCAGGGTCAGGCGGCCCGGCACCCGGCCCGGGTCGAGCCGCTCGCACAGGGCGAGCGCCTGCTCCCCCGTCGTACCGGGTCCGAGCTTGACACCGATCGGGTTGGCGATGCGGCTCAGCAGATCGACGTGCGCGCCGCGCAGGTCGCGGGTCCGCTCGCCGACCCAGACCAGGTGCGCGGACAGGTCGTACGGCGTGCCGTCCTCGTCCGGCCGGGTCATCGCCCGCTCGTACTCCAACAGCAGCGCCTCGTGGCTGGCGTACAGCTCGGTGCCCTGCGTGACGCTGGTATGGGCCGGGTCCAGGCCGCAGGCCCGCATGAACGCCAGTGCCCGCTCGATGTCGGTGGCCAGCTCGGCGTAGCGGTGGCCCGCCGGCGAGCTCGCGACGAAGGCGGTGTTCCAGTCGTGCACGGCGTGCAGATCGGCGCTGCCGTCGTGCGCCATGGCGCGCATGAAGTTCAGGGTCGCCGCACTGTTGGCGTAGGCGCGCACCATCCGCTGCGGGTCCGGCGTGCGGTCGCCGTGCAGGTCATTGACGGCGTCACCTCGGTAGGACGGCAACCCGGTGGCGGTCTCGACGTCTGCTGACCGGGGCTTGGCGTACTGCCCCGCGAGCCGACCGACCTTCACCACCGGCAGGCTCGCGCCGTAGGTCAGCACCACGGCCATCTGCAGCAAGGTGCGCACCTTGCCGCGAATGCCGTCGGCGGTGTTGGCCTCGAACGTCTCGGCGCAGTCGCCGCCCTGGAGCAGGAACGCCTCGCCGCGGGCGACCGCCGCGAGGCGCCGGCGCAATACGTCGCACTCCTGCGGCTGCACCAGCGGTGGCACGGCCGACAGGGTCCGGGCCACCTCGGCCAGGACCGCGCGGTCGGGCCAGGCCGGCTGCTGCGCGGCCGTGAGCTCGCGCCAGGTGTCGAGGTCGCCGGTGCTGACGTCGAGGCTCACCTGCGCCAGGCTAGTCGTGGGGCGACGATGCCCCTCCTGCAGAAGGGACCGGCTGTGACGACTCTCGAGGACCCGGGTGTGCAGCACCTGCTGTCGGCGCGCAACCACGCGGTGGTGTCATCGCTGAACGAGGACGGCTCGATTCACAGCACCGTCGTGTGGGTCGACGTCGAGGACGGCCGGCTGGCCGTCAACAGCGCGGCCGGGCGCAAGTGGCCGACGAACCTGGAACGCGACCCTTCGGTAACCGTGGTGGTGTACGACGAGGACAACCCCTACGACTACGTCGAGGTACGGGGATGGGCGGTCGTGGGCACGGACGCCGACGCCCACATCGACCGGCTGGCCAAGCGCTACCTCGACGCCGACAGCTACCCGTTCCGTCAGCCGGGCGAGCAGCGGGTGAAGTTCCTGGTGGAGGCCTCGCTGGTGCGGCACCAGAAGCAGGGCTGAGGGGCGGGCGCATTTCGCGTCGTCGCTTCGGTCCGCGCCGGCCCCTTCGCTGCGCTCCCCGCCGACGGCTGGACCGATGTCGAGGGCGTCCCCTGGGCGGGATGGCCATGACCTCGCCGCCCCGCCAGCTCAGCGCCGCGTGCCCTGAGCCCCTGATAGCTGGTCGTGACGGGCAAGGCGCGGGCGCGTCAGCCGAAGAAGACCTCGGCTTCGGCGTACCGCTCAACGGGGACGGTCTTGAGCTCCCGGGTCGCGTCCGCGAGGGGGACGCGGACGATGTCGGTGCCGCGGAGGGCAACCATGACGCCGCTGTCACCCTCGTGCACCGCATCAATCGCGTGCAGGCCAAAGCGGGTTGCCAGCACCCGGTCGTACGCCGTCGGGGAGCCGCCCCGCTGGACGTGGCCCAGCACCGTGGCGCGGGCCTCCTTGCCGGTCCGCGTCTCGATCTCGCGCTCCAGGCGCGCGCCGATGCCGCCCAGCCGCGCGTGCCCGAAAGCATCGAGCTCGGCCTCCTGCGTGGCCATCGTGCCCTCGCGAGGCACCGCTCCCTCGGCGACCACGATGATCGGCGCGTACTCCAGCACGAAGCGCTGTTGGACGTAGCGGCAGACCTCGTCGATGTCGAAGGGCCGCTCGGGGATCAGGATGACGTTGGCGCCGCCGGCCAGCCCCGCGTGCAGGGCGATCCACCCGGCGTGCCGGCCCATGACCTCGCAGATCAGCACGCGGTGGTGCGACTCCGCGGTGGTGTGCAGACGGTCGAGCGCTTCGGTCGCGATCGTGACGGCGGTGTCGAAGCCGAAGGTGTAGTCCGTCGCGCCGAGGTCGTTGTCGATCGTCTTGGGTACGCCGACGACGGCCAGACCGGCCGCGGCCAGCGCGGTGGCGACACCGAGGGTGTCCTCGCCGCCGATCGCGACCAGAGCGTCCACCCGCAGCGCGTCGAGGTTGCGCTGGATGCGGGCGGTCCCCCCGTCGACCTTGAGGGGGTTGGTGCGGCTCGAACCGAGAATTGTGCCCCCCCGCGGCAGGATCCCGCGTACCTCGGGGACACCGAGCGGGCGGGTCAGGCCCTCGAGCGGGCCCTTCCAGCCGTCCCGGAAGCCGACGAACTCGTGGCCGTAGACCTCGGTGCCCTTGCGCACCACGGCCCTGATCACCGCGTTCAGCCCCGGGCAGTCGCCGCCGCCTGTCAGCACACCGATCCGCATGGCGGGAACCTACAGCGCAGAACGGTCAAGGCAGCCCCGGTCGCGTCGAGGTCGTCAGGGTGCGAGCTCTGTTCCGCCGTACGGCGGTGTCGTCCGGGTGCCTCGTGCTGGCCCTGGCCGCGACGAGCGCGCCGGGCCACGCGGTACCGCAGGCGAGCGCGGTGTCGGCCGGTGTCGTGTCGGCCGGTGTCGTGCCGGCCGGTGCGACCGGCATCGGGGGCACCGATTTGCTGAAGCTGGAGGCCGAGCTCGCCTCGGTCACCGCCCACGCGCAGCAGCTCACCGACGACCTCGACGCCGCGGCCAGCCGGGACGGGGGCCTCCGGGTCGACCTCGAGCGACTGCTCCTGCGGCGCGCGCTGGCGCAGGGGCAGCTCGACGCACGGGCCCGCGAGGTCTACATGACGGGCCAGGTCGACCCGTTGGGCACGCTGCAGGTCGGCGTCGCGGAACCGGACCTGCGCGAGCTCGCCCAGCGAGGGCAACGAGCCGCGCTGTCGGTCGACCGCTCGCTGGTCGAGGCGGTCACCCGGCAGTCCGTGCTGCTGCGCGTGGTGCGGGCTCGCGCGGAGGCCTTCCGCGCGCAGCTACGGGTGCAGGCGGCGCACGTGCTCGTGGACCAGGACCGCGCCCGAGCCCTGCTCGCGCAGGCCCAGCAGCTCGTCGAGCAGCAGCGCACGAGCCGGCAGCGCGCGGCGGACCAGCTCGCCCTGCAGCGACTCACCACCGGCGACCTGTCCGCCCAGCATGGTGCGCAGCTGTCCGGCAGCGCCGGCGGGCAAGACGCGGGTGCAGCGGCGGGCGCCCTGGGGTCAGGAGCCCTGGGAACAGCAGCGCCAGCGGGCGGTACCCAGCCGAGCAGCGCCGGGTCCGCCGACGTCCAGGCGCAGGCCGGGCTCGCGCGGTTGCAGTCGGCGCTGGACGACGTCTCGGCCACGGTGACCCGGGCGCTGACTCCGGCCCAGTCCCGCCGTACGTCGGCTGCTGCATCGGCGCAGGGCCCGGTGCTCGCGCTGCTGGAGGCGACCGGCAGCGCGATCCCGGCGGGCTACGCGCGCTCCGGAAGGGTCCTCGCCGGCCAGGCGTCCTGGTACGGCCCCGGATTCGTCGGCTCCCCCACGGCCAGCGGCGCGCCGTACGACCCGGAGCGGTTGACCTGCGCCAACAAGGAGCTGCCGCTCGGGACGGTGCTGCACGTCAGCGCGAACGGCCGCTCGGTCGACTGCCTGGTCAACGACCGCGGGCCGTACGTCGGGACGCGCATCCTGGACATGTCGCGCGCCGGCTCACGGGCTCTCGGGTACGACGGGGTGGCCGACGTGACGATCGAGGTCCTGCTTCCGGTCTGAGGGTGCGAGCGGTCAGACCACGAGGCCGAGCAGGTACGCCCTCTCGGACAGGGCCTGGAAGCGGACCTTGACATGCCGCGCGTCGGCGAGCGCGTCGTGCAGGCCGCCCGGCTGCGCGGGCAGTGCGGGGCGACCGAGGTGCTCCCAGAGCTGCCGGACGTCCAGGGTGAACCGTGGGAGCGCCCGCGGCAGCTGGGGCATCGCGCCCCACAGCTGGCAGAGCGTGACGTGGTCGTACGCGCCGTACCAGGCCCACAGCACCGGCTCCTCGCCGAAGAAGCCGAGCAGCTCGTCACGGATGACTGCCCGGGGCTTCCAGGTCGAGGTCGGTGGCAGTTGTGGGAGCACGTTGTCGCGAACCCAGGGGTGCACGCCCAGGGGGTCGAACTCCGCCGACACGGCGTAGTACTCCTCGCCGTCCTCGCGGACGGCGCCGACCGAGACCAGCGTGATCAGCCCGTCGGTGTTGCCGAACTCCAGGTCGTAGAAGACGCGCACGCGGTTAGGTTGCCACCATGACGTTCTCGCTGGTGGCCCGCTCCGCCGACGGCTCGCAGTGGGGGGTGGTGGTCGCCAGCAAGTTCCTCGCGGTGGGGGCCGCGGTGCCCGCTGCGGCGTACGGCGTGGGGGCGATCGCGACGCAGGCCGCCGCGAACCTGGCCTACCGCGCCGACGGGCTGGCGATGCTCCAGGACCGCAGTGCGCAGGAGGTCGTCGCGGCCCTGACCGCAGCCGACGACGGTCGCGACCAACGCCAGCTGGGCGTCGTGGACCGCGACGGGAGCGCCGCGAGCTTCACCGGCAGCGCCTGCCACAGCTGGGCGGGGGGGCGTACCGGCAACGGCTGGGCGGCGCAGGGCAACATCCTGACCGGCCCTCAGGTGGTCGACGCGCTGGCCGACGCCTTCGAGGGGACCGCCGGCGCATTGAGCAGCCGCCTGGTGACCGCGCTGCTCGCGGCCGACCGTGCCGGTGGGGACAAGCGCGGGCGGCAAAGCGCAGCCCTTCTCGTGGTGTCCCAGGGCGGCGGGTACGGCGGGGGCAACGACGTACTCGTCGACCTGCGCGTGGACGACCACCCGGACCCGGTGCCCGAGCTCGGCCGGCTGCTGGACCTGCGGGAGCTGTACTTCGGCAAGCCCGACCCCGCCGCCGTACAGCCGCTGATCGGGGACCTCGCGCAGGAGGTGCAGGCCCGGCTCGCGCGCCTGGGCTACGCGAGCCTGGACGACTGGGCCGGCGTCGAGAACTACGAGGAGCGGATGGTCGCCGGCGGCATCGACCCGGTGGTGCTCGAGAAGCTGCGTGAGGCGTCGTGAGGTCTCGGCCTGGCTGTTGTCGTCGATGTACCTCCGGAACCGGGTCTGTCGGTCTTGGTGCTCGTGGCAGGTTCTGCGACGCTTCCGGGGTGGCGGTGGCGGTGGGGTACGCGCGGGTGAGCACTGATCATCAGCAGTTGCTGGGGCAGACCGGTGCGTTCCGGCCGGACTACGTCGGGCAGCTCGGCTTCTACGTCGCCTGGGTCGATGAGAACCTGCGGGACCGGGACCGGCACGCCCCCACGATCGGGACCTTGCTTTGCGCTGGGCGCAACGACAGGGTCGTGCGCTACTCCTTGGCCGGTGCCAGCGCCCCGCTGGCGGTCGCGGACTACACCTACGACACGCTGCCGGCGCATGAACGTGGGCTGCTGCCCGGGGTCGAGCAGTGAGCGTCCTGGCGATCGACGCCGGTACGACGGGCGTCACCGCGCTGGTCGTCGCTGAGGACGGCCGGGTCGAGGCCCGCGGCTACCAGGAGTTCCCGCAGCACTTCCCGCGGCCGGGTTGGGTGGAGCACGAGCCGGAGGAGATCTGGGTCGCGGTCCTCGCCGCCTGTCGCAGCGCGCTGGGTGACCGGAGCGTCACGGCGGTGGGTGTCACCGACCAGCGCGAGACCGCCGTCCTGTGGGACCGCCGCACCCTGTCGTCGCCGCGCCGCGCGATCGTGTGGCAGGACCGTCGTACGACGGGGGTGTGCGACCGGCTCAAGGACGCCGGGCACGAGCCGCGCGTCGCGGAGCTGACCGGGCTGCGACTGGACCCGTACTTCACCGCCACGAAGCTGACCTGGCTGGCCGAGCACGACCAGCGGGCGTGGGCCGGCGTGCTCGACGGGCGCACCGCCGTGGGCACCGTCGACAGCTACGTCGTCGCCCGGCTGACCGGCGGCGCGCGGCACGTCACCGATGCCAGCAACGCCAGCCGCACCCTGATGTACGACCTGCGCGCGGGCGCCTGGTCCGAGGAGCTGTGCGAGCTGTTCGGCGTGCCACGAGCCGCCCTCCCGGAGGTTGTTCCGTCCTACGGCGAGGTGGGTCGGACTGATCCGGACGCCTTCCTCGGGCTCGACCTGCCGGTCGCCGGGATCGCCGGGGACCAGCAGGCCGCGCTGTTCGGGCAGGGCTGCTACGAGACCGGCCGCAGCAAGTGCACCTACGGCACCGGCTCCTTCGTGCTGGTCAACACCGGCTCCGAGCCGGTGCTGTCGGAGCGGCTGCTCACCACGGTGGCCTGGATGGCGCCGGACGGGGCGCTGACCTACGCCCTGGAGGGCGCGGTGTTCGTGACCGGGGCCGCGGTGCAGTGGCTGCGCGACGGCCTGCAGCTCATCGGCGGCGCACCCGAGGTGGAGTCCCTGGCGCGGTCGGTGCCGGACAGCGGCGGGGTGGTGTTCGTGCCCGCGCTGACCGGGCTCGGTGCGCCGCACTGGGACCCCGACGCCCGGGGCGCCATCCTCGGGATCACCCGTGGGACGACGCGGGCGCACCTGGCGCGGGCGACCCTGGACGCGATCTCCTTCGAGGTGCGCGACGTCGTGGACGCGATGACCTCCGAGGCCGGCTGCGAGGTGCCCGCCCTGCAGGTCGACGGCGGCGCGAGCGCCAACGACCTGCTTTGCCAGCTGCAGGCCGACCAGCTTGGCGTCCCCGTGCAGCGACCCGAGGTCCTGGAGACCACAGCCCTCGGCGCGGCGTTCCTGGCCGGCCTCGGTACGGGCGTGTGGTCCAGCGCACAGGAGCTCGCCGACACCTGGCGGCTCGACCGGCGCTTCGAGCCGGCTTCCGGGGCACGCGAGGACGGCAGCCACCGGCGCTGGAGCGCGGCCGTCGAGCGCAGTCGCGGCTGGGCCGCCCTCTGAGGGCCCGCACCCGCCGGCCCCTGTCGTACCCGTCGATCATGGCGTTGCGGGCCGCCACGGTCAGTCGGTGAGGCCCTGCTCCAGCGCGTAGCGCACGAGCTGCGAGCGGTTGTGCAGGGCCAGCTTGTTCAGCGTGTTCTGCACGTGGTTCTCCACGGTGCGGTGGCTCAGGACCAGCCGTTCGGCGACCTGCTTGCTGGTCAGCCCCTTGGCGACCAGGCGCAGCACCTCGGTCTCGCGCGCGGTGAGCTGCGGGGCGCCGCTCCGGCGGGCACCGCCCTAGCTGGCGCGGCGCTGCCGCGGCGCGTCACTGACGAGCGCCTCGCGGGCCGCGGTGCGGGCCTCCTCGATGTCGGTCTTGGCCTTGGTGGCGTAGGTGTCGACGTACTCCTGGCCGGACAGCAGCATCAGCTCGTACATGATCTCGTCGGTGATCGAGCGCAGCACGAAGCGGTCACCCTCCATGCCGGCGTAGCGGCTGAAGTCCAGCGGCTTGCCGACCCGGACCCCGACCCGGCCGATGTTGGGGATCTTCTGGCCGGTCGGCTGCACGACGTCGGTGTTGATCATCGCGACCGGGATGACGGGGACACCGGCCTCCAGCGCCATTCGGGCCACGCCGGTCTTCCCGCGGTAGAGCCGGCCGTCCGGCGAGCGCGTGCCCTCCGGGTAGAGCCCGAGCAGATTGCCTTCCCGCAGGATCCGGACGGCGGTGGTGAGCGCGCCCTCGGACGCCGCGCCGCCGCTGCGGTCCACCGGTACCTGTCCCACGCCGGAGAAGAAGCCCTTGGTCAGCTTGCCCTTCATCCCGGTGCCGGTGAAGTAGTCGGCCTTGGCCAGGAAGGTGATCCGCCGGGTCAGCACGAGCGGCAGGAAGATCGAGTCCGAGAACGACAGGTGGTTGCTGGCCAGGATCGCGGCGCCCTGCTCGGGCAGGTGCTCGGCCCCGTCGACCCAGGGCCGGAAGAACACCCGCAGGAAGGGAGTCAAGACCATCTTGACGACCCAGTAGCCCACCGACGTGCCTCCTTCGTCCCGCGCGACCCGCCTGCTCTTGACCGCCGACCCTACGGCCGGGGCCCGACCGGCTGCAACGACTGCCCGGCCTGCCCTCGGCCCTGCCGCCCGGGCCGTCCGCGTGAGAAGATGGGCAGCCTCATCCCGAGCGACCGAGAGGACCACCGTGCCCGCGCTGCCCGTGCTCGCCGGCGCCGAGCCCATCGACGTGCCCGGCGGCCCCGTGGGCGTGCTGCTGTGCCACGGCTTCACCGGTACGACGCAGTCGATGCGCCCCTGGGCCGAGCATCTGGCGGCGGCCGGCCTGACCGTCGCCGCGCCCCGCCTGCCCGGCCACGGCACCACCTGGAAAGACCTGAACACCACGACCTTCGCGGACTGGTACGGCGAGGTGGCGCGCGCCTTCGATGACCTGCGGGGCCGCTGCGGGTCGGTGTTCGCGATGGGCCTGTCGATGGGCGGCACGCTGGTGCTGCGGCTGGCCGAGGAGCGGGCCGGCCAGATGGCCGGCCTCGTCGTGGTCAACGCCTCGCTCGCGACCGAGCGCAAGGACGCCAAGCTGCTGCCCCTGCTGTCCAAGGTCGTGCCGTCGTTGGCCGGCATAGCCAGCGACATCAAGAAGCCGGGCGTCACCGAGCTGGCCTACGACCGCTTGCCGCTGAAAGCGGCGTACTCCCTGCAGCAGGCCTGGCCGGTCGTGCGGCAGGACCTGCGGCGCATCAGCTGCCCCGTCCTGGTCTACCGCAGTGCGACCGACCACGTCGTCGAGGCCGTCAGCGGACGCACCTTGATCGAGGGGTGCTCCGGCGGCCGCATCGAGGAGCGGGTGCTCGAGAACAGCTACCACGTCGCGACGCTCGACAACGACGCTCCGACGATCTTCGCAGGCAGCCTGGACTTCGTCCGGGCGCACGCCCCGGCCGCTGCTGGCTAGGGAACGGTGACGACCTTGCCGGGGGACGGTCCCCCGGGCGCCGGCCGACGCGGCAACGGGCTGCCCGCAGCCGAGTGGGGCGCGTTGGTCGACCTCGACCCGCGGTTGTCCGAGGCGCTGCTGTCCAGCCTGGCCGCCGAGGGTGTTGCGGCGTTCGTGGAGCCGGCCGCGGGGGTCGACACCGTGTCGCGGGCCGCGTCGCTGCCCAAGCGCCCGCTGGACCGGCTGTGGGTCGACCCGGCGCGGGCGGAGCAGGCCCGGGTCGTGGTGACCGCCGAGGTCGCGGACCTGTCGGCGTTGCTGGCCGAGGACGAGCCGGGGGCGACCGCCCACGGTCTGGTCCGCCCCGTCCCCCGTACGGCCGCCACGCGCGTGCTCGCGCCACCTCAACTGCCGGACCCGCCCCGTCGCGACGGGGCGCTGCCCACCAGCGGCGCCCCGGCCGAGCTGCCGCTGGACGACGACGAAATCTTCCGGCAGATCATCGCCGGTTTCTCGACCGAGGTCGCCCCACAGGTCCCGCCGTGGCCCGTTGCGGAGGACCTCCCGGGAGCCGCACGAGCCCGTCCTACGCCGCAACCGGGTGCCCCGCCCTACCGTCGGCGGACCGACCCCCCGCGGCCGGACGAAGGACCCGGCGGCACAGCCCCGCCGGGCTCGCCGGCACCGCGTGTGCAGCCGCGCGACGCACCGCCGCCCGGCGTGCAGTCGCCGCGGACACAGGGTCCCGGGACAGCGAGACCGGGATTCCGGTCCCCCGGCGCGCAGACCCCCGATGATCGCGGCGGTGCGCAGACCTCGAACAAGCCCCCCTCGAACAGGCCCCCCGCAGAAGGGCTGCCCGGCTGGGTCGAGCCCGAGCGGATCGAGGACGACGGCCACTTCGTACCGCCCCCGCCGCCGGCGGTGCCGCGAGTGCGTGCGCGCACCGTCGGCGCCGTCGTCATGCTGGTGCTGGGGCTCGTACTGCTGTTCGCGCCGGACCTCATCGGCCAGGTCGCCGACACCGGCATCCTGCTGCTCGGGATCGTGCTCACCGCGGGGGGCGCCGGTCTGCTCGTATGGTGGGTGCGCGATGCTCCCAGCAACGACAGCGGGCCGGACCACGGAGCGGTGGTCTAGACCCTCGACGAACCAGGGAGCAGGCCCGTGCCGGCGAACGAGACGCTCGAGGTCAGCGGACATCTCATGGACACCGGGCTACTCGCCCGGGTCCTGGACGACGTCCTGGGCTACGGCGGCGACTACCGGATCGCCCGCCTGGACCTCGGGCGGGCGCACGATGACGAGTCGCAGGCGCTCATCGAGGTCAGCGCCGAGGACGACGAGAGCCTGCAGCGGCTGCTGATGCGCCTGCAGACGCACGGGGTCAACCAGGTCGACCCCGGCGAGACGCTCCTGCGCACGGTCGAGCGGGACGGCGTCTTCCCCGAGGACTTCTACTCCACGACCAACCTGGAGACCGTCGTCCGGCTCGGCGCCGGCTGGGTCCCCGTCGAGCAGCCCGAGATGGACTGTGGTCTGGTCGTGCAAAACGGCCGGGTACACACGGTCCCGGTCTCAGACGTACGCGCCGGTCAGGAGGTCGTGTGCGGGGCCGGCGGTGTGCGGGTGGTCATGCCGTCGCGCGAGCACAGCAAGGACAGCTTCGAGTTCATGTCGTCCTCGGTCTCCAGCGAGAAGCCGCAGGCGCTGCTCGTCCGGCAGATCGCGCAGCGCATGCGGGAGGTGAAGGCCCACGGCGGCCGCATCCTCTGGGTCGGCGGTCCTGGCGTGGTGCACACCGGGGCTGCCCCGGCGCTGGTCGCGCTGGTATGCGCCGGCTACGTCGACGTCCTGTTCGCCGGCAACGCGCTCGCCACGCACGACATCGAGTGCGCGCTGTACGGCACCTCGCTCGGCGTGGACCTTACCCAAGGCAAGGGCGTCGAGCACGGTCACGAGCACCACATCCGGGCCATCAACACCATCCGGAGCTGCGGCTCGATCGCCGACGCCGTCGAGCAGGGCGTGCTGACCAGCGGGATCATGCACGCGCTGGTCACGTCCGGGAAGCGCTTCGTGCTGGTGGGCTCGGTGCGGGACGACGGCCCGCTGCCCGACGTCCACACCGATGTCATCGTGGGCCAGCGCGCGATGCGGGCCGAGCTGCCCGGCGTCGGCTTCGCAATCATGGTCGCGACGATGCTGCACTCGATCGCGACGGGAAACATCCTGCCGGCCTCGGTTCCCCTGGTCTGCGTGGACATCAACCCGGCCACGGTCACCAAGCTGGCCGACCGCGGGTCCGCCCAGGCCGTCGGGATCGTGACCGACATCGGCCTGTTCCTGGAACAACTTGCGCGCGAGCTGGTCCCCGGCTTCACCAGCGCCTGATCCGCGCCTGATCCGCGCCCGACCCCGCCGTTCCACCGACGATCCTGGAGAGACGCGTGAAAGTCCTGCTGACAGGGGCAAACGGCAAGGTCGGCCGAGCCGCCGCCGCGGCACTGATGGCCGCCGGGCACGAGCTGACCGCCTGCGACGTGGCCCGGCACCACTTCGACCGCACGCTGCCCGGCGAACCGGCCTACCAGCAGGCAGAGCTGACCGACGCGGGGCAGGCCTACGCCGTCGTACGCGGGCACGAGGTCGTCGTGCACGCCGCCGCCCTCCCGGAGCCCACCCACAACCCGCCCCACGTGGTGTTCCAGAACAACCTCATGAGCACCTTCAACCTGCTCGAGGCGGCGGTGAGCTTCGGCGTCTCGCGGTTCGTCAACATCTCCAGCGAGACGGTGCCCGGCTTCTTCTTCCCCGAGCGGCCGTTCCTGCCGTCGTACGCCCCGGTCGACGAGGACCACCCGGCGCACCCGCAGGACCCGTACGCGCTGGCGAAGCTGTTCGGCGAGCAGCTGTGCGACGCCGCCACCGAGCGCAGCGACCTGCGCTGCATCACCCTGCGGCCCAGCCACGTGCAGCACGAAGGGAACTACGAACGCAACCTCGGTGCCCAGGTACGCGACGCGGCTGTGCTGAGCCCCAACCTGTGGAGCTACATCGACGCCGACGACCTGGCCGACGCGATCGTGCTCGCGGTCCAGAGCGACCTGCTAGTGGTGTGTCTCGCAAATGGCTGACTAGTCCTGGGTTATTCTTTGTAGATGACCGCTCCTGCCGCGAGGTTGCTGATGTCGGTTGGCCAGCGTGAGGCCCTGGAGAAGGTGTCGCGGTCGCACA
>JAABUJ010005255.1_pt1 | contig 13040 bp, 11 predicted proteins | sample 5559131 | NCBI WGS metagenome assembly JAABUJ01 (sample SAMN10711875, study PRJNA513366) | rock metagenome | isolation source: Antarctica rocks | place: Antarctica: Victoria Land, Mt New Zealand nord | collected 2016-01-07
TAACTTCGAGACAGTTTCCATGTATGATGGACTACAGGCGATTTGTGCAGAAGGTTGTTTTCGTGGCATTGCCTGGCGTTTCTCCGATTACGATACCCCGGAACACTGATGCTGATTTTCTAGACTTGTTTTGTAGAGTGCTGTTGTTATATAGAGTAGTGAGAGATGATGCAGCAATACAGACCTCTGAGTGAGAACAATTAATGCTCTGATCAATCACAACAACACAGGTTGATGAGTCTCGTCCGTTGATCAGACAAAGGTCCAATACATCCAAAATGTGGTATTTCTGGCTTTAACCATCTAACCTCGATATATAATCGTTAGTATATCATGAACAGAAATATCATTGAATAATTCTTAATGAACTCCTGAGCTCATGTCAGATACCTTACCTTACCTACCGTACTAATTGGGTTAAGCAACCTCAAGATCACAAACGGAAGTAAGTTCTTCCGCGCACATTTTGTCAATCTGCCAAACCCACTACATAGAAACCCCCACCTGGTGATACTAAGGAAGACAAAACAAGCAATACGAGTTAGAGCCTTCAATATGGCACCTTCGTCCCTCGTCGACCTGGTCTCGGCTCTCCCGTCGGACGAGTCATGGGGTCCTCCTACCTCCACGGAGACAACGCTCGAGGGCGTTCCTTATGCCCCATACTCGAAAGGAGACAAGCTAGGGCGGATGGCCGATTGGAGTTCGGAGGGCAAGGACGGGAGAGATGGCAGAGGTGGGAGGCAGCAATACAACAGGAACTACAGAGGTAAGACTCTCCGTCGAACACACTGTAGCTTGAGGCTAAAATGTATGGTATAATGTAGATCAACAGGTGTATGGTGCTGGGACCTCTTCTCTGTTCGCCGTTCAGGTCGCTGAAGACGAATCGTCCTTCTCTGTTGTCGATAACACACGACCCTCAACAAAGACTCGTGGTTTTGGCCGAGGTGGCGGCACCGTCTTCCGCGGTCGTGGTCGTGGCGGTCGAGATGCACGAGGTGGTCGGGGCACCTTCCAGAGAGTCGGTGGCGGACGCGGAGGTCAGGGACAAGATCGCTACTATGATAATCGTGGCGGTCGAGGGGGCCGAGGGAGAAGATTCGGGTGGAAGGACTATGACAAGCCTCAGCGGAACCGGGACTCGAGCGTCAACATCAAGCCCGAATGGCACATGCTCGAAGAGATTGACTTCAATCGCTTGGCCAAGCTCAACCTGGAGACGAATGAGGGAGAGGATATCGACACTTACGGATTCCTGTACTATTATGATCGCTCGTACGACAAGCCCCCGGTCAAGAACACGGAAAGGAAACTGAACGTACTGGACCGTGCGGCGTATAACGTCACCACCTCGAGTGATCCCATCATCCAGGAGCTGGCGGAGAAAGACGAAGCTACCATATTTGCTACGGACAACATCCTGTCCATGCTCATGTGTGCCCCTAGATCGGTGTATTCTTGGGATATCGTCATCATCCGCCAAGCCAACAAGGTATACCTGGACAAGCGTGACGGCACGTCGATCGATATGGTTACCGTGAACGAGAATGCTGCCGACGCTCCCCTAGAGGCTTCTGAAGGTAACAAAGACACGATCAACAATCCCGGCGCCCTAGCGTTAGAGGCTACCTTTATCAATCACAACTTCGCCAATCAGGTTGTCATGGAGTCTGAGACCAGCAAGATCGAGATGGCGCATGAGAATCCATTTTACAATCCTTCCGAAGAGACCGAGGCGTTAGCCTCCAAAGCCTACAAGTATAGGCGGTTCGACCTCTCTCTCGAAAAGGATGAGGATCCATTGCACCTGGTTGTCCGTACCGAGATCGATGCTGTGGTTAAGAATAACATTAGCGGCGAAGATCAATTCTTGACGGTCAAGGCACTCAACGAATTCGACCATAAGGCGCAGGGTAGCGGGGGCGCGCTGGACTGGAGAACCAAGCTCACAAGTCAGCGAGGTGCGGTCGTGGCTACCGAAATGAAGAACAACAGCTGCAAGCTCGCGCGCTGGACGGCGCAGAGTATTCTTGCCAAGGCGGATGTTATGAAACTTGGGTACGAGGTCCATGCTTCTCCCGTCGTACCTTCCCGTTGCTACGTTGTCATAGCGGACGCTAACTTGTACCGCGATACCAAGCTTCGTCTCGCGCGCAAACGCCAAGTCCAACGACCGACACGTAATCCTCGGCGTCGTCGGCTACAAGCCGCGCGAATTCGCCGGCCAGATGAACCTCAACCTGGCCAACGGATGGGGAATCGTGCGCACGATTGTGGACATGTGTCTCAAGATGCCGGAGGGAAAATACGTGCTGGTCAAGGACCCCAACAAGCCGCTGTTGAGATTGTACGAGGTGCCGGCCAACACGTTTGAGGAAGGCGAGGAGGAGGACGTTGTGGAGGGGGTGGAAGAGGAAGAGTAAAGTTTACTTAAGGGGTTCGAGCACTTACATAGCTACCTAGGTAGGGTAGTTTTTAGCAGGAATAGAGGGGATGTTTTCCAATGCACTGGAGCCCGTTTGGGAAGGAGCAGAGGTGCTCCCAAAAACAATAATATAAATAAAACTCCCCATCACCGCCCCTCGGTGCCCTTCTTCATCATCACAACATCACCCCCGTAACACTCGAGCGACCCCCAGATTTCTTCACTTTCACAAAAAAACATCTCCATCATCGCACCATCACCACCGCCACCACACCATCACCACCACCACCGCACCACCGCCGCCACCGCACCCACCACCACCACCGAACCACCACGCACCACCGCACCGCCACCACCACCATCACCATGGCGCCCGTCCCCCTCTGGCCATTCACCGCGATGGCGTGCCCCCCGCCCCCCCCCCCGTTACTTGGTGCTGCTGCCCGGCACCCCCCGCGAGCCCGAGGCTCAGTCCGGTCCAACGGGCCACTATGGTGCTCTCCCTCCTCGCCTTGGTGATCCAAGGCGTGAATCTCTGGCTCGCTCTCCGAGCATATCGGCGGGAGGCAGCCAAGGCGGCGAAGGCCAGGGAGGACCTCCGGAAGGCCAGGGAGGACCTCCGGAAGGAGAGGGAGGACTTCCGGAAGGAGAGGGAGGCCCTCCGGAAGGGGGAGGAGGCCCTCGCGAGGGAGATGGCCCTCAAAAAGGGGGAGAAGGCCCTCTAGGGGGCGAAACACCCCTGGAGGCCTGGGGTGTTTGGGGGAGGGGTGGTGTGGGAGGATGAGAGGAAGGGTGAGAGAAGAGAGAAGAGAATGTAAGTGCTCATAATTTTCTTTCAGAGCTTCCCATACACAGCACTGAGAAATCTCTTGTTTGTCTTGTCTTTCTTTGATTTTTCTTTCTGATTGCAGAGAAGATTCACATACATCTGTCTGCAGTCTGCTCTTCTGAAATGCTCTTTGCTTCACTTTGATTTCTTTTCATCACAGAGCCTTTTCTGTGCACATGACTGTTCTCATCGCTAATGTGCTGTCTCCAGTACTGGCGCTCATTGTTAGGACGGACAAACATCGTTATACACTATAAATATTCTTTGTATCAATCACACAGATGGCTGCATTGTCAGTATATTGCCGCAGTGTCCTTTCTCTGCAGTGATGATAACCAGTTGAAAATGTCACATTTCAATTGGCTAATAACCTGGAAGCTTAGGCTCGGCTAGACTTGTCGGCACGGGTTCGCTTTGTGGCTTGCCTTAGTTACTTTACCCCTCCATGGCTCACAACTCAACCCAGCACGCGCTCTTTGAAGAATTTCCTTAGTCAAGCACCGCTCTCATCAAAGTCATCCAAAATCCCTGGTCCATGCACCTATTTCATTTCAGAAATTCTAGTTAATACACTGTCGTCTCAGAGATGTCTCTGCCAATGCAACAGTGTCTGCCTCACAAGAAGGCCACTGCAACAACCTACTAAACAGGACGAATTGATTGGGCCCATCTCTCTCCCTCCCCGATGTAGACAAAATCACTCCAACGTGCAGCCTGGGAACCCACGAGCTACCCTTCGGGGTTGGACGGTGGAAGCTCGGCGGAGAGAAGTAGCGAGCACATCGAGACCGGTCGGCAATGGCTACAAGAAAAAATGACACGTTCCTGGCTCCACCTGTTGTTACCGCTCTACGGCAGGAGGGGGCCGAGTTCCAAGAAAGGGGGCCAATGGAGAGAACTACCAGCACGGACATACGAGAAGAGCGAGAGGATCTCAAGGAGGCGGCAGAGCAAACGCTGAACGTCATACTCGATCTAGGCTTGGACGGTTTGGTCCGATGGGTCAGTCCGTCTTGGAGAGATGTCATCGGAACCAGCCAGGACTCTGTCCAGGGGAAGCCGATTGCGGAGATATTACTCGTCAATAGGACTGCCTTCGCGGATGCCGTGGAAACCATGAAAAAGGACGACTCGAGGAGCCAGATCATACGATTCTCAGTCGAAATGGGCCCGGAATCCATACTCCGAGAACCTCCATTAGACAACCCGATCAATGCCGAACGGGATGTCGAGGGCACCGTAGAAGGCTGCGAGCCAGAAAACACTCTAAGTCTCGAAGCTCAAGGCATAATGGTCTACAATCGTTCTTCCGGCGGCGAAAGTCATGTAAGTCAACGAGAGAAGAGCAAGTGTGCGCTGGTTGCTAACATCAGCCAAGACTATGTGGATGATCCGTCCGTCTACTCAACCCAGAGAGGTGACCATTGATCTTCCCGAACTTCTTGTCAAGTCCCTAGGCGTTGGAGCTGAGATGCTTGCTCATTACCTGACTGCTCTCGCCGAAGTTGGAGCAAATGACCCTGGCAATCACCCTCCGCCGCTACCAGTACTTTGTCGGATTTGTGAACGTCATATCACACCGTGGTGGTTCGAAAAGCATACCGACCTTTGTTTGCAAGAGCATAGAGCAGAAATGGAAGTCCAGCTTGCCCAAGAGGGTCTTATCGAACATCGGAATGCCATCGTCAAGGTGCTGGACGCTCTTGAAGCTCGCAAAGGTCGCCCTTCCTCTGGAGAATTTGCAGCAACCCTGGCTCCTCAGGCTGAATACAAAGGACTACCCATCGGGCCATCATCGACTCCATCGTCAAGTTCAGGATCCGGTAGGGTGTCTCCAGCTTCGCCGCCAGTTCGATCTCGAGAGACTTCAGCTTCAGGTTTTGGTCATGCCAGAGCTCGATCATTCGCAGTCCGCAGACCTCTATCAAGGATTGTCGAGCTCGTCTTGGATCTGTGTGATACAGCTATGGAGATCAACACCCCGGCAATCAGAGATGCGCGAGCCCAAGCCGATGGAGAATTCCGAACACAGTCACCACAGTCTGAAAGCCGCATATCTCAGGTCCTTGGCTGGAAGTCCCCAAGTACTAATACTCTAGAGCAAGAACAGGGACTTGCTGTGCTTTGTGTCGATACGGAGCGGGCAGCCAGAGCAAAGGTAGAGGCCGTCGTTCGGTATCAAAGGATTATCGAATACTCCGAACGGATCCGGATTGAATTCGATATGCTTGTGCAAGAATGCATTGATGCTGCAATGCGAAAAGCTGCACGGATCGCTGCGGGTGAACTCAGTCCATCAAGTGATGAAGAGGACGAACAAGCATTGGTGCGAGAGGAGGATGCCTTCGCTCCAGATCCAGTTACTTTCTTTCCGGGATCATACGACGGGCCATCAGCGATCGCTACTGCTATCCGAAACATCTCCGATCCTTCTCTGGCCTCTCATTTCGAGAGGAGGCAATCCTCTGTTGCGGTTTCCACCGTTTCGAGCAGCCCAATGGAGTGCCCAACACCTCGGTCGCATGCTGGGAACAGCGGGATCCTTGGCCAATCACAAACAAACAAGCGCTCATCCGTCTTTCTCGAGAGCGATGCAGGTGATAGCGATAGTAGCTTACCATCCTCTATCTTGTCTAGCGCAAGAAGGACAGAATCTCCCGCTTCAGAACATGGCTTGAGCAGGACCACAAGCTCACGGGATCGGCATCGAAGGAGCCTTATCATACCAGGGATCCCGTCGCCACGACGTCAGCAGTCACCGGCGCGCATCAACCCGCCCTCTTCGCCGCTTAGAGTTTCAAAGCCCCGGTTGCCGACTGCACCAGAGATCAATCCTTCACCTACAATGTCGCCGTTGCTGACGACCACTGAGTTTTCATCTCCTCCCGTGAACACACACCACCACCATCATGATCACCGCAGGCAATCATCCGCTGCTTCGTCAGACTTGATGAAGCCTCCGGTATCACCACGCCTGATATCCGTTAGCCAACCTCAGGCTCGTGCTGTACCTCCCTCCATCAAAGACTTCGAGATCATCAAACCTATAAGCAAAGGAGCATTCGGAAGTGTCTATCTGTCCAAAAAGAAATCTACTGGCGATTACTTTGCAATTAAAGCCTTAAAGAAAACAGACATGGTAGCTAAGAACCAGGTCACTAACGTCAAGGCTGAAAGAGCTATCATGATGTGGCAAGGGGAGAGTGACTTTGTGGCGAAGCTTTACTGGACCTTTTCTAGCAAGGATTACCTCTACCTTGTGATGGAGTATCTTAATGGGGGCGACTGCGCATCTCTGGTCAAAGTCTTGAGTGGGCTTCCCGAGGACTGGGCCAAGAAGTATCTCGCAGAGGTAGTACTAGGAGTGGAGCACCTACACAGCCGCGGCATCGTTCACCGCGATCTCAAGCCGGACAATCTACTCATTGATCAGAAGGGTCATCTGAAGTTAACTGATTTCGGCCTTTCGAGAATGGGATTGATCGGTCGTCAAAAACGAGTACTTAGAAGTCCGAACGAGCCCGTTCCCGATCTCCTTATGCAAGGTCCGTTCGCTCGTGCAACGTCTATGGCATCCTCCAGATCAGCATCCTTCGATCTGCAGGGAAACCATTCGCCATCCTCAACACCGATAATGACCCCAGATGCCGGAGGCCAGCTCGGTCAGCCGTCCTATTTCAGCCTCAATCGCGACAGCGGTCTGGGTCGAGAGCCCTTACGACGAACCTCTGGCCATCGGAGCGATAGTGGTGGTAGCGACACACTTCATAATATGTTTCGGAATTTCTCACTCAATGAATCATTTGACCTGACCAGCACCCAGAGAGGGATGCCCATTGAAGAGGAGACCCATAGTGAGGACAGTGCGTTTTCAAATCCGTATCCGTTACATCCAACCACCAATCACCCAAATACGGGACAGCATCAGACGCCGCCTCAGCCAAGCATGTTGCCCCCACCGATGGCTCTCTTCGATCCCGAAGATCAGGACCGTAGGTTCGTCGGAACGCCAGATTACCTAGCCCCAGAGACAATTAACGGTCATGGTCAAGACGAGATGAGCGATTGGTGGTCTCTAGGTTGTATACATTTCGAATTTCTCTTTGGTTATCCACCTTTTCACGCCGATACACCTGAGAAAGTATTCGGGAATATCCTTGCTCGCAAGATCGAATGGCCAGCCGAAGAAGATTGTCCTGTCTCTGAAGAAGCGAAAGATCTAATCAACAAATTGATTGCAATCAACCCAAGGGAGAGACTTGGCACTAACACTGCTGAAACTTACGCATCCGGTGGGGAAGAGATCCGCAGGCATCCCTGGTTCGAAAGCATCAATTGGGAGACCCTTCTGGAGGACGAAGCTCAGTTCGTACCCGCACCTGAAAATCCGGAAGACACGGAATATTTTGACGCTAGAGGAGCAACGTTGCAAGCGTTCGCCGAGGAACTGGAAGATCAAGCTAACTCACTAGCTGTTACGCCGGGAGCAGATTATCCAGAACGACCACACGACGCCCTGTCAAGAGTACGCACGCAAGTCAACTCTATGAAACGAGGACTAATGCCCCTGCATATCCCTGCCCATGTACGAGACGGTAGGAGCCGACGTCTCAGCGAGCCCGTAGTTGCTGATGACTTTGGCAATTTCACGTTTAAGAATTTACCTATCCTTGAGAAAGCAAACAAAGACGTCATACAGAAACTGCGGGCAGAAGCTATGCAATCTCAGAACAAACCCCCCACGAGTGCTACATCTCCTGCTGGCAGCATTTCTTCGCCGTCCCTCGAAGGTAGCCCACTTCTCTCGATGCCGATCAAGCGAACATTGTCAGCAAACAAAGGTGGCAACCGGCCCGCTTCTCCGTCTAACCTTGGTCAATCAAACTCTTCTCCACATCGCGCCTCACAGCCATCTTCGCCGTTGCTGGTCTCATTCAGTGCTGGAGGGGGACACGAGCGTAGGAAGACGTCGAGCAACGCGTCTACGCTCTCCCATCTATCTACCGCTTCGTTGCAACTTGGCAACGTCTTTGACGTGCCCCGATTACCGACTAGCTTGTCGGTTGGTTCAGCAACGTCATCGCCTATCAAGTCTGCAAGGATGTCGATACCATCTCAGATCTCTCCAGACAGGACCATGAACAGTCACCGTCACAGTGCGATTCCCGTATCGCGAGCAAGGTCACAAACAGTTGGCTCACAGGAAGGGGAACACCATTTGAGCAGGCCATATTCGCATCACAAGCGACGGAGCCAGGTGCTAGACTTGTCACCTTCCTCATCAGACAATGAAGATCCAAGAGCGAAAGCTCTTCTGAGAGTACAAAGACGGCGACAAAGCTCAAGGCGTATGTCGCAAATCAGTCTGGTCGACGGACCCATCTTCCGCCCTCTGGATGTGTTGATATGCGAGGATCACCCAGTCTCCCGGATGGTGATGGAAAGGCTTCTAGAAAAGCTGCGTTGTCGCACTATTACGGTCGGAAACGGATCGGAGGCCATGAGATATGCGATGAGCGAGGTACAGTTTGATATAATCATGATGGAGATCAAACTCCCTCAGGTTAGCGGCGCGGATGTCGCTCGGATGATTAGGGACACCAAGAACGCCAATACTCAAACGCCCATCATCGCCGTTACTGGATATCTGAAAGAACTCCCACAGACTCATCATTTCGACTCTCTGATTGAGAAGCCACCTACTCTTACGAAGATCATCGAGGCCCTGAGCAATCTCTGCCAGTGGAAGCCTCCACCACCAGGCTACGATATAACACAGCCTCTAGCCGTCCCACCATCAGGTCTCCGACGCGAGTCACTTCCCTATGGGGATAGCCCGAGTTCCACTTCGTCGGGCTTTGCACAGATGCCCGACAGCACGTACCAAGGCTCGAGCCGGGAGGACTCAATTGGCTCAAGCTTCTTTGGGGACGTTGAGTCTACTGCGAATCGTGAGATTCCTGTCATTATAACCAAACAAGCCATAGACGATTGGGATGGGGATGGTTTGGGGATTACGGAAGAATACATCGAACAACCGAAGGGTTTCATACATCCAGGGCTCCCACACCTGATACCGACCAACTCTGTTCCGGCCGCACTGGGTACAATGACCCCACGAAGAGAGCGCTCGGCAGATTCGGTCAAGGCTAAACGTGAATCTATCGAGAAGAAGCGGCATGAATGCGCCGAGTCTGGTGATGATGAGGACGAAGAACTTGGGGATATGCAAGTACGGACGAGGAGTCCTCAAAATAGGACACAGCGGGGCTCGAAGCTAAGTACGGAAATGATGCGAACAAACAGCCGTGGGAGTGTTATCTCCGGCTCCGAACAGGCTGTATCGATGGAGGTTGACTTGACGCGAAGCCCAGCCTCAGGGGGGACTGCAATTGCGGATGAGTATAAACATCAGCGTACGATTACGCCGCCGGAGATCTTCCCTAAAGCGCCAGGGGCAAAGGTTGCCGACATTGACATGGATGCTACACCAAGACCATCCACGGTAGCCTTGGATGCTGACGAGATTCCCACGCCTCGACCAGCAGCGTCGCCACTGCCACGATAGCAGTATGACTGCTTGTACAACTACTAACGGACTCTTGTCGAGTATAACATCGTCTTACGTTGTTTTCTTTGGGAAGGCCTTTCACGAAACCCACCTTTACCTTTCCTATGTCTATTTCAGCGTCTGTCCACGTCAAGTGGCTCAACAACCGGTCTCATTGAGCGATGGTGTCCTGGAGCGATCGAATTACTTGGCGTTTTTGGAAGCGGTTGGGACCGCAAGAAGTGCGTTGCTGTGCTCATAGTTTAGCATTGGCCCCCGTTAGGACTTCTTCTTCACCTTTGCTGTATGTATTGCTCGAATACCACGACCAGGTATGTAGCTCTACCGGTCGCTGGGCTCATACTTGCTGTATTTCTTTTGTTAGACGATAGGAGAATACATCATTCTCAGCAGTAAGTTGAACTTTGCATCATCATAACATCTGCGTATGCAGACACTCGGAAAATTGACGGCTATGGGTGTCCGCTCAATCTTCCCTTCCTACCTTACTCCCTTACAATGAGGTAGCAAACTGGAATCCCCTAAAGGTACAGTACCAACCTTGTACCTACTACCGGTACTTCGATGGTACCAGGTATTTCCCATAGAACACACCTCACACAACACCTTCGCAAACTGCTGAAAATCTTCTCTGTCGTCTTGCTGGCATGTCCATATCTCCCCATCAGATCATAAGCTTCGATCGAGACCCTCACGATAGACCCATAGACCCTCATTCCCAATGAAGGGCCAGATAGACGGGCGTCCCAGTTCAAAGAACTGTCATCGTGGACGAGTCGGTTGGCATCAAAACATCTCGAAGTACGCTTATTGACCGGGCCAGACAAGCAACCAAGCCTAATTCTGCAGCCACTGAATATTCGGAATCAAACCAGTTGGTGAGATACCAGTTTACTATCTTGACTTGGCCACTTTGGGACTTGCCCCAGAACAGGCTGGAGCAGCCGTGATTCAAATCATGTCCTTACTCTTCTACTATTTCATGCTCTTTCGAGTCTTCCACGAAACACTCCTTTACTGATACCTCAACATCTTTCCAAATCATGTTTTGAAATGTCCGGATCATCTCGACTTATAGTCGATCGTTGCGCGCGAGCTTGTGCGGACATACTTGATATATAGATAGAGACACTGCACATCTGTCATTGGAGAATTTAGCTTGTATGTCTATCTTTGGTGGTCTTGGCTTGTCACCGTTTAAGTCTCAGTAATGCTCAAGGGTCGAATACTACCAGCGAGCATCTGGTCGCTGTGCCGCTCGAGACGTTGGCTGGCTTGACTACTCAATCTCCTGCGTCTCCCCGACAAGATATGGGCATGATGCCACTTAACCTCCCAAGTACCTGGATCTTGCGAGATCTTACAAGATACCGCTGGCCTGCGACTCGGAGCAAACACCGTGACAACACCACGACCTCGCGATCTCAGGCACACGACAAGACCGCCCGGTGCACCAAGGACTTCTCGCCAATCAGCCGCCTGCCGCAGGAACTTATCGACCAGATCATGCTTTACCTCCCTGCAAGCTCAGCCATTGCCTTTAGGCGCTGCAACAAGCGGCTCTACATGAACAATTGGCCGAAATCGCCCAATCTGCTTTACTCAGACCTTTGTAACGGCGGGGATAAGAGTGATCACGTGTGGCTGCTTTGCCTCTTCGAGCGAGACGCTCCACAAAGGTTAGTGTGCAGCATCTGCATAGCGATGCATGAAAGGAAATTCTTCGACAAGGCAGAAATGTCGAAGCCATCCGAGCGTCGCAAGTGCAGAATGGTTCGTCTCTGTCCGCACCGCAGCTTGACGTTCCCACAAATTCAGCGGATCGTCTCCGACGACAGTACCCATCACGGAGAATCTCAAAACCCACCGTTGGACTGCACACACGAGGACTGCACCATTAATCGGTCAAGGGCGGAGCACACGGTGCAGGCAGGAATAGGATACTCTCAGCCGTGGCTCAACATAATCAAGAAAAGGGAAATAACTCTGCGCACTTCATGGTTCATCCACGGAGATTTCGAATGTGCACGACGCTCAAAAGATGGATCTCTATTCTGGTCTTGGCCTCTGTGCCCACATATCATCATGAAAGACTGCTGCGACTGTTGCCGAGAGGATGATCCAGGGCGTGTTCGGGTTTACTATACTTGGGGGGATGACCCCTCCGCGGTCAGCAAAGGATGCAGCTTGCGGTGTAAGTCATGTCGCACTAAGATCTCTGTCTCTGACAGCAAGAAGCCGTATTGTTGGCGATTCATTACCGTCAAGAGGTGTCTCGGCTCAGGAACGAGCGTTGAAGATGCAGACTGGATCGGCCAGACGGCGCCGGATGGTATACGTCAGAGATCACGGCATAGTAGAAGGGGCCTGGTGTGGTTCGCCGCTTACTATTGGGCCGGATTGACTGACCTCATCATATCGCCTTACTGATCTCTTAAGAACTTTTTCCATTTATACTTATTCAATATTTGAGTATCAAACACGGACAACATTTAGATAGCTAAAAGCATACAAACCACATTCCATCGTGGGCCGATGGCTACTTCCTTCCCAATGGCATACAAAGTAACACCAAACCTCTCACAACCACACTCCCAGGACTGACCACGTCCCACAAAGACAAGATAAACCCCCTTCATCGCCGCTCAGCAGGAACCTAAACAAGCATCAACGAAAGGAGCATTCCCGGCATCTTCCCCACGCCAAGGCGCTTCCGTTCGAGCTTCTTGCGCATCCCTATTTTCACAGAAGCCAGCCAAAATGACCTCCATTTCCAGTCTGTTCAAAACAACACCGACACCAAACAATCCATCTCTCCACCGAGAACGCACCCCTCATCCCGCCAACCCCTCGTCCTCTTTCTTTCTTCCTCCTCCTAGACATCGCGCAGCACGCATATACACTGTAGACATGATCCACCCTCTCCCAACCCCTTTTCCAGAACGAGGGATGGCCGGAGTGGCATAGACGACACAACTATAGACAACACCACCCTCGAAATACAAAAAGGACGAAGAACCTCTTCCTTTCTTCCATCTTCCGCACGTGCCTCGTCGCGTTGCACCGAAACCCGTGCAAAGCAGGAAGCCACACCATCCGTCGGATCATCAGCACGTGAAGAGCTGTTCCTCACACGGCCATCCATCTAGTTGTACCTACCTTACCGAACCCCCCTAAACGTCACCCCCCCCCAACCAAGCCCATTTCCCTAC
>JAABUJ010005258.1_pt1 | contig 13035 bp, 14 predicted proteins | sample 5559131 | NCBI WGS metagenome assembly JAABUJ01 (sample SAMN10711875, study PRJNA513366) | rock metagenome | isolation source: Antarctica rocks | place: Antarctica: Victoria Land, Mt New Zealand nord | collected 2016-01-07
CGGGAGAACACGGTTGCAGGAGACACACGCGGACCGTAACAGAAAGCTGACCGTGCCCATGCGCGAACGCCGTCAGGCACGCATGCTGGTTGCGACGTTCGGCACCTTGTTGGCGGCAGCAAACATCCGGCTTGTTCTGACTTCCTGCCGATCGACGCAAAATACCTCATCCTTCGTTCGTGCACTGATTCTGAGTTTGACGTTCGGCCTGCTGGCCTGGGTGCTGCGCGCTGCGACTCCAGCCGCAGCTTTGGTGGGCGGCATGATTTGCCTGCTGCTCTCCGCGAACGTGGTTCTGCCGGGCGACTCGCCCGCGCACAGCGGCCTGATTCCTCTGCTGTTGTTATTTGGGCTCACTTTTCCAGCAACTCGCCTGGGCCGTGGCCGAAAACAAGGACTTGGACTCGCGGAAGACGCCCACGGGCGCAATGCCGCGCAGGTGGTTGCCAACCTAGGCGTCGCCGGAATAATCGCGGCGGCCGCGAACTGGCCTGCCCTTTCACAGCTTGCGCCTGGACGATCATCCGGCGGGTCTGCCGTATGGCCAACGCTGCTGGTGGCCGCGCTCGCGGAAGCGACCGCCGACACTCTCTCCTCAGAAATTGGTCAAGCCATCGGTGGCACGCCCTGGTTGATTACCCGCTTGAAGCGGGTTGCGCCCGGTACGGACGGCGGCGTCAGCGTGCTCGGAACTGTTGCGGGGCTCGCAGGTGCGGCAAGCATAAGCCTGGCAGGCATGGCTGCTCTACGCCTTACGTCACGAGCCGCTCTCATTGCTTTCCTTGCCGGCGCGGCGGGTCTGCTCTTCGACAGCTATCTCGGTGCGACCGTCGAGCGGCGGGGCTGGCTGGGCAACGACATGGTCAACTTCGCCTCGACGGTTTTCTCTGTGGCTGTAGCACTGGGGCTCTGTTCTCTGTTCTGACCATCACGACCGCCCTCGTGGCGCGCGTTCCCTAATCGTCGGGTTTGCTTTCGAGCCAGTGATGCAGGACAGCTTCATTTAGGCCCAGACGCAAGGCAGTATAGCTCAGGATCTCGTGGGCATAGCGCCAGAACAGGTCATAGTCGCTGATCGTCCCGAAGGTGGGACGCGGCGACAGGAAAACTTTCAATCCCGCTTGAGCACAGAGCGTTTGGATGCGCAGCAGGTGTGTGGAATCGCTGACCACGACAACGCGAGACAGATGATGGGCACGAGCGATTTCGGCCAGCCGATCCACCTGCTGAGCCGTGGTGAAGGAATGGGTCTCCGCGATGATGTCGGCATAAGGTACGCCATTGGCGAGCAGGTAGTCGCGGCCTACGCCACCTTCCGTCTTGCCCGAGTCTTTGTCGGATCCGCCGCCGAGCGTGATGATGCGCGGTGCGATCTGGCGATCGTAGAGAGCCAATGCATGGTCGAGCCTGGCGTGATAGACAGGCGAGGGTTTGCCTGCGTACTCGGCCGCTCCAAAGACGGCGATTGCATCTGCGGGCTGCGCACCGTCTTCGCTTCCAGCCTGGTTGATGCGATGCACCACCCACACTGTCCAAATCAGCCCCGCCAGCAGAAAAAAAGCTGTCAAGAGCCCAAGGTACGCGGCAACGCGCCAACCTTGATGTTTCGTTCTGGACGTTTTTGTTGTGGAGAACACTGCCTTCAGTATGACGTGAGCCCAGCTTCAGGAAAAGCTCTAAACCTTGCAAAAGATGCCACGGCAAAACGCGATCTCTCTGCGTTCGGCTAATGCTGTAGGCAGAGCGCGATCTCGTGGGTGGGAATTGCGCCCTCCCGGAGGATGGACCAGTTTGCACCGCCTGCACTGAGGTCGACAATCGTTGTTGCGACCGCGCGTGCCGTTGGTCCACCGTCGACGATCAGCGGAATCAGATCGCCAAGCTGACCAAGGACGGAATCAGCCGACGTACACTCTGCACGCCCGCTCAAGTTTGCCGAGGTTGCGGTGATTGGAATTCCAAGTTTCGCTGCGATTGCACGTGCAATGGGCGCCTCCGGAACGCGCAGCGCCACGTTGCCGGTGTTGGCCGTCACCCGGAGAGGCAGCCGCGAACCCGCCTGCACGATGATGGTCAGAGGTCCCGGCCAGAAGCGCTCTGCCAGGCGGTCAAAGGCGCTGTCGCAATTGCGTGCGAGACCATAAGCATGGGCAGCGTCTGCAATTAGCAAAGAGAGCGGTTTGTGCCGCGCGCGCTGCTTGATGTCGTAAATGCGGTCCACGGCGGCAAGATTGACCGGGTCGACCGCAAGGCCATAGAACGTATCTGTGGGGAGTGCAACCACTTGTCCCGCATCGAGTGATTGCGCAACCAGGCTTACGAGCGCTGCCTCAGGTTCCTCTGGATGAATGCGGAGAATCTCGGCGGTCAATCGGGTGCTCCTCGTGTTTAGCCGGGCTCCCTGTGGGCGCGCCCCAAATTGCAAGTTAGCACACCCGCGTTCCACATCCGGTCGCATATTGCCTGAGTGCGAATGCTGGATTCAGGCGGTCGGTTCGTCTTTGTCGTCTACTGTGAGGATTTCGAGGGCCAGTGGACGCTCCAGCATGCAATCCATCGCCGCGATCGAACTCACGGCTGCGTTGATGACCGACCCCAGGCACGGCTCGGTGGTGACCACAAACGCGAGACGCTGCTTGGGATATCCAGGCCGCTGCAATAGCGAGTCGATATTGGCTCCAACCTTGGCCAGCGCGCCTGCAATCGCCGACACAATTCCCAGCTTGTCGTTGACCACGAAGCGCAGGTAGTGGGGTGCAATCAGGTCAGTGGATACACTGCGTGGCTGCGCCGGCAAGACCACGGACTGGGCTCCCTGAGCGACGGCCAGGAGGTCCGAGACCACGGCGACCGCTGTTGCATCGCCGCCTGCGCCGTGCCCGCTGAAGACTACATCGCCACCAAACAGACCCGTTGCTACCACCATGTTCTGGGTTCCGTGGGACCAGGCCAACGGCGAGGTCGTGGGAACCAGCATGGGCGCCACCCGGGCATAAACAGTCTCCTCCGCCCCGCCATTGAGCTGTCGCTGAGCGCGCGAGACCTGGCGGATGGTGCAGCCCAGTTCCCGCGCATAAGCAAAGTCCACGGCGTCGATGTCAGCGATCGATTGAGTCGCGATTTTTTGCTGGTCAAGCTCGGCATGCATGCCGACCCGGCACAGAATGCACAGCTTCGCCCTTGCATCAAGGCCGCTTACGTCCGCAATCGGGTCCGACTCTGCATAACCCAGGCGTTGCGCTTCCGCCAGCACCTCAGCATAGCGCGCACCGGCTTCCATCCTGGACAGAATGAAATTGCAGGTGCCGTTCAGGATCCCGCTCAGGCGCGTGACGCGGTCGCCCGAGAGGCCCTGCTGCAAGCCCGGAATCACAGGCACGCCACCCGCCACGGCGGCTCCATACAGCAGTTGGACGCCGGAGGACTGCGCCAGCGCCGTCAACTCCGGTCCATGGCTGGCAATCACCTGCTTGTTGGCGGTCACAACGGAGATGCCTGAGCCGAGCGCCTGTTTGATCCAGTCCCTCGCCGGGTCCAGCCCGCCCATCAGCTCAACGATTACATCCGGCTGCGTAGCAAAAACCGCGTCCAGTGTTTCGCACCACACCGCCGTAGACAGAACGTGCCGAGCAGCTGCGCAGCTTCGTTTGCGTCCGACGTCGCGGTTGTAGATGCAGCTAAGTTCGAGTTCATCGCTGCTCATTTCTCTCAACAGCCGCGCCATCGATTGGCCTACGGTGCCAAAGCCGAGCAGGGCGACTCTCCTCGTAGTGCGCTGTGAAGAAGTCAATAGATCGTCCTTTCGGGCAACCTGTTCCAGGCCGCGAAGCTTGATCCGGCTTCTTCGCGCAGCAAATTTTTAGAAGGCAGATGACGATGCTGAATCGGGCTGCATATCTGCGCGAAATACTCGGCATCCGCAAATCCTGCCGCCGCTGCATCGTCTGAGGTGTTGCCAAAGAAAAGCGCCGCACAACGCGACCACAAGATCGCACCCAGGCACATTGGGCACGGCTCGCAACTGGAGTAGATGGTGCATCCGTCGAGGCTGAAACTCTTGAGCGCGGCGCATGCCCGGCGTATCGCAATTACCTCGGCGTGCGCAGTCGGGTCGTTATCGCCGGTGACGCGGTTTTGACCTTCAGCCACCAGCTCGCCTTTGCGGACAATGACCGCTCCAAACGGACCCGAGCCCAGATTTACATTTGCTGTCGCCAAGGCGATGGCGCGGCGCATCCATCGGACATCCTCTTCCTGTTGCTCTACGAGTTTGACGAACGACGCTTCCAAGTCCAATTCCTTTTGCGGAGACCCAGCACAGTTTTAACTACGTATCGATGCAGCCACAAACCAAACCGGTGAGGATCAGCTGGATGAGTCCGATTATGGCATGGAGCATTTCCTGCCAGGGCTGTAGTGAGGTTGCTCCGTCAGCTTCAAAAGTCGGTGCACGGCCTGGATCGACGCGTTCCCTTCCCATTCTGGCACCTCTAAACTAAGCCACGCTAAACGCGCAAACTGGCGAGTGCGTTTTACGGGAGCCCTGCTAAACTTCCTGCACCGGGCCAAGTCATCGGGACGTCGAGGGTTTCCACCGCATGCCGATTCAGACCGTCAATCCTGCTACGGGTGAGGTTCTCCGCAGATTCGATCCGTTGTCCGCGGAGACCATCAAGTCGAAGATCGAAATTGCTCACCTTGCCTTTCAGAGCTATCGTTCGGTGCCGCTCGAAGATCGCGCATTATGGATGCGCAAGCTTGCGGGCATTCTGGAACACGAAACCGAAGAACTCGCGTCTTTGATGACGCTCGAAATGGGTAAAACCCTTGTCAGCGCGCGACAAGAAATTCACAAGTGCGCCACCGGGTGCCGCTTCTATGCGGCCAATGCGCAGCGATTCCTGGCCGACGAGCCGATCGCGACCGAGGGCGCAGAGAGCTATGTTCGCCGCGACCCGCTTGGGGTCGTGCTGGCGGTTATGCCGTGGAACTTTCCTTTTTGGCAGGTCTTTCGGTTCATGGCTCCTGCGCTGATGGCCGGCAACGTGGGCCTTCTGAAGCATGCGTCCAACGTTCCGCAGTGTGCGCTTGCGATTGAGGCGCTGGTACGCCGCGCTGGGTTCCCACGCGGCACCTTTCAAACCTTGCTGTTGGAGTCCAAACAGGTGGACTCCGTTCTCGCCGACGAACGCGTCGTCGCCGTAACGTTGACGGGTTCTGAAGCTGCGGGCCGCGCCGTTGCAGCCCAGGCTGGCTGGCTGTTGAAGCCTTCTGTGCTCGAACTCGGCGGGTCCGACCCTTTTATTGTCATGCCATCGGCCGATCTGGAGACTGCCATCAGCACTGCGGTCAAGGCGCGCACCGTCAACAACGGGCAATCTTGCATCGCAGCCAAGCGCTTCATCGTTCATGAAGATATCTACGCCAACTTTGAAACGCGTATGGTCGCTGCGATGGAATCGCTGAAGATCGGAGATCCGATGTTGGAGGATACCGACATCGGCCCGCTGGCTTCTGCGCAGATTTTGGAGGAACTTGAGGGTCAGGTGCAGGCGGCCAGGCGCGCGGGCGGGCGCATCCTCTGCGGAGGCGAACGCATGGTGGGCGCTGGCAATTTCTTCGAGCCCACCGTGCTTACCGGCGTTCCGCGTACCGCCTCCATCTACCGGGATGAGTTCTTCGGTCCCGTAGCGATGCTGTTCCCTGCCAGCTCGCTTGCAGAAGCCATTGAGATTGCCAACGACTCACCGTTCGGACTCGGCGCGTCGGTCTGGTCCCGGGATGAGGAAGAGATCGAGCGGTGCGTTGCGGAGTTGGAATGCGGCATGGTGTTCGTCAACGCACAGGTTGCGAGCGACCCACGTCTCCCCTTCGGCGGGATCAAACGGTCGGGATACGGCCGTGAACTTTCCGCTGTGGGGATGCACGCGTTTATGAACGCAAAGACGGTGTTCGTCTCCAAAACCGTGAAGCAGACGGAGATTGCGTTTCAACCGGGAAGCGCCGCAGAACACCCTCTCGGCGCAGCCCAAAACCGCAGCTTCGCCGAACCAGATTTGCAGGAGAAAGAACCTGAGCCCGTGTTCAGTGCCCGTTCCATCTCTTCAGGCGATAGCTCCAAAGAATTTCAAAAGGCCTTGCGAAGCACATTGAATGAAGACGAATCGGCGGCCCGGAAAAGTTACGGTTCGAAGTTGTCAGTCGTGCCCCGATCCGAGTAGGCTGACACGCGAGGGCCCGACCGCATGTCCGATCTGAAGTCCACGCCGAAGTCTGTCGCAGCACTGAAGTATCAAACGGGATTTGGCAACGAGTTCGCCATGGAAGCCGAGCCAGGCGCTCTGCCGCACGGACAGAACTCGCCTCAAAAAGCTCCGCTGGGCCTCTACACGGAGCAGCTTTCCGGAACAGCGTTTACTGCTCCCCGGCACCTGAATCGCCGCACATGGACCTATCGCATTCGGCCCTCGGTCATGCATAAGCCTTACGTGCGGATCGCCAACAAACTCATTCGTTCCACACCGTTCGACAAAGTGGAAACCACTCCCAGTCAGCTGCGCTGGGATCCGATCGCGCTGCCCGATCAGCCCACAGATTTTATCGACGGCCTGACCACGCTCGCTGGCAACGGCGATTTGACCATGCATTCCGGCGTTGCCATCCATCTCTACGCCGCCAACAAGAGCATGACCGACCGCTTCTTTTATTCCGCAGATGGCGAGTTCCTGTTTGTCCCGCAGCTTGGAGCGATTGTGCTCCACACGGAATTGGGAACCCTTGCAATTGCTCCCGGCGAGATCGCCATCGTTCCGCGCGGCATCAAGTACCGGGTCGAACTGCTCGACAAGGCTGCGCGTGGTTACGTGCTTGAGAACTACGGCCAGACGCTGCGGCTCCCTGAACTTGGACCCATCGGAGCCAACGGACTTGCCTCCTCGCGCGACTTCCTTACACCCGTTGCCGCTTACGACGATCGCGACGGAGCCAAATTCGAAGTGGTCGCAAAGTTTCAAGGCAATCTCTGGTCGTCAGAGTTTGATCATTCACCGATTGACGTCGTTGCATGGCATGGCAACTATGCGCCCTGCAAGTACGATCTCGCGCTCTTTCAGTGCATCAACTCGGTCAGCTTCGACCATCCCGACCCCTCCATCTACACCGTCCTGACCAGCCCCAGCGAGCTGCCGGGAACCGCCAACGTGGACTTCGCAATTTTCCCGCCGCGCTGGCTGGTAGCCGAGCACACTTTCCGCCCACCATGGTTTCACCGTAATTTTATGACCGAGTTCATGGGCCTGGTCACCGGCGAATACGACGCCAAAGCAGAAGGATTCGTCCCCGGAGGTGCCAGCCTGCACAACTGCATGAGCGGCCACGGCCCCGACGCCGAAACGTTCGATCGCGCCAGCAAGGCGGACCTTAAACCCGTAAAGCTCGACGGCACTCTCGCCTTCATGTTCGAGACACGCTTTGTCGCCCGCCCAACCAAATTCGCAATGGATTCAGCCACGCGCCAGCACGAGTACTACACCTGCTGGCAGAACCTGAAGAAGAACTTCCGCCAGCCTTGAGCAGCCGACGGACCGTCTTTAGAATGGATTACAGATGGTGTAGTCCGTCAGGACAGCAAAAACAAACGCAGATTCCCTTCGGGAATGACAACCAGAAGACGGAAGAGCGTTTCTAAATCCACTTACAAACTTGCTTTCAACTCGATTCCTATTCCTGTAGAGGCGTCATCCTGAACACAGTTAAGGATCCCTGTATTCGCCCACCCGGCGCAACGCTGTACAGGCATTATGAAATTAGCTTTACGGCTTTCAAGTGAGCGGTCTATGTACCGGTCGGGAGCTCCGGCTTAGGTCAATTCGAATCTGCGCTTTGCCTGCGCCAAGGACTCCGGCGTGTCCACATCCAGTTCGCCGCCTTCGAGCGGCACAGTGCAAGCATCCTGCAGCAGGCTGCGTGCGCCCTCGTCTCCTTCGAGCAGATTCAGCAACATAAACAAAGCAGCAGGGAGATACGCCGGGACGCCTTTTCTGCCAGCGTAGAACGATGCAACGGCTCCGGGCTTGAGTGCCACGTTTGCACCTTCCTGGATCAACCTCCGCAGGTGCGCGGCATCCACCGCCGGCTGGTCGCACGTCATCACGATTGCTGCGTCGACGCGTTCCCCAAGGGCGGCAACCCCCACGCGCAACGAAGACGCCATTCCCTGCGCCCACTCCGGATTAAGGACCTGCTCGGCCACTTTCAGATCACATTGGCCAACAATCTCGTCCGCCCCCGCGCCCAACACGATCAAAATGGGAGCGCATCCGGCTGCGATCGCGGCCCGCACGGCGCGATCAAGCAAGCTCTCACCGTTCAGCCGCACCAGTTGCTTCAGCTCACCCAGGCGTGACGACTCACCGGCTGCGAGGATGATGCAGCCGGTTCTCATGCCGAAGCATTCAGGGCGCACTCTGGTCGCTGGTACCGCTCTGCCCCGCCCTGTTCTACGTGGCGGGCGATTTCGAGTGCGTTCAGGCGTGCAATCTTGCCCTCGCGTCCATGACATACTGCTTGAATTTCGCTCACGATGGACAGAGCAATTGCCTCCGGCCCATCGCCGCCCAAGTCAAGCCCAACCGGAGCGTAAAGGCGCGCACAGCACTCCTCCACGGACCGCCCAAGCGTCTCAGCCGCCTCGGACACCAGCAGGCTGCTCCGCTGACGCGAGCCCAGGAGTCCTACGTAACGCGGGCTGGCAGCAAGGACCTTCTCGAGCAAGCTGCGATCCTGCTCATAGCTATGAGTCATCAGCACCACTGCGTCGTCTACATGCAACACAGGATCGTTGCTGCCGTTGAGCAGGACAACCTCTTCAGCCGCTGGAAAACGTTCCGCGCGCGTCAGATGCGTACGTCCGTCCGCAACCACTACGGTCCAGCCCATGCCAGCGGCCATCTCTGCCAACGGACGAGCGTCATCGCCCGCGCCGAAGATCATGAGCCTCTGGGGCGGGGTCAGCCTTTCTACGAACCGGCCCGGGTATTGCCTTCCGGGCTCCAGACCGCGACCACAGGCAATCTTGTCTGGGCTGAGCGCTGTGCTGGCGAATACCACTTCACCGTCTCCGTCCAGGATCAATCGCCGCAGGCCTCTGCCGTCGCCCGGAAGATAGTGAACCACGGTCGCACACGCGCCATGCAGGGACAATTCCATCGTCTTCAGCAACGCCGCGCCTTCGGGCGAACTCAACGGTTCAAACAGCAGGTCGATCGTCCCGCCGCAGCCCAGGCCGAAAGGAATCTCCGCCGTATCGTCGAATGCCATGGTGTAGCGTTCGACCGCAGCCCCATCGCGGGTCAACCAAAGTGCGCGCCGTACAACATCTGCCTCCAGGCACCCACCGGAGATCGTCCCGGCCACACGTCCATCCGCGGTCAGCAGCAGCCGCGCGCCTGGGAGACGGTAGGACGAGCCCTCAACGGCAACCAGCGTCACCAGAACTGCACGGTCACTCGCACCCGCTTGCTCGCGCCACAGTGCGACGATCTTGCGCAACTCCATCATGCTTCTATTTTCCCTCAAACTATGGCCGTGAAACACAGGGTTCGATGCGCGTCCTGAAAGCAAGTCTGCTAAACTCATTTCAGTCGAGCCCACGAGCCTGCACCGTGATCCCCCGGATCCGCTGCCCGCAAGGCGAGTGCCCTTCCTTCGACCATTCACAGCAATAATCTTTCGGGGCGTAGCGCAGTCTGGTAGCGCACCTGGTTCGGGACCAGGGGGTCGGAGGTTCGAATCCTCTCGCCCCGACCAACTTTCGGCTGTTCGCGCCGCGCACATCCTGCCGGGGCTACGCTTGACTCTTGACCAGCCCGCTTCTAACCTCGAAACTGGCCATGCAGACAAACGTTTCCTCTTCCATCTATCCATACGTCTGGCAATATCTTCCGCTGATTTTGCAGATCCTCGTCGCCGTTGGGCTCGCAGGCGGGATGGTTGCAGCTTCGTTTTTCATCGGCAAACACAAGAACTCCCGCACCAAGGCCGGCGCTTACGAGTGCGGCATGGATCCTATCGGCGACGCGCGCGGACGTTTCTCAGTGCGCTTCTACATGGTCGCCATGCTCTTTATCCTCTTCGACGTCGAAGCCGTCTTCATGCTCCCCTGGGCCGTCATCTTCCGCCGCCTGCCGCTCATCACGGGTTCGCGGATGTTCGGCTTCTGGGAGATGTTCGTGTACCTGGGCTTCGTCGCGGTCGGCCTCTTCTATGTGTGGAAAAAAGGCATCCTCAACTGGGCCAACGACAAGGGAGACCTCTAGCCATGTATGACCCTGCCAGCGCGATCACCGGCCTCGACAACGTCTCCGCAGCCTTGCCAGACAACCCTGCCGGAAGCGCACTCGCCGACCTCGCTACCGACGCAAAGTTTGACCGCAATGAGCTGACCTTGACGATCGCGCGCGAAAGCGTCATCCCCGCGGGTGAAGCTCTGAAAGCAGCCGGCTACAATTTCCTTGAAGATGTCACGGCGGTGGACTGGTACCCATCCGAGCCACGCTTCCAAATTGTTTATCACGTCCTGTCGCACAGCCTGAAGCAGCGCGTCCGCCTCGTCGTACGGCTCGACTCGCAGGATGCTGCGCTCGATTCGATTACGCCCGTCTGGCCTTCCGCGAACTTTTACGAACGCGAAATATTCGACCTCTTCGGCGTTCACTTCGGCGGCCATCCCAACCTGCGCCGCATCATGATGCCGGAGGATTGGCAGGGCCATCCTCTGCGCAAGGACTACCCGGTGGAGGGCTACCGCTAATGCCAACGTCCGTACTCGAAAACACCGCCGCCGACCGCATCACGCCCGGGGTAGAAGACGTCGTCGCCGACGCCGCGCGGCATAATGGCTCCGACCCGAACAAGGATCACACCATGATCCTCAACATGGGTCCGCAGCATCCCTCCACGCATGGCGTTCTGCGCCTTGTGCTCGAGATCGATGGCGAAACGGTGGTCGCCTGCGCACCCGATATCGGCTACCTGCACACCGGTATCGAGAAGACCTGCGAGGCCAAATTCTTCCAGCAGGTCGTTCCGCTCACCGATCGCATCGACTACCTCTCCCCGATGACCAACAACCTCTGCTACTGCCTGGGCGTAGAGAAGCTGCTGGGCCTTGATATCCCCGAACGCGCCATCTATCTCCGCGTGCTGCTGAATGAACTCACCCGTATCCAGTCGCATCTGGTCTGGCTTGGCACGCATGCGATGGACATCGGCGCGCTGACCATCTTCCTCTACTGCTGGCGGGAGCGCGAAGACATCCTCCGCATCTTCGAGAACGTCTCCGGCCAGCGCATGATGACCAGCTACTTCCGCATCGGCGGCGTGTCGCTCGAACCGCCGCTCGACTTTTATCAGCAGGTCGAAGACTTCCTCGCCATCATGCCCGGCCGCATCGCCCAGTACGAAGGTCTGCTCCAGGCCAATCCAATCTGGATGGGCCGCCTCAAGGGCGTAGGCCACCTCTCCGCTTCCGACGCCATCGCGCTCGGCGTCACAGGCCCACCGCTGCGTGCATCCGGTGTTGACTGGGATCTGCGCCGCGATATGCCCTACTCGGGCTACGACAAGTTCCAGTTCAACGTACCGATCTCGGATGTGGGAGACGTCTGGGCTCGCTATACAGTTCGCATGCAGGAAATGCGCGAGTCGCTGAAGATCTGCCGCCAGGCGCTCGACGGCATGCCCTCCGGCCCAATCGTAGCGGACGCCCCCAAGATCATCCTGCCCAACCGCGAGCAGATGAAGACCCAGATGGAGTCCCTCATCCATCACTTCAAAATCGTCACGGAAGGGTTCGCCGTTCCCGCGGGAGAGGTCTTCCAGGCCATCGAATCGCCACGCGGCGAGATGGGCTACTACATCGTCTCCGACGGCACGGCCAAACCCTACCGGGTCCACATGCGCAACCCCAGCTACGCTACGTTGCAGGCGCTGGAAACCATGTGCAAAGGCAAGTTGCTGGCGGACGTTGTAGCCGTCATCGGCTCCATCGACATCGTCCTGGGCGAGATCGACCGATAGGTGGACGAACGGCTCAGGATCGAACTGTGGACATCCTGGGCCTCCATGCTGCGCGTCTACTCCGCAGCCCACGGGCTGACCAGCACCCACCACGCCGTTGTCGAAGTTGGGGCTGACGAAATCATTCTCCGCGTGGACACTAGCTGGCTCCGCTTTACCCACACTGCGCAGCAATCAAGCGACGGCACTTCACTTCCCTTCGCCCTGAACGAAGACGGCACCGTCACCCTAGCCGACCAAACCGAAGACATGGACCTGACAGCCGAACGCGTCACCCGCGAATTGCTGTCTGTTTAGAGTTGGTTCCTGTGCCTTCGTCGTTGCCGTTGTGGCTGCCGCTGCAGATGTTCGCGGTAGCCGTTGTCCTTGTCGCTGCTTCTGAGAATCTGTCTAAGAACTAAGTAAGCTGTCGCAGCAGCAGATGTGCGAAGGCGATATGGATCATGGTTTCCGCTGAGGTATGGCGCAACTCATAGTCTTTGGAGAGCCGCCGCGACCAGTTGAGCCAGGCGAAGGTGCGCTCGACCATCCAGCGCTTGGGCAGTACCTGGAATTTGTGCAACTCATTGCGTTTGACCACCTCCACGTTGTATCCGAACATCTCTTTGGCCCAGCCGATCAGCTTGCCCGTGTAGCCGCCATCGACGAAGACCGTGGTGACGCTGTCGAGCCGACAGAACAGCCGCATCAACACGGCGCGGGCGGCCACCCGGTCCTGGATGCCGGCCGAATGCACGATCACGGCCAGTAGATTGCCTTCCGTGTCTACCGCGATGTGGCGCTTGCGCCCTTTGATCTTTTTGCCCGCGTCGTACCCGCGCCGCCCCCTTTTAGAGGCTGTTAGGGACTTTGTACCTGTCTAGAGTCTTTCCGGGGCTGTGTTGTTTGTCGATGATGGAGGGATGGCCGGTAAAGGATTTGAAGGGTATCCCAGTGATGTGACGGAGGAGGAGTGGG
>JAABUJ010005260.1_pt1 | contig 13027 bp, 13 predicted proteins | sample 5559131 | NCBI WGS metagenome assembly JAABUJ01 (sample SAMN10711875, study PRJNA513366) | rock metagenome | isolation source: Antarctica rocks | place: Antarctica: Victoria Land, Mt New Zealand nord | collected 2016-01-07
GTGGGCTCCACCTGCACATCGTCTACATCGACGAGGACCCGGTCGCCGTGGCTGATCGCCTCTGGCCACCGCTCGCCCGGCGGTGGGCACACGACTCGGTGAGTCCCCTGCTGGCGGCACCGATGGTGACCGTCGTCCCCTTTGCCTGGGACCGGGCCCTTCCCTGATCACGACCACCGAGCAGACCAGCGCAGAGGCTGCGTCATTTGGCGGAGCCGTGGCCCGAGCGGCCCGGCGGCCGTGGGCCGCCAAGATCCGAGAACACGGTGCTCTTGCCTCTCGATCGCGGCGTGAGCCGGCGATCGATTGCACGCCGAGCGGTCCTAGTCGCGCAAGCTCGTAGGTACGTTCCGGGCGTGCAGTACTCCGTGACGTACCCGTTGGTCGCCCACCCCCACAACCCGGCGTTCGTCACCGGCGAAGCCATCGCCGCGTTCGCTCGCACCGCCGAGGCCGCGGGGTTCTCCGGGATCGGCTTCACCGATCATCCGGCGCCGACGCACCGGTGGCTCGAGGCAGGGGGCCACGACGCCCTCGACCCGTTCGTCGCCCTCACCTGGGCGGCGGCGGCGACCACCCGGATCCAGCTGATGCCCAACATCCTGGTCCTGCCCTACCGGAACCCATTCCTGGTGGCCAAGGCGGCCGCCACCCTGGACGTCCTGTCGGGCGGCCGCTTTATCCTGGCCGTGGCCACCGGATACCTGAAGGGCGAGTACCGGGCGCTCGGGGTCGATTTCGCCGAGCGGAACGCGTTGTTCGACGAGGCGATCGAGGTGATCCGCGGCGTCTGGTCGACCGACAACTTCGCCTACGAGGGCCGGCACTTCATCGCCCACGGCCAGACCGCGAACCCCAAGCCGGCAACCATGCCGCCGCTCTGGATCGGCGGCAACAGCCAGTTGTCCCGCCGGCGGGTGGCCGAGGTCGGCGATGGGTGGAAGCCGTTCCATGCGCCGCAGACCACGGCCACCACCTCCAAGACGCCGGCGCTCGAGACCACCGAGGATCTGGCCGAGATGCTCGATCACCTCTGGGGCCACGTGGAGTCCCAGGGTCGCGACCGGGCGAGCATCGACGTCTCCTTCGGCACCGGGGCCGGCGGCCATCCGGGCCGGCCGGGGTTCGATCCCGCCGCCAAGCTGGAGGCCATCGACGAACTCGCCCGCCTAGGCCTGACCTGGATCGATGTCTGGCTGCCGGCCGACTCGCTCGATCAGAGCATCGAGGCCCTCGAGGAGTTCGGCGAGACCGTCATCGCCCGGCAGTGACGGCCGCTTGCTTCACCCCTTGGTCGATGGTTCCCGCGGCAGGCCGAGGCCGTGTTCGGCCACGATGTTGAGGTTGATCTCGGTGGTGCCCCCGGCGATCGAGGTCTGACGAGCAGACGCCAGGTTGGTCGTCCATGGTCCTTCGACCATGCCCCGGGCGCCGAGCAGGTCGACCGCCAGCGATGCCAGCTTCTGATCGGCCCGCCCCCAGGCCAGCTTGTTGAGGCTCCCGGTCGCGCCGGCCGGCTGGCCCTGCTGCTGTTGGGCGAGCGACCGGTTTGTCATCCACCGCATGCAGGCGATGTCGCTGTGCACCGACGCCACGCGGTCGCGCAAGCGGGGATCGGCCCGGGCGTCGGCCACCCCGGAGTCGGCGAGGAGATCGCCCAGCCGCTTGGTCAACCCGAGATGCAGGCGGGCCACCCCAGCCCGTTCGTAGCTCAGCGTGGTCATGGCGACCGTCCAGCCCTGATCGAGTGGGCCGAGGAGGGCGTCGCGAGGTACCTGGACATTGCTGAAGAACAGCTCGCTGAACGACGACGCCCCGGTGATGGACCGGATCGGCCGCACCTCGATCCCCGCCGCGCGGAGGTCGACCAGCAGGCAACTGATGCCCCGGTGCTTCGACGACGACGGATCGGTGCGCACGTAGAGCTGGCACCAGTCGGCGAACTGTCCGAGGCTGTTCCACGTCTTCTGCCCGTTGACGACGAACGCGTCACCCTCGATCCTCGCCGAGGTGCGCAGCGATGCGAGGTCGGACCCGGCATCGGGTTCGGACATCCCCTGGGACCAGATCTCGTCGCCTCGCAGCAACGGCTGCAGGAAGCGGGCCTTCTGCTCATCGCTGCCGTACTGCATGATCGCCGGGGCGATGTTGGCCACACCGATGGAGTTGACCGGGCCCGGGGCACCGCTGCGGCTCATCACCCCCAGGTAGGCCATCTGCTCGTCGATCCCCGCGTCGCGGCCGCCGTACTCCCGGGGCCAGGCCGGCGCTGCCCACCCGGCGTCGGCCAGAAGTCGGTTCCAGCTCCGGAGAGACTCGAGCGTCGCTGCGGTGGGCATGCCGGTTCCCGCATCGATCAGGTCCGGCGTGAGGTGGTCGGCCAACCAGGACGCGAGCTCCGCCCGGAGCCTCTCGGCCGGTCCGGCGTCAGACTCGATCATGACCATCGTCGTCTCTCATGGTTCCGGTGCCCCTCGCCTGGCATATCCGCTCTCATCTGGGTGAAACGACGTTATCAGGCAGTTGCTCCGGCGGCGTCCGACACCCGCCGCCCCGCTCTGGGGCCGCGCCAAAACTGCACCTTCCTTGCGGCGCCAGGGCAGAACCCTGTTCTCGCCAGACATGCAGGGTTCCTACCGGGTCGCTAGGGTCCCGCACCGTCAGAGCACCCGATCCAGGAGCGACACGTGCAGCTTTCCGGCGCATCCGCCATCGTTACCGGAGGTAGTGGAGGCCTCGGAGAAGCCACCGTTCGCCGGCTTGTCGGGGCCGGCGTGGCCACGGTGATCGCCGACCTGGCCGAGGATCGCTCGGAGGAGTTGGCCACCGAGCTCGGTGACCTCGCCGCCTTCGTCCGGACCGATGTGACCGACGAGGCCAGCGTCGGCGCGGCCATCGCCAAGGCTCAGGAGCTGGGTGCGTTCCGCATCTCGGTGGCCGCCCACGGTGGGTGGGCCCAGAGCGGGCGCCTGGTCGGACGCGACGGCCAACCCCTCGACCTCGACGGCTTCCGGCGGACCTTCGAGCTGTACGTCACGGGCACCTTCAACGTGGACCGGCTCGCGGCGGCCGCCATGGTCGCGTCCGAGCCTGACGACGCCGGCAACCGCGGGGTGCTGATCAACACCGCCAGCATCGCCGCCTACGAAGGCCAGGTCGGCCAACTCCCCTACGCCGCCGCCAAGGGAGCGGTGGTGAGCATGGGCCTGGCGGGCGCGCGCGACCTCTCTCCCGCCGGCGTGCGGATGATGACCATCGCTCCCGGCACGTTCTTCACGCCGGCGTTCAAGCTCACCGAGGAACAGGCCCAGGAGCACTACGGCGCCAAGGTGCCGTTCCCCAAGCGCATGGGCCGCCCCGACGAGTACGGCGCCCTCGTGGTCCACATCGCCGAGAACGACTACCTAAACGGCGATGTCATCCGTCTCGATGGCGCCAACCGCTTCGGCCTCAAGTGACCGAAGCGCCGTTAGAAGCCGAGCGGCCGTATCCGCGCAAGTCCTTGGCCTCGTTCTTCGAGGCGAGCCGCGAGCACCGACCGATGTCGGGGCTCGACGAGTTCATGATCCACAACCACCCCCATCCGGTGCGGGTGATGTGGACCGGCGACTCACAGGCCTATGAGCGCATCTGGTTCACCAGCCAGGACCAGACCGGGGACCTGATGGTGACCGCCGGCACGGGCATGTACCCCAACCTCGGCACGGCGGAGGCGTTTGTGATCGTCAACTGCCGCGGCCTGCACACCACGGTCCGGGCCCACCGCAAGATGGGCGACAACCGCATGGACATGACGGTCGGGCCCATCAGCTTCGAGGTAGTGCAGCCGTTCCGCGAGTGGCGCATCGTACTCGCCGAGAACGACCACGGCATCAGCCTCGATCTCTCGTGGTTCGACACCAAGCGCCCCATCTACCGCCAGCTCGGTGCAGGGGTGATCTTCGGCGGACGGCCCTTCGAGGGGGTAGCCGGCTACGACGGGTTCGGGCGGCAGGAGGGCGTTGTCGAGGTTGCTGGTGAACGCTTCGACGTGACCCGGGACCAGTACTGCGGCACGCGCGACCACCACTGGGGCGTGCGCGACGGTGTGGGCGGCCCGGGCATGTACCGCGGCGGCCAGCACCCGCACTCGGGGGAATGGGTCGAGTTCGCTGACATCGGCATCTGGGGCGATCACCTGCTCTACAACCTGGGCGACGAACGCAAGCGCAGTGGCACCCTCCGGGGTCGCGAGCATCGGCTCCGCTTTGAGCCCGACACCCATCTCCTGCTCTCCGGCGAGGTCGACCTCATCCACGACGACGGACTCGTGCAAACCATGACGTTCGAACGGATGGGCAACCAGACCGCGTACCTCCGGTGTGGGATGTACGGCGGCCCCAACGGCGGCACACCCGACGGCGACCTGTGGCACGGCATGGCCGTGGGCGACGGTGTGGTCTCAGGCGAGACCTACGACACCAACGATCCCGAGGTCCGCTCGCGCATCTGTGGGCTTGACCAGCACCACGCCCGCTTCGAGCTCGAGGGAGAGGTGGCCTACGGGATCGTCGAGCCCTACGACACCCTCTGCTACGAGCTGGCCAAGGCCGACCGGCTCGGCTTCTCCCTGCTCGACTGAGCGCCAGGAGCGAAACGTGGCTGATCCAACCGGGACCGATCTCCCCTCCCCCACCACCTTGGCTGAGCTGCTCGACGGCCGCCGCGACGACACCGGCGTCGGCATCGCTTTCGACGACCGGCGGTGGACCTGGCAGCAGGTCGTGGCCGAGAGCGAGCGGTACGCAGCGGCGATCGACGCGGCGGTCGGCGACGACGTGCACCACGTCGGGCTGCTGCTGGAGAACTCCCCGGACTACCTGTTCGCGCTGTTCGGTGCCGCGCTCGCCGGCGTGACGGTGGTCGGCCTCAACTCCACCCGCCGGGGGGCAGAGCTGGCCCGCGACATCCGCCACACCGATTGCGCCCTGGTGCTCACCACCTCCACCCTCGAGCCGCTCTTGGCCGGGCTCGACCTCGATGGCACCCCGCTCGAGGTCGTCGATCGTGCTGCGTGGCGCGACGCGCTCAGGACCGCCCCGCCGCTCGGGCCCGAGCGCCACGTCTCCGGCGACGACCCGCTACTGCTGATCTTCACCTCGGGGTCCACCAGCGCCCCCAAGGCCGTCATCATGTCCAACCGGCGTGCGGCGCGGGCGGCCAGCGGATCGGCCTGGTTCAGCCCCGACGACGTCCTCTACTGCGCCATGCCGCTCTTCCACGGCAACGCCCTCAACGCCATCGTCTTCCCGGCCCTGGCCACGGGTGCGACCATCGCGCTGCGCGAGCGGTTCACGGCGTCACGTTTCATGGATGACCTGCGGCACTACGGCGCCACCTTCTTCACCAGCGTCGGACGGGCCATCGGCTACGTGCTGGCCACCCCACCCCGGCCCGACGACAGGGACCACTCCGTCAAGTACGGACTGGCCCCTGAGTCGTCGCCAGCGGACATGCGGGCCTTCAAGCGCCGCTTCGGGATCACCTGCATCGCCGGCTACGGGTCGAGCGAGAACGCCGTCGTCTTCGTCCCGGTCCCCAGCATGCCGCCCGACGCCCTCGGACAGCCTCAAGCGGGCATCGACGCCGCGGTGGCTGATCCGGAGACCGGCGCCATCTGCGCGGTGGCCGCCTTCGACGACCGGGGCCGCATGACCAACGCCGAGGAGGCCATCGGCGAGATCGTGGGCCGCAACGTGCTCGACCGCTTCGAGGGCTACTACAACAACCCCGAAGCGAGCGCCGAACGCTCCCGCAACGGGTGGTTCTGGACCGGTGACCTCGGCTACGTCGACCCGGACGGCTACTTCTACTTCGCCGGCCGTCAGGGCGACTGGCTCCGTGTCGACTCCGAGAACTTCGCCACCGCCCCGATCGAACGGATCCTGGGTCGGTTCCAGGGCCTGGCCGCCGTCGCGGTCTACGCCGTACCCGACGAGCGCACGGCCGACGATCAGGTTATGGCCTCGCTCGAGCTGGAGGGAGGGACGTCATTCGACGCAGCGGCCTTCGGGGTCTTCTTGGCCGCGCAGCCCGACCTCGGACCCAAGTGGTCGCCCCGATACCTCCGCATCACCACGCTGCCCGTCGGAGCGACGAACAAGATCGACCGCCGTCGCCTCCAGCGCGAGGGCTGGGCCACCGATGATCCGGTCTGGTGGCGATCGGGCCGAAGCACGTCGTACGTGCCCTTCACCGCCGAGGATCGAGCCAACCTCGAAGCACGCTTCGCCGAGCACGGTCGCTCACCGACCCGCGCCTGAAACGAAGGACTCGGGTCGCGCGGATTGCGTGGACCCTCGGCGGGAGATGTGGCAACTCCGCCAGCGAGGTGCTTGACAGGCAGCCATCTAGCTGCGCATCCTAGATGAGCAGCCGCATGGCTGCATGTAATCCACCCACCACGAAAGAGGGCTCGCCATGTACGACATCCGCCACCGCATCGGGATCTGCGCCCCGCAGAACGAGGTCCAGCGCTTGTTCGCCACCACCGAAGGCCTCGCCTCGTGGTGGACCACCGACACCAAGGGCGACGCCGCCGTGGGCGGCAAGCTCGTCTTCACGTTCGGTGCGCCCGAGCGGAGCGCCAGCTTCGAGGTGGTCGAGGCCAGCGAAGATCGCGTCGCGTGGCGTGGCATCGGTGGTCCCGAGGAGTGGATCAACACCACGTTCACCTTCGACCTCTCCCGGGAAGGCGACGAGACCGTCGTGTTCTTCACCAACGCCGGATGGCGAGAGGCGGTGCCGTTCCTGGGCCACTGCACCACCAAGTGGGGCACGTTCCTGGTGGGCGCCAAGTCACTGCTGGAAGATGGGCGCTCGGTGTCGTACCCCGACGAAGTCGTGATCAGCAGCTGGGACCGCTGATCCCGCGCCACACTCCACCGATGGACGAGGTATTCCGCGCTTTGGCGGATCCCAGCCGCCGCTCACTGCTCGATCGCCTGCAGGTCCAGCAGGGACAGAGCCTGCGAGAGCTGTGTGCCGGGCTCGACATGGCCCGCCAGTCGGTGAGCAAGCACCTCGCCATCCTTGAGGCGTCCGGCCTCGTGACGACCGTCAGACACGGTCGCGAGAAGTTGCACTACCTCAACCCCGCCCCGATCAGCGACATCGGTGAGCGATGGATCAGCCGATATGACCAACGCCGGGTGCACGCCCTGGCCGACCTGAAGACCGCCTTGGAGGCACCCCCGATGTCGAAGCCGACCTTCGTCTACACCACCTACATCCGCACCACGCCCGAACAGCTCTGGAGAGGTCTCACAGACCCGGCGTTCACCAAGCGCTACTGGGGGCTGTCCTTCCAGACCGACTGGAAGCCGGGCTCGAAGATGGTCTGGGAGAACCACGGCGTCACCATCGACGACCCCGAACAAGTGGTACTAGCCGCCGACCCGTTCACCCACCTCTCCTACACCTGGCACTCGATGACCCCAGAGCTCGCCGAAGCGATCGGGTTCGACGCCGACGCCCAGCAGCGCTGGGAGTGCGAAGCACGCTCGACGGTGTCCTTCGCCATCGAGGATGGCGATCCCTTCGTGAAGCTCACCGTGACCCACGAGACCGACGATCCCGACGGGATAGTGCTCTCCAGCGTGAGCGGAGGCTGGCCGATCGTGCTCGCCTCCCTCAAGACGGTCCTCGAGACCGGCATCGCCCCCGACGAACCCGCCGGCTCGTAGGCGCCCGGCGGAGCACAACGTCGAGGCCGCGCTGGTGGTCAGGTCCGCGCCGCACGGTGCGCCGCGATGGCTTCGAGGCCGGCGGTGATGGCGTCGCGCATCACCGCTTCGTTGTCCCGGGTGATGAAGGCGTGGAGGCGACTCTCGACCAGGGGACGCAGGAGCCGACTGGCGACCTCGTAGGTCTCACCGAAGCAGACGTTGGTCCGACCGCCGCCTAGGTCGTCCAGCCGGTGCCAGCCAGAGGCAAAGGACCAGGGGTGGCGGCCGATCGCCTCGTAGGTCGAGCTGAACTCTTCGGGACGGACCTCGGTCACGCACTCCCAGGATCGTCCGATCCCGCCGCTCCCGACCCACCGGGGCATGCGGTAGGTGCAGGTGCGGACCAGGCCCTCCCCGTGCTCGTCACCCGGGTGCACGATCTCGATCCGGACGTCGCCGCTCTCGAGGATCCGTCGCGCACCGCTGGGATCGGGCTTCAGTCGAGGGTGAAGGATGGACCAGATGTCGCGCCTCGGCGCCTCGACCTCGAACGAGAACTGACGCTCCTGCATCGATGCCTCCGATGGCGGACCACAAGGACGGATCTGACACTGGCGTCAGCATCGTAGGGCGACACCTCCGACGCGGCCACCAGGCGAGATCCGGTCCCAGGCGGTACCTTCATCATCGCGATCTAACATCTCCGTCAGGGAAGGAGTGCACCATGATCGATCCCGCCGGAGACACGCTGCTCGATGTTATGTGCGCCCAGCGTGCCTGTCGGAGCTACACCCCCGAACCGGTGCCCGACGCGGTCCTGGCGGCCATGATCGAAGCGGCGTCGCATGCGCCGAGCGCCGAGAACCGCCAGCCCTGGATCTTCGTGGTCGTCGACGATCCGCCGGTCCGCGCTGCCATCGACGACCTCGGGCGCCGGATCTGGGACGAAGGTGGGCGAGTCCACGCCGAGGTTTCCCTGGTGTCCTCCTTCTTCGACGAGGTGGATCGGTTCTTTCAGCAGGGTCACGGCGGAGCTCCTCGTCTCATCGTCATCGCCGGCGACGGGCGCGACGGCAGCGACCCCGCCCTGCTCGCATCATCGATCTTCCCGGCCGTGCAGAACCTCCTGCTGGCGGCGTCAGCGATGGGACATGGCTCGACGATGACGACCCTCGCCGCCCAGGCACCCGCCGAGTTGGCGAACATCCTCGACCTTCCGGCCGAGGTCCTCCCGCTCGCTGCGATCCCGATCGGGCGACCGGCTCGTGCCCTCGGCCCCCCGCGGCGTCGGCCCGTGAGCGAGATCGCCCATCGGAACCGGTTCGGAGCCGTGTTCAGCGCAGAGGCGGCTCCGTGCTGACCCTTCCCGACCGTGCCGGTCCGCACCACCCCCTGCCGACAACGGCACCCCGCCGTCCGGGTTCGCTCCGGCGGACATCGTCGATCGATACCACCCGTCCCCGTGGCCTGGACGCCGACGTCTCCGTCGACGCACGAGCCCGAGATCTGCTCACCGACGGATCGGGGGAGGCCGTCGGCTCGACTGAGGTCCACCTCACCGCAGTGATCGACCCAGCCCGCAACCTGGTCTCGGCGGCGGCGGAGCCGCCGATCGACGGCTTCGACCATCTCGTCGGCACCCCGGTGGCGAGCGGCTGGCGGGGCCGAGCCGCCGAAGCGCTATCCATCGACGAGCGCCACGAACCGCTCCTCAACCTCCTCGTCGACGACATGCCCGGCGCCTCGCTCGTCTCCGGGGTCGCTCTGCAAGCCGCTCACGTACTGCCGAGCGCCAGCCCCGGCATGCGCCAGTACGTGTTGGCCGCCGCCGACATCTGCGCCGGCTGGGTCGCCGACGGTTCGATGCTGGAGGCCTTCCGGACCCACGATCAGATGCCGGCGCCGGTCGGCCCTCCAGCTCCCGTCCTCGAACGCGACGACGATCCTCGCAGCTGGCATGCGACGAGTTCACTTTCACCACACGCCACCCGCCGTCGCCGCCTGCTCGACCTCTGGCCCGAAGCCGGCGCCACCAGCACGCACCGTTTCCAAGCGCACTTCAGGGACAGTCATGTCGACGTCGACGGGCGGGAGACGGTGATCCACGAGTACCTCGTCACCGGCCGGATCGACGATGTCACCCGAACCTTCACCGAGGTGCAGGCCGAAGCCCGGGTGCTCCCGTGGGTCGAGTGTCCCAACGCACTCGCCAGCGCCGGACGGTTGGTCGGCACCCCGATCGATGATCTCCGGGCCCGGGTGCGCACCGACTTCGTCGGGGTGAGCACCTGCACCCATCTCAACGACACACTGCGTTCACTCGCAGACATCGACCCGTGGCTCGACCTGATGGCCGCGTCCATGGCATGACACGGAGGTTCCGATGCTCGACCTGATCATCCAAGGCGGCACCGTCGTCGACGGTACGGGAGCCCGGTCGCGCACCGCAGATGTCGGCGTGCAAGACGGGACCATCATCGAGATCGGCAAGGTTGGAGGAGCGGCGCGGCGCACCGTTGACGCTGACGGACTGCTCGTCACCCCCGGCTTCATCGACATCCACACCCACTACGACGGCCAGGCCACCTGGGATCCCCACCTCACCCCTTCGTGCTGGCACGGGGTGACCACCGCCATCCTCGGCAGCTGTGGGGTGGGCTTCGCTCCCGTCGCCGAGGAGCGGCGGGCGTGGCTCATCGAGCTCATGGAAGGCGTGGAGGACATCCCCGGGTCGGCGCTGTCCGAGGGCATCCGATGGGAGTGGGAGTCCTTCGTCGAGTACCTCGATGCCCTGGAACGGATGCCCCGGGCCGTCGACGTCGGTGCCCAGGTGCCCCATGGGGCCATGCGGGCCTACGTGATGGGCGACCGCGCCCACGACGAGGCCACTGCATTGGACCTGGCCGCCATGCAGGCCATCGTGAGGGAGTCCTTGCTGGCCGGCGCTCTCGGCGTCTCCTCCGGGCGGACCGCTGGGCACCGCAGCACCCACGGCGAGCCGGTGCCCGGGACCTTTGCCGCCGCCGACGAGGTCGCCGCGCTCCTCGAGGCGATGGTCGCGGTAGACCAGGGCGTGCTGAGCCTGGTGCCCGCCGGGATCTCTGGCGAGATGGGCGGCGACCGGCGCGGCGCCATGGATGAGGAGCTCGACTGGCTTGTCGGACATGGCAAGACCTTCGATCGACCGATCACCTTCCTCGCCATGCAGCAGGCCGGCGACGCCGACGGATGGCGGGAGTGGTTCGACCGGGTCGCCGCCGCCAACGCCGGCGGTGCCCAGATCCACCCGCAGGTGGCCAACCGGTGCTTCGGCGTCTTGATGGGCCACCAGTCGCGCATGAACCCGTTTCGTCACTTCCCGAGCTATCGGGCCGTCGCGCCGCTCCCGTTCGGCGAGCGGATGGCCAGGCTCCGCGATCCAGGGCTCCGGGCTGCGATCCTCTCCGAAGGCCCCGACCGCGAAGTCGACCCGGCGCTGGACGTCCTACGACGACGTTCCTTCGAGAACTTGTTCCCCCTGGGCGACCCCCTCGACTACGAGCCAACACCAGAAGCCAGCGTCGCTGCCATGGCCCGCCGCACCGATCAGGACCCGTGGGCCGTCACCTATGACCTCATGCTCGAGCACGACGGTCGCGAGTTCCTGCTGTTCCCGGTGCTGAACTATGCGAACGGCTCCTACGACGGCCTCCACGACATGATGGCCAGTCCCATGACCGTGCAGGGCCTCGGCGACGGCGGCGCCCACTGCGGGCTCATCTGCGACGCCACCATGACCACCTACATGATCAGCCACTGGGCGCGAGACCGCACGAGAGGTCCACGGTTTTCGCTGGAACACGCCGTGAAGCGCCTCACCGGCGATCCGGCAGCGCTCTACGACCTCCACGATCGCGGTGTGCTCGCAGTCGGGCGCCGGGCCGACCTAAACCTCATCGACTTCGATCGCCTCGGCCTATTGCACCCCGAGCTGGTGGCTGACCTCCCCGGCGGCGCCGGCCGCCTCGTGCAACGCTCGACGGGCTACGTCGAGACCATCGTTGCCGGCCAGACCGTCGTCGCCGCCGGCGAGTTCACCGACGCTCGCCCCGGCTCGCTCATCCGCGGTGGCGCCGCCACCGGATGACGCCGCAGGCCGCCCCGTTGCCACGAACCAAAGCGCATCCTCGGCGACCAGCGTGAAGCTCTGGGCTTCGGTCGCCCCCTTGACGAGTCCACGAAGTCGATGCCGGCCCGTTTGCGAGCCGGCGTCGTCACGTCCGAGCGTGCGCCACGGCACCCTCCCAACCGCCATCCTTCACCTGTAAGCCGCGTCGAGCGACATCGAGAGGAACTCCGGGCCAATGCCGGTGGATGCTCGTCCCGTGGCGCCCGACGACCTCGACGCTGCCGAGTAGTCCGATGGTCGGAAGCCGGTGCGGAGGATGATCGTGTCCGCCGGCTGTGCGCATCGTCGTCGGTCCTGAACGCGGGTCCCGATCCCGGTTAGCCGTCCTCCAAAACCACTCTGACCAGGGTTAGTGCTTGGCAGCCCCAACGGGGTTCGAACCCGTGTCTCCACCTTGAGAGGGTGGTGTCCTAGGCCTCTAGACGATGGGGCCGTGCTGGTGCGTCCGCAGTGGCGGGCGGGGCTCGGCTGGAGACTCGAAACCCGCCGCGGAGCTTACCGATCCGGACCGCAGCGGTTGCACACGTCTTCTCGGCCGCTGACGGACCGGCCGGCTTTGGCTGACCGGGCGAATCTTCCGGGCAGGTGTCGTCTCGCTCAGATCGTGGTCGGGGAGGAAGTGCTGGCGCCATTGGGTCCGCCGGGACTCGGGTCTCCCGAGCCTCCCGTACCTTGGCCACCGGGCCTGCCAATCTCACCCTCGGTGATCCGGGTGGCGGTCACGGTGCCGTTGGAGTCGGTCGAGCCGGTGGCACGGATCGTTTGGCCGACCTTCAGGTCGCTCGCCGCTCCGAGCGTCTGTTTGGTGAACGTCGTCGAGGACGACGTGTCGATCGTCGACGTCCGGCCGTTGAACGAAGACACCGTTATGGTCCCGGCGTCGACCTTCTGCACGGTCCCGGTTGCGAAGCCGGTCTGGCTGCCGGAGCCGCCTTGGCCACCGTAAGGCACGGTACCGCCATTGCCGCGCCGCCGGTTGCCCTGGGGACCACCACCGTTGGCGCTCTGGTCCTTGGCCGAGCCCTGGTCCGAGACCTGCGTCGCCGCCAACTTGATGCTCCTATGCCGCGCAAGTTGCGTTGTGGGTGTCGAGCCAGGCGCGGTAGCGGGTGGTGAGTTCGTGGGCGCAGCGCCGGTTGTTCTCGATTTCGCT
>JAABUJ010005263.1_pt1 | contig 13021 bp, 14 predicted proteins | sample 5559131 | NCBI WGS metagenome assembly JAABUJ01 (sample SAMN10711875, study PRJNA513366) | rock metagenome | isolation source: Antarctica rocks | place: Antarctica: Victoria Land, Mt New Zealand nord | collected 2016-01-07
TCTATACGCATGACCGTCTCCTCGGTGGCGTCACCATCGAGGACGTGCTGACCTCTTTGTTTGCCAAACACCAGGGCCTGGCGCCGACATGATCATCCAGTGCCCGTCAAATCACAACAGTCGAGTGAAAGGATAAAGGATAGGAGTATTATGATCACCGAGATGACGACGCATACACCCTCCCGACCCAGGGCTACGGCGACCCACCCTGTTCGGATCGTCGCGCCTATCAGCGCACCGTCAACCAGGGATGTGGTCCCATCCGTCCCAAATAGGACGTCGCAACGACGGTTGCTGTATCGTGTCTGGTCACACCTTCCCGTCGCGTTGCGTCGCCGTGTGGTCCACGTAGCGATGCCCGTGTTCACCATGGGCGTCTGTGCGGTCATCCTTGATACGCAGAGGCGTCTGCTGCTCGTCCACCATACCTATCGACCGCAGGCATGGGGGCTTCCGGGAGGATTCGCACGGGCACATGAGCAACCGGCCGCGACCCTTGTACGCGAAGTGCGCGAGATATTGGGCGTCGGTGCGGTGGTGGGACCGCTGCTCTCGGTGGAGGTTGCCCCGGCCGGTGACCATCTGACGCTCTATTATCGCGCCACACTCGTGGGCAGCCCACGCTGCGACGGCGTGGAGATCGATGCGGCGCGCTATATGGCGGCCTCCGAGATCGAGACGCTGTGCGACGGGGGCCGACCACGTTGGTTGGCGCCCCTCCAGGAGAGTCTTGGGCTTGACGCGGCGCGTGCCGCATAAGCGTTAGACACCCATGCATGCGATTTGCGGGGGCACCCCACGTAGGTGTGGATGGACAAAAAATCACCCCTATCCACAAGGATCGTCGGCTGACGGATCCATGGCTGCATGATGGGGACGATAGGGTGGGGACTGACGGCTAGATCATCGCGCGACGGATCGAGCGACGGTTGGCCGCCACGGGCGCCTAGCGACCAAGGAGGCGGATCGCCGAGCGCGGCGTCCAGCCCGTCAGGCCCGTGCTGTTCTCGACAAGCGCCCACGCCCCAGCGAGGCGCCACACGGACAACACCGCGCCGTGTGGCTCGATCAGCATGAGCGCCGCTGCGTCACTCGGCGCGGTGTACAGGCGCGCCCAGGGGCCTCCGACCTGGCTGAACGGGGCCGCGTACCCGGCCACACCGGGCGAGAGATCCACGCCGGGCCCCTCTAGCATCGTCGCCGTTCCAGCTACCGCCAGCGCCGGGAGCGCCGGAGGCGCCACTCCTCGGACGTGGCGTGCCGCCACTCGAAGAAACTCAGGCCGAGGCTCCCGCTGTCGCGCGCCGCCGCCGCGCAGGCCACGATCTCCGCCGCGCCCGGCGTGTTCTGGATCGAGTCTGCGGCAAAGGCGTCGAACATCTGCCCGATCACCGCGACCGGCATGGCGGGGCGGGTGCGCGCGCGAGCACTACGTTATCGGCGTAGATCCAGCCGCGAAGGCCAGCGGGAGCGTGACCGCGCAGAGACCGGGGTGGGGACGGTGGTGGCCACACTATGCCCGCCGTACGCCTCGGAGATCCAGCGGCCGATGGCCAGGCAGAACCTGACGCCTGCGCCCGAACGACGGGCATGGGTGGCCTGATAGAAGCGCTCGCACAGGTGCGGGAGGCCCTCTCTACTCTACTACGACGTCAAGGTGTCTGAACATGGCCGTCGTGTCGCTCAAAGCCGCCGGGCCGCCTCCTATGTCGGAGCAGGCCGCCGTCCACTGTGCTCCCGGCGGTCGTCTTCCTTTTCACCATGTCACCGTACCAGACGCCTCCGTCCCTGTCATCAAACGGTCATCCAGAGGACATGGGATTGTCATGTTGCCCTCGTAGTCTACAGAAGTGATGACAACACGGGCTGATTCCACAGTCCGTCACAGTACAGGAAAAGGAAAGGCGCGTCATGAAAACAACAGGCTTCAAGCTCTATCAGTTCCACAACTTTCAGCTCCTCGATGTCGACCACAAACCGGTCGGATTGATCGACTGGATCTGGGCCGACGACGCGGACGGCGAGGGCGCGTTCATCGGCGTGCACCTGAACTGGTTCCGGGGGACCGCACGCGTGGTGCCGGCGCACGCGGCCCAGATCGACGTACAGGCCCGCACGATCCGCGTGTCGTATCCAAAGAACCATATCGCCATGGCCCGTCGTTATGCGATTAACCGCGCGTTAACCGCCGCTCAGAAACAAGCCGTCGCCATGCACTACGCTAGCGGGACCGCGAGCGCCTCCCGTCGCCTATACGCGTGGAGACAAACCGCATAGTCGACGCGACGCATTGCTCGACGGATCCATGGTGTCCTGACGACTAGACGCATCCATGCGCCGACGGAGAGCGTGTCGCCACACGGATGAGTACGGCTCTCAGGACAACTCGGCGAAAACAAAGACCCATAAGTGAGGGGGGAGAGTATGATGAAATGGTCCATGCTGCACCGATCTGGGGATACCACGATCAAGCGCCGAGAGCGTGCGACGCCGCTACCAACCGACGGTGGGATGATGTTCGATCGCAGCGACGCTGAGCCAAGCGATGCGCTCGCTGTCGCGGCGCGCCATCTACGCGTCGAGTATGCCGCCGGTGGTCGGAGCGCGTTATGGAGCCGGGGGTACCGCGCCGCGTACGCGTGGAGCGGCTGGTTGTTGTTCCTGGGCAATGCGGCGGTCATCATCTGGCTGTGGATACATAACGGTGGCGTGTCCGGCATCCACGGGGCGGCGGATCTGATGACGAGCCTGGGGCGGATCACCGGCCTGCTCGGCGCCTATCTGTTGCTGATTCAGCTCCTGCTGTTCGCGCGACTCCCCTGGTTCGTGCGCCACGTCGGGATCGACCGGCTCATCGTGTGGCACCGCCGCAACGGCAAAATCTGCATCGTCTTGATTCTCGCGCATGTGGTCCTGATCACGCTTGGCTACGCGCAGAGCGATCGTCTCTCGGTTCTTGCACAGGTGTCCAGTTTCCTCAGTAGCAGTAGCTATCCCGGCATGGTCCGGGCCACGATCGGCACAGCTCTGCTCATCCTCGTTGTGGTCACCTCGCTCGTCATCGTGCGCCGCCGTCTGCGCTACGAAGCCTGGTACCTCGTGCACCTCGCGGCGTATGCGGCCGTCCTGCTGGCCTGGTACCACCAACTGCCAACCGGCAATGAGTTCATCCTCAGCGCCGCTGCCGCCGCGTATTGGACCGCGCTCTATCTGGTCACCCTGGCGTTGCTTGTCCTGTTCCGCGTCTCACGTCCGCTCATCCGCGCGTTCTGGTATCGTCTGCGTGTGGCCGAGGTGACGGTCGAAAGCCCGACGGTCGTCTCCCTGCGCATGACCGGCCGTCACCTCGGCCGGCTGCACGCCCGCGCCGGCCAATTCTTTCTCTTTCGCTTTCTCACCCCAGGTCGCTGGTGGAAATCGCACCCCTTCTCGCTCTCGGGGGCCCTGGACGGCCAGTCGCTGCGTATTACGATCAAATTTGCCGGGGACTTCACACAGCATATGGGGGAGATAGCGCCGGGGACGCGTGTGATCGCCGAGGGCCCTCTGGGTCTCTTCACCGACGCCGCGCGACGGCGCACGCATGTAGCTCTGATCGCGGGCGGCATCGGTATCACCCCTATTCGCGCCCTCCTTGAAGAGATGGCTGGCGATCTCGTCGTGATCTATCGCGTGGCGCGTGATGACGACGTGCTTTTCCGCGACGAACTCGACGCCCTCGCGCAGGAACGTGGCGCACGGCTCTGCTATGTCATCGGTGACCACAGGGCGCCTGGGAATGAGCATCTTATGTCGCCGGAGCATCTACGCGACATCGTGCCCGACCTGAGCGCACGTGACGTCTACCTCTGTGGACCGCCGGCCATGATGGATGTCATCGAGCGGAGTGTGCAGGCTATCGGCGTGCCCCGCACGCACATCCATAGCGAACGTTTCGCCGTCTAACCCTACCCCTTGTCAGAGCAGAAAGGAACAACCATGCCATGCATACGTGGACCGGACAAGGCCTGATGTCATCGACGCGTTCTCACCGTCACGTTTTAGAAAGATCATCCATGAAACGAACACCTATCAAACAAACACCCACGAGAGGACTAACCATGAAACGAACACCCAGCCGCCGATCGATCCTCACACTCACGATGGCCGTCACGGCCGCCCTCCCCCTGAGCACCGCGTGGGGCACAGCACACGCGTCGACGCGTACCAGCGTGACGACCGTCCACACCCCCGCGGCGAAGACGTTCAAGGGGAGCGTGCAACAGATGCAGCAGTGGGGCCCGATCCAGGTGTCCATCGTGGTCACGAAAAAGAAGATCACGAAGGTCAATGTGTCGGCCACCGCGCACACGGGCCGCTCCGTATCCATCCAGGACAACGCCATCCCGATCCTCAAGAGCGAGACCTTGAAGGCGCAGAGCGCCAAGATCGACACCATCTCCGGCGCCACCGATATGAGCACGGCCTATATCGTGTCCTTGCAGGACGCCATAAAGAGCGCGCGTGCGGCGAAGGCGCTCAAGTAAGCCATGTGTGCGACCGATGATACGGACAGCGGTGGCCGGAGTCGAGTCGAGCATATCATGGGCATGCCGATTGGGATCGATGTCCGTGATCCGGATGTCGATCCCGCGGCGCTCGATCGCGCCTTCGACTGGTTCAGATGGGTTGATACCACCTTCAGCACCTACACGTCCGACAGCGTCATCAGCCAACTCAACCGTGGCGAGGTGACGTTATCTGAGACCCATCCCGACGTCCGCGCCGTCCTGACGCGCTGCGCGGAGGTGCGGCAGGAGACGGACGGCTACTTCGACATCCACAGCGCCATGCTGGCGCAGTGGGAGCGCGTCGGTGATGTGGCGCTTCGTCTGGGGGCCGTCGAACCGGCGGGACTCGTCAAGGGGTGGTCCGTGGACCGCGCCGCGCGCATCCTGGAGGCCGCCGGCGCCCGGAACTACGTCGTGAATGCGGGTGGCGACATCCGCGTGCACGGCTGTCCGGCGCCCGCGACCTGCTGGCGCGTGGGCATTCGTCATCCGCTCCAGCGCGATAAGGTGGCGGCGGTCGTCGTGGCCACGGATCTCGCGATCGCCACCTCAGGGGCGTACGAGCGCGGCGATCACATCGTCGATCCGCACAGCGGGCAGTCTCCCAGCGGTATTCTGTCCGTGACCATCGTCGGCCCGGATCTGGCGACGGCCGACGCCTACGCCACGGCTGCCTACGCGATGGGTCGTGAGGGGCCGTCATGGACGGCGCGTCTCGTCAGCGCCGACTACGAGGCCATGACGATCCTTGACGACCAGACCGTCCTCTCGACCCCAGCGTTTCCCACACAATAACGTCGCCAGTCCCTCACAGACCACGTCATCGCTCACACGAGGCCATGGTCATGTCGCCGACGCTGTGCACGGGGGTGGATCAGCGGCGCGTCGTCGCCCTGGTCCACCCCCATGCGCAGACGGCGCCCCGTAGCGTCGACCGCGGCGGCGCACGCGTCGACGCCGTCGCCTCACACCCACTCCAGCATCGGCGTGCGCCGCATGACCTCGCCCGCGCGCCCATCATCTACTCCAACACGCGCGCACGTTTTGGGCGAGAGAGCGAGTGGATGGTCCACGCGTAGCCGCGTGTGCGGATATGGAGCGCGCGGGCGTCGGCGGCGCCGCGTGTGGTCCGCGCCATGCCCTCATCTCCGTCGTGCGCCACGGTGTGGCGTTCCTGGACGTGGCCTCTTGCGTCAGCCCACGCCCAGCAGATCGGCCAGCGCGCCATCATTCTCCACCACCACTAGCTGCGTCACCCTCTCCCTCTGCCCATGTGTCTTCCTAGTTCCCCGCAGCCTTCCGGATGCCTGGCGATTTCGTTCCCCTCATCTCAGTGCCCTTGGCGCAGCGCAGCTATGAGCCCATCTCATGACAAGCGCTATGACGCGTCGCGACTTATTCAGAGAGATGCAGCCCTATCATCGTCCCGTCATCATGTCGCCATCAAACAGTCATCGTCCTATCACGGGGTGGTCATGGTGGCGTCCTATGCTGACAATGTTCGCTGAGAGCAGATGCACACAAACAGGCACATAGACGAGGAATAAGACGAAGAGAGGAAACAGCAATGGCACACGCATACACACAGCGCGACTTGACCACGGCGACACCGACCGGGACGAGGGAGAAGGCATCCAGGGCGCAGGCGCCGAGAGGTCCGCGAGCGATGGCGTCGGTTGATGGTGGGCTCGCCGCCGCACCGCGGGCCGACGCCCAGACGAGCGCTGTGGCGCGCGGCACGGGGGCGGTGGGCCTGGCGGCGATCGGCCTCATCCACCTGCTCGACGCCCCCGGCAAACTCGACGAGACCCCCTACATGTTCTGGCTCTATCTCGCCCTGATCGCCGGTTGCCTGCTGGGGGCTGCTCTGCTGGTACGCGCTCACTCGCGGCTGGCCTGGACGACGGCGGCTATTCTGGGCGCCAGTCCCTTCATCGGGTACATCCTCGACCGCACGACAGGACTACCTGGGGCTATGGGCGACATTGGCAACTGGACCGAATCTCTGGGGATGGCCTCGCTCTTCGTGGAGGTTTGTGTGGTCGCGCTGAGCTTGTACGGGCTGTCCCTACTCCGCCACACGCGTGTGGGTTCGTAACGCAGGAAGAGCAACGATGGACGGAACAGACTCTACCCACCGACTGGTGACGCGCGCCCCACGCGGCCCGCCCGCGCGAGCGCACCTGGTGACCATGTCGGGCTGTCCGGAGACCGATACACGCTCTAGCGCTGTTCCGGATGAAGCGCCAGCCACATCAAACGATGTCCTCTGATTCTGTACGAGCGACACGACGCACGGCAGGACCGGCGCACGAACGACGGCACGCCCACTCAAGGGTCAACGCGACCACACCTAGATGGATACGCGATCACACACACAATCGTACGAACGATGGGAGAACAAGACGATGACGACAAGGAAGAACAGGATGACAACGAAGCAGCGGGTGACGGCGATCGTGGCAGCCGGCGGGCTCGCCGCGGGGAGCGCCACAGCGTTCGCAGCGACCCACACCGGCGGCACGACCGCCACGGCTGCCACGACCAGCGCGAGCGTCGCGGCGGCCGCGACGCCGGGGCCTGGAGAGGCGCCGCCCGGGAGTGGCGGGGTTGGGTCCGGTGGACCCGGTGGACCCGGCGGCGCCCTCACCATCACGGGGGTGAGCGGCCGCACGATCCTGGCCAGGGACGGCAGCGGTCGCACCATCACCGTGCGCGTGGGCGCGACGACCACCTATAGTGAGGCCGGGGCGCGCACGACGCTCTCCGACCTCAGGGCGGGGGAGCAGATCGCCGTGCAGGCGTCCGGCTCCACAGCGCGCGCGACGACGCTGACCGCAACGCGCGTGACGATTATCCTGCCACAGGTCATGGGGCGCGTGACAGTGGTGGCTCGCGGGTGGTTCACCGTCGCGGGCTTCAACGGCTCCACGATCACGGTCAAGACGACCGCAGCTACGCGCTACGTCAAGGCCAACGGAGCCGTGGCGTCGGCGTCGACACTTAAGAAGGGCGCTGCCATCATGGCGGAGGGGGCGCTCGTGGGGAATGGCAAGACACTCACGGCGTGGCGCGTCACGATCGGCGTGTCGGCCACCGGCCCCGGCTCAGCGCCAAACGGCGGCGCCCCGCCAGGAGGGACGGGCGGGGCGCCACCTCCGTCAGGGACGCCGGGCGCGTAAGCAGGCACGGTGGGCGACAGACGGGGGGTGTCTCCCGTCTGTCGCCCACCGTGGCACAGGGAGGCAGACAAGTGGCACAGGGAGGCAGACAAAGAGAAGGTCCCTGGTAGATGGATGTGTCATGGCGCGCCGTTCTAGCGCGCCGCTCCCGCCTCACGCTCGTCATGTGTCGGTCATGTCATGCTGCTACGGTGATAATGAGAGATGGGTCAGGAATGGCTGGCCCATGGCGGCGCTGTATGATGATCGCTGGCGCATCCAGGCCATCAGAACCCGTCGTCCTATGGATAAATGGAGGTCTTCGATGTTCCGGACAATCGGCGCGGTTGTGCTCGCCGCCACCTTTGCGACCCTTCCCGCGGCGCCCGCCGCCGCTCACGCCGCCTCACCTGCTCAGCCCGTGGCCGCGGCGACACAAGTTTCGACCATCACCCTGCCCAACGGCAGTCAGCACACGCTCGTGACGCCCGCCGGCCTGCATGTCACGTTGTATGCCACGGGGTTGCCCTCCGCGCGCTTCCTGGCGCTCGGCCCACGCGGTGACGTCTTCGTCGGCAGTTGGTCCGCCGGCACCGTCTCCGTCCTGCTCAATCGGTCCGGCGGAGCGCATGCCACCCGCGTCGTCACCCTGCTGTCCGGGCTGACCGTGCCGCATGGCGTGGCCTACCACGACGGACGCCTCTATGTGGCCGAGGAAGGCCGCGTCACCAGCTACAGCTACAACGCCGCGACGGTGCGCCTGGGCGACGCGCGCACGGTCGTCTCCGGCCTCCCGACGGGCGGCCGCCACGTCACCCGCACCGTCGCGTTCGGCCCCGACGGGGGACTCTACGTGTCGGTCGGCTCCTCGTGCAACGAGTGCGTCGACGTCTCGAATCGCGCCGTCATCATGCGCTATCGGGCGGACGGCACGGGCGGCCAGGTCTACGCGCGCGGCCTGCGCAACGCCGTGGGGTTGGCCTGGCAGCCGGGGACGGGTCGCCTGTGGGCGACGGACAACGGGGAGGACAGCCTGGGTGACAATGTCCCCCCGGACGAGCTCGACATCATCCGCCAGGGTGGGAACTACGGCTGGCCCTACTGCTATGGCCATGGTCAGGTCGATCCCACGGTGGCGTCCGCGGCCGGGTACTGCGCGGGCACGATCGGCCCCACGGTTGCGCTGCCGGCCCATTCGGCGCCGCTCGGCCTCGCGTTCGCGACGGGGCGGCTCCTGCCCGCGCCCTATCGAGGCGGCCTCGTCGTGGCCTACCACGGCTCGGCGTATCGGTCGCAATTGACGGGCTACAAGGTGGTCTACATCCCCGTGAGTGGAGCGAGCGCCGGCGTGCCCCTGGACCTGGTGACGGGCTGGATCACGACAGTCTGGGGCCGGCCGGTCGGCGTGCTCGTCGCCGCGGACGGCAGTCTATTGATCTCCGACGACGTGGCTGGCGTCGTCTATCGCGTGGCGTGAGTGGGGTCATGGTACCCCAACTCCGGCGTCTATCGCCTCGCGTCATCTCGTGTGAGGGACGCGGCCGCCCCGTGGATAACCGACGCGACGATGCCGCCCCCGGCACGGTCGCGCCGCCCATCGGGTCGCCATGGCGACGGGCGCCGCGGGATATTGTCATCACAGCCTCACTCTCGGGCCACCACGTACCGATGGGGATGACCCAGGCTGTGAGGGGGAAGGAGGAAGAGATGCGGCGCATCAGCACCGTTGCCCTGGCGCTCGCGGTGTCCTGCGTCTGCGTCATGGCCGCGCCCGTGGGCGTGCGCGCGATGCCGGTCACGCGCGATGCGCCTGTGCCGGCCCTCTCTTGCCGGCCACGGCCACCTGCGGTGGGCGGTCAACCTACGCGTGGGGCCATCCACCGCCACCACGCGCCTGGCGACGCTGCCCGCGGATAGTCCGGTGTCCGTGGACGCCTGGACGACGGACAGCCTTGCGCGCGCCTGGTACCACCGCGCCGGCGCCGTCCCCGGCTGGATCTACGCCGACGCTGTGCTGCTTGATCGGAGCATGACGCCGGCCCCCGCTACCCTCCTGGCCCCGCTCGACCTGGTACGTGGGTATGCGGCGGGAGTCGATCTGACTCCTGGGACGACGGGCTATCACGCGCCCTATGCGACCGTGGCGGCGGCGGTGGCGGATGTGCGGGCGGCGACGGGGCACGCCGCGCGGCCGGGTGCACTCGGCCTCGCGCACGCCGCAGCCGCGCGCGCTCCTGCGCGCGCGCTCCTGACTACAGTTGGCTCAACAGCACGTTCATCGGCAAGGACGCCAAGCTTGCACCCGATTTCCTCAGCGGCACGGGGCTGGCGGCGCGGATCATCGCGCCCCAGACGGGCTTCGTCCATACCGCCCTGATGCCCTGGGTCGCCACGTTCCTGACGGGGGTCGTCGTGCCCCACGCGGCGCTCTTCGCCTGGCTGCTTACCCTGGGTGGCCTCGGCGTCGGTGTATCGCTCTTGTTCGGCCTGTGCAGTCGGTTGGGCGGCGTCGGCGCGATCTTCCTGGCGGTCGTCAACATCCTCGTCGCCGGAGGGGCCACGAACGCCGCCGACACCATCGGCCACAACTATCTGCTCGCCCTCGTGGGGCTGGTCGTCATCATCTCCGCGGCGGGGCGCGCCTACGGCCTCGACCGGTTGCTGATCGCCCGCTTCCCCGACGCGCGCCTGCTGCGCCTCATCGCGTGAGCGGCGCGCCATCCCATACCCGTGCGCATCGCTAGACAAGAGCGGCGCCCACCGGATGATCCGGTGGGCGCCGCTCGACGCGCGGTTGGTGGTGGCCTGGTGGCGATAGCCCCTTGCTGCCCTTGTGGGCTGGCTTACTGCGAGAATTGCGCCTGTAAGGCGAGCACGTTGGCCACGTAGCGCGCGGCCTCGGCGCTGACCCCCTGCGTCCGCACCCCCTGGAAGCCCTGGTGGTAGGCGGCGATCGCGAGCCGCTCGCTCCCGAACACCTTGAGGTAGTAGGCAAGCAAGGCGACCCCGGCGCGCACATTGTCCACCGGCGTGTAGGGGGCGATGCGCTGACCGAGCAACGTTGTCTCCACCCAGGTGACCGTGTCCGGCATGAGCTGCATGATCCCGATCCCGCCGTCGGCGGCCGTGACCATCCGCCACCCACTCTCCTGCCAGGCCACTGCCTTGACGAGCGCCGGGTCCACGCCGGCGGCCTGGGCTTGCGTCGTTAGCAACGCCGCGACGGACCCAGGCGCATCAACGCCCGTGGCCGCGGTCGGCGTCATCTGCGCTGCGGTCACAGGCGTCGACGGGACGGGGATGACCGTCGCTGGCTGTAGGGGCGTCGCGGTGGTCACGGGGGCGACGATGGGTTGACCGGCGCGGACGGTGCTGTGTGTCTGGGCCGTGTTGACGGGGGCCGCGCGTCCAGACGCCCTGTCCCTCCTCGGGACGTCGTGGATGTTGTGTTGCCCGTGTCCCCACCCGCGACCCTCCACCCCTCGATCGGCGCGGCCGGGTATCCGCAGCACTTGACCGGGGACGATGTCGCGGTCGTCGCGGAGACCGTTGGCGGCCACCAGCGCCTCGGGGGTGGTCCTGAAACGCAGGGCAATCCCCGACAGCGTATCGTTCGGCTGGACGAGATAGGTCCCGGTCCCCACGGCGGCCGCGTGGGCGACACCGGCCGCCGCCGGCTGGGCCATCCTACCGAGCAAAAGCAGGCCGACCGTCATCCCAACGGCTAGGTGGCGACGATAGAGGTGTCTCATGCGCATTCTCCTCGAAAAGACAACTGATCACTAGCGGCCGTCCCGCCATCCATAAGGACCACAGGCGGCCACGACTTTCGCAACGAGCGGGGCGAGTGGGCGAGTGGGCGCGGCGCGACCAGGCGTCGCTCTCCCATGATGGCGCCGGTCGTCGACGTACAGCGTTGTGTCTGTCAAGCTCTAGCACACACTCCTTCCCTGGATACGCGGGGCACTGTGACCACTGTAGACACCGCACATGACTAGATGATGACCAAAAGTGGCGTATCCACCAGCGGGATCGGCAACGGTGACGTATCCATCTGTCTGTGTGATCGGCCGACAGTCCGCCGTGCCCAACGGTCCGAGGCACGCGACGAGGATACGACCGCGGGCGTGTGTGCGCTGACGTCACGGGGAGACGCGTACAGCGGACCGTTGGCGGAGGCACTCCATCCCGTGTCAGGGTGTCATCGTCCTGTCACTCCGCGGTCACATGACTGTCGATTGCCGGTCATAGTGGGGTCATCCGCACATCCTACGATGACAGTATGCGCTGCGAGCAGTGATCGAGCCCGCCGCACAGCCTGACAGACAACGGCCGGACAACACCCGACCGCGACACACGATAGCACAGGAAGGACGATAGACCCATGGCCACGACGACACGCGACATGATACCGGCGAGCGCGTCCGCCACGACGACGCCTCGCTCCCAAACCCGAACGGCCACGCTCCCCCGCGTGACGACCGTCCCCTGGTACCGCCTCGCCCTCGGCGCGGTGCTCGCCCTAGCCGCCGCGCTCAACCTGTGGGCGCTCGATCGCGAGGGCTATGCCAACGGCTACTACGCCGCCGCCGTCAAGAGCATGCTGCTGAGTTGGCACAACTTCTTCTTTGTGTCGTTCGACCCCGGCGGCTTCGTCACCATCGACAAGCCGCCGCTCGGCTTCTGGATCGAGACCGCCAGCGCCAAGCTCTTCGGCTTCTCCGGCGTCAGCCTCCTGCTGCCCGAAGCCCTCGCTGGCGTGCTCTCCGTCGCCGTGCTCTATCGCCTCGTCGCCCGCGCCTGGGGACGCGGCGCCGGCCTGCTCGCCGCCCTCTTCCTGGCCGTGACCCCCGTCAGCGTCGTCACCAGCCGCAACAACACCATCGACAGCCTGTTGGTCCTGACCGTCCTGCTCGGCGCCTGGGCGGCCACCAAGTCCGCCGAGACCGGCCGCCTGCGTTGGTTGCTCGCTTGCGCCGCACTCGTCGGGCTTGGCTTCAACATCAAGATGCTGCAAGCCTACCTGGTGGTCCCCGCTTTCGGTCTGGTCTACCTGTCGAGCGCGCCCGGCCGCCTGCGCCGGCGCGTCGGCCACCTGGCCCTCGCCGTGGTCGCCCTCCTGACGGTCTCGCTCTCCTGGGCCGTGGCGGTTGACCTCACGCCGGCCACGTTGCGCCCCTACGTCGGCTCGAGCGGGACCAACTCGGAACTCAACCTGGCCCTAGGCTACAACGGGCTCTCGCGCCTGCTCGGCGGCTCGGGCACGCCCGGCGCCGGGGCGGCGGGGGCGGTGGCGGAGGAGGCAACGCG
>JAABUJ010005265.1_pt1 | contig 13020 bp, 14 predicted proteins | sample 5559131 | NCBI WGS metagenome assembly JAABUJ01 (sample SAMN10711875, study PRJNA513366) | rock metagenome | isolation source: Antarctica rocks | place: Antarctica: Victoria Land, Mt New Zealand nord | collected 2016-01-07
TCCCTCACCTGTATATGGCCTAGGGAAGAGCAGAACTCGTCGGCAGATCAGCGGTTCCGAGACTCTGTTTCTCCCATGCTAGCTGTAAATAGTCTATTTGCATATTTGAGTTGACGAGAACTCCAGACCATTTCCTCAGAGACCTGCTGCAAAAAGGTTCTGGCGATGGTTTGTCTTTGGGCATTTTTTGTGCCCTTCAAATCCATCACGTCTTATCAGTAGGCCTATGTAGGGCATACGCTGAGTATGACAGCCTTTGCGACTGTGTGACAGAGTCGAATCATGAACCTGCCATCTACAGTAATGTGGCTTTTTTGCCTTGATCTCAAGCGTGCTTTCGCTACTTGCTTTACGAAGGAAATACGCAGCATTATTGTATGCAGATATGCACCCCCCATACCTTAATCATATTGCACGCGTCGATCATGGAGCCGAGGTCACGTGCCAAAATACTCCAGGATCAGCTTCGCGGCTGAGGTTTGGATACAAAAACTAAATCATCCATAATTATGATATTCGGTTCTCAATGATTGTATTTCAAGGTCCCCAAAACTGCGCCGCGAAAAGCGAATATGCCCCGCTGACTACAAGAACGTGGGAGATGAGCCAACAGACATGCCAACCGGAACGTCAGATCATGGTTCTAAGGATGAGCAGGTCGTTGGCCCAACGCCATTACATGCCTCCCTACAGATGAGCTCTGATGACTCGGACAGCTGGGAAGAGTCTGACTCTGATGGAGCTAAGCCAAAGGGTTGGCAAGAATCTATTCGACTTCGGAACATTGCAACAACCTTGGATGATGCCGAAGTACTGGATAGTGATGATGAGTCCAAAAAAGAAACATTCCATCTTCGCAATCGTCGGGGAAGCGACGCCACCGATCAGACATTCATGCTCTATACCCCAGATGAAGAGCAATCTGTCATTAGAAAATTTGACCGCCGCTTGGTCTTATTCGTAGCTTTACTCTATATGCTCAGTTTTCTGGATCGGTCTAGTATGCACAAGCCAGATCCCTTGGGACTCAATTGCTAACAATGGCTAGACATCGGGAACGCCAAAATTGCTGGTCTTTCCAGGGATTTGAGTCTTAGTTCAGACCAATTTGAATGGCTCTTGAGGGCTTTCTACATCACCTATATCACTTTCGAATGGATGACCCTACTATATCGAGTCTTTCCGCCGCACATCTACATCGCAGCATGTGTGGCGGCTTGGGGCCTGATAGCGTCTCTGCAAGCTGTGGCTTCATCGTTCGCATTTCTCTTTGTGTTAAGGATGCTTCTTGGTATCAGCGAGGCTGCATTTGGGCCTGGAGTCCCTTTCTATCTTTCCTTCTTCTACAAACGAGACGAGCTAGCTTTAAGAACGGGTCTCTTCATCTCCGCTGCTCCATTAGCAATTTCCTTCGCAGCAAGCCTAGCCTGGGTCATCACAAAGCTGTCAGAGCACATCGCCATTGCACCATGGCGCATGCTGTTCTTGGTCGAGGGATTCCCGAGCGTCGTCGTTGCCGTCTTTGCGTGGTACTACATACCCGATAGCCCTGGGACGGCTTTGTATTTGAACCAGCGCGAAAGACGTGTTGCAAGGTTGAGGCTGCGAAAAGAGAAAGATCCTGCGGAGACGGCGAGCGTCAAGAAACGCTTGGAATGGAAAGAGATCTGGGCAACGCTCGTGGATCCAAAGAGTTACATGACAGCGGTACGTCAGTCGATCTTGCCGCAGGTGAAAGGGCTCATGAAACGATTAGGCGATGTTCTTCTGTTGCAATGTAGCATTCAGCTCTTTGCCCGTCTTCCTGCCGACCATCATTGAAGAGTAAGATTTATCTCTACCTTCTTTCCTAAACCATACAAAAGACTAATAGTGTATCAGGATGGGTCATTCCCCCGCAGCTTCTCAAGCATTAGCCGCACCTGTAAGTCCCATGTCATATCTCCTTCGTCTTTACTGAACCAGACATGCGTTTTAAGATGTGCTTTCTAAGATGTGCTTGTTAAGATCTGCCCTACGAGCAAACTAGTCTCGTTCCCATCCCTCTGTCATCCCAGAAGAAAGCTAATCCACCCTCTCCCAAGCCATACCTGATCGCCTTCATAGTCGTCCTCCTGACAAGCTACTTCTCGGACCGTCTCCGCAACCGCAGCCTCTTCGTCACCTTCCACGCCCTCCTTGCAACTCTCGGCTACGCCACCATGGCCATCGCCGGCTCCCGTGGCGAGAGCGCCAGCGTCTGGTGGCGCTATGCCGGGGTTTATCCCGCGGCCAGCGGCTTCTTCTCCGCCATCACCATCATCATCACCTGGACCATCAACAACCAGGACTCGGATTCGAAGAAAGGCACAGGGGTCGCGATGCTCAATATCATCGGGCAATTGGGCCCCCTTATTGGTACCCATCTGTATCCGGAGAGTGATGGGCCGTATTATGTTAAGGGGATGGCGGTGTGCGCGGTGTTTATGGCGGCGGTGGCGGTGCTGAGTCTGGGCTTGAGGTTTATTCTGGTTGGTAAGAATAGGGGGACAGTGGCGGAGTATGCACCTGTGGGGGATGAGGATGAGGGCTTGGGGTGGGTGGAGCGAAAGAGCCGAGAGGGAAGGTTTATATTCATGCTCTGAATTTCAATACATATTCATTATTGGTGTTGGATATCATAGATTTGACGTTCATGCTGCGTGTATATCGTTGAATCTGGATATTATGATTTCGACGGCTATGCTGTATGTTTATCGTTGCCCGCTCCATGAAAATGCTTCGAAGTATGTCTTGTTCGTCTAGATCCCAGCTTCCTCCATGAGTCTCGTGACAACATTCTTTAACGCCGTACAAGCAGGACTATCCGGGAAGTTATCGAAGAAACTCTCTCCATAGTCGCAAGCCATGCCAATCCTTGGATCAAGAGGCACAGCTCCCAAGAAAGGACACCCAGTCTCCTTCGCCAATCTTCTCGCCCCACCCGTTGTAGCCTTAAAGATCTGTGTTCTATGGGTGCAATTCGGACACACGAACCCAGACATGTTCTCCACAATACCAAGAACTCTGATGCCCGCTTTCCGGCAGAAATCAATTTCCTTCCTCACATCCAACAGACTGACTTCTTGCGGCGTCGTCACCACTACTGCCCCATCAACACCTGACTCCTTCAGGAAGGAGTTCACACTCAGATGCTCATCGCTTGTTCCAGGCGGCGTATCCACGATTAAGTAATCGAGCTCCCCCCACTCGACATCTTTCAAGAACTGCTTGATCAACCCATTCTTCTTTGGCCCTCTCCAGATCACGGCATCATCCCTATTAGGCAGCATGAACTGCACACTCATAACCCCCAGATTATCCGCCACCCACACCGGACTCCAGCCCGCATTGCTGACATGTATCGTCTCGGCCTCGACTCCCATCATCTTCGGTATGCTCGGCCCGCAGATATCGGTATCCATGATGCCCACCATATTATCCTCGTTTGAAGCAAAGGCGTGAGCGAGCATGGCTGTGAACGTAGACTTTCCTACGCCGCCTTTTCCGCTGAGGACGAGTATCTTGTGTTTGATCCCCGCGAGACGGGTGGTTATGAGAGGGAGGTCGGGGTCAGGGCCCTTGGGCGTGGTGGCGCATATCGACTGGTTTGGACAGCCGGCGCAGGCGTCGCCTTTGCCGGCGAGTTGCGATTCGGGTCCGGGACAATGTTCTGAAGGATGTGTCAGGTACCGAATGAGCTGTGGGGGGGATTGGAGACGGACCTGGCTCCGGCGCAACGAGGTTGGGTGTGTTCTTCAGGGGAGCCGAGAGGTCGACTTGTATAGGCTCTTCCAGCGAAGGCGCCATGTTGGTGACCGCCGACAGCGAAAGATACGAGTGTCAGTCAGGCGTCAGTATAGTATCGAGATGCATCTTTTTTGGTAAGCAAGTGATAGAGAAGGTAGTGGAGTGGGCGTAGTGGCACGATAGGCTTGTACGTGGGGCTTGATTTCTAAGGTGCCACATCTGCATGTGGCGTCTAGAGCGCCTTCAAGGATTTAATACATTCTTGACACCTCATTGCGTAACGGCTCGCGCACTAAGTGCTCCGACATCGTTGACCCTACGCGATAGTTGCAGGTTGACACTCGACAGTATTGCCATGGCTAGCCATGTATTGGCCAAGACCGCAGACGTCACTGAGGCCTGCTTCCGAGGAGAACACCACCCCCACGCGTTCAGCGAACTATGTCAATCCATTATAACATCCCCAAAACTGCGCCTGCAGAGCAATTCAATTCGTCCAAACACCGCACGGACTGCCCCGCCCGACATTGGCTTAGTATCTTCATGCTTGAAAGTTGCTGACCTCCGCCTCTCCTACCCGAGAGATCACAGTCTTCGGCCTGAGGACAGAGTCCAGTGAGGCTTCTGTTGAAAATACCAGAACAGTCTCTGTCGTTGGTTTTGAACATCGCCGTCAAGCTGGCGTCACTCGGCTTCCAGTCTTTGACTTACGAGCAGAATTATGGCTTCAGAGGGGGAAGGTGTGCGAAACAGAAAACCGTCGGAGCAACCTCCGTGCGTTGAAGCAGCAGACAATACCTTACAAGCCGATCATGCCTCGAAGGACAAGAAGACAATTGGAAGGACACCAGATGGGACTGGTAAATCTGCATGGGACTACTATCGACGAACGGCACACTCGCTGATTCGCATGCGTAGTCTTCACTGTACCACAAACTCATGATATGGTCTCCCAGCTGCTCTCTCCCAGCCAACCCAAGAATCTCTCCGATCTGGTTGTCCTGGCTGTCCTAGGGATCCACATAATGAGTCTCTACCTACTACCACCTCCGCTTCGCAGCTCAGTCTTTGCTGTCGTCTTCCTCTTCTGGCGAGCCTGCTACAACATTGGCATTGGGTATCTACTTCACATCCAATCGAAACATATACGTTTGGTCCGATGGGCAAAGAAGACGAGAATCTTCGAAAACCCCACGGAAGGCAAGAACAAGAATGTTTGGCTATACAACACCATGAAACGGGAACTCGAGACAAAGATACCGCACGATTACAATTTTGAGGACGCCCCTGTTGAATACAATACATGGCTGGTCTTTCGCAGAGTTGTCGACCTGATCCTCATGTGTGATTTCGTTTCATACTGCTTGTTCGCCATTGCCTCGGGTTCCAGGCCCGTGAATGAGAGCATGATGCTGACCGCTGCTCGGTGGCTCGTGGGTCTTGGGCTATTCGGCTTCAATCTCTGGGTCAAGCTTGATGCCCATCGCGTTGTAAAGGATTTTGCTTGGTACTGGGGAGACTTCTTCTATCTCATTGACCAAGAGCTTACATTTGATGGTGTCTTCGAAATGGCTCCCCACCCCATGTATTCAGTGGGTTACGCTGGCTACTATGGTATGTCATTGATGGCAGCAAGCTACAAAGTCCTGTTCGTCTCCATCATTGCACATGCTGCTCAGTTTGCTTTCTTAATCTGGGTCGAGAATCCGCACATTGAGAAGACTTACAATCCGCCACCGACAAGAAAGCAAATGCAGGAGTCTGAAAGTGATTACCCGGAGTCCGACGATTCTCATGAAAACCCCGAGAACTTCGCCTGTGGACCGACTCCACTGGCTTCGACGACTCAGCCATCTCCGGTACACCCCCTGGTTGGCCTGAGAAACATCGACCTACACCGAGTAACCGATACCTCCGTCATTCTCCTGCAGCTGTACATATATGCGTTCATGTTTCTCACTCCTTCAACTCCTTTATTCAAAACATTGTTTGTTCTTAATGCGGTTGCATGGCGTTGTTGGTATTCATTAGGCGTTGGCTTCGTCCTCAATCGTCAATCGAAGAAGAAAAGATGGACTCGTCACTTTCTCAAGTTTGGCGAAAGCACCGAAGAAGCATGGCGGCAATGGAAAGGAATGTACTACATGAGCACGGTTATGTGCTACACAAGCTTCGCTGCCGCGTCTTGGAAGATGTACTCAGCGCCCGCAGACTGGAGCTCGGGGCTTGTGCTATTCAAGCATGTTACTGGAGCTAGTCTGATAGCTTTGCAGATGTGGACTGCCATGAGCATCTATCAATCATTGGGCGAGTTTGGCTGGTTCTTTGGCGACTTCTTCTTCGATCACTCGCCCAAGTTGACTTACAGTGGGATATACCGCTTTCTAAACAATCCAGAGAGGGTTATTGGCTTGGCGGGAGTATGGGGCGCTGCACTAATCACGAGCAGCGGAACTATCACTGCTTTGGCATTCATGAGCCATGCGCTTGCGCTACTTTTCATCCAGTTCGTTGAGCGTCCTCATATGCAGAAGCTCTATGGGCAAAGCTTGAGACAGGAATCCGGTGTCTCGAAGAACTTCCGCCGATCGCTCCCACAACCTCTTTGTCAATTGCGAGGTAACGTTGACAAGGTCCTAACCGAGACACTAGATTCACTCGAGGACTATGTCGATGCCGCGCGGCCAAAAATCGCCGCCGGCATGAGCGTGTTCGTAAAAGACTCTACCGCGCTGTTTAAACATCCCGCCCGTATCAGCATTACAAGGCTCGCTCCAGACCTCGCGGGCTATGATCCGAAGGACTACTCCCTCGAGATTCTGAACGCTTCGTCAGCCGCATCCTCGCACCAAACGAGCGAATTCAGAACCCTTGTTTTTGACTACGGCGCCCCTATCAAGATCCGCTGGACAGCACCACTCAACCACAGCAAGAATGACTGGGTCGGCCTGTACATGGTCGCTGATAACGCATCCCGTGAGATCACCAGGATCAGCTCCCAAGGTCGCTGGGTTGCCACCAACAAAGATCAGTACGACTCTATCATCTCCGACAAAGGCATTCTCGTCAGCAACGTCCGCGTCTCAGGGACGAAGCGCAAAGACGGGGAATCCAAGGATTTCTTGTCTGGTGAGATGGAGTTCAGTGACAGCAAGCTTTGGTGGACGACCGGTGTCTTTGAGTTTCGATACCATCACCATGGAAAGCACAACGTCATGGCCATCTCGCTTCCATTCGAGGTCCGTATTGATAAATTCGATGAGGATGATGTTGAGGTGGATGAGAATGGGCTGGCGAGGGCCGCGGTACAGAAGGCGGTGCTACGGCTCGTGAGGGATTGCTTTGATCGAGATCCGGATATTGCCCCGAAGTGCGTACTTCCGTCGTTGATATAGTGGATTTGGAAGCTGATACATCAAATAGTACTGTCGACGACGCATTCGGCGGCTTGATCGAACGGGAGGGCAAATACGCCAAACGCGTGGTCTACGCTGTTCACCGAATGTAAGCGCTTCTTCATCCCCTTCACTCTCACATCCTCCCCTTTGTTCGAAAGAGCATTACAGGCTTAGCGGATGACAGGTTCGGCATCGAATTCGCTCCGGAAGTCGTGCAAGCGGACGGTAATGTACGCAACATAGCATGGCGAATATGCAACGCCAAAAAAGTTTTAGTAAGATCCACCTCATACCACGCCCTCTAATCAAGGACATATACATAGACTGACGCCGAGGCCAGGCGCCCTATATGTCACTTTCTGAAGGGAAGAATACCCCGTCGCAGCCGAAGTATTGAGGCCAAAAGTGGGTTGAATAAGGCGTAGGATGCGGGTGTACTTATGATGAGATCAACGACGTATATATTCATGAATTCTGTGCGGTCTATGTCAGCTGTGCTGCTTGCGAAGTTCCGCACAATGGTATTTCTCGGATGAGGTGCACTTTCAGGGCTTCATGAAATGGTTCTCGACTGATGGGATCAAAGACTTAACGGCTTGCCGTTTTAGCTGAGGGGTTTTCCTGGCTGTCGAGCCTACTACCATGACGTCAAAACGTTCTTCGATGATGGTTTTGGTGGTACTATCTTACACCATCCTCTGCCAGCGTTTTGTTCCACTTCCATTGAGATGCTCATTCTCGCCCTACTTCAACCCTAAGATCTGATGCCAAGACTCCGTTACCAAAGAGGATCGGCGGACGCTCGAAGTTTTGCGCATGTTTCATGACCATGCCCTGCAATAGTATCGCGTGTCTTGGTATGGTCATTGCTCTGCGCGAAATGGTGCTTGTACCGATGCATGTTTCACCATAATAACGTTGTTTAGAGGGAGGCATGATCCAGTACTAAAAAAATATTGAGATCCTCTGTGTTTGCTCCGAGCATCGTCCGATCTTTCAATACTTTGTCTGAACCCAAAGCGTCGTATCATCGCAGACCAATACCTTGATAAAGGAGGTAGGGCTTTGACCAGATGGTGCACCAGGTAGGCGTCATGTATCACCTTGACGGATTTCCTAGGTCGCGATTTGTTCTTGGTTGGAGTTGTGTAGTCTACCCGTGAAGGCTGCGTCTTATTGCTCTTGTTGTCACAGTCTTCTTCTTTGAGTGGGAGGATGAGTTGTTTGCGGTCTGAGGGGTGCTGAGTGGTGTCGGCGTGGCAGCTGGAGAATGATGCCACGAAATCCAGTCTTGAAAAGCGTTACTCTCTATCAGACCCAGCGCTCTCTGGGACAGGGACAAACTTGCTTGGAAGAGCAAGGTCCACAGGATCAATTATTGGTCCTGCGCGAACAGTGCTGCATCAAGAATGACCGGGAATGCATGCAGCAGCGATGCGTCAGCAGCCTATCGGAGGTCGAGATCAGCAGCAAACACCCTCAGGTTTCTGGCACCGGCCCTGCTGGTGTCGGCATACAAGGTGATTGTCTGGTCTGCTCTTCGATAAGATAGAATGCTATTGCTCCAGCATCAAGTCAATAAGGCTTACTGTCGCGTCAGAACAGGCAAACTTTGAAGTTTGTCCAAAGATCATGATTAGTAAATGCGAGTCGTTATCGCGTTGGTCCTTTTGGTGATATATGCGTCAGCACATACGGTTACCAGCATGGTCATTAGCCATGGCTAAAGAAAATGGTGTGTTCCACTGCATCCCAACATCCTATCAGCAGCAGCAATTGCTTTATACCCTGGACGTAGGGAGAATGTCGAGGCGAATGGATATGTTCCCAAGTCACAAGGCTTTGCCCCCTCTTCAACGGCCGTCTCATCTTCATTATTGTGCCTTTCTCAACCGACTAGAACATGAAACAAGTCCTAGGACTTCAATCATGGCGGCAGCATCTCCACTACCTCCCCTGGCCGATGTGAAAGCCTGGCATTCGGCCATTCACAAGTATGAGCTGGAGTATGGATCCGAAATTTTCGACAAAATCAAGCAAAACAAAACCACCAGACCAGAGCATTTGCTGGACTTTGTCCACGAGAGGCGGAAAAAAGAGTCCAGGAGCAAGTTCAGCACGCTCATGAGTAATATCAGCACGCTTGGACAACGATTTGAAAGATTCCATGCGGCGTTGGATGTCCTAGCTCAAGGAATACCATTCGGATGTATACTATGGGGTTCGATTAGAGTAGTCCTTGAGGTTCGTGATCTACCGTGCTTTATATCCCTTCCGTTGATTTTGAGCCCATCATTTGCCTTGTTGAGGGGCGCAGGCACTGCAATTTGAGATGGATGCATGCCTGTGATGGCAAGGCTGTGCTGTGCTTGTTTGGTGATGTCATTTGCCATTGCTGTCCCAGTGGTGAACTATCTATGGCCACCTCGTGCACATACATGGAACAAGGACTGACTGTGACGCACCCTAGATTGTTGGAGGCTATGCCAAAGCGTTTGAACGGCTGCTCAAGGCCCTGGAAATGACGGGCAAGCGCCTTCCTGTCATTGAACTCTACTCAGAAGCATATAGCGACTCGCCTCTCTTCCAGGGATGTCTCATCGACTACTACATATCTATGATCGGATTCTGGAGCAAAGCTGTCAAGTTCTATGAACGCAAAAGGTGTTTCGCTTTTTGGAGGTCGATATGGTCGAGCTACCAGATTGATTTCAATGATCTCGACGAGAACATGAAAGGAAACTATAGCCATATCGAACAGTGTACCAAGGCTCTTCATGAGTTGGAGACAAAGACGCAACACGAAGGGATTCAAGGTATGGCGTCTTCTGTATTCAACAAGTTTTCTGATGAGGAGCAGCTCTTACTCGCCGCGCCGACGACGACAAGCTTAGGCGTGTCATCAAATGGCTTACGCCTCATGGTTACGATATCGACTACTTCGAACAAGACTTAGCAAGAGAACGCAACAAACGTCATCGCACGTCTTGTAAATGGATACTGGTCACTCGAGAGTTCAAGACTTGGGACTCTTGCTCTGCGGAATCCCCTGAGAGTCTCCTTTGGATAACGGCTGTACCTGGTGCGGGAAAAACAATACTCAGCACTTTTCTGATTGATCATTTACGCTCTGTCTCTTCAGGGGGAACTACACCAGTGCTCTTCATAATGTTTCAAGCCGAGGATGTCGCAAAATCTACACCTCTGTCTGCTGCCCGTACTCTGACCTACCAACTACTTGACGGCCTCAATCCAAATAATGCCGCCTTGGTCGAGGCACTCGCTCAACGCAGCAGCAGGAGTGGCAGCTCTGAAGCGAGGGATTTCCGGTCTCTGTGGGAACTGTTCTGTGAAAACGTTTGCAAATTGCAGACAGCTATCATAGTGGTGGATGCCATTGATGAATGTCAAGACGGGCCCGTTTTCATTGATAGTATTCTCAAGCTCTCGAAAGCTCCTCATATCAAGGTTTTAATCACGGGTAGGCGAGAAGCGAACCTGTTGTCACACTTGGAGAATCATCAATCGCTCAACTTCGGAGTGAGAGAAAACCATCAAGACATATTTCATTTTTTGAGCACCGAAATCTCGAACAGTCGGAAGCTATCAGACCCGGTCTTGTCCAAGCATTTCCTCGAACGTTTCAAGATGTCCTTGTGTGATTACTTGCTGCAACGTGCGAACGGGCTGTTTATATGGGCTTCACTAGTGTTAAAAGAATTGGAGTCTCAGATAACGGTTGAGGACATCTTGCGAACTGTGGATGAGCTCCCCCAAGAATTGGTGGACATCTATAACCTCATCCTGCGAAACATACCAGCCCCTGAAAGAAAACTCTGTACTTCGATATTACGATGGCTAGCATGTGCTGTTAGACCCCTGTCTGTTGCGGAGCTGTGGGAAGTACTGAGTATCGAGATGGCTGGCGGATATGAGGACTTCCTCGTTTCTGAGCGTGAGATTGAAATTTCTTGTGGCTCGCTCGTTGTTATGGAGAATGGTTTCATGCACTTAGTCCATCATTCACTGGCTGGATTTTTATGCAACCCTTCTCGAGAGCCACAGTCGAGTTCCCCTCCGTTGGGATTTACGATCGATGTCTCCAACGCTAATCTCACAATGTTGACTAGCTGTCTTACTTACATAGACGCTTCGGTCACTGACCTCAATGTAGAACCAAAGACACAGCGAGAGAGACCCTGCAGCGACTACCTGAAAGGGTGCTACAGCTTTCTCGAATATGCCGTTTATAATTGGGCTCATCATCTCCAAAACATAGAAACACTTGGCGATGCGAACATTGACTCAAGAATTTTGTGGGGTGATAGATGGCTCTACTGGATCGAATTTTGGTTTGCTCTTGGGGCCCAAGATCTCTGGAGCCTTGAACGGTACGTTGAGGCGCTATCGAATCGGTGCCAGAGCTGGGACTCGGTTGGCCCTAATGGTCGTGCTTCGCTGAGGTCGACTTTTAACTGGACGCAACACGCTGCTCGGCTGCTCGAGCTATATGGGCAAGCGCTGCAAGAGGACCCCTCGTCAATTCACTTCATTGACACAGACCTTGGCGGCCAAAGACTATCTACCACGGCTTCTTGCAAAGCAGGTTCAGCCTCGACTCCCAGCCCTCGTACCCGACATATTCGTCTACGTTCCACCTCATTCAGCGAAGAACTTCTCGGCGGAAGACTGAATGAGAGTTTGTCGCGAAGCAGATTGGAGCTACCACGCTATGGGCATCGCCTCCTTGGACTGTTCTACGCTGATGTATCTCGTGGGGTAATCTTTATGGCCAGCTACGAGACGGTGGTCCCAGAGCTTTTGTGCCAGGATATGCAGACTGGGAGGACCATGAGGCCGATGAGGCAGGGACGAACATCAATAACAGGTACGAGGTACTCTTATGAGGGTTTTAGTATCAGCAAAGGACGTAAATATATTGCCACGCTTCACCGAAGCTACCTAGACGAAACCTACTATCCAAGACACAGATACCAGCTCACCGTATGGGACATTCCAGAGCGGTTAGCTCTTTGTGGTCCCCAACAGGACGAATGGTGCTCTATTGCAGTTTCGATGTCTTTCGAAAGCAGATTCCTTGGCCAATGTTCGCAACCTCTGGCATTCGATGATGAAGATACGCTTTACTGTCTGTCTGGCCGCATAGATATAAGATCTGCTATCCTCGGCAACTCTACTTTCGACGAGAGTATTCTCCAACGAAGCGATTTTGGAAAACTACAGGATCTTAGAGGACTTGGTTATAGCGCTGACTGTCAATCCCTGGTCGTCTATCATGGCTTTAACAAGTGGCTGGCAAGGCTGAATATAAACGATATGTCTACAATCTCATTGAAAACATTCTCGGCCTCAAATGCGATGGTCTATTCTATCAGTTATAAAGGTCGTTACGTGGTATGGCAAGACACTATGGCCAGCAGACACTACTGCGTTCACGATTTTTCCACGCAATTATCAAGATCGTTGCCAGGATCTCAGCAGATTGCGTTTCCAGCTAACCTTAACCTTGTCTTCTCTCGCGATGAGGAGTGTTTGCTTGGCATCATGGCGTCCTCCCCTGCTTCTGGTACAAGCTATTTCTATGTTGCCATCTGGCGATCGATCTCGTCAGACATGTATCAAGTGTGTTCGCCAGGGATACCAGCAATTGTCGGCATCAGTTTTAGTACATTAAGGGAGCCAGCGTACCTCGCGACGAAAGACAGATGGCTAGAGTTCGATCCTTTGGATCTCGATTCGCTCAAAGTCGAAAACGAACAGCAAGGTGCCAAAGGTTCAAGTGTAATAAGTCAGGTTTCTTCTGATGGCACTTGTCTAATCTTGCTGTCTAGAA
>JAABUJ010005266.1_pt1 | contig 13019 bp, 12 predicted proteins | sample 5559131 | NCBI WGS metagenome assembly JAABUJ01 (sample SAMN10711875, study PRJNA513366) | rock metagenome | isolation source: Antarctica rocks | place: Antarctica: Victoria Land, Mt New Zealand nord | collected 2016-01-07
CACCGACACGTTCCGCCTGCTGCTCGGCGCTATTCGCGAGCAGGCCCTTCTCCGCAAAGCCGCGTTTCTGAAGATTGACCCCGCTGTGGCTAGGGAACGCGCTGAGGTGGCGGCCCTGCTGGCCGCGCACGGGTTTGCACCGCCCCCGGATGCCGACCCGCAAGGGTTTGGCGGGACACAGCCGCGCTGCGTCATGCAGCTTGACCTGGCAGGGCGCAGCGAAGCCGAATTGCTGGCATCGTTCAAGCCGCAAACGCGCCGCAACATCAAGCTGTCTGTGGAGAAGCATGGCATTGAAGTGCTGGAGGATTTGACCCGCGCCGACCTGGGCACATTCAACGACCTAATGCAGATTACCGGCGCACGTGATGGGTTCCGCCCGCGCCCGCTTTCCTACTTCCAAACGCTCTGGGATACGCTGGTGCCTGCGAACATGGCGAAGCTGTTTCTCACCCGCTATCAAGGCGAGTATCTGTCGGGAGCGCTGTGCTTTCGGATTGGCGACAAAGCGTGGTATGTGTACGGGGCGTCGGGCAACGAGCACCGCAACACCATGCCGAACTACGCGATGCAGTGGGCGATGATCCGCTGGGCGCGCGCGCAAAACTGCGCCTGGTACGACTTTCGGGGGGTTAGCCCGCGCCGTCGCCAGGAAGGCGAGTCCGCTGCCGATGTGGAGGCAGACGACCATTTGCAGGGCCTGAACCGCTTCAAAGAAGGCTTCAGCCCGCGCTATGTGGAGTATGTCGGCGAGTATGACCTTGTCTACAACAAAGCCGCCTACTGGGCCTACACGACAGGCAAGCCTGCCGCCCAAAAGCTTGTTCGCCGCCTCAAGGGCAAATAATTATTTTGAAGAGCAAGTAATTGCTTGCCCCCAAGCAAATAATCGCCCTGCGCCCAGCCTCCAATCCCGCTTCTAATCTGCCGATAATCTCTGTATATGTACCGGGCATTCCCATGTCTGAGGACTACGCCAATGCTTTGCACCCGCACCTTCTGCCCTGCGCCTTTGCTGCTCTTGCTGCTTGCCCTGCCCACGCACGCCGAAAAGAACCTGGCGCGTCCGCCGGGCACGACTCGCTACGCCCCGATGGTGGCCGGGCTTCAGGCTCTGCTTGCGTATGACAAAACGCAGGGGATGGGGCGCATGGCCCTGTCGTCGCTGGGGTATTCGGTCAAAGGCCGCGACTTGTGGATGGTGACACTGCACAGCTCGCCGCCCGTTGCCGCCATAGGCAGCGCTCCTGCCGCGCCCGCTCCTGCCGCCCCGGACAGCACAACTGTGGACACTCCTGCCGTGCCGGACAGCACAATCGCGCCCGTGCCAGCCGCTGCCGCACCTCCCGCTCTCCCCAAGCGTCTGTTTTATCTCTGCCGCCAGCACGGCCATGAACCCGCGTCTACCGAAGCGGCCCTGCAATTCATCACGCAGCTTGTCAAGGCCGCGCCTGGCTCGCCGCTCGCGCTGGACTTGCAGCGCGTGACTGTGTATGTCGTGCCGATGGCGAACCCTGATGGCGCAGAAGCATTCCTGCGCCACAACGCCCATGACAAAGACATCAATCGGGACTGGCTGCGCCGCACTCAGCCGGAGACGCAGGCGTTGTACCGCACGATTGTGGCCCTGCACCCGGATATGATGACCGACCAGCATGAACTCTATCCCGACGACACGCGCCCCGACTTCACCGAAACGGCGGGGGCGGGCAGCGGCGCCTCCGCCAGCCTGGTGCAGACTTGCGGCATGGCCCAGGCGGTGGTGCAAACTGTCATGCAGGCGGCTGGCTACCCGACTGCCCGCCACCTAGTCACTGACCACCATCCCGCGCGGCTCGCCCATCGCTTTGGGTGCATTGTGGCCCAGGTGCCGACAATTCTCTTTGAGACCAACCGCCTGCCCCGCCTCCATCGCAGCGTGCTGGCCCGCGCCCAGGCGCATTTGCAGTTTATGACTGCGCTGCTGCGGGACATGGCAGGCGAGCGCGATGCCCTGCTGGCCGAGGCCGCCCGCACGCGGACGCCTGCCCGCGCCCTGTCCCTGCTCGCCTCTCGCCACCTGGCCGCGCCACGCTCCGGCCCCGCGCGCCCGCCTGTCTCGCTGCCTGCCCCCGCTGCCGTCGTGCCATCTGTTTCCACGAGAGGGAGTACAGCCCCTCCTGCAAAGGACAGCGAATGACTGCTCCGCTGCCTGATGCCTGGGTTTCTGTCAGCCGCCCGGCCCTGCGCCACAACTTCCAGGCCGTGCGCACGCTGGCTGCCGCGCCGGATGGGCCTAGCCCCCTCGTGATTGCCGTTGTGAAAGCCAATGCCTTCGGGCACGGCGCACCCGAAACCGCCCGCGTGTTTGGGCAGGTGGGGGCAAGCTTCTTTGCCGTCACAACGCTGGCCGAAGCGCTGGAGCTGCGCGCGGCGGGCATCGGCAGCCGCATTCTTGTCTTTCTGCCGCCCTTGCCTGATCAGTGGGATGCCTGCGTTGAGCATGACCTAGAGGCGACTGTGTGCGACGACCTTGCTTTGCGCGGACTGGCGCAGGCCGCGCGCGCCCAGAACAAACACGCCCGTGTTCACCTCAAGGTAGATACGGGCATGGGGCGGCTGGGCGTCCTTGCTGATGCTGCTCTGCCGCTGGCCCGCCAGGTTGATGCCGACCCGGATGTTATGTTTGCGGGCATCTACACCCACTTTGCCCGCGCCCTGGAGCGCGACGACACATATGCCCGGCGGCAGTTCGCCATGTTCGAGCAGGTCACGGCGCGCCTGCACAACGAAGGCATTGCCTGTGGCCTGCGCCATTGCGCAAACTCTGCCGCCCTGGTGCGCTTTCCTGAGATGCGCCTGGATGCTGTGCGGCCCGGCACCATTTTGTACGGCCAGTATCCGTCCGAGGCCGTGCCGCGCGCTTTGCAGCTTCAAGACACCTGGACGTTGCAGGCGCGCATTGTCGCCGTGCGCGACCTGCCGCGCGGCGCATCCCTCGGCTACGGCGGGGAGTTCGTCACTCAGCGCGCGTCCCGCATCGCTGTTCTGCCCATTGGCTATGCCGATGGCTTTGCCGTCGCTCCCCTCAGCGCCCAGTCGGGATGGCGTGGCCTCAAATCTGTGCTGCGCGGCCTGCGCGGGTCAGGCATGACTGTGACGGTGCGCGGCAGGCGCGTGCCTGTTGTCGGGCGCATTGCGATGCAGATTTGCACTGTAGATGTTTCCGATGTGCCCGGCGTGCAGGTGGGCGATGTGGTTTCTTTGCCTGCCCGCCGGATTGCTGCCAGTGCGCGCCTGCCGCGCCTGTACACTGACTAACTATTTGTACACTGATTAATTTATGCGCCTCATTGCGCCGCTGCTTTTGCTGCTTTGTCTGGTCTGCCACTTTCCTGTGCAGGCGGCCCCTTCCCCTGTCACGTCGTATCGCCAGATGACCGTGCAATTGCGCGCGGAGGCGGCCCGTTCGCCCTGGGTTGCTCTTGCCTCGGCGGGGCAGTCTGTGCATGGGCGACCGCTTTGGCTGGTGCGCCTGCGCGACCCCCGTGTGCCCTCGGCCCAGACTGTGCGCCTTTTAATTATGTGCCGCCAGCATGGCGATGAGCCTGCCTCCACGGAAGCCTTGCTCCATTTGATCACGCAGGCCGCCGATGGCGCTGACCCCGCGCTTTGCGCCGACCTGCACCATGTCACCCTGTATGTTGTCCCTATGGTCAACCCGGACGGCGCGGAGCAGGGCACGCGCCTGAACGCTATCCATGCCGACCTCAACCGCGACTGGGGCGTGTTCACACAGCCCGAAACGCGCGCTATGGCTGGCCTGCTCGCTGCACTGCGGCCCGCCCTGGTCGTGGATGCCCACAACTGGGACAGCGGCGATGAGTACAATGCCGACTGCCTGGAAATCCGCCGCGCAAGCTATACTCCGCTGGGCCAGGCCGAGCTGGACTTGCAGCAGCAGTCCGTGCAATGCCTGGATGCCCTGGGCTACCATGTTCAATCGTTCGCTTATGGCCCGGACAGCGACCTGCGCCTCGCCCACCGCTACTGCACCCAGACCGGCGTGCCCAGCCTGCTCGTGGAAACCCATGCCGGCACGGCTTGGGACACGCAGGATTACCAAAAGCGCCAGCAGATGTATGTTGCCCTGACGCATTTTCTGGTTCACCGCTACGCTCAGGCTTCGCCCGCTGGCCTGCGCGCCGTGCAGAAGCTGGCCCGCGCGCCGTTTCTTCCTGCCCGCGAGGCCGCGCTGTTTTCCGCCGCCGGTTTTCCTGGGGCGCGGACTGCTGCCTTCGCGCCCCACCATCCTCCTGCGCCGTCTCGCGCGTGGCTGTGGGCGTTGTGCGCCTACGCTTTCGCCCTTGCCGCGTGGGGACTGACCAAACGTTCCGCTGTTGTTATTCCTTCGCCCCAAACCCGGACGGCACAGACACTAGGGTACATTCCGGCCAGCGAAAGGCGCTCAGCAGCCCGCCGCGATAAGCCCCGGTATCGGCATTTACCGTCCGCCCCCGCACCACGGCCCGCTCCTGCGGCGTATGCCCGTACACCACAAACGCGCTTCCCTGGTACGAGGCTGCCCAGTCGCGCCGCAGCGTTTTGCCCTCCGGCGACTTCCCAGTGGCATCTCCGTTGAGCAGAAAGCGGCGCGTTTCGGCATCAATGGGTTTGCCGATCATGGCCTCTTCAATGCCCGCGTGAACCACAATCAGCCTGCCGCTGTCCAGCGAGAGATAAAGCCGCGCATTTTCCAGCAGCGCCAATGTTTCCGCGCGCAATGTGCGGCTGTCCGGGGCGGCTTTGATCTGCGCCATCGTCGCATCCAGCCCCCGGCGCGACGGGTCCATGGGTGCGCCGCGCAGGCAGCGCAGCAGCGTGTCGTCATGGTTGCCCAGGGCCGTTCGCGCCCGGCCTTCGCGCGCCAGGCGGCTGACCAGGCGCAGCACGCCCGCGCTGTCCGGCCCCCGGTTGATTAAATCCCCGACAAATACCAATGTGCGCCCCTGCGGATGCCGCGCCTCATCGTCATAGCCCAGGGCCGCCATGAGCCGCTGCAAAGCGTCCAAACACCCGTGCACATCCCCGACCACGTCATAGCGCTTTTGCCGTTCCATTAATTTTTGCCCCGTCATCAAGTGCAGTGTTCCCAACTCCGCGCCTTTCGTCCCGGTTGTTTTGCGGGGGCTTGGCTGGTTGTTTTGCGGGGGCTTGTGGGCTGGGGCAGCCCGCTGCCAGCCCATTTTCACGGCTCATAAAAGGGGTTAAAAGCGCATGCCAACGACGGACGGTTTTCTTCCGTCGTCGGTATGGGCTTGCAGCGCGGGGGGCATGCCTTAGAAAAGCCCTCGTTCAAGGCGGACAGCGCGCAAACCGCATGGCTGACTCAGCCGAACCCCTGTTTGGTTCTTGGCGCGGCGAATGCAGGCGAAGGGTTGATTTTGGCGGGAAATTGCCGTACAATGGCAAAACACCTCATGGAAGCAAACCCTGAAGAATTGGACAATGCCCCCGATCAGTCCCCGAACACCCACGACCCGCCGCTGCCGGAAGCCGCGTTTGGCGCAGGCAGCGACGCCGCGCGCATTCTGGAAAACATCAGCGATGCGTTTTATGCGCTGGACAACAACTGGCGCTTTACCTATGTGAACGCCCAGGCCGAGCGGCTTTTGTCGCGCACCCGCGCCGACCTCCTGGGCAGGAACTTGTGGGAAGAGTTCCCTGCCGCCGTCGGCACGCCCTTTGAAAGTGAAGGCCGCCGCGCGCTCGCCGAGCAAACGCCTGTGGTTGTGGAAGGCTGCTATCCGCCGCCGCTGGGTTTGTGGTTTGAGGTGCGCGCTTTCCCGTCACGAGAAGGCTTGTCCGTCTTTTTCCAGGACATCACAGCCCGAAAAGGGCGCGAGGAGGCACTGAAACAATCGGAAGAGCGGTATCGGCTTTTAAAGGTGCGCCTTGCGCCGGGCGACGCGCTGGCAATCTTCACAGACGGCCTGACCGAAGTCGGCCCAAGTCGCCGGGACATGCTGGGGATTGAAGGCGTGGCGGCCCTGCTCGCGCAGTCTTCAAAAGAAGGAAACAACGCCGCAGAGCAGGCCGAGATTATTGCTTTGCGGCTGGTAGCCGGAGTGGATGCCGCGTCGCTTGGCGGCGTGGCGCGCGACGACATGTGCGTGCTGGTGGGTGTCGTCAATGGGCAGGAGGCTTAGCGCGGCCCGCTATGGCTGGTGCCAGCAGTCCGGCGAAAGCAAGAGGTCTAAAGTGGCCGACTGCACATCGCGGGTTTGCGCGGTTGTGGTGTAGAAGATTGCCTCGCGCAGCAGCCTTTGCGGCGGCTGCGAAAGCAGGTGAGCCGCCCCGCCTGTCGCGGTCACGGCGGCATGGGCGGCACGGACTGCCAACGTGATTGCCGAGGCGCGCGCCTGCAAAGCATGCTCTTTGTAGTCGGGCAGGTCGGCGCACGCCCCGCTCCACAGCAAAGCGTCCCGGCGGCAGTCATCCACCTCGCGCGCCAGGGTCTCGGCGGCATCCGCAAATGATGGCTGGCTGCGCCGCCCCGCCAGGCCCCGCAGATAATGAATGCTGCCTCGCGCACACCCCAGCGGCAGAAAGACATGCCCAGAGATGCCGCAGAAGTCCCCGCGTGTCAGAGCCTCCGACGAGCGCACCGACAGTACCAAGTCATCGGGAAGCACCAGGTCGGTAAATGTCACTTCCACGGTATCTGAGGCATTCATAACCGCCAGAGGAATGCGCGGCCCGGCTGTCATTTCCCCGGCCAATCCCTGCTTCGGCACATACGCAAACAGATGGTCGCCATTAGGCAGGCTGGCCCCCAAGATGAAGCTGTCCATCAATGCCCAGCCTGTCACCCAAGGCGCAGTTCCGTTAATCTTGTACCCGCCCGGCACAGGCTCGGCGCGCACCAGGGGCGGGCCGGGGCGGCGCAGGTGCGAAAACGCCACCCCGCAGATGGTCTGCCCCGATGCGAACTGCGGCAGCATCTCTGCTTTCAGCGTTTCACTGCGCCCTCCGCCCACAAAGCCCCCGCCCGCATGCATCTGCTGCTGCACGAAGGCAGTGACGCCGCAGGCCGATGCCATCAGTTCAGTAAACTCGCGCCGCGTGGGTTCGTCCGCGCCCATGCCGCCGTACCCCGCCGCAATCCCCAGCCCAAAGTAGCCGGCCTGAGCCAGCGCGCGCACATTGTCTCCCACCTGCCCGTGGATGTCGCCCTGGTCTGCCCGCTCGGCATTGGGGCGAAACTGCTCATCGGCCAGCCGCCGTGCCTCTGCCAAAAGTGCTTCGTTCATAGTGCGCTTAGTATACCCAAACCGCGCGGTGCCGCAAAAACTTCTCCGCACAGGCTCCTGCTCGCCCTGCGCCTAAGCAGGAATTGGCCTAAGAAAGAGCGAAACACGGCTTTATGCTGACCAACGACGAAGCCTTGCAGATATTTCGGGATGCCAATGCCCTTTTAGACGGCCACTTTCTCCTCGCTTCCGGCTTCCATAGCGCGCAGTATCTGGAGAAGTTCCAGGTGCTCCAATTCCCGCAGTCGGTGGAGCGCCTGTGCCAAGAAATCGCCGACCGCTTTGCCGGTGACGAAGTGGACGTGGTGATTGGCCCCACGACGGGCGGCGTCCTGCTGGCCTATGAAACCGCCAAGCAGCTGGGCACGCGCGGCATCTTTGCCGAGCGCGGCGATGACGGCAAGGGCCGTGTCCTGCGCCGGGGCTTTGAAATCAAGGAAGGCGAGCGCGTTCTCCTGGTAGACGACATCCTGACAACCGGGGGCAGCATCCGCGACACCATGCAGGTCATTGAAGCTTATCAAGGCGTGCTGGTCGGCATCGGCGTGCTGGCCGACCGCAGCGGGGGCACGATTGACTTTGGCGTCCCCCTGGAAGCCCTGCTAACGCTCTCGGTGGAAAAGTTTGCTCCTGACGCTGTTCCCGACTGGCTCGCCGCCATTCCCCTGACCGAACGCGGCACGACCGCCCACCTCAAAACACCATGACACGTACTTCATTCCCACGCTTCGGCGTTGTCATCTTCCTGTTGGCCGTTCTGGTTTGCGGGGCAACGGCCCGCCGGCCCGCTGCCCAGGCCGCCGCACCTTCCGACAAGCCAGCCACAGCGCCTGTCCCCGCTTCCGCATCGCTGCCGAGCCTGCTTTCCGGCAAAGCGTACCCGGCTGCGCTGAAGGCGGGCGATGTGGACGTGTCCTTTCAAATCGTGGATTTAGTAGACACGCAGGGCAAGCCCGGCACCTATGCCACCAAGGGCGAGACCGCAGCCGTAGGCGGCGAAACATTCCTGGTAGCGTACTTTGTCGCCCCCGTGCCGGGCCAGCCCGCCTCGCCCACAATCCCCGCCGGGGCGACCCTGCACCTCGCATTTATCAACATGCGCTATGTCCAGGCCATGCTTAATCCCCGCTCCGCTCTGCCGCAAACGCTCCCCGCCGCGCCATGAACCCATTGACAGTCGGCCTTGTTGGTGCCGGAAAGCTCGGTCAGCTTCATGCCCGCCACTGGGCCTCGCTGCCCGATGTGCGCCTTGTCGCCGTTGCCGACCCCCTGGTGGACAATGCCCGCGCCCTCGCCGCCAGCGTGCTTGCCGCAAGTCCGCCCCCCGCCTTTGCCGACCTTCCCGCGCTGCTGGCGCGCGCCCGCCCGGACGTTGTGGACATCTGCACGCCGACGCCCACCCATCGCCCCTTGATTGAGCAGGCTGTTGCGTCCCGGTGCGCCGTGTTTGTGGAAAAGCCTCTCGCTCGTACACTCGCTGACTGCGATGCGATAGTAAACCTAGTGCGCCAGGCCAATGCGTTCCTGATGGTGGGCCATGTGGTGCGCTGGTTTCCCGCCTTTGCCCACGCGAAGGCTGTCGTGGACAGCGGCGGGGTGGGGCAGCCCGCCGCCATCCGCACCGCGCGCGAGGCGGCATTCCCGCGCCGGGGCGGCTCGCCGCAGTCGTGGTATGACGATGTTCAGCAAAGCGGCGGGGTGATTTTAGATGTTCTGCTGCACGACTTTGACTGGCTGCGCTGGTGCTTTGGCCCGGTCGCGCGCGTGTATGCTCGTGGCCTGACATTCCAGCCCCAGCATCACGGCCTGCGCGATTATGCCCTGGTCACGCTCCGCTTTGCCGGCGGGGCCGTCGCCCATGTGACCGGGTCATGGGCGCACCCCGGCCCGGTGCGGACGACGTTTGAGATTTGCGGCGACGGCGGCCTGTTGGAATGGGACAGCGACCGCACAGCTTCCCTGTCGCTGCTCCGCCCTGACGCCTGCGTGCCGGAAAGCCCGCTCCTTCCCCACGACGACCCCTATCTGTCCGAGCTACGCGCCTTTGCAGACGCCCTGCGCGCGGGCCAGCCTCCCCCGGTCACTGTAGAAGATGGGCGCGAAGCTGTGCGCATTGCTCTGGCCGCGCTGGACAGCCTCCAAACCGGACAGGCCGCTGCGCTGCCGGGTCTTTGACCCCATCTTCCCCGCCTGAGAAGACCGCCCGTACTTGGCGTTGCAGGAAGTGCCTGCCTGTTTTCGCCCGGTGTTTCTCCCCTGCAGCCTCGGCGTTTCTGCGGCTGTTTAAGCCCTAACCAACGACGGAAGAAATTAGGCCGTCGTTGGCAGGCGCTAGGGAAGGGTGGGGAAAGAGGGGGAAACGAGGCTGCGGCGGCTTTGGCAAGGGCAAAAAAGCCGTGGCTAGAGCAGATGCTCCAGGCCATAAATCAGTTCGCCGCCGGATTGCAATGCGGGGGCATGGCGCACGGCGAGCAAAACGCCGGGCATGAACGATTTGCGGTCCAGCGAATCGTGGCGCAAAGCCAGGGTTTGCCCCAGGCCGCCGAAGATAACCATCTGCGACGCCACAAAGCCCGGCAGGCGGACACTATGGATCGGCACGCCGCCTGCGCCCTGACCGCCCCGCGCGCCCGCTATCTTCTCAAAAGCAGTGGGGGGAAGGGCCGTGGGGACGGCATCGGCGCGACCTTCGGCAATCATCTCCGCTGTCTTGGCGGCAGTGCCGGACGGCGCGTCCAGCTTGCGCTCGTGGTGCATTTCAATAATCTCGGCATCGGGCAGATAACGCGCGGCTTCCCTGGCAAAGCGCATCATCAAAATGGCCCCGATAGCGAAGTTTGGGGCGATAACAGCCCCGGTTTGATGCTCCAAACACCACTGGCGCACCTGGGCAATGTCGTCCAAGCTCAGGCCCGTGGTGCCAATAATGGGGACGACTTGCTGGGCCAAAGCCGTGTGGATGTTGCCGAGCACGGCTTCTGGAACAGTGAAGTCCACCAGGGCGGCGGGGCGGGTGCGGGCGAGAAGGGCGGCTAAATCGTCGCCGTGCCCCGCCGTGCCCGCAAGGCGCAGGTCGGCAGCGCCCGCAACAGCGTCCACCACCTCGCGCCCCATGCGCCCGGATGCCCCGGCGACAACAACAGAAATTGGCGTCTGGGTGCGGTCTGTCACGACTGCTTCGGCCCTACGGTCGCCATGGCAAACTGGTCGCCGCCGAACAGATGCTGCGCCACCCGGTCAATGTCGTCCAGGGTGACAGCGGTGATTTTCTGCTGGATTTCATCAATGGGGATGACCCGGTCATAGGTCAACCCGTTGCGGCCCATGCGCATCATGCGGGAGTTCATGCTCTCCTGCCCCATGACAATGCTGCCCCGAAACTGGTTCTTCGCCCGTTCCAATTCCTTGGCAGTGATATTGTTCCTGCGGATATTGGCGAACTCCGTTTTGACAAGATCAATCACCTGCTCCGCCGCGGTCGGGCTGGTTCCTGAGTAAACCGCGAAGTAGCCGCCCTCGCGGAACGACTGCGAATACGAGCCGACCGAGTAAGCCAGCCCGCGCTTTTCGCGTATCTCCTGGAACAGCCGAGAACTCATTGATCCGCCCAGCACGGTGTCCAGCAGGGATAGCGGGTATTTGTCGTCGCTAGTCTGCGGGAAGCCCTGCGTGCCGATGACCAAATTGACCTGCTCAATCGCCTTTTCAATGTAAGCCGTACCGGGGACAGTCTGCGGCGTGGTGTCGGGCGCGCGCCAGTCGGCCTTGCTGCCAGTCAAATGACTGAACCGCTCGCGCACCATGGCGACAATCTCGTCGTGGTTGAGGTTGCCGGCTGCGGTGATAACAATCGTGTCCGGCGTGTAGCGCTTTGCCATGTAGCCCTTCAGGTCATCCTGCCGGAACGAGGACACGGTTTCGGGGGTGCCGATCACGCTCTTGCCGAGGACATGACCAGGCCACAATGTCTCCGAGAACAGGTCATGCACAAGGTCGTCGGGTTCATCGTCGCGGCGCTTGATTTCCTCCAGGATCACGTTCTCCTCGCGCGCAAGCTCCGCGGGTTCAATGGCGGAATGATGGAACATATCAGACAGCACATCAACAGCGAGAGGCACATGTTCGGACAAGACGCGCACATAGTAGCAGGTCATTTCCTTGGACGTGAATGCGTTGATGTCGCCTCCCACGCTGTCAATGTCATCGGCGATCTGCTGGGCTGTCCGCTTCTCAGTGCCCTTAAAGAGCATATGCTCAATGACATGGGAAATGCCACGGTGCGGGTCGGACTCGTCGCGCGCGCCGACGCCGACCCAGACGCCCAGCGCGACCGACTGGACATAAGTGATGTTTTCGGTGACAATCCGCACGCCATTGGGCAGGACTTCGCGTTGTATCATAGTAATGCTTTCAGTGTGAGTTGATAATAAACTGGCTGTGATTTGGTGGGGAAATGGTGTGGAGTTTGGCGTATTATACCCGGCAAGCGCGCAAAACAAAGCCCGGACGCGGCGCATCCGGGCTTTGCATCAATTACGTGTGGCTGCGGCGACAGCAGGGAGAGCTTATCCGCCCATGCTTCCGCCCATCATTCCACCCGCCGGGGCCATCGCGGGAGCAGAAACAGCCTGTGCCGGGCCGACGCCCAGAGTGCCGTCGCTGTTCTGCGCCCGCTCCCAAGGGAGCGTCTTGCCGCAGGACGGATCAATGCCACGGAGCATCATGCCCTGGCCGGGCGATTCGTGCGTGCGAAACGACGGCGCATCCTGCGGGTCGCGCATCTGCACCAGGACGGTCGTGCGCGCTTCATCGCTTGTGTTCAGGCCCGATCCGTGAATGGTAAGATACGAAAAGAAGAGCACATCACCCGCCTGAGCAGGCAAAGCAATGGCGTCTTCAACAGGATACCGGTCGGGCGGCAGATGCCACGAGCCTTCGGCGATATGGGGAAGCATGCCCTGCTTATGAGAGCCGGGCACCACCCGCAGACAGCCCTTTTCCAATGGCGCATCGTCAAAATGCACAATCGCCGCGATCATGGAATGGTTCTCATGCGGGAAGAACGGCGCATCCTGGTGCATGGGAAATGGCGAGCCTTTTTCCGGCGGCTTGATAAACATTTTGGTGTGGTGCAATTGGACATTCGGGCCGATAACATCTGCGGCTGCCCCGGTCAATCGCTCGTCCACGATCATGCGGGTAAACGCCGCGCTTTGGAACTGCACATTGTGGCAATGCAGCAGTTTTGTCTGCTGGGTCGTCGCCGCCCGTGCGCTTCCCCAAGTCGCGTCTATGGAACGCACCCTCGCGAGACGCTCAGTGAGGGCATGCGCCTCGCTGCGCAGCAGAGCCGCTTCCTCGCGCGTAAACAGGCTGGGCACATGGACATAGCCGTTTTCTTCATAAAACGCTTTCTGTTGTTCTGTGAGCATCATAGGTTCCCTTTCTGAGAATGAGTATAGCCCATCAAGCAGCAAGCGTCTTTAGACCAATACGCCATCCTTGTGGACATTCGGGACAGCGCCGTCTTTGCCGAGGCGATATTCACCGGGCGGACACCCCGTTACGCGCGCAAACACACGCGTGAAATGGTGGACATCCGCATAGCCGACTAGCGCCGCCACTTCTTTGATGGGCAGATCCGTATGGCGCAAAAGCCCCTGCGCCCGGTCCCGCCGCGCCTGCGTGATATAGGCCATCGGGGACGTTCCCGCAAACTGGGCGAAC
>JAABUJ010005267.1_pt1 | contig 13018 bp, 8 predicted proteins | sample 5559131 | NCBI WGS metagenome assembly JAABUJ01 (sample SAMN10711875, study PRJNA513366) | rock metagenome | isolation source: Antarctica rocks | place: Antarctica: Victoria Land, Mt New Zealand nord | collected 2016-01-07
CCGGGCGCCGGCGAGGCGCGCCGGGAGGTGCTCCGGCGCATCGGCGAGGCCACTGGCGCCGGGCGCCCGGCCGTGGATATCCCGAGGGACTACCGTCGCTCCCCCGGCGCCCGGCCAGATGCGGTGCGGCTGTTCGCCGAGCGCGTCGGTGACTACCGGGCGACCATCCGGCGCTGCGACGAGGCGGGCATCGGCGCCACCGTCGCCGCCGTGTTGGCAGAACGAGGCTCGGCGTCACTGGTGGTACCGCCCGGGCTCGACCTGGCGTGGACGGCGGGGGTGACCGTCCCGGTGACCACCGACGACCCTGCGCTCTCGGTCGCCGATCTCGACGCCACCGCCTCGGTGCTCACGGCCTGCGCCGTCGCCATCGCCGAGACCGGGACCGTCGTGCTCCACGGTGGCGCCGGCCAGGGACGGCGGGTCCTCACCCTCGTGCCCGACCACCACGTCGTCGTCGTCCGTGAGGACCAGATCGTGGCCGGTGTCCCCGACGCCATGAGCCGCATCTGCCCGACGGCGCCCCAGACATGGGTCAGCGGGCCCTCGGCCACCAGTGACATCGAGCTCGACCGCGTCGAGGGGGTGCACGGCCCCCGCCTCCTCGACGTGGTCGTCGTCGGACGCTGACTTTTTCTCACTATGTGAGATGCATCTCAGATCCTGGAATCCACTGATACCGTCAAGGTTCACGCAAGGACGCCGAAGGAGAGGCCGATGGTTGCTCGGCAGGCGATCTACACCCACGGTCATCACGAGTCGGTGCTGCGCTCTCATCGACGGCGCACGGCGGAGGACTCGGCTGCCTACCTGCTTCCTCACCTCCGCCCGGGAATGACGCTGCTCGACGTGGGGTGTGGGCCGGGCACCATCACCGCCGACCTCGCCGGCAGGCTCGCTCCCGGAAAGGTGACCGCGATCGAGGTGACCGAGGGGGCATTGGACCTCGCCCGTCGCGAGGCTGGCGACCGAGGGCAGCCCAACATCGCGTTTGCGGTGGCCGACGTGCAGGCACTGGATCTCCCCGACGACAGCTTCGATGTGGTCCACGCCCACCAGGTGCTGCAGCACCTTGGGGACCCGGTGCAGGCGCTGCGCGAGATGCGACGGGTCTGCAGGCCCGGCGGCCTGGTCGCGGCGCGTGACGGCGACTATGCGCGTTCACCTGGTTCCCCGCCCTGCCTGAGCTCGACGACTGGCTGGCGCTCTACCGCCAGGCTGCCCGGGCAAACGGCGCCGAGCCGGACGCCGGACGCCGACTGCTGTGCTGGGCTCACCGGGCCAGCCTCGATCGCGTCACCCCGAGCTCGAGCACCTGGTGCTTCGCCACACCGGAGGACCGGGCCTGGTGGGGCGGCATGTGGGCCGACCGCATTCTGCACTCGGACCTGGCCCGACAGCTCCTCGACTCGAAGGCGGCGACAGAGTCCGACCTGCAGCGGATCGCACAGGGCTGGCGCACCTGGGCTGCCGCTCCGGACGCCTGGCTCTCAATCCTGCACGGGGAGATACTGTCGGTCGCCTGACCGTCGGCTTGACGCGTCTCGGTGAAACCACGGAATCATCCTCAAGGGGGGACTGGCGATGCCGATCCCTTACCGGACGGGAGGTCCCATATGTCACCGCGACAGTCAGCTTGGAGGTGGGCGATGGCCGCCGGGATCGCCGCGACCGGCGGGTACTTCCTGCTGCCGGGGGTGGCGGCCAAGGACATCGCCTACGTGGTCATCGGTCTGACGTCGACCCTGGCGATGGCGGTCGCCGTCCGCCTCCACCGCCCTGCCGCCCGGCTGTGCTGGTGGCTCTTGGTCGCCGCCAGCCTGTCCTCCGTGACCGGGAATGGCGTCCAGAACATCGTCTACGGCATGGTCCTCCACCGCCCGTTGCCGTTCCCGTCGATCGCCGACGCCCTCTACCTGGGCTGCTACCCGGTCTTCTTCGTGGGCCTCGCCCTCCTGACCCGCCCCCGGGCCAAGGTCGGCTCGCGAGAGAATTACGCCGACGCGACCATCCTCGTGCTCGCGGCTCTGGCGATCTCGTGGTCTTTCGTCATGAGATCGTACTTCCACGATCATTCCATGGGCGGGCTCGGGAGGCTGGTGATGCTGGGCTACCCCGCCATGGACCTGGGTCTCCTCTTCATCCTCGTCCGCTCGCTGATCTTCGGTGCCGCCCGCCTGCCCGTCCACCGGATCCTCATGGCGTCGTTCGCCTCGATGCTGGTGGCCGACTTCGGCTACGACGTTCTCTCCCTCCACAACAGCTACGCGACCGGCAACCCGATCGACGCCGGATGGCTGCTGAGCTTCGTCCTCATGGCGGTGGCGGCACTGCACCCGACGATGGCCAACCCCCCACGTGCGGTCACCGACGAGCCCGAGACGCGCCGGCGGATCCCCGTCCTCGCCGTCGCCGGCCTGGTCGCCCCCGTGATCCTGCTGGTCGGCAGCGAGCTCGGTGTCTTGGTGGACGTCCCCGTGATCGCCGGCACCTCCATCGTGGTGTTCGCTCTCGTCGCCCTGCGGATGTCCTGGCTGTTCGATCGAACCCGTTCCCAGACGCGCCAGCTACAGGCCGACGCCGTGGAGCTCCAAGAGGCGCTGGTGGCGCGAGATTCGCTCGAATCGGAACTGCGCTACCAGGCCTTCCACGATGGCCTGACCGGGCTCGCCAACCGGACCCTCCTGCACGACCGGGTGGAGCACGCGCTGGCTGGGTCGGCACACGCCGGGGGGGTCGTCGCCGTCTGCTTCTGTGACCTCGACAGCTTCAAGACGGTCAACGACAGCCTCGGTCACAGACAGGGTGACGAGCTGCTCTGCATCGCGGCCAAGCGGCTGCAGTCGATCGTGAGGCCAGGAGACACGGTCGCCCGTCTAGGGGGCGACGAGTTCGCGGTGCTCATGGACAGCGTGGCGTCGCCAGAGGCGGCCACAGCGGTCGCAGCGCGGATCGTGGCGGTGCTGCGCAACCCCGTCGACATCGATGGGCGGCCCATCAACCTGTCGGTCAGCGTGGGCGTGGCCTTCGGCGCGGCCGAGACGACCACCGAGCAGATCCTGAGCGAGGCCGACGCGGCCATGTACGCGGCCAAGGCCAACGGTAAGAGCCGGTACGCGACCTTTGAGGCGTCCATGCACCGGAAAAACGTCGAGCGCCTCGAGCTGACCAACGGCTTCAGCGGTGCCCTCGAGCGCTCCGAGTTCTTCCTCCAGTACCAACCGCAGTTCTCGATGTCCGACTCCCGGCTCGAGGGCTTCGAGGCGCTCGCTCGGTGGGACCACCCACGGCTGGGCCCTGTCTCACCCGGCCGGTTCATCCCCCTCGCCGAGGAGACAGGGTTCATCGTTGCCCTCGGGCGTTGGGTCCTCGAGACGGCGTGTGAGCACGCCGCCGTCTGGTTCGCGCGACACGACAGCGACCTCACGATGTCCGTCAACCTGTCCGGCCGTCAGCTTCAAGACGAGCAGCTCTGCGACGACATCCGGACCGCGTTGGCCCTGAGCGGCCTGCCACCCCACAAGCTCGTGCTGGAGTTCACCGAGAGCATCTTGATGGCCGATTGCGAGGAAGTTACCACCACCCTGGCCGAGCTGAAGGGCATCGGGGTGCAGCTCGCCCTGGACGACTTCGGCACCGGGTACTCCTCCCTCGGGTACCTCCAGCGCTTTCCTCTCGACGCCCTCAAGATCGACAAGTCCTTCGTCGACCCCCTCGGAGGCCCCGATTACAACGATGCCGCCCTCGTTAGCGCGATCATCCGCTTCGCCCACGTGCTGGGCCTGCGGACCGTCGCCGAGGGTATCGAGGAGGAGGTGCAAAAGGGCGTGCTCACCAGGCTCGGCTGTGACAGCGCCCAGGGGTTCCTCATGGGCCGGCCCCTCGACGAGGAGAAGGTGACCGCCCTCCTCGTGGACCTGGCTCCCGACAAGATGGGGGCGAGTGGTCCCCGCCGGTAGCGTCGGTCGAAGAACCACGTTCACACGAAGAGACGGCGGTGTTGCGCCACGCTGGGGCCCCCGCCGTCCCGGTGAGTCGCCTGGCGCGCCTACCGGTTGGGCGTGCGCAGCTTGAACTGGGCCCCAGCGGTGTCCGCCACGGTGGCGATGCGGCCGTAGGGGGTGTCATCGACGTCCATCACGACCGACCCGCCGAGTGCCTTGACCTTGTTGACGCTTGCGTCGGCGTCGTCGACCTCCCAGTAGACCGACCAGTGGGCGGGGACCCCCTCGGGGAGGAACGCCGTTGCGTCCATGATCCGGCCAGCTCTCCCTCGCCTCCCGGATCGCGCATCGTCGTGTAGCGGAGCTCGTCGCTGTCACCAACGGAGTTGGTGTCCCAGCCGAATACCGAGCGGTAGAAGGCCACGGCGGCGGCGTGGTCCAGGGTGTGCAGCTCTAACCAGCTCGGGGCGCCGTGCTCGTTCAAGACCGTCAACCCCGGGAAGACCCCGGGCTGCCAGGCGCCGAGATGGGCGCCGGTGTGGTTGCGGTGGCCTGTGGTTGCGGTGGTCTGTAGTTGCGGTGGTCTGTGGTTCCGGTGGCCTGTCACCATCTCCGACGCCCCAGGGCGCAAGGGGCGGAGGGGGCGCGCACGGCCACGGCACCGAATGCTACCGACGGGCTCCCGTCGGCGGGTTGGCATCAGAGGTCCCCGAAACGGTCACAGGGGTTCGCTAACGTTGCATCCGTGGTCGGAGAAGCCGGGTTGAGCTGCGTCCCCACTTCCGGCGCAGGCGGGCGGGCCGGGAGGGAGCGCGCCGGGGATCTCGCCACGGTGCTCGACCACGAGCGCGGGGCGACGGCGCAGGCGCTGACCGAGGCACTCCTCGAGGTACGCAGCGGGGCGCAACCGGAGAGCGTGCGCGCCGCCGCAGATCGCCTACTGCGTCGCGCCGCGCCCTGGGTGCTGGACGTCGATGTTGCCCTCGAGGCGCTGCGGCCGACGGCCGTCGACGAGTCGAGCTGGGAGCTCTTCGGTGCCTGGACGTCGTGGCGTGCTCATCGCTCCTTGCAGCAGCTGGCCGCTGAGCGCGGTTTCTCGGCTCAGCGGGCCAGCCAGATCGCGCACCGGGTCGACCGGTGCCTGCGCGCCGCCCTCGACGGATCTCCGGCGAGCGTGCGGTGGCTGGTCGCCGCGGTGGCGCGCCGGATCGGGCCCGTGACCGGCGCGAGGTACGCAGAGACCACTCTCGCCGACCTCGGTGGGCAAGGGCAGGCGGCGGAGCTCCTCATGTGGCTGGCCGGGCCCTACCGACCAGTTCCCGCCCGCCCCGGCTGGCTCGCCGTCGAGCCCGGCGTGATCGTGGCCCACACCGCCTCGTGCCTGGGAGCGGACGGCGGGGTGCGGCGGCTCATCGACGTCGAGACGGAGCTGGGCATCAACCCGGCACAGAGCGAGGCGTGGGTTCGGGCCTCGGGGGCGACGGTGGTCCACGATCTGGCCGTGTCGCTGTCCGGGTCGTTGGCCGGGGTGGTCGAGCGGATCCTCGACGCCGAGGGCCAACCCCTTGGTGTCAACGCCATAGTCACCGCCATCGCCGAGGGCGGCCGGCCGGTGACGGAGGCAGCGCTGGCCCGGGTCGTGCGCTCCGGACGGTTCCACGGGTCCCCCTCCGGCGAGATCGGCTTGACCGACTGGGGCGTCCACCCCTCGACCCGGACCAAACCACGCCCCGTCGGGCGCGCGCCCAAGCGGGGCCACCGCAGCCGGGCCGACGCGCCCTCGCCCGCGGCGCCAGGTACGACCGCGGCGCCGGCAACGAGCGTTGTCCCCGGTACGACAGATGTCCCCGGTACGACGGATGTCCCGACCGGGGCCGAGACGGGATCGGATGCCGACGAGCGCCTGTGGCTCTGGGTTCCCGTCGACGCCGACGTCCTGCGGGGCGATGAGGCGGTGGTCCCGGCCGCGGTGGTGGAGGGCCTCGGCGTGGCCGTCGCCAATCGGCGCACGTTCTCCAGCCGGTACGGGCCCATCGTCCTGGCCCATGACGGCCCCCAACCGGTGCGGGGATCGGTCCGGGCGGTGAGCCTCGCCGCGGGCGGGCGGGACGGAGACACCCTTCTGCTGGGCTTCTCGCCCGCCGGCGACGTGGTCGTCGACGTCCGGCGCGCCACCGGCCACACCGTCGGGCCGGACCTGGCAGCCATCACGCCCACCCTTTCCCCAATCCGAACCGGAGGCAGGCCATGACCACCGAGGCGACCACCCTAGAAGACGCCCTCCAGGCGCTCGAGCGCGACGTCGATGGCGTGCTCAGGTCGCTTGGCGCCGCGCTCAAGGAGGTCAAACGAGTCAAGACCGCGGCCTCGGTGGGCCAGATGCGCGAGCTCCAGCAGGCCCTCCACGCCGCCGTTCGCCTGGCCGACCAGGCCGCGGCAGCAGCGAGGGACATGCGCGCCGGATGGCAGTTCGATGTCGGCGGCTGGTTTGCCTCCGGTGAGTACACCAAGGAGCTGCTCTCGGAGGCGGCCGAGGCCGGCGTGCAGGCGTTCGAGTCGGACGAGCGCATCTTGTCGTACCCGGTAGTCGTCGCCGTCTCGTCCGGCGACGCCACCGTGGCGATCGACAAGAAGAGGGAGCGGCGGGTGCGACCGTCGGTGCTGATTCGCCAGCTCGAGGCGCTCCAGCAGCGGCCGCCCAAATTTAAGCCCGAGCCCTTCATCGCCAGCCTGGCGTCGGCGTACGACCTGGTGGTTGGCGCCAACGGCTTGCGGGCGGGCGCTCCCGTGAAATTGGTCGACGTGCACGCGGTCCTGACCCTGCTCCCTGGGGCGGCCCGCGACTACACCCGTCAGGAGTTCGTCCGTGATCTCTACCTGTTGGACCGGACGGGCGTCGTCGAGACCACCAAGGACCGGCGCCGCATGAGCCTGCCGGCGAGCGCCATGACCCGCAGCAGCGGCGTGCTCACGACGGTGACCAGAGGCGGCCAGACGAAGGTCTACGCCGGTATCTCCTTCACCGGGCGCGAGGCATGATCAGCGTCGACGACTACGTCGGCTTCGTCGACCGCGAATACCTGCAGGGGTACGTCGACGGCGGGGGGGCGGCGGTCAAGTTCGCCGTCGGTCCCGACGACCGTAGCGCCGAAGGATTCGTCGAGCGGCTCTCGGGCGCGGCGCGCCGGGCGGGGTACGCGGTCGTCAGTGTCAACGCTGTCGACACCCGGGTCCACCAGCTCGAGCAGGTGTTCTTTGCCGTGGCCCGCCAAATCGACTGGGAGGCGCTGGCCGCCGTGGCCACCAGGGCGGCGCTCGAAGCCGCCGGCTATCCCGCTCCGCCAGGCGGCAATCTCTCACTGGACCGCATCGCCGCCCATCACGGGGTCGAGGGGCGCGAGTTGCGGCGGGATGTCGACCGGGAGCTGCAGAGCCGGGTTCACCGTGACTATGCCATGGTGGCCGAGTTCCGAACGGCCATGCTGCGACTGTGTCAGGCCCAGTTGCGCACGGGCCAGGTCGCCGAGGCGGAGCAGGCCGCCATCTTGGACTGGCTGCGGGGCGAGCTACGAATGATCTCCGCGCTCAAATCGACGCTGATCTTCCGCCGTATCGGACGTCACAACGCCCGCTTCTTGCTGTTCTCGCTCGCCCATTGGCTGGCGGTCAACGGGCACGCCGGGCTCGTCGTCGTGCTGGACGTGCGCCGTCTGGGCTTCGCCCGGAGGCCCAGTCCGGAGGATCGCCAGGGCCACTATTACACCAAAGCGGCGTTGCTCGACGCCTACGAGGTCCTCCGCCAGTTGGTGGACAACACCGACGAGCTGGTCAATTGCTTCGTTGCCGTGGTGGCCGCACCAGCCTTCCTCGCCGACCCGGTCCGCGGTGTCGAGGCCTATCAGGCGCTCAAGTTGCGCATCTTCGACGAGGTGCGCGACCGCCACCGGGACAACCCGTTTTCGTCTCTCGTCCGCCTGGGCACGCCATGAGCGCCGCCGGGGCGCACCCAGCCGACCTCGTGGAGCGGTCGGTGCAGCGGCGCCGGGCGTTGGAGGCACTGCGGGCCGGGGTGCCCAACCGCGACGCGGTCATGGTCCTCGGCTCGATGCAGCAGGGAGTCGAGGATCGCTTCAGCCAGCTCCTCGGCGCGGTCGACGCACTGCCCGGCGGGGACGCCCCCGGTGGCGTCCTGATCGGCGGTGGTTTCGGTTCTGGTAAGAGCCATGTGCTCGAACATCTCTCCCACGTGGCCCTGTCGGAGGGCTTCGTCGTCTCGAAGGTGGTGATCTCCAAGGAGACGCCTCTCTACGACCCGGCAAAGCTGTACCGGGCGGCCATCGAGCAGGCCAAGGTGCCCGGCCGGCCCGGTTCGGCGATCGACGAGATCGCCGACGGGCTGGAGGTCCACTCGGCGGCCTACGCCGAGCTGTACCACTGGGCCCATCAAGACGGCGTCCCGATTGACAGCCGCTTCGCGGCCACGCTGTTCCTGCATGAGTACGCCCGCGGCGACGAGGAATTCGCTGATCGGATCGTGCAGTTCTGGGCGGGCGACCCGCTGCCGGTATCGGATCTGCGTCGCCGCCTCAAGGAGGCGGGCGCGGCCGCCACCTACCGCCTGGAGAAGATCAAGGAGCGCGATCTGTCGCTGCAGCGGTTCCGTTTCCTCTCCCGGCTCATGCAGGCCGCCGGGCACCGAGGGTGGGTGATCCTGCTCGACGAGGTCGAGCTCATCGGGCGCTACTCGGCGTTGCAGCGGGCCAGGTCCTACGCCGAGGTGGCCCGCTGGGTGCGCGGCGACCGTGACGATCCCGGCGCCCCGCTCGGGGCGGTGCTGACGACCGTCGACGACTTCGAAGGTCAGGTGCTGGTCGGCAAGAACGACACCGAGCTGGTCCCGAAGCGACTGCGCGCCAAGGGCACCGTCGAGGACGAGCTGCTGGCCGGTATGGCCGAGACGGGGATGCGCATCATCGAGCGCGAGCAGGTGCAGCTCCAGCCGCCAGGGCGGGAGGAGCTTGACCGCACCTACGCCCAGCTCCGACAGATCCACGCCGAGGCCTATGGCTGGGAACCTCCCGCGGTCGCCGGGCTGGAGCGCCTGCCGTCGAACCGGATGCGCCAGTACGTCCGGGCCTGGATCAACGAGTGGGATCTGCGTCGCCTCGATCCCGGCTACCAGCCGGAGGTCACCGCGGTCGAGCTGGTCGTCGACCTGAGCGAGGACGCTGAGATGGAGGCCACGGGCGAGGGAGACTGAGGGGTGCTGGCCGACGACCTGGCGGTGGCGTTGGCTCGCCAGCCGAGCCTCACCGCCGCCGACCTGGCCCCCATGGTGGGGGAGACGGAGCGGATGGTGTCGTTCGTCCTGCTCGGCGAGCATCGCCGCTTCCGTTGCGCAACGGGGCCGCCTCGGCGCTGGCACCTGACTCCTGCGCCCGGTCGCCCGGCCCCGCCGGCGCCGGCCGTGGTCGCCTCCGGGTCCTCGACGGCGCCGGGCCCGTCGGGCACCACCTCCCTTCCGGCGGCTGGGCCCCTTCCGGCGGCTGGGCTCCGGCTCTACCCATGGCAGGTCGACGCCCTCGCCGCCTGGGGCAGAGCGGGCCGGCGAGGGGTGGTCGAGGCGGTCACCGGCACGGGCAAGACGATGGTCGGCGTTGCCGCGACCCTCGCCGAGGTGGAGCGACGGGGGCAGGTGCTCGCGCTGGTGCCGACGGTCGAGCTCGCGCAGCAGTGGGTGGTGGAGATGGTCGCCCGTCTGCCGGGAGGTGTCCGGGTGGGACTGCTGGGGGCGGGGCGGGCCGACAGCCTGACGACCCACGACGTCCTGGTGGCCGTGGTCAACAGCGCGCGCGCCATCGACGTGCGGCCCATCCGCCCGGGTGGACTTCTCGTAGCCGACGAGTGCCACCGCTACGGCAGCTCGGCCAACCACCTGGCCCTCGACGACCGGTTCGGCCGCCGGTTGGGCCTGAGCGCGACCTACGCCCGCGACGACGACGGCAACCTGGCGTGGTTGGACCCCTACTTCGGAGGCACCTGCTTTCAGCTCGGCTACCAGCGGGCACGCGCTGACGGGGTGACGGCCCGGTTCACCGTGGCCCTGGTCGGCGTGCGCCTCTCGCCCGCCGAGCAGGCCATCTACGCCGAGCTGAGCGAGGCGATGGGGGCACTGCGCGCCCGCCTGATCAGGCGGCACGGCCTTGCCGCTGAGCCCTTCGAAGCCTTCATGCGAGCCGTCAACTCCCTCGCTGACGGCGACGGAGACGGCGCCGGGGTGGCTCGGGCATGGCGGCAGGCGATGCTCGAGCGGCGCCGCCTGCTCGCCGAGACCCCGGCCAAGGCCGCGGCGGTGGCGGGACTGGCCCCTGCGGTCGCCGATGCCGATCGGGCCATCGTGTTCACCCAGAGCATCCCGGCGAGCGAGCGCGCCTGCGGAGTGCTCGCCGCCGCCGGGTTGCGGGCCGGGGTGGTCCACTCCGGCCTGGGGCGAGATGAGCGTCGATCGGTGCTCGACCGCTTCGGTGCCGGTGACCTCGATGTGGTGGCCGCACCTCGGGTGCTCGACGAGGGGATCGACGTGCCCACCGCCGACCTGGGCGTCATCGCCGGGGCCAGTCGCTCCCGCCGCCAGATGATCCAGCGGATGGGGAGGGTGCTTCGCCGCAAGCCGGACGGCCGCCGAGCCCGCTTCGCCGTGCTGTTCGTGGAAGGGACGGTGGAGGACCCGGCGTGTGGCGCCCATGAGGCGTTCCTCGACGAGATCGTCGACGTCGCCGATCGGCTGGCGGCGTTTCCGGCCGATCGCTCAGCCCGGGAGGGAGACGCCCCTGCTGGGGGCGCCCCTGCTGGGTGTGCCGCGCTACGGGACGCCTTGCGACCGTCGTGGGCCTGAGGGGCCGGGCGGCCCGTGGCCGAGATCGTCGTCGGTCCCATGCTTCGCTACGTGGACCGCGCCCGGGCGACCGTGTGAGTCGAGACCGAGCACGCTCCGCACGATCGGACTGCAGTCGGCCATTAGGGTCGAGACCATGGCGAAGAAGGGCGACCGTCGTCGGGAGAAGCGGCGTCGGCGGGAGCAGGCGGCTCAGCGTGTGCGGCGTCGGGAGCGCCGCCAGGCGGTCGAGGTGAAGGTTGCGAGGGTTCAAGCGGCGTTCGGTGAGCTGTTCGCGGCGATCGAAGACGAGCGCGTGACCCCCGCCGCGTTTGCAGAGCGGGTCGTCGAGTTGGCGTCCGACGAGCTGTGTGAGACGATGCTCGCTGACTCCGAGCTCGCCGCTGATCAGGGCGCGGCAATGGCCGAGTCGGCGGGCAAGGATCGGGGCCAGGCGTTGGCCGCCGCGCTGGCGGCGAGGGCCGCACGCGACCCCCGGCTCAGTTGGCTCGCCGTGGGCCTGGCCGACGGCGCCGGGAATGTCAACCTCGCGGAACAGGTCGCCGAGCAGGCGATGGCCCGCGACGACGACGACGACGACGACGACGGCGACGGCGACGGCGACGGCGACGGCGGCGGCGGCGGCGGCGGCGACTTCGCCGCCCTCGTCGCTCGACTCCGGCTCGAAACGGGCCGGCTCGGGGACGCGCTCGGGCTCCTAGACGCCTACTGCGCCCGGTACCCGGCACACGACGACTTGCAGGGGGTGCGTGCTCGCTGCCTCGCTCGCGCCGCCGAATTGCTCGACGACGAATTGGATGACGACGACCGAGCCGACGTGGCCGCCGCCTGGCCTGCTGTCGAGCCGGATCAACTCACCCGGGCGGGCGCCTCCCTGAGCCGCTTCGCTGACCGCACCCCCCTCTACGAGCTGCGGGAGGCCGTCGAAGGCTTCGTCGCCACCGAGCCCGGCCTGGCGAGCTGGCGGAGCGAGGAGGTGGCGTCGTTCCTCGCTGAGGCGCGGGAGGCTGGCGGTCTCGGACCCCTCGACGAGCTCGGCGGCGGCCAGCTTCGCCTCCCACCCCTCGAAGCCGGCGCGGTGGAGCTCGTGGCCATCCCCGGAGAGACCAACCCGACCGTCGCCATGGTGGCCGGCCTGGCCGCCGAGTGGGCGTGGCTGTCGGGACCCGACCAGCCCGGGGACGAGGAACCTTCCGACGAGGAGACCGTCCTCGCCCGCTTCGCCGCTGCCCGGTCCACGCCGGCTGGCCTCGCCGAGGCGGCACGCTCGTGGCTCCGCCACGTCCGCTACGGGCTCTGGCAGCCCTCGCTTCCCCCCCCGGGCGAGGGGGTGGCCGGTGCGCCGGCCGGCGGAGTCTGGGTCACCGATGTGGTGACCCGTCAGGAGGTCTACGCCGCCATCCCGCCTGAGCAGCTCGACGGGCTCCCTCGCTGGAGCGTGCTCGCCGGTGCGCTGGCCCCAGTCGACGGCGTCTGGCGGTCCGGTCTGGCGATGATCATCCTCGATCCGGTCCTGGCCGACCGGGCCGCCGAGGCGGTGCTCGAGATGACCGAGCAGGTCGTCGCCGCGTTGGCCCGCGACCACGGGTTCCGGCCACCCAAGCCACGTCGACGAGATGGCAGGCGCCGGCGCCCGCACGGGGTGCTCGCCGAGCTCACCCCGGCAATGGACGACGCGGAGGCCAACATCACCACCAAGGTGCTGGGAAGCTCGCTTCCCCGGCTGATCGGCATGGTCGAGGCGGCCGGCCGGCAGCCACCCGGGCTGGCCAACACCGACGGCGACCCCCTCGAGCTGCTCCGAGCCACCTTCCCCGTGGCAGACCCCTTGGCCGTCCACCGGCGCCTGCTCGCCGACCCCGACTTCGAAGCCGACGACGACGAACCGGTCGACGACGAACCCGTCGGCAAGGGGGAGATCGTCCCGCTGGTTCGCTGGCTGGGTCGGCAGATGAGCGCATCCGAGGCCGCGACCTCCCTCGCGCAGTACCAGGCCGAAGCCCGCAAGCACGGGTGGGGGGAGATCGTCGTGCCCAAGGGGCCGAGACGATGGATGCGCGGCACCATCCACTTCGAGGTCGGCCAGGTCCGCGTCGAGGTCAACTCCCGCCGGCGCCTCGACGCCGCCGTCGCCAAGCTGCGCCAGGCGGGTGCCACCGGCGAGCCGCGGGTGCAGGTC
>JAABUJ010005268.1_pt1 | contig 13018 bp, 19 predicted proteins | sample 5559131 | NCBI WGS metagenome assembly JAABUJ01 (sample SAMN10711875, study PRJNA513366) | rock metagenome | isolation source: Antarctica rocks | place: Antarctica: Victoria Land, Mt New Zealand nord | collected 2016-01-07
TGAACCTTGTTTTCAAAGAAGGTATGTCCGTACTTACGGGTATAATGTTGCCCCTTGACCATTTGAGCAAGATTCACTGATAGTCATCTCTAGTGCTTCGACTGTACCCTTCCGTGCCGATCAATTCCCGCACTGCCTTGGAGGCTACCACGCTGCCAACAGGAGGTGGTCCTGACGGCACCAAGCCTCTGATGATCAGAAAGGGTGAAGCCGTTGGGTACTCGGTCTATGTAATGCATCGGCTGAAGAAGCTTTATGGTGAAGACGCTGGGTTTTTCCGCCCGGAGCGCTGGGACCCAGATGTGGACAATGCAGTGGATCTCAGAAAGATCGGTTGGGGATACCTGCCATTTAACGGAGGGCCGAGAGTCTGCTTAGGGCGTAAGTCCCATTTCCTTAGCTCCTTTGCAGTGACCATGTGTGGCGATCAAGTGCGTAACCATGAATGTAATCGTGTGTGGCACTGACTTGTGTGTTCAGAGGAGTTCGCGCTGCTAGAGGCTGGATACGTCGTTGTGCGGATATTACAGAAGTTCCGAAGCTTTGAATTGGACCGGAGGGATAAGGATGTTGCCGTGGGTGCTGAGAAGCAAGAAGTTACCCTGGTGGTTGCCAGCACAAACGGATGTCGGGTAAAGGCGTTTGAGTGAGAGCAGAGACAGCTGGATTGTGCCGAAGGCTCGGGTAAGAGCTTCTCCGGTCTTTTGGCGAGTTGGCGTCCTTGGGCAACACGATAGATAAACTTCAAGGTCTTCAGAGAAGTCAAAAAGCAGTGAATTGAGCCGCTGACTGGCAACGCGGACCCATCTTGCGCTGACGTTGGTATGCATTCTTTGTACTTGTACCTTCCTGTCAGCCTACAAGAGGACGAGGGACTCTCTCAACTGTCGATGATAGTGAACCATGACTAATTGTAGGGGCATCTCAACCACTGCAGTCATAGCTCTTTCAGATAATGACGTGAGCTACGATCAACCCATTCCCACACTGGCCCATAATTGGCTGACTGTTGTTGGTTTTAGAAGTAAGGAAGGGTACGAGAAGAAGCTCGCCTGAAGCAGCCCGTTTGCCCCGGCCCAGATCACGTTGAAGGGTTAAAGGCACAAAGGTCACTTCATATACGCAGATAATCAAACGACAATCAGTTGCAAGATAATTAAAGCAAGCACAAAGCTCATGCATTGTTTCATGCACCCTCGAGTCACTAAGCTATACATCCTTCTTCTCTATCCCAAGGATCTCCAGCTTCCTCGATTCCACGATTTCTCGCGCTTCGGCGATCCTGCTTGCTTGCACTTCTTCGAAGCCGATCGTAATATGTCCAGTATCATCGTCGCCGAGATGGACAGCCTTCCCCAAGCGCAGTGCCTCAGCGACATCCTCCTCAAGACTACCAACCAGCAGGAGGTCCCAGTACGTGAGCACGAAAAGAGCCACCAGAAGATAGAGTTGGTAGTAGATCCAAGTCCAGCGCATGGCACTGGGTGCAAATGCGAAGGCCACCCAGCTGGTAGGAAAGTAGGCTCCTGCGGCAATAACTAGACCCATCGAGATACGTTCGTTCCATCGGTCGCTCGAAAGGTTGGATCTCTGCGGGTGGCCAAAGTGGCGGAAGAACTGAATGCCGAGAGCCTCAGGAGCTTGGATGAGCACGAAACCGTGCTTATGGTCGTCAAGCTCGAAGACACAATGCTCAATCGGAGACTTGTTGTTGTCGTTACACTTCGGTTCCGTTGCCACCAGCGGTGTACGACGGACACGAAATCGAATAGCGAGCAGCCTCAGCAAAAGCGGCACGAACCAAACCATTGCAAAGGGACTGTGCCAAACCACTGCGGCAGCAGCGCCTGTGAAGACACTGCTTATCTCACTGAAGACGGCTCCAAGTAGCATGACGGGAAGGGTGGCTTTGATGTGAATCTTGTTGACATCATAGGGCTCATTCGCGGAGGGTCTCAGCTCGTCGTAGTTGAGTTTAAGGTGGAAGACTCTCCGGTTTGCAAATTTGCCTTTTCTCGAATAGACCCCTTTCTCATCTGTCCCGGAAGTTGCAAGGCTCTCTTGATGCAAGGAAGCAATGACCGCAGCCCAAAAGTTGTTACGGGTATCTTCAGCGACGGTAGGCTCGACTCGGCCTTCACGCTTCGCAAAGGCCCTGTATCCAGTGCGGGAATCTTCGAAGAATGCTGTGCCTAGCATATCCCCTTCTTTAGCGCCTTTGAAAAGACCGTTATGAAGGAATCGGTCCATGGCCCGTTTGCCAGCAGCTTGGAAAGCCCCTGCCGTTGACATCGTGAGTCCCATCACAGAAAGCTTCCAAGGCGATGTCGTATGGTAGTACCGCTCTGGCCAGAGCATTCTCCCAAGGGTGACCTCGGAGGCTAGAACGCCGCCAACATCCCCCACAACAAAGCCTAAGACCATGAAGAGGGCCATGTAGAGCATGTTTACATCAGGCGAGACTGGGTCTAGCCCTTTCGTGGTTGTACCTATTTCTTTGCATAACAAGAAACTTAGCCCAAAGGCTGTGATGATGTCGGCCATCTCGAAGGACCTTGCCGAAGACTGTCTCGTTTGCCTGAGTTTCGTGACAATGTTCAAGAGCAAGGGGAGATCTGAGTCTTGTCTCTCATTATAAGCGTACCGTTAGTGATTGGTGATGTCTGATTCAGTGTGTGAAGGATTATGACTGGCTTCTCGGAATTACATAGATGTTGGACGACAGTGGTGTATCAGAATGTGTTGATAAGCTTTAAAATTGTCAGTCTGTACTGTAAAAACGTGTTCAGTCATTCCTGACAACCGTGACAGGGTACTTGTTGTTGAAAGTGTTGACATTACCAGCATCGAGTATATTCCCCATAGGCCTGCTACGTCAAGTTTCCGAGAAAGTGCCAACCAGGCGAGCAGAGGCAGTCATCTCAGCTATAGGTACAACGTTCTAGTACGAGAAACTTCGGATTGAGTCGAATGAAAACCTTCTAATTGGACAGTGCCCTCTGCCATCTGTTCGTCACGTTGCACGAAAGTACTCTTTTTCCTTTTACGGAGGGTATGACCTCAATTTGACCTATTGGAAGGATGCTGTGAGCTTGGGAAAAACAATACTGCACAGCTCATCGCAACGGGATACCAAGCTGCTGGCTTATGATGCCCACCAAATCTCGCAGTATCCCATTGCTTTAGAGACTTCAAAATCAAGGTTCGAAAGAGTGTCTGCGCACACGTATCAACTCATTGTTGGAATATAAGAGGCGATGGAAGTGTTCTTGTCAAGAAGCTCTCTTGCATGGCCCTTGGCGAGAAGACCTCCGACTTGTAGAGCCCATTGAGTGGCTAAAGGCGTCTGAAGTTGCGGAAGTAATAGTTTCATGCAATGATACGCGGATGAGCTTTCGATTGGGAGGATGTCTTCTTAGATGGCTGCACACTTCCTACCCCCCAACGCTAAGTTATGTGGTCTGACTTGCGAGTCCGAAATATTGTACATCGCAGGACGTTGTAAGCGTAAATTGAGAAATCCCGCCACAGCTATTCGACTCTCGACAGAGTGTACTATGCGGGATCTGCTAAAGTAAGTAATTTGGTGTTCGGAATAGTGCGTAGGGTTCGGTCATGATCGGGACCATGTTGAAACTTGGCCCGCCCGTATTGTATTGGTGGAAGCAGACGAGGATTGGCTCCTTCCCTGACCTCTTAGTAGTCCATTTTCACACCTTTCTAGTACGAATCCTGCTCGAGTCCACTACACAGACGAAAGTTGGACCAACTTCAAGTCTCTTATAGCAAACCTGCAGATTCCAAACTAATTTGCCAATTCTCTAAAATCTGACACGAAAGCTCTGGATATTCAACTGTATGTTGAGTAGTCTCCGTTCGGTGCAGATGCTTTATCGAATTGGTCAACGAACCCAATCCTTGAGTCTCAAGCAGCAAGGGCTTCACCCTCGAAAGCGGCAGTTGCTTGTTCGACTTCATTCGAACACTTACCAAGCCGAAGACTGAGCTCAATCAAAGAACCGACACTAAAGAGGGCGGAGACAAGCGCCATGGTTGAATACAACAATTTTGTAACTCGGGATTGTAGAGGATTCGCGGACGGTCAGATCACCGTTGCTTTCGTTATCTTGCACCTAATATGAGCGTTTGTCAAGCATTAGACAAAGCCATATTGTATATGGAGGCCATGAACAGGTTGTACTCTGTAGTCATATCCACACTACACCTCGTAGAGGACTCTCGTAGAGGAGTTCAGAGGCGCTGAATTGCAATTTTAGCATGGTATTCAGGTGAAGGCTTCTACTGTCTTTTGGCCCCTTAGCGTCCACGAGCCGTACGTCAAAATCAGATGACTTCAAACATGTCGAGCAGAAGTGAAGGGTACTCCTAATTACCAGCTCGGTCCTGCGCTGAAGTTTGAATAAAACAGTTATCTGGGGTGGCAATCAGCAGATCTTGTTGACTTGTTTTTGAGCACTATGGGCGATGTAGACGTCGTCGAGGGTCGTCGGGTCGAAAATGCTTCACTGGCGCATTTGTTGGAGACCGGCTGGTGAAGATTCATTACGTCCGTCGATTAAGGCATTTCCGCAACTTTCGCGTATGACTTCTACTCAAATCCACAAAGACGGAAGGAGGTCCACCTACAGGACTCCTCTTCTGGCTGGAGAAGTCTCGGCTGTACTTTGCCAGTCCTCTTACCTTGACTCAAAAGATACGGATGTCCGTAGTCATGGAGAAAGTCTCCATTTCATACAAAGAGCCTTCAATCGTTTCATCGTATTCAGGCCTTGGGCCTCGCGCAACAAGGATCCTCAACTGTCGATGATAGCAGATCATGACTAGGGCTTCCTGGACCGACCATAGAGCGTTTAAATAACAATTGAAGCTGCCATTCGTCCTTTCAATAATGGTCCGTTTGATCACATTTCTGAAGTGGAGACAGATGGGCTCCTAAAGCTTGTTCGCCCAATGATGTCAGGGCTGAGGCGCGGTACGCGAACAGACGCGCAGCGCTAAGCCCTTTCTGGTGTAAATATTGCTTTTTGTGAGGACATTGCGCAATAGCGATATACATCAGCCGTGGGCCGGTTCTCGAGATCAAAGGGGCGTGATTGCCAAAAGGCGATGTCTCGCCCGTGATGAACGACGCTCACCACCGGAAAATCGAGCTTCAAGCCCCCGCCGACCTGACCTATCTCCTCACCAACATCCGCGCTTCGGCGCAACAGAAGCTCGACAGCGCTTTCCCTCCTTCCGCGGCCCCGAAAGGCGAAGAAGATGCCCTGAGAGCCAAGGTGGAGGAGCTCGTCCAAGCGGTATTGCACAATTATCTTAACTTAAAAGAACGGGGGATTAACAGGACATTCATACAGTACATCAACGACACCCTCGCGCTCGCGCTCCCCTCCCTCTCAATCAACGGCCTCGATCCCGACTCCTACCCCTCTCTCCTCCAACCCCCAAACACCGACCAAGATCCCCCCTCACCCACTTCTCCCGCCGCTGACGACACGAACTACGAGGCGCATGATCCACGGCTAGCGGAGAAGCTGCGGATGCTGTACATGCAGCATGAGCAAGAGACGACCAGAGTCGCGGAAATGAGGCGAGATGCGCCCGGTGCCGCTGCGAGGGCGTACATGGAGAGGCTGAACAAGGAGATGCAGGCGGATAAGGAGGGAAACCTAGAAGAAGGGGATGAAATGCAGGGCGTCATAGAGTTAGGTGGTCTGGAGCGGAGAGACGAGGTGGAGAGGACGTGGGGAAGAGGCCTGGATGGGTTGGTGGCTCTGGAAGGTATCACAGAGGTTGGGGCCCGGTTAGAAAGGGCGAAGCGGGCGGTGGAAGTCGTGGAAGGCATGTGATTAGCAATGGAAAGCCAATGGAAATACGTCTGCATGTTCCATGATGAAAATTTGTGCAAACGTCTCGGGGTATCAAGCATCGCAACGGCTGTATTTACACAGTGACTAAGGCGAAGGCGAGGATGCGAAGGGTGTGCAGACCCAATAATTCGTGAAAGTGTCCACGGCTTTCTCTATCAAGTGGCAGCCTCTTCTTACAGAAGCTACAGTCAGTGACTGTGTGAGCAAAGCTGTCATGCCGCTCAAGAGCCTTCGAGTGCCGCTGAAATCAAGGCTTTTGCTGTTCTAGATGCAACTGATGATGACCTGAGGAATAGTGCAAAATCAACCCATTGGCGCCTGTTTAGCTCCAACGCCGGCTTGTTCTGGCTGTGCTGCATTTGATCCCCCTTGCGGCTGATGAGTCGATATGGTGCTTGACGGTTCGTTCTCTATGGTAGTCGATGGCTTGCCTTCACGTTCCCACTTGGGTGCCTTCGCCCATTGTGGATCCTGCCACGGTCCCGCATCACTAAGCGCACAGCTTCCTTCACAAGCGCAACTCCCTCCGAAGGTTTTTGGAAGGTTATCTTTAGGTATTTGGGTCAAGAGCTCTTTTTCGTATCCGCTACCTAGTACATGGATCTTCTGAACAGTCACCGGGTCCAAGAAGCCTTTGACGACACTGAAGGCGCCCGAAAATCCCCATGGAGCGTTGATGATGTAAAGTTTGCCGAGCCGCTCTGGGTAGTAGTTTTGTGAGATAGCGGACGCTTGCTTTATGTAGCCATAGACGGAGCCGGCGCTGCTGATGCCTACCCCTTTCATGTCCATGATCGTGCAACACGTCTCGAGGAGAGCGCCCGACTTCCGTGAACAGGCGGGCAAGCGAGGATCTGCGAGCTTTTCGTATTCGACAACGAGGTTCGAGAGCATACGTTCAGCGGTGGTAATCTTGTACATCGCTTTCAAGTCGATCTTGCCCAATTGCTCTATATAAACAGGTCTCCCGTCCTGTGTCTATATCAGTCCCACGCGCACGACAACATGACTCCCGCTTTCTCCTACCTTATCGGTTTTGTGGTAATATTGTGGGTAGTATTGGAAGACCTGTGGCTTCTCCGTGTATTCGAAATTCCTCACGAGGTTGTCTACCCCGAAATCCTTTCTCCACTTCTCGCAATCCGTGAACCTGCAGACTCTTCAGCAATGGGCGGTAGAACAAGCTTGATACTGTAGTCTACATTTGCTTTGCAAGGGCCACGTTGAATTTCCTAGCCCGAAGGAAACGCAGCTATCCACCATCAATCAGATGTGCACGAAAACGCGGGCGCATCGACGCGAAAGACCTGCCATGGATAAGGTGTCTAGCCGCTCATTATAGCCAGCCTGCTCTAGCTGCGTACGCAATTGGAACACATGTGCATCCTGCTCAGGAGTCGTGTGACCGGGGTGCCCACTCTTGACCTCGGGGCTTGTTGTGGGGTAGGCGTAGTCGTCGTATTTGGGGTCGGTCTTTGTCTGACTCGCCATGTTCGAAAGAGGGCAGCAGAGGTTAGAGGGAGAAACGAGAAAGAAAATCAGCAGGAGGAGCGTGCTTCAGGTGAAGTGATTGAGCACTGCGTACTTACCTCACTACATGTGGTCCTTGGCCCTTGATAGTGGGGCCAAGCCCTGTACACCGGCTAAACTACATCAGGTCTCTAGGTCCGCGACCCACATGCTGAACGATTTGGTAGCATTACCAGACTGCTACAGTAAGACCTTAGCATATTGAGACGGCTAGAATGATGCACGTACAGTCACACTACTTTCACAAAGCATATCACCATGAGCTGCTCTGGGGCCTCGCTGCATAAATCATTGCTAGGACTAATCACGATACTTACAGTGTCTTCAAACCATGTCAAGGAGGGCAACGACCAAATGCTACCATACACTCCCGAGCAGGCTTCTGCAGTCTGTACATGCTCTCCCTTTTCTGCAGCCCTAGTCACGTTTGGTTGGTTCTGCAACTTCATACACCAGATGTGCTCGCTAGCGTAGCGTAGCTCATGAGTTTGTCTTCGACATTGTGTTTAAAGCACTGCCATCCTTGAACCATCGCATCTGCGACTCGTTGAATGTGTGCGCGAGCTTCGCCTCCCATGTTTTTCCATCTTTAGGATGTACTCTTAGAGTCAGAGGCTGTCCGACAGCGAGCTGTGTGCACATCACATCGACCTTGTCATCGGGGTTGATCTTGTCGTAATCGGCAGGATCAGCAAAGGTTAATGGAAGCATCCCTTGCTTCTTAAGATTCGTTTCATGCTATATGGCTCGTTAGCTGATCAGGCATCTCATTGCTACCCAGCACACAAGGATCACTTACAATACGAGCAAAGCTTCGAGTAATGATGGCTAATCCCCCAAGATGTCTTGGTTCGAGTGCAGCGTGTTCTCGAGAACTACCTTCGCCGTAATTCCAATCACCAATCACAACCCACGGAATCCCTTTCTTCTTGTAGTCACGAGCAGTTGCGGGAACAGCGCCTACTTCGCCGGTGGTCAAGTTCTTGACCTTGTTAGCTTCTCCATTTGCGGCGTTGATAGCACCGATCAGCATGTTGTTGGAGATGTTGTCGAGATGACCACGGTACTTCAGCCAAGGCCCGGCCACTATGGAACACGTCAGCGAGCGCTCAGCCAGCTTCATCCTTCAAATACATACTAGAGATGTGATCAGTGGTGGTTTTGCCCTTGGTCTTGATCAGAATCGGTAGGTCCATAGCATCCTTGCCATCCCAAGCCTTGAAGCCTGCCAAGATCTGGAGCCGGTCGCTGTCAGGAGATACAGCTACGGAAACCGATTGTCGATCCTCTGGCGGTGCTTGATAAGTATCGCGGCCAGGGTCATACCCATTCGCAGGTAGGCCTGTGCCTTCCGGCGCGGAGAGTTTGAAATCATTACCATCCTTATCTTTCAATGTATCTGTGAGAGGATTGAAGTTCAGAGTGCCAGCCATAGTCAATGCCACCACGAGATCTGGAGACGTTACAAAAGAATGAGTGGCAGGATTCGCATCATTTCGTCCAGTGAAGTTGCGGTTATACGAGGAAAGGATGGAGTTAGCCTCGCCTTTCTTGACGTCTCGGCGATCCCATTGACCGATGCAGGGACCGCAAGCATTGGCCAGAACCATACCGCCAAACTCTTCGAGGGTTTCCAGCTGACCATCCCGTTCGATAGTCGCCCGGATCTGCTCCGAACCAGGAGTGACTGTGAACAAGGCCTTGGCTTTTACGCCGTGATTCAATCCATCCCGTGCGATCGACGCGGCCCGAGACATGTCCTCATATGAAGAGTTTGTGCAAGAGCCGATAAGACCAACCTTAAGCTCCTCAGGCCAATTGTTGGCTTTGACAGCATCCTTGAACTGGGATATCGGTGTCGCAAGATCGGGAGTGAATGGTCCGTTGATGTGCGGCTCCAGCTCGGATAGGTTGATTTCAATAAGCTGATCATATTCTGCGCCCTCATCCTCTTTCAATTCTGAAGCGTACGATCTCGCAAAGTCTCCGATCGCTTTTCGCTTCGTTGCCGCAAGATAATCATACATCCGGTCATTGAAAGGGAACACTGATGTTGTCGCACCGATTTCAGCCTAAGTAAGTTTCGAAGTCAGTATTCCTCCTTTCAGTCAGTGCAATGAGCAGAGGTGCATGCTTTGGGAGCGGATACAGCTCAGACATGTTTCACGCTTCTTGAAAACCTCAGAAAGGGGTAATAGATGCTCCGAAGATTTACTTACCCCCATGTTACATATTGTGCCCATGCCAGTAGAGGACAAGGCAGCGACTCCTGGTCCGTGGTACTCTACAATTGCGCCTGTGCCACCCTTCACGGTCAAGATGCCAGCCACCTTCAAGATAATGTCTACAGCTGCAATTAGCGAACCACTTCCAATATAGCAAAAACCCCATAATATAGAACCCACCTTTAGCGGCCGTCCAGCCGGACATCTCTCCTGTTAGTCGAACGCCGATAATCTTGGGAGCCTTAACTTCCCAAGGCAAGTTTGCCATAACGTCGACTGCGTCAGCACCTCCAACACCTATAGCACACATACCCAGACCGCCGGCATTGGGGGTGTGGGAGTCAGTGCCAATCATTAGACCTCCGGGAAAAGCGTAGTTCTCGAGGACGATTTGATGGATGATCCCAGACCCGGGTCTCCAAAATCCGATATTATATTTTGCGCATGAGGTGGATAGGAAATCATAGACTTCCTTGTTGATATCCTGAGCTCTAGCAAGATCCTTCTCCCCGCCCATTTGAGCCTCGATAAGATGATCGCAATGGACGGTTGTTGGCGTTGCGACAGAAGGCATGTTCGCCGACATGAACTGTAGAATAGCCATCTGAGCTGTAGCGTCCTGACAAGCAACTCGATCTGGCCTCAATTTCAGATATGACTTCCCTCGCTCTATCTCTGCTCCATGTGGGTCGTCGAGGTGGGAATATAGAATTTTCTCGGCAAAAGTGAGCGGTCTGTTGAGGCGTGAGCGAACCACGGAGAGGTTCTCAGACATTTTCCTAATCGCAATAGGCATAAGTTATTTGCACCAAGGTCAACCGCGAAGACTACAAGTTGGACGGTATTCTCGCTTGACCCCAAGACTGGAGTGTATTTGAGACGTACTTGTAGTTGATATAATTGCCCTGCAGCAAATGTAGTCAGCCGTCGGCTATTGCAACAATGTCACGGCAGTGTAGCAAATGGGCTGTGGCAACCTACATGTTCCCAATTGGTCATCTCGACCTTCTTGCTAAGCGGGTCATCTGTGACCGTGGCCAGTGTACGAGACCTCGAAAGCTAACAAGAACCACCATCAGTAAATTTTCACCACAGGCAGGGCTTCGCCGCTGGGCCGAGTATTTGGTGTGAGGAAGCGAGAAGCTCTTGCGGAAGACCTACGACTCGCACACTGGGCACCTAATACGTGTATGTTAGCATAGATTCTGACTACAGCTAAAGATTCTGCTTTAATGCAAGGCAAGCAAGTGCCCGAGCAGTTCACAGGTCTGGCTGGTTAGGTGCTTTGTTCGGTCCCAGAGAAACAGCAAATGAGGAACATACCAGCTTGCCAACACGAGCAAAGTGCCTTGTTGCAATCATCCTGGCTACTCGAAAGCTCAACGACAAGCTCTTATTGAGTTGAGCACACGGTGGTGTGGGTGATCAAGTGCAGTCAGGAGACTGGGCAGGAGCGAATGCGGGACGTAACATCAACCTCGGTTTGCCCGTTATCAGGCACTTGGCGCGTCAATAAGTGACTTGCAGAAAATAAATGACCTGCAAGATGAGCATTATAGTACAATCTTTAGACTGAGATGATACTGGGAAGGATGCTCGTTCTCACTCTGGCGCAGGCTTCGACCTCGACCTTATCAATTGACGTTGCTGGTCGAGCTTGAGCTTCTGTTTCGGCATTGTGGGCCTGGCCAATCAGAATGTTCTTAAAGAACGATTACGGTTTGGGCAGTTTTGCCGAGCTACTTTACTTCGGATCCCCTCAGTTCGACTTTGATGGCAGCTTTGTGACCACGATTCCTATATCATTATTGTCTTTTGAAGGGAGCCATTCATCATCTGATATTGGGCGTTTAAAAGAAGAATTTTCAAATTTTGCGAAACGTGATGGCACCTCAGCGGGTCAAAACCAAGCGCAAAACAAGGTAGGGTGTGCACTCTCATACATGCGGAATTATCTTGATCATTTCTTTATCAGAGACCTCGATCAAATCCATGCAGACCTACGCTCCACAAAACACTTGGCTGAGTACAAGAATCGAAAAGCACCAGAGGACTTACCAGGCCTTGGGAAATTCTATTGCGTAGAGTGTGCTAAGTGGTTCGAAGGCGAAAGTAGCTTGGAACAGCACAGAAAGGGCAAAGTTCACAAAAGGAGGTCTGTTCCCTTCGACCACCTTACTTGACGTGCTGATGGTCGTAGGCTCCGGGCTTTACGCCAAGAGCCATATACACAGAAGGAAGCTGAGGCCGCCATTGGCCTGGTAACCGATAATGGACCCAGAAGGCAGTCAGGCCTTTCCTTGCTGGGAAATCAAAAAGCTGCTTTGGATATCGAAACAAGCGAAACCGGATGAGAGAGATTTGATCCTTGGTTGCTTCAGGATCAAACCCCAGTATCAAATCATACCAAAACAATAAGAAAAATGCGCAATTGGTGAAGCAACGAGGCGTTTGGCATGCAGAATCTTCAAGATTCTGGTTCAAGACAGCTTGAAGCATTCGTCATTAGGAACTTGCGGGTCACAGACTTTCAGGATCCGGCTAGATGAGTGCGGACGCGGGATGACCCCCTAAACCCAGCTGAGAAGACTCAGCAAGCACCTTAGTGCAAGGAAGCCTGTGAGATTGGGATGCCGATCAGAAGAGTGTATTTAGGCCATCAAGAAGACTGACGAAAACTACCTTACTCGAGCATACCTCGCTCTAGGGTTTAGTCAGGGCTTTTTACTGGCTTCCCACACTTCACTGGCACCGGACAAAGCTTGCGAAAAAGATACTTATCTTTCCAAAACCCAAGCTTCTGTTTCCTATGTATTGCCGCGGTTTGAAGGAATGACTCAATCACACACACTTAGATCTGCTGTGCAATCTGAGTACGTTACAACTAAGAGTGTACCGTTACGATCATGAATCGAGTTGGTGACGCCGTGAATGCCTAACCTGGTGCCTGGCCTGCCTAGAGATGCCTTATAGCATCTTCGAATCTATGACTAAACTTTACTGAACCTGATCTCCTACATAAAGGCCCAACCTCGCTCCACAGGTGACCCAGAGAGAATCAAAAGCAGCTGCATAACATATCAGTGCTCAATCTTGACCGTCAGGGAAATCTGAACCCAGCGTCATGGCATCAGACTTCGCAAGAGCCGATCTCTTCGGTGGTGCCATCACAGCGAACATACCATCTGGATTCGCAGATGTCAGGTAAGAGCGTCTTTCGTATCCAGGAGTATCCGCCTGCTGCTCTATGCACATCGTTCCTGCCTAACATGATGTATCAACGAAACTTTTCTTACGCGCTTGTTTCCTATCTATCACTCAATCGAGGAACATTCAATATGATACTCAATGATTAGTTCTGCCAACCAATCGATG
>JAABUJ010005270.1_pt1 | contig 13013 bp, 12 predicted proteins | sample 5559131 | NCBI WGS metagenome assembly JAABUJ01 (sample SAMN10711875, study PRJNA513366) | rock metagenome | isolation source: Antarctica rocks | place: Antarctica: Victoria Land, Mt New Zealand nord | collected 2016-01-07
AAATTACACAGTCACAAGATATATTACTGAATAAGTTATGAAAATCATGACTTTTTGCAAAGGTGCATGTTAGAAACACACATTAGTAAGCATGTGTATGTGCTTACTAAGTGCATACACATGCTTATTAAGACTATATATAACTTGCAAAAAACTCATAACTCTACACAGATTAGATCAAGTTAATCTACACTCAACCTGACTGAATAAAAGCTAGCTTAACTCAACTCAATACTCAGACCTAACTCTGATCTATGTGACCTATAGGTAACCTGCACACTCAGTCTACTTATTATTGTTTAAAAGATAAGAAATCAATATAATAAACATATTATCTTAAATGTTCTGAGAAAACTGCTAAATTATAATGACAATTAACTATATTACAGACTGATCTGTGATTAAAGCTGTTTCAAATGCAATAAAAATAATAATTGCAGATTTTCTGTATAATGAAATCTTTATGAATTATAATTCATTAAAAGAGTTACTATTTAATAATAATATAAACTTTCTTAGCTGTGTTGTGATCTACTATTTGAAAAAGCTTAAAATTTAACATAGAACAATGATTTTCTATTATTTCTGTATAAATAAAAAGATAAAAAATCTAAATAAAATGTTGAGCTTTATGCTTACAAAATATTTTATGAGTAAATCAACTCAATTATAAAATAAATACTTATTATAAGCACTTTTTGCAGCTTAAATTTAAGCTTATAATATAACTAAATAGAGCTCATTCTATTTACTGTATAAAATAAATTTACAATTATCAGACAACTTAAATAACTTTTAATTGTTGAGAGAAATTGACTTTAAAAATCAGTTAAAATGAATTAGGCAGATACAAACAGTTTAAATAATTATTAATGAAATTTTTTTATAAAAGATTATTGAATTAAAAATGATTTGTAATGAAACAGTGCAGTTAAGCACTACAAAGAAAGAAAATTGAGTATTTATATAAAATAAAAAGTTTTAAAAGTTTAAAGTTAAATGATTTAAGTCTTATAAGATATTGAAAACTTATTTATTAAAAACTTATGCATTAAAAATGTTTATAGAATGTGTTTTACAAAATTTAATTTATAATAATTAGCTTATAAAAGCACATATCTTTAATGCTGATAAATTTTAAGCTAATTTAGAACTGCAAAGCAGTCTAAAATGAATTAAACTATCTGTGCAGTGATTAAGTCTCAAAGTTAATAAGATTTTTAAATAGAAAGAGTCATCATTGTTTTTTTATAAAGAATTTTTAATTATATCTTGAACTGAATAAGATCACAGACAAAAGAAAGAGCTATATAAACTTTTAATAAAGAAGAAAGAAGATCTTTTTCAGAAGATAATTTATAAGATATAAAAACATTATAAATGAGTAAATTCATTTATATTCTCATTACAAAACATTTTAAAAGCACATTAAAGCATTGCTTCTTCTGAACTGATCTTGACTGAAGTAAATAATGTAATGAATGCATTACAGAAAATTATTAAAAGTTGAAGAAATGTTGATGACTTGACTTTAACATTTATGATAGAAGAGAGATATAATTAAAAAAGAGTGAAAGTCTTAGCATTATACAGTATTAAGAAAAAACTTAATAATTAAAAATAACTTAATAAAGACTTACAATAACAATATGATGAGTTAAAGTCAAAGTGAGCAAATAATAAAGCTGAAAAGAAAGATTAAAAAGTCTTAACTTCAGTAATGATTGACAGTGATCTGATAACAGTTTATAAAAGAAATATAAATTTATATAATTTATATAAAAGACTTAAAAAAAAGATTCTTGTAGACTAAAAGATAATAATATTAGAAGTAAAGCAATTTTATTAATTATTTATTTATTGAAAAAAAAAGTTATGAGTTAAGTACAGACTGTATTTAAAGCAAAATTACTGTTTACTGTAATAACATAATGATGAGTAAAAATGTAATTAATGTAGATAAAACAATGATGTAAGTAAAGCAATAAATATATTGATGTTAAGTTTTTTAACTTAATAATAAAGAATCTTAATAATCATCTTTAATTTATTTACAGTGCTTGAAACATTCTCTGCTGATAAGTAATTATAATTAATGAAAAGTATAATGTTGCTGATGATGATAATGAGAACAGCAGACAGAGCAACAATATAATAATAATGAAAAGTTATTAAATTAATAAATAAAAAGAATTTATGTTCTACATGATTTAGAACAATAAGCAGTCATTATATTAATATAAATTTATATTTATAAAAGTTACACTAAATACTCTGTGCATCTCAATGACAGTTTGTACACAAACTGTAAAGAAAATAATGATTATTAAATTTAATTTAAATGCATATTGTAAATGATCTATCTTTATGCACATAATTGTTACAGATAATCAGCTTACATTTCTTATAAATGTAAATGACAGTAACTTCATAATATATTTAGTGAATATAAAAACAATTTAAATTCATATTAATATGCAGAATTAACTGTTAAATTATTAACAACATTTTAAGTTTAACTTTAAGTCAACTTTTCAATGACAAATTAATTAAAACATTAAGCAATAAGAAGTTAAGTTAATTAATAGTTAATTTGTTAAAAAAAGAAAAGAAAGCAATATTAAAAGTAAAATACTTAATCAGCTTTATATATTGTTAATCTTTAAATCAAAATTAAAATAATAATATATTAAAAAAAAAGTTTTATGAACTTTTTTTAAAATAAAAATGATCAGTAATTTTATAAATACAATTAGAAGCAGACTTCTTTTAATTTAAGTTGTTATCATTTATATTTAATAATGAAGTAACAGCAACACAATATGAAACATAAATCTTAATAAATGATTTGTAAAATATTAATAATATACTGTAAATATATCATGAAAGCTTACATGATGATAGAGTAAATAAAAACAAATTGATAAGTTAATAAAGTAATGATTAAAAGTTGAAGTGTGATTGAAAATTAAAGAAAAAAGAAGAGAATTTTTTTTAAAGAATTGTAATTGATGATATAGACAGATAATATAAACAGTGAATAATTTATTTTATTATTATAATAATAATAATCTGCATTTCTAGCTGCTTTCAGATGATAATAGTGATGTGAAGTGAGATAAAACAATGTGAATGTAAATTGTAGACAGAAATTTTACAGAATGTTAAACAAATTTCTGCATTCACATCAGTGAACTGTTGTGACTATGCAGTAGAAAAAAATGTGATATCATTGCTTACTTATCTCTTATTAAGTGTCTCTATTTATGTCTTAGTCATCATTTTCTATATATACTCTACATAGTGTAAATGAATAGAAACAACTTTCTATGGACTGATTCACACTCCGACCTCTAGAAGTGGATCTAGCCTCTTTGTTGGTCAATTCACTTCATCGTTTGCCATGGTTTGAATCCCTGATACAGCTCATGAGAACAATCTTCAAAATCTCAAGTCCATCAAGGTATGCACCCGTCCCCATAAACAGTAACCAGCCCGCAACTCACCCAACCTCACAGATGTCTACATAACTTCAAGCCCACCTCCTCATACGCCAAAAACGCCAGAAACGCCCACTCCCCCCCACCCCTGAAACCACCAAGAACAATGGCCACCACCCCCATCGAAACCGCCAAACGCAACGCCGCCAACCGCGCCGTCGCCGAGCACTTCGATGCGAGCTACAAATACATCGGGATCGGATCCGGCAGCACCATCGTCTACGTCGTGGAAGCCATCAAAGCCACGAAAACCGACACGTCACGCATCCGCTTCGTGCCGACTGGCCACCAATCGCGCCAAGTCATCATCAACGCCGGCCTGACGCCCATAGCCCTCGACTCGCTACCTACCGACGTGCTGCTGGACGTCGCCTTCGACGGCGCCGACGAGGTGGACGAAGACCTGAATTGCATAAAGGGCGGGGGCGCCTGTCTGTACCAGGAGAAACTGGTCGCGATGCAGGCGCGGAAGTTCGTTTGTGTTGCTGGTGAGCTTTCGCCCATTGCCCTTCGCCTGCCCCTTTCCATTTTCCTGTTGTTGTTGTTCTGTGGTGGGGGGCTTTCCCCTCGATAAAGACCAGAGAAACTGAAAGGGAGGAAAAAAGATCACCGCAAACTCGTCCCCCGCCTCCTAACCTCCTGGCCCACCATCCCCATCGAAGTCGAGCCCCTCGCCACCCCGCGCGTCCTGCGCGTCCTCCGCGCCCTCGGCAGCCCCGCGCCGTTCGTGCGCGAGGGGAAAGACGCCAAGGCTGGGCCCATCAGGACCGATCAGGACAATTACATCGTCGACACTCCGTTTCCGACGCTGTTGACGACGGAGGATGTTGCTGGGGGAAAGGGCAAGGGCGATGGGAAGGCGGAGAAGGGGAAGTGGGAGGTGGAGGCGTTGGCGAGGGAGATCAAGTTGATCCAGGGCGTGTTGGAGGTGGGGCTGTTTGTGGGCCGGAATGGGGTACAGATGGCGGCGGATGGGGAGGTAGGAGGGGGCCAGAAGCCCGTGGTGGCGTATTTTGGGATGGAGGATGGGGATGTGGAGGTTAGGGAGGCGAAGCAGAGACGGTGAGGGGTGAGAAAAGGTGTGGAGATACTATAGAAGGTTGTAAAAAGGGTAGTCTGGAATGAGTTTGGATTCTATATAAATTCAAGACGGAATGGAACGTCAAACACATTACAGAGGATAGCCACGGGAAACAGACCTTATTAGTGATAAAAATATACTCGACACAAGAACCTCGACCTCTCAGAAGCAAAGAGTGGAACCTAACGTCAAGAAACCCTTCGTCTCCCTTTCCCCTTTCCAGATCCACTCGGACTCGCACCCCTTGCCAACACGGGGAACTCTTCGTCTACCTCCAAATCGACCTCTCTACCACCACCGCCGGTACGGCTCCGCTCCTCCGCCAAGCTCAACTGTGGAGCGAAATCCATATCGTCATCCTCCTTAGCAATTCTGCTGCTGCCGACTCCAGCACCCGCACGTACACATGCACCAGGCGGCGAGCCGGATGGCGATCTCCGACTTCTGCTATACTTGATCGGCACCTCGTAAGCCCGCTCCCCTACCCCTGCCGAAACACCATCACTCTGTTCAAGACTCAAGCTCAAACGAATCGCTTCCGCCATGTCCGCATCCAGCTCGTCCTGCTGTTTAACCAATGGCGGTGAGACCCGCGCTTCAGGTGTGACGGTCCGGTCACTCCCTGCGTTGCTCTTGCGTTCAGTTTCACTTTTCCGTTTCTGCTCGTCGCTGGCATGGGCTTCTTCGCTCAGCATCGTTGCGTAGGCCAGTATTTCTTCTTCACTCGCACCATCACCGAGCAAGCCTAGGCCAAAGCGTCCGGCGAGACGGTCGGCTTCCTTCTGCCGGGTTTCCTTTTCCTTCTCTAACTCGTATCGCTCGTTGGCGATGTAATCTTTGAGCGCTCCACGACCGGTACCAGAAAAACGCTCACCGCTGGTGTTGCTGCCACGCTGGGAGCGGCGAAGACGGCGCTTGTTGCTCTTGTACTGGTCCGCGGCTGTGGAACTGTAGCTCCAATAGCGGAGGTGTGTACCGAGTGAAACCATGCCGCGGAGCACAGTGGGATCGGGGTCGAGGCAGATGGCACCAGCAGCGAAGAGGTTGATGCCGACGCCTTGGGCGGAAGCTTCTGCCTGAACGAGTCTACGGCGTGCTCGCGAGGAGAATCGCGAGTGCAATGTCCGTATTGGCTGGGTGCTGGATGCGAGGGGATCCCAGGCTTGGACAAGACCGTCGTTGCCACCATGTACAATATACAGAGACGTCAGGGCCAGACAGGAAATCTGCGGCGAATCTGTGTATATGATGCGAACAGGTTGAACGGTGTTGATAAGACGGCTGTTGCTCGCCATAGGTGCGCGTATGTCCCAAAGTAAAACAATACCAGACCTTGTGCCCGCAGCTAAAAAGCGTGCACGCTGCCCCGGGATGTCAGATGGCGAAGAGGGTTGAGTCATTCGTCCCGTGGGCGATGTCATTGGTGACGAAGCAGTAGATGCCCCAGACAAACTCAGAAGAGGATCCTCGGACATGTTGAGGCTAGCGTAACGGGATGTGTCAATTGCAGTGGTGGTGATCTGAATGGCCTTGAGTCCGCCAAGAGCGAATTCAGACGTACGCCATTCCTCTCCATATATTGCCACATGCCCAAAATCATGTTTGATCACAGATTCTCGGCGTTTTGGAGGAGTACCTGAGAAACTCCAAGTAGGTGGTGGAGCGATGGGGCCTCCGAAGAGTGAGACCGATTGCGGGGGAGTAGCAGCAGTTTGATGGGCTTGCTTTGCTTCGTCCAAGCTGTTTGACATATCAACGAGAGTCTTAGGGTGACATCGAGTGAATCTCTTCAAGCGAGCGGCCTGTCCTTCGTCAAGTCCAGCATCAATGACCACAATGGATTCTCCAGCCCCGTTCTCATCGTCCCCAGCAAAGTCGACCTCCAATCTTCGTCTCATATCCCAACCCTCACAAACGGTACGGAAGTGCTTGGGCTTGTAGCCCAGGAACGTTTCGATCTCTCGACTCTCAGCAATAAGCTGCTCTTTACCCAGACCCAAGCTGTCCCAGGAGGACCTAGGAGAGTAGCTTCCATCCACATCGACGTTGCTGAAAGGATCTGGCCTGGCGGTACGCCGAGTACTCTCAACCAGTGTCCAATGCACGGTTCGACCAGTACTCCAAGCGAGTCGTTCCAGCGTCTCTTCATTCAACTGAGTACTCCTTTCGATACGGGCACGGCTGGGAAAGGCACTCAGGTAAAATATTTCGCCAAGCGCATTGAGTACAACAGCCCAGATGCGACGCTGAGCATGGCGTTGTAACGAATAGTCTTCATCGACCGCAATTGCGATTATCGGCACACCAGGACTCAGTACCCATCGTGCGGTAAGCTCTCCGCGCTCGGTGCGCCGATCCTGGACACCGCCGGTACCGAGTGAGTATGCTGTGACAATGCCAAGTGATGAGCCAGAAAACATCCCAATCACTCCTTCAGTCAGTGTCGGTAGATGTTTAGCCTTGGCAAGCCAAACAGAGCATATTGTCTCCTTGGCACCAACAACATTGGGTACCCCGAGCTCTGGGAGAGTCAAACTAAGTGGAAAAGCTAAAAAGCGTCCTCTTTGCTCTTCAATTGACCTGAAATACACAAGCCCACCAGGGGAGCCTTCGGCATACACCATACCATAGGCGGAACTGACGTCCATCGTATTCGGGACTCCAACGACATCACCAGAGCCGAGTCCATATTGGGCATCTCCCGGGAAGCGTTCGGCGAATTGCAAAAAAGAATGCGGATCCGAAAGGCCCCAGTTGTCAATCTTGCCCTTATCAGGCTCGCTGGTGCAAGCAGCGCCAACGTCATCCGCGCCATGTATGAACCGCGGAGCTCTGTTGTTCAGTCCTGTACCAAATGTCGCGTTCATATGATTGATGGTAGTGAACAGGTTCGAGTTATACGTGGTTTGTGCATTGCCGTTTTGACCAGCATTTGAGCCTGAAGCACTGGTACCCCGGAACTGTGCAGGCTTTCCACGTCCGAGTGACCTCAGGAGCCGAGTACGCAAGATGTACTCACTTCGCCAAGATGAGAATGCTGTGAGTCGAGTGAAGACACGTTTGTCAGACCGGACATCCTCATACTCCTCGACAGTAGGTCCTTGCACTTGATGGCCGTCAGACAGATCACTGAGTACATCTCCTCCTGGAAAGAACCGCGCGAAGGCCATCCTCCACGCATGGGGAGTGGTAACCAGGCTATGGAAACGACGCGACACCAGAGAGACTGCTGACAAAGAGGCCGGCGGAAGATGCGAGAGTATATGTGTCAAAACCTCTGACCTTGAATCAGTATGGTCTGGTCAGATATAAAGACTGAAGCATCGCTGAGCCTACCATTAGGAAAGGCCGCAATGGACAAATTCTCATCGCGCGATCTTGAGTGTTTTTTCTCCACCACTCTAAACCGAGGTCCTTCATTGCCCTTTTTCGGAGAGAGTTTCAACGCATTCTCATGTTCGGCGATACGAGCGACTGGGGATCGAGTTCTCAACGAGGTTTCGGTTTTCAACCGTCGCAATGGCGTCTCCGTGGTCTTATCGGAATTTGTCGAAGATGTTGTAGATGCGTCTGTCTCATTGACGACGCACCTGAGGTCAACACGCTCTCCCTCGAAGGGGGGGAGGCGCGTGCCCGGCTCATGATCGTCGCGGAGTCCATGCTGAAGGTGCGCGGTTTGGATTTCTGATAATACTGGAGTTGAAGCTTCTGTGGATACTGCCGTGGGCTCTGATGGCATATAAGAGGAAGAAAGTGTTCTGGAAAATCAATTGGGACTGAGCCGGTGCTGGTTCAGTCGAGCGTGATGTGGCGCGTGTTGGATGTCTCTTTGTGTGGTGTGAAAAAAGGAGAGATTCGGGCTGACACTGTGATCGGGTCATGGACGGTACTGCAGACCACAAACGCCAGACTGGCAGTTCTTCTATCCCATATCACAGTACTCGTAACCAACTTGTTAAGGCTCAGCTTGATTTAAGAGAAAGGTGGTATATATTTTTGCTATATTCAGAGTCCCCAGATCATATCCCATTTCGCCCACTTCCGAGACAAGGCCCTATTGAGTCGACCTGATCTCGGAGCTTGGCCTGCGTTCGCTTCAGGCAAGCATATCCACTCTCTGACCATATCAGGCACCTCTTCCTTCACATGACTTACGCAGAGCAAGGCCTGTTCTTTGCTGAGACCAGAGAACCTTGGTCCACACGCGCTCAAGGAACGCTCTGAAACGCGCTCGTGAACCCTCGCAGTCCGTTCCTTATACCACACCCAGATACGTTCTTGCCCGTGACTAAGAAACAACTTGCATTTATCACGTACATAATCGTCCATACCGCTAAATGCTTCGTCCAAGATCACAATATCGGGTTTCTTGATCACTGCACGGATGAAGAGGGCCACGCGCTGAGCGGAGAATGACAGCTCACCAAAGCGCAGGTCGTCTGCCCAGTCGATGTCGGTGTCTTCGGTTGGCTGGAGATCTGCTCGTTTGTGGCGGTTACTTGGTGATCCCGGGTTTGTCTTTATTTCCCTTACGTTGGAAGCGTGAGGCAGTTCCTTGGGTAGCTGGCCAGATCCTGGTTTCAGTTCGGCGTTGAACCAGTGCAGGCATGCATCAACATCCATGTCACGATCATGATTTAGTTGCGGCTTGCCCAGGAATGTATCCGCCCAAGCACTTTCCAGTGTTTGCCGGACACTGAGATGACGAGGAAAGAAGGCGTGGATTTCTGGAGACGAGTGTCCAATTCGCGCTTGGATATCAAATATAGAGATCCCTGGTTGGCCTATTTTTGGTAGGCGAGACTGACCGAACAGTTCAATCGGAAGAGCATAGGTCTGAGGATGATCCGAACATATCAATGACAAGAGAGTTGTTTTCCCAGATCCTAGGAGGCTTTAGCTCGAAACATGCAATGACTGCAGTAGATTTCACAAACCATTCGGTCCAACTATACCCCATCGATCACCTCGCCTCACATCCCACCGCAAACCGCGAGTCTTTTCCTCTTCTGAGCCTTGCGTCCAGTTTCCTAAGACTATCTTCTCACCGTACTTTACACAAACTCCTTCCATGTTGACCAGAACTTCCCGACCTGACCGTTCTGTTTCCAGCTTCTGCCACTTTTCCCGAGATTCTTCCGTCATTTTTGAGCTTTTCATCTGGCCAGCGTCTGGCGATTCTGACGAGGGTGCAAGTTTCGCCTTTGGTTTAGATGTGACGACTTGTCCTCGCATATCAGCTCCCGGTAATTCCCCTACTAAGCCGATTTTCCCTTTCAACTCAACAAGCAATTCGTCCTTCCGCCCCTGGTGCGCAACTTTGCACTCCTTGTCCAGGTAAACGAGGTGTGTGATCCACTTTGGCAAAGGGTCCTGTGGCCGAAGAGCCAGTACAAGACGCGGAGCGTTGGCCTTTGCCAGCCGATGCAACAACGGCGACAAGGTCATTAATGTGGGGGGATCGAGACCCACTGTGCGAGAGCAAACGAGTTACTAAGTGGGTTCTTATTTAGATAGGAATGATATCGGACTTACTGAATGGCTCGTCCAGCAAGAGCACTTCCGGCCGATCCAGCAACGCTTTCGCAATCCTCGCTCGTCTGGTCTGCCCATTACTGAGATTGCTTATTGGCATGTGCACCAAGTCTTCCAACCTCAAATCCTTGATGACTCTCTCCAGTAACGTATCATCATAGCTCTTACCTCCGGTCTCGTCCGCCGGATTCAGCTCTGTATGACCCTTGAGATAATCCAGTAGAAGAAAGTCCGTCTCTTCTCTCCTGCTCTCATACCTCGCGCTGAGATAGGCTCCCCGCGTACCGGGCCCACCTAGCCCACCGCGCTCGCCGTCGAAGCCCACATACTGAAATGCGCGTCCAGGTATCCGTAAGCGGTGGTCCTTCGCCGCGATCTTGTCGCTGGACAGGTATGGATAAGAACGAGCGCCAGGAGGGAAGCAGAGGTGCTGTCCCCTGAGCACCTGTAGAAAAGTTGTCTTTCCCGAGTTCGAAGGACCCAGTATCGACCAATGCTGAGGCTTGGAGGAAACAGACGGTAGTTTGAAACTCAAGCCGGAGAATAGCGGCGGGTTTGGAGCCGCGGTTTGGTCGGCGGAGGACGAAGGGTGTTGACGGTAGAAGGTAGCATCTTTGATCTGTATTATCGGTGGTCGAGATGGTGTATGCACGCCACGTGAAAAGGCATACTGGGGGCGGGGAAAAAGAGGTGAAGGTCTTCGCATGTCCAGATGTGCATCATTTGATACCTCACTACGTAAAACTGGCGACCCAGGAGAAATTTACACGCGCGGCTAAAGTTGAGCTCTGAGAATGACGTCGAGGGACATGGCTCTAGACGCGGATGCGGTAACCCGCATTGAAGAATTGCCCGTACGGCAGCGAAGCATAACGCCAGGCCACCGAACACTTTTAACCCTCTCCAAACTACCATTCGACGACGAGATTACAATTATGCTCCCCGCCCTTCAGTCACACCGACCGAAAGTCTCACCTCCCAACCGAGATATTGTCTCAGACCCCCTGCATCAACAACAAACTCGCCAAGGCCAGTACTCGGCCCTCCACCAACCGCCAAGATCACAAGTCGAAGCTCTCTCCCCATTCGCTCACCTGGTTCCGTCTCAGTCGCTGGTGCAGTCTGATTTGCAGTCGTTCTCAACAGGAAAATACGACCCCGCCGTTCGGCATCCGGTGTTCTTTACTGAGAGGTTACAGAAAGCGGGTACCTCGTCTCCGGATGTGGTGACAAATGGATTGAGTCCGGTTGCGGAGGGGTATGCTTGGGTGAACAAGGGCTCGGAAGGACTGGAGGGCGGGATGGGGGAGATGAGGACGAAATTGTGAGCGGGACGTGGGATCTGAGCATTGAGAAGGGCAGCTTTGGCGGAATATTTATGATGTGACACACGACGCTAGCAAGATGCACCGTGGTTTGGTATAGCGAGGCGAATGGTGTTTTGAGTCTGTGGTCTGAGAAAAGGGGACTTCGGGCTTCACGGGCGATGTGTGTCATGGAACGGCTCCTTGAATTTGATGGAAACAGTGACAGTGAAAACAACACCCGCTGGAATACAATCCTACCATAAGACCAAGTAGAATTAACACCTGCGCGAACCCCGTCATGTATTCGTCATTCAGTTACCTGCCCCCGACACACCTTGACCAACCTACAATATCGTCAGCAAAGTTCGCCCGTGGGTCCAAACAAACAGTCAGGGAACTCACCCGGCAACCCACACCCCAACCCAACAAACAAATAGACCAGGAATATCACCACAACCACCAACAGCGCCATCAACTTAACATTCTTCCACCACATCCTCCTCCTCAACCCCCTACTCCTCACCCTAAAATCATGCGCGCTACCCCCCAACCGATCCGTCTTATCAACCAACAAATCAATCCTCTCCCCCCTCTCCAACACCCTCTCAATATTCTCCGTCATGATCCCCCTCACATTCTCAATCTCGCTCTGCACATTCCCAATCGCATCATCCTTCCCCGCCTGCGTGGTCCCGTACTCCACCATCAACTGCTTCAACCGGCCGTTGAACGCCGCCGCGCCATACGGCGGCAACGCAGCGAAGTCCGTCTTCTTCGGATCGTAGGCGGCCAAGAAGCGCTTTTTGATCTCGACGAGAAAGCCGAAGGGGATGCGCCGGCCGAGACTGCTGCGCGCGACCACGAGGTAGGTGAGGCCGCCGGCGGAAGGCTCGGCGCCGGGATGGTCGGAAGGGGCGTCAGCGATGTAGTGGACGAAGTTTTGGTTGTGCGTGTAGGTTAGTTTTTGCGGGGACTCGTGGTCGATTTTGGGGAGGATGATGGAGGCGAGGGAGGAGGTGTTTGAGGCGGCGGAGGTGGTGTGTTCGGCGAGAATCGTCGATCTGTATGCGATGCAGGAGCTAGTGATAATAGGTCAGTCTATGGATGGAGGAGGCCACGCAGAGGACGTACTAGAGGAGGGGCGTTCCGGATGTTGAGGAGGATGCCATGTTTCACTGCGTCAGAAAGACACAAGAGCGGGAGGACTAGAAAGAGCGGACAGAAGCCCTGTGTCCGAGTCAGATTATGCTGTAGAAGGTTTGTGAAGTCTAGCTGGATGGTGTCTGGTTTAGGCGTGGATAAGTTATGAGGCGTTACGGACTATTGATCGCTTAGTCAGATAGGGCTCTACGGTGGACCATAAATGCCAAAGATAACCGACTACACTTCAACCAGTAACTGATCGCACATCTTCCGCCCTCACACGAGTCCCAGCTCAGCTTCTCAACCTCCACAGCACCAATGACCACAACATCAAAACGGGCACCCAGCCTCTGGGTGCACCCCCCCAAATACGGCACCAAAGCGATCTACCTGTCCGTCCTCCCCCTCCCTCCCCTCCGCACCGAAACCCTCCTCCCCAAGCCCCAC
>JAABUJ010005271.1_pt1 | contig 13010 bp, 16 predicted proteins | sample 5559131 | NCBI WGS metagenome assembly JAABUJ01 (sample SAMN10711875, study PRJNA513366) | rock metagenome | isolation source: Antarctica rocks | place: Antarctica: Victoria Land, Mt New Zealand nord | collected 2016-01-07
GCGCGACGTTCTGAGCCACACGCTCTGCGTACTTCTGTGCCAAAAACAGGGGCTGCCGCCCCTGAGTATGGCACGGCTGTTGACGCACTAATACTTGCACACGGGGTTTGCTATTCTCAGGGATGTCCGTGCGGCTACTTCGGCGATACGGTCAAAACCTGCACCTGCTCGCCCGCCCAAATCCAGAAGTATTTGCAGCGCATCAGCGGCCCGCTGCTGGACCGCATAGACATCCATATTGAAGTGCCCCGCCTGCGCCAGGACGAGATGCTGCACGCGGGCACGAGCGGCGAACCGTCGGCGAGTATCCGGGGCCGCGTGGTGGAAGCGCGCGAGCGGCAGGGCATTCGCTTCCAGGCGACCGGCGACATACACTGCAATGCTCACATGGGTGCCCGCCAAATCCGCCAGTTCTGCCCCGTCGGCGATGATGTCAAAGACCTGCTGCGCGCGGCGATTGCGCAGCTCGGTTTATCCGCCCGCGCCTACGACCGCATCCTCAAGCTCGCGCGCACTGTCGCCGACCTAGACGGCCAGGACACCATCGGCCTGCCCCATGTCGCTGAAGCCATCCAATACCGCGCCCTAGACCGCAAACTGTGGGGGTAAACGCGCCCGGCTGCAGGCAGGAACCCTCTCCCGGCCTCCCCTCACTTCGCATCCGAGAGCGGCAGGGTGAGCGACGGCGCGGGAATGGTGTGGTCGGCGCGGGTGGCGACAATGGACGTGCCGACGGCAAAGTATTCAATCACGTGGCTGCCCCAGCCATGTGAGCTTTCGCGAATGGTCGCGCCGACAATGCCATCGGCCTGCAATTCTTCGGCCTCGGCCTGCATGCGGGCCAGTGCAAGCTCGCGCGCATCGTACAACGCCTGCGTGTAGGTGGGCATTTCAATGTTCTGGCCCACCTGAGAAAACCACTGCTTGATACCCTGATAGCCGACATGGTAGACGCAGTTGCCCATGACAAACGAAACAGGCCGGTAGCCGGCTTTGGTGAGCGTCCAAAAGTCCTGGCCGCTCAGGTCGCTGGTAAAAGGGCGTCCGTTGGGGGCGCGGTGGCTTTCGCCATTGCGGGCGCGAATGGCTGTGCCGATAGCGATAAACTCCGCCAGGTTCTCGCCCCACTCCTGACGCCCCACTTCCAAACGCACGCCGACAATGCCGTCCGCGCCGATGCTGTCGGCTTCTTCCTCCATGCGGGTCATGGCAAGCTCGCGGGCATGGTACATGGCCTGCGTTAATGTTTCCAGCTCCTGGCTTTGATTAAATGCGGGCTTTTGCCAGCCAATATGGTAAATGCTTGACCCAACCACCAGGCCCAGCGGATCAAACCCCGCTTCTTTCACCAGGAGAAACTCGTTGACGCTGAGGTCGCTGGTGAACAAGCCTTTGCGGCCCGCGCCCGGCGTCATGGCGGCCAGCCGGTTGCGGGCATGAATGGGCAGGCCCTCTTGAGAGCCTTTGGCATAGTTGTCGGGCATGGGTGTCTCCAGTGCGATGGCGTGGATGGGGAAGAGTTAAGAGGGAACGGCGAGGGCGAGCAGGGGGCTTTGGGGCGCGGCGTCCGCGTCCATGTCCGTGTACAGGCTTTGAATGTAGCGGATTTGGCCCTCATGGTACACCATGTTCCAATAGGAATGCAGGCACGCCTCGGCCACGGTCAAGTCCACGCCGTCCTCGCCGGGGATGGCGAGCATGCGGGCGACTTCGTGGTCGCCCACGGCCCCAATCGCTTCGGCAAGCTGATCCGTCGTTTCCTGCAAGCGCGCGAGAGCGTCCGTGCGGGTAGTCAGCGCGATCTCAGCGACCTCCTTATAGGCGCGCGGGAGACGTCCATAGGCGCGATGCTCCAAAATCTGCGCCCATTTCAGGTTGGCAAGCGCGCAGTCAATCACCTGCTGCAAGATAGAGCGCCCCTGATCCAGCGGCTGCCAGAACAAGCGGTCGTCGAGGGTTTCGTCCACCGCTTTGACTAAGGCCTGCGCGGCCCGGCGGGTCAGCGTCACGGCTAAAGTTTGAACATATCCCATACATGGCCCTCGTGTGTTGTTCTATCCATTCAATGGCAAAGCGTAATCAATTGGAGACGGCGCGGCCCCGCGCTCGGCAATCGCCGTGCCGAACGCGGTGAAATGCACCAGGAGGTCGCGGCGCGTTTGGTTGTTGACTTCCACTTCATACGTGCGTATCCACGGTTCAATCGTCATGCCCACAACGCCGTCGGCATGGACACGCGCGGCTTCTTGGGTCAGCCGGGTCTGCGCGGCGTGACGCGCCTGGTACACGGCTTTGGTGTAGTCGGTCAGTTCCATGTTGCCATAGCCGCCGCCTATCAAACTTCCCTGCGTCACCCACTGGGTCGCGTAGCTCGCCACCAAATAGTACACGCATGTTCCATACGCAAAGCCCACAGGTTGATACCCGGCCTGGTGCAATCCATACCATTCCTGCCCGGAGAGCGCGCTGACAAACGGAATGTCGGGCTTGGGCTGATGATCCAAAGCCACCGCCGTGCCAACCGCCGTGAACTCCAATAAGTTATCGCCCCACTCGTAAGACTTGCGCTCCAAACGCACGCCGACCACGCCATGCGCCCCCAAAAGGCGCGCTTCCTGCTGCAACCTCCCCAAAGACAAGCGCCGCGCTTCTGTGTGAGCGTGCGTGAGCATGGAAAGTTCCCCGCTGGCGTACATGGGCGTGTACTGCCAGCCGACATGGTAGACGCTGCTGCCCATGACCTGCCCCAAAGGGCGCACGCCTTCGCGCGCGCCCAGCACAAACTCATTGACACTGAGACTGCTGGTGAAGAAACCCGGCTTGCCCTGCCGGGTCAATCCTGCCAATCGCCGCTCGGCGCCCAGGGGCAGGCCGCCATTGGCAATCTGCTGCTCGCTGCGCTTGCGCCGCTCGTCTTCCGGAGTAGGGGTTTTGCCAAACAGGGCCATAGATACTTTCCATAAAGCCACAGCAGAGCGGAATAAGAGGCCCCTCCGCCCTGCCTCTTACTGAACCAGGGCTTGCAGGGAGAGGCTAAGCGTGCGTACTGCCAGCTTGTGTGCGGGAACCGTCGTATTCAAACAAATTGAGTTGGAAGGTTTCCTCCTCCATCTTACTGATGCGCCGACGAACATTGTCCAGAGTGGCCTGATAATTTGGATCGTGACACTCCATGACTAGTTCAACGGCGAATTGTTTGATGCCTTGATAGAACAGGCTGAACGTCCCCAGCATTTCGGGAGGAATGTCCATAAACCCTCTTTGCTTTTAGCCCCCGTGGGCAGAACTGCCACACCGAAAGTGTACGCCACCTGAAAAACCGCTGCCCCGAAGTCCATCTTTTACTGAACCAGGGCTTGCAGGGCAAAGAACGCGCGCTCGCTCTGCCCGGCACGCTCGGCAATGGTCGCGCCCAGGCCCTCAAGCCACAGGTCTATCGGCAAAGGCTCGGTTTTGAGCGTGATGCCGCGCACGACTTTGACGCGATGGCCGGCAAGCGGCCCGCGTCCCATGTCTTCCAAGGTGTAGGTGAGATCGCCCAAAGCCACGCTGACCTTGCGCACCGGCTTTTCGCGCTGGAACACGCCGCCGCGACGCTCTATGGTGGTCTCGTCGGGCAAGGCGCCCTGCAAGACAATAGCGAGCAGGGGCAGGAAGCCCCGGACATCGCGCCCATAGCTGCTTGCCAGGGCCGCTGTGACAGAAAGGGGCGTGAACTCTTCCAAGTCGTTTTGCATACAGGTCTATTCGTTGGAATGGGGGAACGCTTTGCCCCAGCGCTGCCAAAAGTCGGGGAACGTTTTGGCAACGCACCCCGGCTCGTTAATCACAACGCCAGGAGCACGCAGGCCCGCCACGGCAAACGCCATCGCCATGCGGTGGTCATCGTAAGTGTCTATCTGGGCGGCGGCGTAAACATTGTCGGCAGGCGGCTGGATAATCCAATAATCCGGCCCTTCTTCCACGCGTACGCCCAGCTTGGTCAGCTCCACGGCCACGGCACGCAGGCGGTCGGTTTCCTTGACGCGCAGCGAGGCAAGGCCCGTGATGTGGCTTGGCCCATCGGCAAAGGCAACGCACACAGCCAGGGTTTGCGCCGTATCGGGAATGTCTTCCATGCTGATGTTGATGGCCGACAAGCGCGCCGGGCCGACAACGCTGATCTGCGGCCCGCGCGTGACAGTGCAGCCCATGCGCTCCAACACATCGGCAAAGCGCATGTCGCCTTGAATCGAGTCGCTGCCCAGGTTGTCCAGTGTCACGCGGCCCCCGGTGACAGCGGCGGCGGCGAGAAAGTACGATGCATTGGAGGCGTCGGCCTCTATTTCGTAGTCGCGGGCGTGATAATGCTGGCCTGCCCGGACGCGCAGGCGCTGGTAATCGTCGTTTTCCATCTCGGCCCCGAACGCGCCCATCACGGCCTGGGTCATGTCCACATAGGGCCTAGAAACCAAGTCCCCGACAATCTCAATTTCCACATCCTGCCGCGCAAAAGGGGCCGTTTGCAGAATGGCCGAGAGAAACTGGCTGCTGACATCGCCCGCCAAACGGCACGCGCCGCCCGCCATGCCGCCGCCGCGCACCCGAACCGGCGGGCAGCCGTGCCCATTGACGCTTTCGGCCTGCACGCCCAGCAGCAGCAATGCCCCCAGCAAGTCGCGAATGGGACGCTCGCGCATGCGCGCGGTGCCGTCCAAAACAACGCTGGTGCCCGGCGGCGCAAGGCAGGCGGCAGCGGTCAGAAAACGCACGGTGGTGCCGGAGTTTCCGATAAACAAGCGCGCGCAGGACGACGCGCTCAACGCTCCGCCCATGCCCTGCACGACCACGGTATCACCCTCATGGTCAATGCAGACGCCCAGGCAGCGCAAAGCCTCGGTCATATACTCGGTGTCGTCGGAATGGAGCGGGTGAAGGAGGCGGCTGGTGCCGTCCGCGAGGGACGCGAGCAGCAAAGCGCGATTGGTGATGCTTTTAGAGCCAGGCAGGGTGACATGGGCCTGCACAGGAGCACGCGCCGGGGTCAGGGAGAATTGGGGCGGGTAGTCAGCAGTTCCCATGAGAGTATTCTATCACGCGGGCGGGGGAATGTCAACGTGCGCCTTTGGGGGAACTGTTTGGCTGTGGCGCGCGCCGCTCTGCCATTGTTTGGGCATTGCCTGCGCGCTCCCCCCACGTGTCAAGCGCGTGCCAACGACGGAACAAATTAGGCCGTCGTTGGTCTGCGCTTGGAAAGCCAGGGAAACACCGGGGCGATGGGTATGCGCCTAATCCGAACCGTCAAACGCATTCGGGAGCAAAAAGCAGCGCAGCCCGCCGTCCGCGCCCGCCACCACTTCCACAACGTCAAAGCGGCAGTCTATGTTGTCCAGGCGATGGTGGGCGAGATACGCCTGCGCCAGCGAAACAAGCTGGCGTCGCTTCGCCTGTGTCACGGCTTCGCCCGGAGTGCCCTGCGACCCATGCCGCACGCGCCGGGTTTTCACCTCCACAAAGACCAAAACGCCCTCGTCCCACGCCACCAGGTCAATCTCGCCGCGCGCCATGCCGCCTTCGGGCCGCACATTGGCATCAACGATTTGGTAGCCGCGGGCGGCGAGAAAGTCCGCCGCCTCCTGCTCGCCCGCATTGCCCACGGCTTTACGGCTCATGGGCCAGTCTCTGCCGCGCGGCCCGGACAGGCGCAAACGACTGCCGGTGCAGCGGGCACGGGCCAAGGCTTTGCAGCGCGTGCAGATGGCTTGCGGCCCCGTAGCCTTTATGGCCCGCAAAGCCGTAGCCGGGAAACTCGGAATCCGCCTGCACCATGAGGGCATCCCGGGTCACTTTGGCGACAATGGACGCGGCGGCAATGCTGACGCTGAGCGCATCGCCGCCGACTAGGGCACGCTGCTCGGCGCAGGAGAGATTAGGAACCGGCAGGCCGTCCACCAAAACCAGCGCGGGGAGAATGTCCGGGGAAAGATTGCTCAGGGCAAGGCGCATGGCGAGGTGGGTTGCCTGTAAAATGTTAATCTCGTCAATCAGCGCGGGGTCCACCTGCCCGATGCCGACCGCCGTGGCCTCGGCAAGAATACGCAGGCAGGCAGCCTCGCGCCGTTTGGGGGAAAGCTTCTTGCTGTCATTAATGCCATCGGGCGAGAAGCCGGGGGGCAGCACAACGCACGCGGCGACCACCGGCCCGGCGAGCGGGCCGCGCCCGGCCTCGTCCATGCCGCAGACAGGGGCAAAGCCCGCGTCCCATGCCTCGCGCTCATGCCGCCACCAGTCTACGTCAACAGTAGTCATGGAAGGAGAAGATTAGGGGAAAGAAGCGGGAAATTAAAGAAGAGAAGCGGGAAGTTAGTGAACAGGGTGCAGGCGATCCAGCGGCCAGAAGATAAACACGGCATGGCCCACAATGCGCGAGGCATCTAGCAGGCCCCAAGCCGTGCCGTCATTGCTGTCGTTGCGGTTGTCGCCCATAACCAGCAGCTTGCCGGGGGGAATACGCTCGGCAGGCGCGGACTTGTAGCGTGTGTATTCAGACTGCTGGATAGGCTGCCCGCTCATCTCGTAATCAAAGCGCATTAAGTTGCTGTCATACAAGCGCTTTAGCGGCTTGCCATTGGAGAATTGCAGATCGTAGTCGGGGTCTTCCGCGGTAAACAGCTCGCTTAGGCGCTTGCCGTCGCGCGTGTTGTAGCCCCCAACCACCTGCACCGGGGAAGTGGCAGGGTGTCCCAAAGCAAGCGCAAGCTGGGCAGGGGGAACAAGCTTGCCGTCCGCCAGCACGCCTTTGTCGGTGAAACGCACATGGTGGTCGGCTTGATCCACTTCCGCACTCGCCATCGCATCCTGCCCGAACAAGCCGGCATGGCCTAACGCATTGCGCACAGCGTTATGGTTATACTCCTGGCCTTCCACGACAACGCGCCCGCGCGAGGTTTGGATCAGGTCGCCAGGCTCGCCAATCAAGCGTTTGATAAAGTCCGGGTTGCCCGCCATCGCCTGCGGCGGGGCAAGAAACACAACCACGTCATCGCGCTGCGGCTTGTGCAAACGGTAGCTGAACTTATCCACCAAAATGTGGTCGCCCACATTGTTGTTGCCCAGCAGCGTCGGTTCCATAGAGGGGGAGGGGATAAAAAATGCCTGGAGCACAAAGGGCCGGATGACCATGAACACCAGGACAATCGCAATCAGCGCCGACTCCAGCACTTCGGCAACGGAGCGCGCTGCGGGTGCCATCACGCGCACCAGCCCCAGGCGCAGCACAGTCAGGACAGCGACAATCGCCAGTATCTTGAGCGTACTGAGGTTGGCAAGAGTTTCGGCAATGCTGGGCGGCGGGGTTGGGTCCATAGGGTTTAAGTATCCCCTTCTCCAAAGAGAAGAAGGGGAAAGTGTGTGAAAAGAAAGGAAAGCGCTGGGCACGTAAAGAGAAAAGCTAAGCCTGCTTCGTAAACGTCCGCTTTTCCTTGATACGGGCGGCCTTGCCGACCTTGCCGCGCAGGTAGAACAGGCGGGCGCGGCGCACGCGTCCCCGGCGGGTCACCTCAATGCGGTCCAGGCGCGGCGAATGGATAAAGAACGAGCGCTCCACGCCAAAGCCGTTGCTGATCTTGCGCACCAGAAAGCACGCCCGCGACGCGCCTTCCTTGCGAGAAATAACTGTGCCCTCAAATATTTGGATGCGCTCCTTGCCGCCTTCTAAAACGCGCACATGAACGCGCACGGTATCGCCTGCGCCAAAGTCCGGGACGGTTTCTTTGCGCTGGGAGTTCTCAATCTCCTGGATAATGGGGTGCATCTTCCGTTGTCTCCTTATGCCCTTTCCCCGCAAGGGGGGTGGTCGTGTCTTCCATCGGCTGCGCGAGCAGCTTTTGGTCTGACTTAGACGGCTCAAATGCCGCCCAGAGGTCGGGCCGACGCTCGCGCGTGCGGCGCATCTGCTCCTTGCGTCGCCACTTGGCGATCTCGGCATGGTGGCCGGAGAGCAGAATATCAGGAACGCGCTGTCCCCGGAAGTCCGGGGGGCGTGTGTAGTGCGGGTGTTCCAGCAGGCCGTCGGAGAACGTGTCCCCTTGGGCTGAACTGTCATTGCCCAGTGCGCCGGGCAGCAGGCGGGTCACGGCATCTATGAGAACCAGGGCGGGCAGCTCGCCGCCTGTCAGTACATAGTCGCCGATGGACAGCTCATCTGTTGCCAGATGCTGCCGGACGCGCTCATCAAATCCTTCGTAGTGCCCGCACAGCAATACGAGGCGAGGGGCACCCGAAAGTTCCCGCGCCTTGGCCTGCGTAAGTGTCTGCCCTTGCGGAGTGAGCAGCACCACCTGCGCGCCTTCTTCCAGCCCCAAGCTCTCCACCGCAGCAAACAGCGGGCCGGGCAGCATGACCATGCCTGCCCCGCCGCCGTAGGGGGCGTCGTCGGTCTTGCGATGCCGGCCCTCGGCCCAGTCGCGCAGGTTGTGTACGCGCACGTCCACAATACCCGCATTCTGCGCGCGCTTCAGGATGCTGTGCGCCAGTGCCTCCTGCACCATCTCCGGAAAGATAGTGACAACATCAATTCGCAGCACGGCGCTTTGCTTTGGGGGCAGGCCTTTGTTTCACAATGCCCCGCCTTCGCGCAGGCCGGGCATGTCGCGCACTTGTATCTGCCGCGCTTCCAGGTCTACATTGATAATAAACTCGGCGACGGCGGGAACGAGAATGTCTTTGTCGGTCACATACACGTCATTGGCCGGAGAATAAAGCACGTCGGTGAGCAGTCCTAAATGATGCCCGGTATCCGTCACAAGTGAAATGCCGAGCAGTTGGTCTACGTAATATTCGCCATCCGGCAGACCCGCCCGCTGCGCTTCCGTGATGTAAATGCTGCTGCCAAGCAATTCTTCGGCATCGCTGCGGTGCCTCAGTTCTTTGAACTGCGCGATCCAGGCCCCTCTTGGCTGTGTTTGCTTGCGCAGGGACTGCACAGTGAGCAGCCTCGCCTCGCCCTCGCCGCTCGGCACGCAACGCACAGTCTTGCTTTGGGTCAGCGATTGCGCCGCCACCGATGGGTTGTCCCCAATCAGGCGCACGCGTACGTTGCCGGTCACGCCGTGCGCGCCTGTTACCTGCGCGGCAAGCACCACATATTGCTCACTCGTTGGTTGTTCTTCCGTATCAAGCATAAGGCGCGGCGCGAACACTCACAGCAAAAGCCCGCTCAGCTTGGGGGCCGAAGCGGGCCTTCGCATTATATCATAATAAGACTGAATATCTTAAGACCAGCGCACAAGTACGCTTACGCAATAATCTCTAAATAGACTTTCTTTTTGTCTTTCATCGCGACGGCTTTGGCGACGGTGCGGAGCGCATTGGCGATCCGTCCCTGCTTGCCGATCACTTTGCCCAAATCGCCTGCCGCGACATGCACTTCGTAGGTTGTCGATTCTTCGCCGGGCAGTTCGGTGATCTGCACTTGATCCGGCTCATCCACGAGTTCCTTGACAAGGTACTCGATCATTGGTTTCAAGGGTTTACTACTCCTACAAACCGCCGCGCGCCACCCCAAGGCGACTGCGCAGGCGGGTACTACTCTAAACGAACGGCTACTCTGCCGTGGAAACAGCCGGGGCATCGCTTTCTGCGGTTGTGCCCGCAGCGGCGGGAAGGCGATCCATGATGCCCTGCGACTTCAGCAGGCCCGCCGCTGCGTCCGAAGGCTGCGCGCCGACGCCAAGCCAGTACCGGGCACGGTCGCCGTCAATCTTGATGTCGGAGGGCTGCACGCACGGATTGTAGTAGCCCAGCGTTTCAATAAACCGTCCGTCACGAGCGACGCGGCTGTCGGCCACGACCAAGCGGTAGAACGGGCGCTTCTTGGCCCCCATGCGTCGCAGGCGAATCTTTACAGACATTGCTTTTCTCCTTTCCGCTTTGCAGCAGCTTCAGTGGTTTTGTTAATTGTTCTTATGTTCATTTGAGTGATGCGGAATGGCCGCGAACCGTTATCATACCCGGCACGGCGCCGAAATGCGATTGCCTCCGGCGAAATGGCTTGGCTTAGTGCCTGCCAAACTTTGCTTAGCGCCTGCCGAACGGGTTCTTGAAGCCCGGCGGCGGCTTGCGCTTGTTGGCCTTGTTGCTGCCCGCGTGCTTGCCCGGACGACCCCCGCCCATGCCTGGCATGCCGGGAAAGCTCGGCATCTGCCCCGGCTCGCCCCCGGTCAGGCCGCGCATCATCTTTTTCATCTGCTCAAACTGCGTCAGCAGCCGGTTGACATCCTGAATGGAGCGCCCGCTGCCCAGCGCAATCCTGCGCCGGCGGCTGCCGTTGATCATGCCCGGCTCGCGACGCTCCGGCGGGGTCATGGAGCGAATCATGGCTTCAATGTGCGCCAGATGCTTTTCGTCAATCTGGATGTCTTTCAGCGCGCTCATGCCCGGAATCATGCCCAGGATTTGCTCTAGTGGCCCCAAGCGACGCATTTGCTGCATCTGCTCTAGATAATCTTCAAAGTCAAACTTGTTGGCGCGCAGCTTCTTTTCAAACTCGGCGGCCTTTTTCTGGTCTAATGCCGCCTCGGCCCGCTCAATCAGCGACAGCACATCGCCCATGCCCAAAATGCGCCCCGCCATGCGGTCGGGGTAGAACACTTCCAGGGCATCCATCTTTTCGCCGACGCCGACAAACTTGATCGGCTTGCCCACCACGCTTTTGATAGACAGGGCCGCGCCACCACGCGCATCGCCGTCCAGCTTGGTGAGGATCAGGCCGGAAACGTCCAGGGCGTCGTTGAAGCCTTGCGCGACATTGACCGCTTCCTGCCCGGTCATGGCATCCACGACCAGCAAAATCTCATCCGGGTTGGTGCGCGCCTTGACTCGCTTGAGTTCCTCCATCAATGCTTCGTCAATTTGCAGGCGGCCCGCCGTGTCCAAAATGACCACGTCGTGCCCATGCCGCTCGGCCCAGTCTACGCCCTCGGCGGCAATCTGCGCCGGGTCGGTCTTGTCGCCCAATGTGAAAACCGGCGTCTTGACCTGCGCGCCGACCACTTCCAACTGCTTGATAGCGGCAGGGCGGTAGATGTCTCCCGCCACCAGCAGGGGGTTCTTGCCCTGCTTGCGCAGCATCGCGGCCAGCTTGCCCGCGTGGGTCGTTTTGCCCGCGCCCTGCAAGCCGCACAGCATAATAATGGTCGGGGGACGCGTGGAGAACGACAGCGACGACTGCTCGCCGCCAAGCAGCGCGGTCAGCTCTTCGTCAACAATCTTGATGACCTGCTGCGCAGGCTGCAAGCCTTGCAGCACGTCCACGCCCACCGCACGCTCTTTAACTTTGGCGACAAACTCCTTGACCACTTTGAAGTTGACATCGGCTTCCAGCAGGACAAGGCGCACTTCGCGCAGGGCATCGCTGACATTGGCTTCGGTCAGCGGGCCTTTGCCGGTCAGCTTGCCCAGCACCCCTTGCAGTTTTTCCGACAGGCTTTCAAACATGGCTAGTTTAACACTACGGAAGATTTACGCAATTCGTCTCTCCCAAAAACACCCGCACAGTATACTCCCTCGCGCCCTTCATGTCAACTAGATATTGCTTGGACAGAGTGGCTCAGGCGACAACCAGTTCAGGCACACAATCAGTTTCGGCATCTCGCGCCAGCGGCATTTCATCATAAGTACGATTGTGCAAAAGCCTTCCTGTCCTATGTTTGTGCCTTCCTCCCCACTGCTTGAAGAAAAATGGAACATTGGCGTCGCTGCATTGCTGGAAAATTGTCTCCACCCATTCTGGCTGCATGGGTCGTGCCTCAGGCCCAGACTCACCCCCAACAATGACCCAATGAATGCCTTGCAGCGGCAACTGCGGTATCGGCCCAATCAACGGTTCTACCGATAAAAATCGAACAGCCGCAGGTACCATTCTCAAATCGTCAACCCTATGCAGTACGCGCCTGTCTTCTACGCTCACACCCATCCAAACATTTGGGTGCCACACAAGATGATTTGCAATTTCCCTCACGCGCTCGCTTCTCTTGGTGAGAATCTGAAATGTGTGCTGAGGACAACGCTCCATGATGGAAAACACTTGGCTGATAAACTCAAGCGGTACGTCTTGATGGAATAAGTCGCTCATTGAGTTGACAAATATCAGCCGTGGCTGACGCCAATGAAGAGGCTGCTCCAAAACTTCCGGCACAAGCCGAACTTGATTTGACCATCTTGGCCCGGCGGGGGTCATCATAGATAAGCCCTCATAAGCTTGACCTACCCCGGCAAACCGTGTCGCAAGCCTCTCTGCATAGCAGTGCCGACAACCTTCACTGACGCGCGTACACCCCCGAACAGGGTTCCAAGTCATCTGTGTCCATTCAATGTGCGATGCAGCCATAGGTTTACCTCTTTAACTTCTCAGCGTGCCTTGCCTAAAACGTGTTGCGCGATGCGCAGCGCGGCGTTGATGACGCTTTCTTTTTTGCTCGCCGTCGCGAAACACAGCAGATACATTGGAGTTGACTTGGAATTGCGCAGCAGCAGCGGATTGGTGGCAACCCCCGGATAGATTGTTTGCAGCCGTTTGACGAAATAAGCCGCGATGCGGTCAAAGTTCGTGTCTTTGGCTTCATACTCAAAGTCGCCAAACAACGTTGACTCTACTTTTGTCGCGTAAAACTCGGCTTTCCATTCTTCTGTCCCTAATGTCTTGGTCAGGCGAGCAGCCGACGCTGGGGAAGGAGGCTTGCTTGTTGTGAGCAGACGATTGACCCCCATGCCGATAGGAAACAGCAGCCAAACATCAATAGCCTGCGTTTTGGCTATCGCTTCAAGCAGCGCCCATTCCACTTGCATCCCGAATGGATCAAGAAACACTACCGCACGACTGACAGACCAATCGGTTGTGGCGCACCACCGTTGCAGATACTGATTGGCATCGGCATTCACCACTTGGATGCTGTCCGCAGCCTGTGGATGGGAAGCCGTTAAGAGTTCCAACTCGGCTGCACGCTGTTTATCTTTTTCAATAAACAGATATT
>JAABUJ010005272.1_pt1 | contig 13009 bp, 11 predicted proteins | sample 5559131 | NCBI WGS metagenome assembly JAABUJ01 (sample SAMN10711875, study PRJNA513366) | rock metagenome | isolation source: Antarctica rocks | place: Antarctica: Victoria Land, Mt New Zealand nord | collected 2016-01-07
AGGCGCGCCACCTCCCGTGGCGGACGCCCCACCCCTATGGTACGCCACGGGACGGCCCGCTGTCACGGCCACCCAGCGCGCCAGCGTATCGTGCCGTGGCGCGCTGGTGTCCCGGCCGCCAGGAGTCATCCATGCCGCGCTGGGGGGAGGGACAGCTCTCCGGGCAACAGCGCCCCGTCGGATGCCCCGGTCCCCGCGGACGACCCGCACGATCGACCCCTGGGGGGCCGTAGGCAGGGATCAAGGCCATCAAAGCACCGCGGTCAAGGACTGCCCCGACATGAGCGGCGGCTCCGTGAGGGACGATGCGACCACGCGCGGTGTCGCGGCGACCCCCCCGTGCACGTCTACCGCCCGCGGCGCGGGCACGCTCCGCGCCTCTCGGCCAACGAGACCAGACGCACCGCGGCAGACCACGCCCCCTCCTCTCCACCCTGTTAGCGGGACGATGGACCAGGGTTTCCCGCGGTGGCCGCCGTCGCGTGGACGATGCGTGGGCCGGTGGCGCCGGCCGGCGGCAGCGCGAACGCGACCAGCGCGTCACCGGAGGGGGCATACTGAAACTTGTTGTCCAGGTAGTTCCCCCCGAAGGCGTTCACGACGAACTCCTGGCCAGCCGCCACATAGGCGATGGGGGCGGCATCGCTGCCGCCACTCTCCGGGAGGCTGGTCCCCTGGAAGGTCCAGAGGATGGCGCCGGTCCGGGCGTCCACGGCATGGAAGCGACCGTCGTTTTCACCGAAGAACACCAGGTCACCGGCCACCAGCAGACCCGACTTGGCTAACAACGGCACGTCGATCTTCCAGGCGATCTTCCCGGTCGTCGTGTCGGTGGCGCCATAGATGCCGGCGTACTGCACGCCGGGAACCGGCTCGGTGACGGACGAACCCAGCGACGTTGCGGGCGAGCTCTTCGGCGACTTTCCGCCCGAGGTCCGCGGTGACTTTGCGCCGGTCAGGAGTCCCGGCAAATAGCGGGCGCCATAGTAGACGAACTTTGTGCGCGGGCTATAGGCCGCCGGGGGGTACTCGCAGCCTCCGTCTGGCCCCGGCTGGATCAGCTCCGCCTGTTTGTGCGGCGGCGTGAACTCGGGGACCGCGGTCCGGCCCCGCGGCGTGAACCTGACCGCGTGCGGGGTCAGTGACGCGATCGCGGACTCCGGCTGGGTGGGCCAGGCGTGCTGCCAGGCGGGACCGCTGGGGACGGGAACCTCTGTCACCGGATACAAGGGCTGGCCGGTGCGGCGGTCGAGGATGAAATAGTAGCCGGCTTTGTTGCAGTGACCGAGGGCCGGGATCTGGCGCCCGCCGCGCCGCAGCGTGAACAGTACCGCCGGCTGCGGGCCGTCGTAGTCCCATAGGTCGTGATGCACCTCCTGGAAGGCCCAGCGCACCTGGCCCGTGCGCAGGTCGAGGGCCACGATGGAGGAGGTGTAGAGGTTCGTCCCCGCCCGGACGAAGCCGTCCAGGTTGGGCGCGGCGTTGCCGGTGGTGACGTAGACCAGGCCGCGCTGGGGGTCGACGGACGGGGTGGTCCAGACGGGGGCGCCGCCTTTCCGCCACGAGGTACCGGCCCAGGTGGGGCCGGGTTTGGTCGTGTTGAACGTCCAGACCGGCCGGCCGGTCCGGGCGTCGAAGGCCATGACCTTGCCCGGGGACACGTACTCGCCGCCCGCGACGCCGACAATGACCAGCCCCGCGACCGCCTGCGGCGCCATCGTCATAGAAAAGCCCTGGTGATAGTTGGCCACGCGTGTCTGCCAGACGGGCTGGCCGGTCCGCGCATCCAGCGCGACCAGCACCGCGTCGAGCCGGGCCAGGTAGACCGTCCCGTCGGCGACGGCCACGCCGCGGTTAACCCGGCCGCAGCACAGCGGGAGCCGGCTCAACGGACGCATCGCGGCTTCGGGATGGTAGGCCCACGTCTCGGCGCCGGTGGCCGCATTGAGGGCGAAGACGTCGTCGTGCCCCGTGGACACGTACAGGGTCCCCTTCACCACGATCGGCGACGCCTCAAAGGACGCCTTCGGATCGAGCACGCCGGTATGGAAGACCCAGGCGGGTCGGAGGTGCGCCACGTTGGCGGGGGTGACCTGATCGACGTTCTGGTAACGCGTGTTCGCCAGGTCGTTGCCGTAGGAGGGCCAGTCGAGCGTCCCTCGTGCGGCTCCCCCACGGACGCGTGTGGCCGCCGCGGGGCTCTGCGCGACGCCGAGGGTCAGCAGGACCGCCAGCGCGAAACTCACGGCGCCCGTCAGCGCCGTCCGACGCCCTCCGATCTTTGAGGCCATGATGTGTTCTCCTCTGTTCCGTTGTCCTCACCATCCCCCCAAGGGCGTGCGTGCGGGTGTCGAGATGTGAGATGCTTTAGGGGGGAGCCAGACGGGGAACGCGGACGCGTTCCCCGTCTGGCTCCGGGCGCAGGATTAGGAGCCGGAGTTCCCCATGCGACCGCCGAGCACGCGAATGATGGGGCAATTAAGCACAACGCCGGTCTGTGTGAGGGTGAGCTTGCCTTCTTTCGCCAGTTGGGTGATCTGGTTGTCCTGGCCTAGAGCCACGGCCTTGCTGGGGTCTTTCCAGGTCACCCGTACCTCCTGCCACAACGGCGTGTAGTCCTTTTCGCCCGGTTGGGAACCAAACACGGGACCGCGGTTGGCGTCCATGCCATTCGTGACGATGTAGATGTCGTCGGCGCTGGAGAGTGATTTGGCCAGGCTGGGCGCGGCGTTGATGTGATCGCGCGTGGCTTCGTCCGTACTCGATGTATCCGTGGCGAGGTATTGGACCTCGTGCGTGTCGTAATAGCCGGTGAAGATGGAGAGCCTGCGGGTGGGCGGCAGCGCGCCCATGCCGCTCATCCCCGACCCCATCATCGCACCGCTACCGGATAGCGGGGCGATAATCGGGCAGTTGAGCACGATGCCGGTCTTCGTGAGGGTGAGCAGCCCCTTCTGCGCCAGGTCCGTGATCTGGGTGTCTTGCCCCAGGGCGACGGCCTTGCTGGGGTCCTTCCAGGTCACCTGCACCTCTTGCCACAGTGGCGTGTAGTCGCTCTCACCGGGTTCCGAGCTAAACACGGGGCCGCGACCGGCGTCTTTGCCATTGGTGACCAGGTAGATCTGGTCGGCGTTGGAGAGCGACTTCGCCAGGCTGGCGGAGTAATTGATGTGATGGCTCATGGCATCATTTTTGTCTGAGCTGTCCGTGGCAAGGAAGAGCACGGGGTGATTGTCGTAATAGCCCGTGAGCAGCGCGAGGGTCGTCATCGGCCCCATGGAGCCCATGGAACCCATTCCTGAGCCGTTCATGGAGCCGCCCGTCGCGCTCCCGCTCCCGCTAGAGACGATTACGGTCCCATGCATGAAGGGGTGGATAGCGCAGTGATACGCGTACGTCCCGGCCTTCGTGAAGGTGTGCGTGTAGCTTTTCCCTTGACTGAGGTCGCCCGAGGCGAGCGTGGAGCCGGAGTCGCTGGTGACGGTGTGCGGGGCGCTGTCCTTGTTGGTCCACATGATGGTGGTACCGGGCGCCACGGTGAGGGTCTTGGGACTGAACGCGAAATTCTGGATGGTCACCTGGACCATTGCGTGGACGGGGGCCGCCGCCGTGGCGGCGCGGGCGTGCACGGCCGGCGCCAGCACGAGGAAGGGGATGGCCGCGGCTGCAAGCAACACGGCCCAGCGAGGATGGCGCATCATACGAGAGACTCCTTTTGTTTTAATTACACAGAGTGGGGACCGCCCAGCCTGTATCGCCAATTATCGTGAGATCTGAGGGCGGGAGTTCGCGCCACGCCGGCGCGGGTCGCGTCCGACGCGCGGCGCCCTGTGTCCGGTCCACGCCGGGGTCCGCCGCGTTATAGGCCCTAGCTGCCGCGCGCGCCGGCGCACAACCCGCACGTTGGCGGCGACGAGCGCCAGGGCAATCAGCGGCAGCAAAGCGTCGATGTCCACGCCTGGGTTATAGGCGTTGCCGGGATTGATCCACGGGAGGGGCGCGCCGCCTTGCAGAAAATAGTTCACGTTCAAGAGCGCCGCCCCGAGCAGGGCCAGGGCGGCGACCCCCGCGACACGGACTGTCAAGCGATCCCGCGGCCGGACCAGCCAGAGGACGGCACTGAGCAGTAGCACGACGCCGATCGCCGTCTCGCCCCACTGATCGAGCGGAGCGACGAGCGCGTGGTGGGGCAGCACAACCCGCTGCAAGAAGGCGGTGTACCAGCGATAGGGGTTGCCCGGCGTGCTGTGCTGGAGTAGGGCGGCCAGGTGAGCGTCGAACCGGGCCGCCAGCAGCTTGTTAAGGCCCGAAATGACCCACTCATAGCCGAGGATGGCCTGCACCACCGACAGGAAGATTGGGAGGCGCCCCCGTCTGGTCACCACGGCAGCGCGCATCGTGCCCTGCAGGGGCGCGCCCCTGGGTTGTCTGTTGAACAATGTGCACACCTCCTCGTGTGTCTTGGACTGGCCGGGTGTCCGCGCGGCGGGAGACGCGGCTCAAGATACGGGGGACGGGGGCGCTCACCGCACGCCCAAGCCGGACAGTGCCGCTGGCACCCCAGGGGCGACGCGGTCTTCCCGTACCTACGGGAGCCGTGCCCGGTCCTGCACCCGCGGGCTCAGGACCGGGCACGGCGCTACCACACGTGCTATCTGAGCGCAGGGAGCGCGCACGCGTTGCCGAGGTGTGGTCGTGACGCCACCGCCCGCGCACCGGCGCGGGCGATTAGTGCGAGGCCGCCTGGAAGCAAGCCACGTCGTACTGCGCGACGCTCTTGGGGTTCCCTGAATTCTGCGGCTGCGCGCCCGCGTACACGGTCGTCGCGTGGGTAAAGCCCAGGGTGTTGAACCCTGCCGGCGTCAACGTCCCGCTGAAGAAAGACTGACAGCTCTGGCTGGGCTGCCCCGGTATCCCCGTGCTATCCGCGTGCGCGATGCCCGCGACGGGCACGAGCAGGGCGCCCACGATCAGGCCTATGGTCACCAAACGCTTCATGATGCTGGTCCTTTCATTCTTGACACACCGCCAACCGCCGATCCGCCATGTGCCTCGGCCTAGCAGCGATGTCTCTCTATAGACTACGGAGAAGGTTACACCTGGCCGCCGCGACCGTCCGCGCGGCGGCGAGATCGGGGCCACACGTTCGACCGAACAAGGGACGGGCGTGGCTCGACGGGGGCGCGCCGGCCGATCATGGGACGTCGGACATGGGCCAGCACGCGCGGTTCGGTCACACGGGCTGCCCTGTGGGAGCGATAACCACTCCGCTGTACACGCCGAAGAACTTGGTGAAGGCTAGCGCATCCTCCACCTTGCCCGTCGGCGTCGCCGTGACGTCCATGAGCGGCACGGTGATGCGCGCGTCCGACGCGAGGACGCCGTAGACGGTGAACAGCGCGCCGGGCGGCAGCTTCGCGGCGGCCACGTCGATCTGGTCCAGCCCGTCGGCCCCGTTGATGGACACCTCGGCCATGCCGGCCGTTCCGCGTACGGGTGTCTTCAGGTTCATGATCCGTTTGTCCAGTCCCTGCCGCGTCAGGCCCTGCATGCCGGCGCCCTGGGGCACGGCGTCGGCGACATAGACCAAGGCCTGGGAGCCCTCGCCGACGTGCAGCGTCGCGATCACGCGCCGCGTGGTGGTGTCGATCACGTCCACCGCCGCCGCCTTCTGCAACACGACATAGACCCGCGTGTTGTCAGGACTCGGCCAGAGGCCGTGCGGCTCGGCCCCGGTGTCCTGGATGCGCGTGACCAGCGTCGGATGGGCGCCGGCGCGGCGGTAGACCAGCGTCTGGTTCGCGCCGCCGACGGTCACATAGGCGTAGTCGCCCGTGCGCGTCGAGACGAAGTTGGGGTGGTTGGTGCGCGGGCCGGTATCGAGGATCGTCAGCACGCGGAAGTGGAGAGCGTCCACCACGGTCGTCTTACCGGACATCTTGTCGGTCGCCCAGACCTCCTTCCCGTCGGGTGAGATGGCCTCGTCCGAAGAGAACTGACCGGCCAGACCGGTGATGCGCGCCACGATGCGCCGGCTGGCGACGTCGATCACATCCAGGGCGTCGGCGCGCTCGTGGTTGACGTAGGCCAGATGGCCGTCCGGGCTGAAGACAACCTTGGAGGGGCCGGGCTCGGTCTGGATGCGATCCACCTCACGCCCCGAGGCGATGTCGAGGACCGCGACGTAGGCCTGCCCGCGCACGGCGACCCAGATTTGGCGTCCGTCGGGGGAGATGAAGCCCTCGTGTGGCGCGCGTCCGACGTAAAATGTGCGCACGACCCGGTTCGTGGCCGTGTCGATCAAGACCACCGCGTTGGTCGTGACGTCGATCACGTCGAGGAGCCGACCGTCGCGCGAGAAGCCGAGCCCGTGCACGTTGGCCTGGCCGAAGTAGAGCGGGCTGAGCAGATGGCCGACACGCTCATCCCCCAGGGGGATCGTGCCCAGGACCTGGTTGGTGGCCGGGTTGATCACGGTGACCGTGTTGGACGTTTGGTCGGCGGTATAGATGCGGTCGCGTGGACTGATGGGCGGGGCGGCGCCGTAGAGAGCAGGGGCCTGCACCGGCAGTGGCGGCCCGCCCGCGGCGGTGTGGGTGTGGCGCGCGGCGATGGCCGTGGCCGGCACGGCCAGCAGGGCGGCGAGCGCGGCGGCGGCGCGTGTCGCGCGCTTCGGATAATGACGTGTGGCCAAGCGTGTCTCTCCTCTTCTCACGATACGGCGCTGGCGCGCCGCGGCATTAGTCGTGGGGCCGGCGCGTCGTGTCGCGCACCCACCCGGACGCTGGCTCCAGTGTACCGGGGGCGATCTCACGTTTTGGTGACAAATAGTACGAATGTTACGCCAGGTCGCCCGCGACGGGGGCGCCGACATCGGGGCCGGGCGCGGCGGGCAAGACGAGGACGACGCACGTCCCCGTGGCCTGGCCGGCCGGAGGACTTGCAGCCCAGACGTGGCCGCCGTGCGCCCGCGCCACGGCCTTGACGATCGCCAGGCCTAGCCCCGTACCGCCGGCCCGCCGCCGGTAGTACCGCTCGAAGATCAGGGGGAGGTCGGCGGCACGGACGCCCGCGCCGGTGTCGTACACGCTCAGGTGGATCGCCGGCGGCGCCGCGTCATAGCGCGCGGCGCGGACGGACACGACGCCGCCCGGCGGCGTGTGGTCCAGCGCGTTCTGCATCAGGTTGTCCAACGCACGTTCGACCTGACGCGCGTCGACCAGCGCCGCCGGCGTCGCCGGGTCCACCACGCCCTCCAGGCGCACCCCCGCCGCGTGGGCCAGGGGCGCGGCGCGGGCCAGCAGGTCGCGGACGAGGTCGCCGGTGGGGTAGGGCGCGCGGGCGAGCCGGGGCGCCGGCCCCTCCAAACGCGCCAGCGTGAACAGATCGTCGACCAGCGCGGCCAGGCGGGCGAGTTGCGCCTCCAGGGCGTGCAGGTAGGACAGGGCCTCCTCCGGCTCCGCCCCGACCACGCCATCGGCGAGCGCGCCGGCCACGGTCTGCGCGGCGTTGAGGGGCGTGCGCAGGTCGTGCGAGATCCCGACGATCAGATCGCGGCGCGCGGCTTCGAGAGTCCGCTGCGCGTCCTGCGCCGCCGCCAGGCGCGCGGCCATCCGCGTCAGGTCGGCGGCGAGCAGGGCCAGCTCGTCCCCGCCTTCCACCGGCACGGTCGTGTCGAGGTGGCCGGCCGCCAGGCGACGCGCCGCGCTAGCGAGTGCGGTGATGGCCCGGCCCATCGTGCCGGCCAGGGAGAGCACCAGCGTCAGGGAGATCAAGAGCGAGAAGAGTAGCAGCATGAGCAGCAGCCCCACGTCGCGCGCGGCCACGAACATGAAGTGGGCCGTAAGCAGCGCGTCACCGAAGGCGAAGAGGGCGCCGACGCTGGCGCTGAAGGCCATTTTGCGGCGGATTGTGCCCAGGCCGACGCGCGGGCCGGCCGCCAGGGCCAGGGTGCCCGCCAGTAAGGCCAGGAGCGCGCTCACGAGCACCAGCCCCACCGTCACCAGGGGCTGGTGACCCGGCTGCCGGTTGGTCCAGACGAAGACGCCCTCCCCGGCCACCAGCGCGCCGACAGCCACCAGACCACCCAGGAAGCCGCGCCGCCAGACGCGCACCGGCCGCCCTACGGGCGGAGCCGACGGCTCAGGCACGCTCGGCTCCCCGTCCATCAGCGCGCGTCCGCCAGCTTGTAGCCGGCGCCCCACACCGTCTTGATGTAGCGGGGATGGGCGGGCTCGGGCTCGATCTTCTCGCGCAGGCGACGCATGTGCACCGTGACGGTACTGGGATGAGCGAAGTAGGCGTCGTCCCACACCTGCGCGAGCAGGTCCTCGCGTGAGAAGACCGTGCCCAGGCGGCGAGCGAGGACGAGGAGCAGGTCGAACTCCGTGGCCGTGAGCGGCAAGGGCTGTCCATCGCGGGTGGCGCGGCGCGCGTGGGGATCGACCGCGAGGCCGCCACAGGTGTAGGGCGCGCCGCCTGGGGCAGCGCCGAGGAGGGCAGCGCGGCGCAGGAGGGCCTTGACGCGGGCGACGAGGAGGGGGGGGCCGCAGCGGCTTGCTCACGTAGTCGTCGGCGCCCAGCCCCAACCCCAGGACCTCGTCGGCCTCATCCCCCTTGGCCGTCAGGATGAGGATGGGCACCGGACCCTGGGCGCGCAGGCGGCGGCACACGTCCAGCCCGTCCATGTCGGGGAGCAAGAGATCGAGCACCACCAGGCGGGGCTCCTCGATGGCGGCGCGTGCTAAGGCCGAGGCGCCGTCGGCGGCGACAATCACGCGGAAACCTTCGCGGCGCAAGTAGCGCGCGACCACCTCGCCGACGATGGCCTCGTCCTCCACCACCAGGATCGGTCGGTCCTCCTCGTGCCGTACCACCACGCCCCCTGTCGACACCCGACGTCATGAGCCGCCCGTTCGCGGTGTCAACGCCAGTGAGATTTGACCCAGCAATCGCCAATTTGGCTTGACCCCCATTAGACCACATGGCAAAGGCCTCGATCCGCATCTACCAGAGATGAGGGCGCACGCCAGGAACGAGCTACTTGAAAAAGATGGGTCAAGCCAAATTGGCGCAAATGGGTCAATTCTACGTCGCCGTGTACAGCGGAGCGACCTCCCCCGACCCTATCACCTCAGCATACCATTGGCCGGTCGTCTGTGTGAGTGGGCGCGGGGCGTCGGGGGCGGCCCATCCTGGCCACCGTCGGTCCTCACCCTCCTGCTCGTCGGCGGCTATGTGGTCCTCGCCGCCCTGCTCCTCGTCGCCGTCCTGCGCGTCGCGCGGCCCCGTCTCGCTGGCCACCGCTAGCCCGCGTGGGAGCGCCACAACGCCCCCGGCGTGGCGCTCCTGGCCCTCCGATGGGCCTCGGATCGTGGCGCTATTTTGGTACTACTGGTCCTCCGACGGGCCTTGGATCATGGTACCAACGGGCCTCAAAACGTGGTACCATCCGTAGCTCTAGTACCAAAAGCATGGAGCTACGATAGAGCTACGATTCACACGGGGAAATGGGGGTTTAGCGCGACCATGGAGCTACTCTGTATCTTGGGGTGGGTACTACCCGTAGCGCTAGTACCAGCGCCGCGTTAGTACCATCGTCGCGCCATACTCCTGCGCAGGCCGTGCGTGAGGGTGGCCCCGCGCGCAGCGACGGGGCGGAGGGTACGGACCAGGGGAGCGCGCTCAGGAGCGCTCGTGGAACGTGACGGTGGCGAGGCCGCCCGTCGTCGTCGCCCCACTCACCGGGTCCTGAGAGGGAACCGCCGCCGGCAACGCCCGCACGACCCGCGCGCCGTCCTGAGCGACCACCGCGACCGCCGCAGCGCCCACGCTCTCCGTCGTCAGATCCCGGCGGTGAGCGCCTTATCGTCGGCGCGCGTCCCTACCACACGCCCATCCGTCGGCCGCCGCACCACGATCGGCCCCCCCCGCTCGCGCTGGGGCCAGCCCGTCGCGGACAACCGGGTGCCGGGACGGGGCCGGCCTGGTACGCTGTGCGTAGAAACGCCGAACCACAGAGGACGCCCCGATGAGCGCGCCGCCCGCTGCCCCCTTTGACGCCCTGCTGACCCCCGACCGAGAGCGCGCCCTGGCCGTCGCGATCCGCGGCGGCCGCCGTGCCCGCCTGCTAGCCCAGCGCCACCTGGCCGCGCGTCTGCGCCGTGAACTGCCCCCCACCGCCAACGCGCGTGCCGCCGCCGGCGCCGTCCTCGCCGCCCTCCTCCCCCGCTTGCCTCTCGCCCCGGACGTCCTCCTCACCGCCCTCGGCCCCCTCCTGCCCCGCAGCTTGGATGACGACGCCCGTGCACGCGTGATCGCCGCGCTGGCCGCCTGGCCCCTCGACCAGGACGCCCTCCGCGCCGGCGACGCGGCCCGCGCCGCCTTCGTCACTGCCAACCGCCGCCTCGTCCTTGCCGTCGCTATGCGCTATCAGCATCGCGGCCTCCCCCTCGACGACCTCGTGCAGGAAGGGACCGTCGGCCTCCTGCGCGCCGTCGACCTCTTCGACCCCGCGCGCGGCTACAAGTTCTCCACCTACGCCGTCTGGTGGATCAAGCAGGCCCTCCGCCGCGCCCTCGCCCAGCAGGTCCCCCTCGCCCACGTCCCCGACAACGTGCAGATGGAGCGCGCCCGCCTCGCCCGCCGTGCCCATGCCCTCCACGCTGAACTGGGCCATCCGCCCTCCCGCATCGAGCTCGCCGCCGCGACGGGCCTCCCCCGCGCCCGCGTGGACGCCCTCACCGCGCCCCTGCCCGCCCCCGTCCCCCTCGACCAGATCATGGGCGACGGCGAGTCCACGACCCTGGGCGACCTCCTCCCCGACCCGGACGCCGACCGGCCCGACGCGCTGGCCGAGGCCCACGCCCTGGCTGCCGCCGTGCGCGCCGCCCTCGCCACGCTCGACCCCCGCGCGCGGGCCATCCTCGTCGCCCGCCACGGCCTCGACGGGGCGTCCCCGCGCACCTTGCAGGAGATCGGCCAGCAGCTCGGGCTCACCCGCGAGCGCGTGCGCCAGGTCGAGGCTAAAGCCCTCAAGCGCCTGCGCGACCCCGCCCTGCGCCGCTGGCTCGCCGACGACGCCACCCCCGCCGCCTCCTGACACGTTCCCCCCTGACACGTCGCGACCTGCGATACGGGCGGTGAGGCCCCGCGTCGCCAGAAGACGCGTGTGCTGCGCGGCGCCGCGCACGGGACAGACGCGCCAGGGGAGGGACACATGACCGACAATCAGGCCCGCGCCCATGTCTGGACGCTCTGCCTCTGTGCCCTCGTGCTCTGCGCCCTCACCGGCCCCGTCGCCGGCCTCCTCACCCCGCTGGCCCATGCCTCATCGCTCGCCCTCCATGTCGTGGCCGCGCTCCTCGCCGCCGCCCTCGTCGGCGCGTACGCGGCCCTCGCCGCCCTGCTCATCGTCGCCGTCCGGCGCGTCGTGCGGCCCCGTCTGGACGGCCGCCCCTAGCCCTCCTGAGAGCGTCACAGCGCCGCCCGGCGTGGTGCGACGAGCCCATCCAGGGGCCTCAGATCATGGGGCTATTTTAGTACGACGGGGGCTCCAACGGGCCGCGGATTGTGGTACCAACGGGCCGCGAAACGTGGTACCATCCGTGGCTCTAGTACCAAAGGCATGGAGCTACGCGAGAGCCCCGTTTCACACGGGAAAACGGGGGGTTGGCGCGCCCATGGAGCTACCCTTTATCTTGGGGTGGGTACTACCCGTAGCTCTAGTACCATCAGCGCCGTAGTACCAACGCCGTGCTAGACACCCGCGCGCACGGTTGGCGCGGGCGGCCCCGCGCGCAGCGACGGGGCGCAGGGTACGGGCCAGGCATCAGCCCTCACGGTCGCTCGCGGAGGGTGACGGTGGCGCGGCCGCCCGTCGTCGCCCCGCTCACCGGGTCCGGGGAGGGCACCGCCGCCGGGTCCTGGCTGGTAAACTGCCGCGTCGCCCACACGGCAAGCGCCCAGGCGGCAGGTAAAACGGCCCATGTTTCCCAGGGTCGATCGGCCGGCTGCAACGTCAGCAGCGGCAGTCCCTCGCCCAGGCCCGTCAGCACGAGCGCCGCCCAATGCGAGGCGAGCAGCGCCAGCACCCCAGCGAGCAGGAGGGCGCGGCCGGCGCGGGGCAGGGCTGGCCACGCCGCGACGCCCACCACCAGGTCCAGGTACACTAATGTCCAGCCCACCGGCCGGCCCAGGTAGAGCAACGCGAACGCCGACGCGAACGACAGCCGGCGGCCGTGCACGAGCCAGGCCGATGCAGCGAGGGCAGTCAGCCACACCAGGCCGGCGACGAGCTGCGCCGGCGCGGCCGGCAGCCCGAGCGCGATCAGCGCCTGCAGCGGCGTGCGGTTCCAGGCGCTCATCGGCGTCTGCTGCGTGACGGGCAGCACGAACCATTGCGCGTCGAGGGTGTGCGCAAGGTAGCGCAGGGCGTCCGCGCGCAGCGTCGGCCCCCAGCGGATGACCTCCCCCGCGAGCAGCAGCGCGGCCAGGCCGGCGACGGCGCCAAGAGTGCGCAGTGTCACGCGGCGCGGCGCGCTGCCGGCGAGCAGGAGCACGACGCCGAAGGCGACAAAGAACAGGACATAGAACGGCTTGGCCAGCACGACGAACGCGATGAGCAACGCGGCGAGCGGCACGGTAGCCCGGCCGAGTGGGCGCGGTGGCCAGAGTAGCCGGGCGACGACGAGCGTCCCCGCCAGCAATATGGCCTCGACGTTCCCTCCGCTGTAGGTGGACCAGACATCCCACGAGCCTGCGGCGAGCAGCAACCACCACCACGAGGCCCGCGCCCAGCGCAGCAACAGCAGGGGGAAGACGACGACGCAGGCCAGGTCCAACACCTCCTATGGTGCGGCCGTGAGGTGGAGCTGCCACATAACTCTATCTTTGCACATTTCGTGGTGGTTATGCCACCAAGCGATCGTAGAGAGCGTCGGCATCAGTGCCGACGTGGAGTTCCTGCTCAATCCAGCCCAGGAGGTGACGATAATGGAGGCGTTGCAGC
>JAABUJ010005273.1_pt1 | contig 13007 bp, 11 predicted proteins | sample 5559131 | NCBI WGS metagenome assembly JAABUJ01 (sample SAMN10711875, study PRJNA513366) | rock metagenome | isolation source: Antarctica rocks | place: Antarctica: Victoria Land, Mt New Zealand nord | collected 2016-01-07
TCGACGGCGGCAAGATGGACGGCTTCAGTAAGGTAGGCAGCGGCGACCTCAACGGCGAGGAGATGGTCTACCAGCAATACGGCCAGTCCGACATACCCAACTTCTGGAGCTACGCCCAGCACTTCGCCCTGGGCGACCACATGTACTCCTCTGTGGCCAGCGCCACCTTCCCCAACCACCTCTTCAGCGTCGCCGCACAGGCCGGCGGCATCGTCTCGAACGTGCAGAGTTGGCATAACGGCTGGGGCTGCGACAGCGGACCGGGCGCCTACGCGTTGCGGCAGACGGGGTCGGACCCACGCAAGCTCACGGGCACGAGCCCCTGCGTCAGCTTCCCGTCGCTCGCGCAGACCATGGAGAAAGCCCACGTCTCCTGGCGCTACTACTCGGATGTTCGAGGCCACCTGGGCTATCTCTTCTCGACTCTCGACGCCTTTCCCGCCATCCGCAACACCGCGCTGTGGCGTGAGCGCGTCTTCGACCAGGCCAGCTTCCAGGCCGATGCGAAGGCGGGACGTCTGCCCGCCTTCAGTTGGCTCACCCCCACCTATCAGGCCAGCAATCACCCGCCCTTCGGCGTCTGTGACGTCGAGAACTGGTTCGTCAGCAAGATGAACGCGCTCATGCAGGGGCCTGATTGGGCGAGCACGGCCGTCTACCTCGTGTGGGACGACTTCGGCGGTTTCTACGACCACGTCGCCCCGCCCACGGTAGATGCGCTCGGCTTGGGGCCGCGCGTGCCCTTCCTGCTCATCTCGCCCTACGCCAGAAAGGGCTATATCGGCCACACCACCTATTCGTTCTCTTCGGTCTTAAAGACGTTCGAGGAGATCGACAAGTTGGCTCCGCTCACCGACCACGACCGCACGGCGCGCGACACGCTCGACCTGTTCAATTTTGCCCAGCGCCCGGCCGCGCCGCTCGTCCTCAAGACGCGCTCCTGCCCCGCGCTGCCGACGAAGGCGCGGTACTTGAGTTACATGCCCGCCGCCCTAACGCAAGCCGTGACGTACACGCTCGGCCTGAGTCTGCCCACGATCCAACGTCTGCACAAGACGATGACGCTCGATCAGATCGCTACGGCGCGGCATGTGACGCCTGCGGCGCTGCTGGCGGACCTGCGCCTCACTATCGCCAACTGGGTCAACGGCGTGCAGTTGTACGCGTACCTGAGTGGGAGCGAAGCCGGCGCGATCGGGAATGACTATGCCACGCGCGTCGAGCGCCTGTTGCACGCGGCGCCGGGTTCCTCGCTCGCGCCATTAGTGCAGAATGCGATTTTGCCGCATGGAACGCCCTTTACGGCGCCGTGACACGCTTCGGGGCGACGTAGGTGAGGGCTGCGGCGATGGCTTGCTCCAGCGACAGCGCCTGCCCCGCCGCCCACGCCGCCGCGAACGCGTCTTCCCCCAGCGCTTCTCGTAGGGCCGTGACGGTGTGGTCGTGTGCCGTACGGTCGACCGACGGTAGGGGCGCGCCGATGGCCGTGCGCAAGCTGGTGGCCGCTCCGTAGAGCAGCGCGGCGCGCTCGAAGTGCTCATGCGTGCGGTCCACCAGGGCCACCCCTTCCAGGCAGCTCGCCACACCCAACTTCTCACCCACGCCGCGATAGAGCGTGAGGCTTTCCCGGTACAGCGCTCCCGCTTGGTCCTCGTCGCCTTGATCGTGCGCCACATGGCCCAGGTTGCTGAGCGTGAGCGCGATAAAGTGCTGGTCGCCCGCGTCCCGGAACAGCTGGACGCTCTCTGTATACAGTGCCGTGGCCCGCGCGTCGTCGCCCCGCGCCCGCGCGACATCGCCCATGTTGTTGAGGGCCAGGGCGATACCGGGTCCGTCCTCCAACTCTCGAGAGCGCGCCAAGCTTTCCTCGAAAAGCGTCCCGGCGCGGTCGTGGTCGCCCTGATAGCGCGCGACTTCACCGAGGTTAAGGAGCGAACGGGCAATGCCTCGTGTATCGCCCAGGGCGCGTTTGATTGCCAGGCTTTCCTCGTTGAGTGTCGCGGCGCGCGCGTAGTCGCCCTGGTCTACCGCCATGGCGCCCAGGTTGTTGAGCGCGACTGCCGTCGCCTGCCCGTGTCTGAGCGCGCGGAAGAGGGCGAGGCTCTCCTCGTACAGGGCCGCCGCACGCGCGTGGTCGCCCTGGTAGCGCGCCACGGTGGCGCGTAGGTTGAGGGCGCGAGCCCGGCCCAACGTGTCGTCGAAACGCTCGAACAACGTGACGCTCTCCAGGGACAGGGCCGCGGCGCGCTGGTAGTCGCCCTGTTCGGCGGCGAGGACGCTGGCCCCATAGAGTGCCCTTGCCCGCGCGATGGTGATCGCGTGGGCGCTATCGTCGGCCCCACGCATGGCCAGAAGGTTCTCCAACCAGCGTCGCCCTTCGCTCTGCCGGCCGCGCACATACCAGAACCGCCACAGCGCCGCGGCCAGACGCAGCCCTGTCTCGGGCTCCCCGCCGTCGCGGGATCGGCGCAGCGCTGCCCGTAGGTTGTCATACTCCCGGTGCAGGCGCTGCAACCATCGCCCCTGGTTCGGCCCCGTTAGCGCGGGCTCCGCCTCCTCGGCCAAGGCTAGGTAGTAGGCGGCGTGCTTGTGGTGCGTCTCCTTGGCCTCTCCGGATTCCTCCAACCGCTCCCACCCGTACTGCCGCACGGTTTCGAGCAGTCGGTAGCGCCCCGTCCCGTTCGATTCTTCCAGCCCCACCAGGGACTTGGCGACCAGGCCGCCCAGCAGGTCCAGCACAGCCCCGCCCGGCGCTCCCTCCTCGCCGCAGACAGTTGCCGCCGCCTCTCCCGCGTATCCGCCGGAGAATATGGACAGCTGGCGCAACAGGCGTTGCTCCTCCGCGCTCAACAATCCGTAGCTCCACTCCATCGTCGCGCGCAACGTCTGCTGCCGGGGCAACGCGGTGCGGTTTCCTCCCGTGAGCAGACCGAAGCAGTCGTCCAGCCGTGTCGCGACATCGTTGACCGAGAGCGTGGCCAACCGCGCCGCCGCCAACTCGATCGCCAGCGGTAAGCCGTCCAGCCGCTGGCAAATCTGCATCACGGCGGGCGCGTTGCCGGTCGTCAGGGCGAAGTCTACCCGGCTGGCGCGTGCGCGCGCCTGCAACAACTGGACAGCTTCGAATCGCGGCAGGCTCGTGGGGTCGGGACGGGCGTCTGCGGGCGGTACGGACAGCCCCGGTACGCGCCAGATCGTTTCCCCGCTGACGCCCAGGGCTTCGCGACTGGTCGTCAGTAGGCGCAGGCCAGGACAGGCGGACAGCAAGTCCGTAGCCAGCGCGGCGCACCCATCGATCAGGTGTTCGCAGTTATCCAGCAGCAGCAGCGCCGCGCGCGGCCGCAGGAAGTCGCGTAGCGTGTCGCGTTGGAGACGATTCGCCTGCTCCACGACCCCCAGCGCGCCCGCGACGACTCCCGCCAGGAGCGCCGCGTCTCTAATCATGGCCAACTCGACGTGCCACACGCCATCGGGGTAGGTCTCGACCAACGCGCCGGCCACCTCCAGCGCCAGGCGCGTCTTGCCGCACCCACCCGGTCCCGTCAACGTGAGCAACCGTGTGGCCGCCAGTATGTCCGCAACCTCATGCCGTTCCCAGGTTCGTCCCACGAAGCCGGTGAGCGGCGCTGGTAGATTGGTGGGTGTGGCCGTCAGCGGCACGCGCGGAGGCCGGTCGGCCGCGCGAGGGGTCGCCTCCTGCGCCAGTAGCCGCGCGCGCAGCGCCTCGATCGCGCCGTTCGGCGCCACATCGAGGTCCGCCTCCAGCGCTGTGGCCAGCGCCTGATACACGCGCAACGCCGCTGTCCGCCGGCCCTGGGCGGACAGCAAGCCCATCAATTCCGCCGCCGTTTCCTCGTGGCAGGCGTCGATGGCCAGTATCGCCCGCAGGCAGCGCTCCGCTTCCTCGAGGTCATCCACGGCGCTACTCAACCGAGCAAGGCGCGATAGCAGCGCCTGGTATCGTGCGCGCAACTCCTCGCGCCGGGTGATCACCCACTCAGCGTAGGGTTCGTCGGGCAGATAGTCGCCGCCGTAGAGCGCCAGCGCGGCCTGGCAGTCCGCCCGGTTGGCGGCGGTCAGGGCCGCGCGCGCCGCTCGGGCGAAAGCCGCCGCGTCCAGCCAATCCGCCGCGGGCGGCGCGCCGCCGGCAGGCTCCAGCACGACCATCTCGCCGACCAGGCGCAACACGCTAGCGGTTGTGTCCGGTTCATCCAGCATGCCCCGCAGCAGATGCAACGTGGCGTGCAGGTTCCGCACGGCCGCCGCCGGCTCCGCCTCGGGCCAGAGCCAGTCGCTCACCTGTTCACGGTGCAGCCGATAGCCCGGCGCGCTCAACAAACTCGTGAAGAGGGCCGTCGCGGCGCGCCGGGTCCAGCGCGAGGCCGGGATCAGTTGAGCGCCCCGCCACACCATAAAGCCGCCCAGCGTCCGCACGCGCAGCGCGGACTGTGCGTCTAGCGGTTTTTCAGAGGGGCTGCTTTGCAGCGAGGCGTACCCCCTGGGACCGCCGGCATCTTGCCGGCCTCCCGCTGCCGGCAGGACGGTCAGCGGACCGACGCCGGTGGTCCCAGGGGGCGCCGGTAGCGAGAGGGGGACGGGATGCGGTTCCTCCGCCAGGCTGGATAGCGCGGAGGCGTGCGGGGGCGCCTGCTTACCGAGGTAGCGTGAGCGCAGACGTCCGCCCTCGCGCCAGTAGGCGAACCAATACGGTCCGTGGCCGGCGGCGCCGGCCGCGCAGCGGGGGCAGGCAGGCTTGCCACAACGTCGATATTGCTGGCTATAGGTGATGTGGACGTCACTGGGTGGCGGTTCGGTCGGCACAGGCGCCTCCTCGGCGGTGCGCGCCAGTTTCCATTAGCCTATCACAACGGCGCTGTGTCTGTTGCAAAAGAACAGTGCCATGTTGCAAAAGGGCCGCCGTCACACGCGCTCGCTCACGGACGCGCAGGCTTCTGGAGGCGCTGTATGGGCGATATGTAGAAAGAAAGAGGCGTGGGCTAGAGTGGTGGTAGATGGGAAGGATAGGAAGGGAGCCCGCGATGACCTGCTCGAATTGTGGAAGCCAACTACTAGCGGGGACAACATTCTGTGGCAATTGTGGGACGCGGGTCGGGCACGCCGGCGGTAACGCGACCCCTGTCGCGCATCGCCTCCTGGGGACGACGCTGCCGGTGCTGGAGATCACCTTACAGCCGGGGCAAAGCATCGTCGCCGAAGCGGGAGAACTCTCCTGGATGACCAGTTCCATCGGCCTACATACCTCGACCCGGGCGGGCGGCGGCCAGGGCGTGCTGGGCCTCTTCAAGCGCGCCGTGGGTGGCGGGACCCTGTTCATGACCGAGTACACCGCGGCGGGACGTGAGGGCGTCGTGGCCTTCGCCACCAAGATGCCCGGCCAGATCCTGCCCGTAGCCGTGACGCCAGGGCAGACCTACCTGGTCCACCGCCATGGCTTCGTGTGCGCCACGCCTGCGATTGAGCTGTCGATAGGGTTCCAGCGCTCCTTGGGCGCGGGCATCTTTGGGGGCGCGGGCTTCGTGTTGCAAAAGATGGCGGGGACGGCGCAGGCGTGGGTGGAGTTGGGGGGCGAAGTTGTTACCTACGATCTGCAGCCCGGCGAGACCGTGCGCGTCCATCCGGGCCATGTCGGCATGCTGGAGGAACGCGTGAGCTTCGACATCACGACCATTCCAGGGATCAGAAACGCGCTCTTTGGTGGTGACGGCCTCTTCCTCGCCGCGTTGACTGGGCCGGGGCGGGTCTGGCTGCAGTCCTTGCCATTGCCCAACCTGGCCCATGCCCTCCAACCCTACCTCTCCCACCAAGAGGTCGCGGCCGGCGCGTCGGGGGGGATTACCGGCGCGGTGCTCAAGGATTTACTCAGAGGTCAATAGAGGTGGTGATCGGCCAATGACTGCGCCGGCGCCAACGGAAGTAAGAAAGAACGAAAGGGAGGTCATTAGATGCAACAGGACAACAACAGGCCCTATATCGTCGAGCCGTCCGTCCAGGCTGGGACGCCACAGCCGGAGGGCGCTCCCGCCCCAGTGGGTAGTACGGGGGCGCCGAGCGCCGCCCAGATAGGCGGAGCGGGGGCGGCGGTCGGCACGGGGCTGGCTCCGAACGTCGCGGGCGCGCTGAGCTATTTTCTCGGGCCGATCACGGGGGTGATCTTCGTGCTGCTGGACAAGAACGACCGGTTTGTGCGCTTCCACGCCTTCCAATCCATCCTGCTCTCGGGGGCGTGGATCGCGTTCTGGGTCGCCTTCGATATCGTGTCGATCATCCTGGGTCAGATTCCCTTGCTCGGCTTGCTGGCCGTGCTCTTTGGGTTGCTCCTGAGCGTCGTGCTGGGCCTGGGCGGTCTGGTGCTCTGGATCGCGCTCATGGTCATGGCCTATCAGGGCAAGAGCCCCAAGCTGCCCGTCATCGGTGTCATGGCGGAACGCTACGCCGCCGGACCCGTCGCAGGGCGCCAGGTCTAATGTGGCGCACTATCAGTCCTTCTTGCTGCGGGTCTGGCGCAGCAGCCGGACCAACGGCCGGCAATGGTCAGCGCGGCTGGAAGGGCTGCAGGACGGGGAACGCCTACAGTTTGCCAACCTCGACGCGCTGCTCGCCCACCTACGCGCGCTGCTCGACGCCGAGGCGCCGTCTGGTCCCGACCCTCCTGATTGAGCCGGAACACAGATACGCCTCACCTGATCGTCCGCATAGCCTGTATAGCCCACACCCGCTCGCCTGATCTGACGGGCGGCACAGTAAAAAAAGGAAAAGACCATGAAGCCAATGACCCCGCTACGCATCATCGCCGCGCTCGCCCTGGCCGGGACGACCCTGCTTGCGAGCGCACAGACCACCCGCGCGTCCGGCCCACGCGCCCTCACGCTCGCCGACTTCGGCGGCGTCTCCAACGCGGCGAACGCGCCCCATGGCTCGGTCGGCGGCGCCAGCTACACTCATGCGATCGAGCTCAACTTCTTCAGCTCCAAGATTGTGCTCTTCGCGCACAAGTTCCCCGGCTATGCGTCCTTTTCGGTCGCGGTAGGGGTCCCCGACGATGTCGCCGCCGACTCGACGCGCGAGTTGGTCGTCGCCGTCGACGGCAAGACGGTCAAGGATATCACCAAGACGTATGGGCAGCCCGCGACGACCATCACCATCCCGCTCGGAGGAGTGACATCGGTGTCGCTCACCGATGCCTCGGGCGACGGCATCATCGTGGCGAACCCCACCCTGCGACGGTAGCTCACGGCCTTTTCGCCGGCCACGTTTGAGTTGCGACGCTCCGTCTCGCCCGCCTGGTCTGTCAGGCGGGCGGCGGAGCACAATAGATAGACAGATAGAGAAAAGAAGGGACACGACCATGAACCGCACCACATGTCGACCGCTCGCCCTGACCGTTGCGCTGACCTTGCTCGGCGGCGCGGCGCTCGCGCCCATGGCGTCGGCCCACGCAGCCGGGCCGGACGTGCTGCGGCAGTTGAGCCAGGCTATCGCCACGCATAGCTTTAAGGTTGTCATCGACTCGCACAGTACGGGCGCCAACGCGGCCCAGGCTGGCTTGGGACAAATGCATATGGAGGAGACGTTGCTCCGCCACGGCGCGACATTCCGTCTCTACATCTATAGCAAGACGGCTCAGGGGGTGAACGAGATGGTTTATACAGGTACGCGTGCGTGCGTGCGGCGGGCGGGACAACGCGCCTGGAACTGCGCCATGCCCGCAGGGTACATCGCGATGTACCGCGACGCGATGGACCCCGCGAAAGCGATGAAAGCAGCGGGCGCCTACATTCAGAACGTCGGGCCGGCTGGGACCAAGATGGTGCGGGGACACCTCAGCGAAGGCTACCGCTTCACCACCACTATGGCCACCCTCCATACGACGGGGCACGGGACGGTGTGGATCGATCGCGTGACCACGCTGCCTGTCGAGGTTGACACGACCAGTTCATCGATGATGACGGGTGCGCGTACGCCGCTGGTCACGACGGGGACCGAAGTATGGAGCCGTTGGGATGATTCCACGCTGACCATCCCTACGGTCCCCGCGTCCTAACCACCATGCTCCACCAGTCATCCTCGCCGCGTTCCTTCAACACATCGACAAGACGTAAACACCTGGACGTAGAGGAGCTCCGATGATCATCTTGCGCATTGAACACCCCGTCCCCGACTTCGACGCCTGGAAGACGGCCTTTGACACTGATCCCGTCGGCCGAAAGCAGTCGGGCGTCCGCCGCCACCAGATCTTACGCGCGATCGACGATCCGCACGACGTCATGATCGACCTCGAGTTCAACACCCCGAGCGAGGCCGAGGCTCTCCTTGCCGCGATGCGCGTGGTATGGGGGCGCGTGGCCGGCTCCGTTATGTCGAACCCACGCGTGCGGATTGTCGAGACGGTGGAGCGCAGGGAGTACTGACGCCAGGAATCCCGCGTGCATCGCGGCCAGGGCTTTACCAGCGGAAACGTTGGTCGTCGGAGGGCGGCGCGCCAGGCGCGGAGGCACGACATCCGAACGCCTGAGGGGCTGGATGACGCGTACACGATATGGGAGAGACACACCATGACGGACGGTCCCTGTCCGCTGTGGGCGCTTCGTCACCACCGGAGAAACGGGCGGGCGTCCCTATCAGCGCTCGCCTCCTACGTGCGACGGTGGCTTATCGACAGTAGTGAGGATGTGTCCCTATGTATGCAACGCTGACCCGCAACGAGCCCAACACGGCGGATGATGTCCTCGTTATCAACGGCGACACCCTGACCATCGTCAGACTCTCACGACGGTGCAAAGAGGAGGCCTGCTGCTCCCTGCAGCGCGCGCCCTCCCTGTCATGTGTCTGCCTGGAGCTGTTCCGTCGCGCCGTCGTCGAGCGCGAGGATGCCGCGTGGGTGGCCGTCTACGCGCAGTACGCTGGCATGGTCCGCCGCTGGCTCGCCCTACCTGAGGCGGAGGGCGATGAGGGCGTCGCGATTGTCTTCGAGCGCTTTTGGCAGGCCGTCGATGGCCCCAAGTTCGCGCGCTTCCCGTCTCTCGCCGCCATCCTGCAATATCTCAAGGTCTGCGCCTACACGGCGCGCATCGACCGTGGGCGTCGCCACAGGCTACCGCTGGCGAGTGGTCGCTCGATGCCGCGACGCACGTCGTGGCCGCGCGCGATAACGTGGAGGAGATGGTGGCCGGGAGGCTCGACGCGGTCGAGTTCTGGGCCATGGTCCGCGCGCTACTGTGCGACGACCGCGAAGGTGTGGTGCTCTACCTCTCCTATGTGCTGGGCTTGAGCCCCCGCGAGATCTGCGCGCACGACAGAGGACACTTTTCCAATGTGGCCGAGGTCTACCGCCTCAAGCGTACGGTGCTCGATCGTCTACGGCGTGCCCCGGACATGCGCGCACTCGTGGCGCGTATGTAACGGACACATAACGAATAAACGAATGGAGGAGGACGGACCAATGGCACACGCGGGAACAACGATCGAGCACGCGCTCACGGGACAGCGTATGACCTTTGTGCGCACGGCCAGCGACACGGCTGGCGCGTTGCTACACACGGAATCATCCATCAGGGGTGGCACGCCCCTCGAAACGATGCACGTCCATCCGGGACAGGAGGAACGCTTCACGGTGCTCGCGGGCACGATGCGCTTTATCGTGGGCGGCCGGGAACGCGTGGCGCAGGCGGGCCAGGAGGTGGTTGTGCCCGCGGGAACGCCACACACCTTCGGCAACGCCGGCCCCGACGAGGCCCGCTTCCGCGCCGAAGACCGGCCGGCGTTGCGGTCGGACGGCTTCTTCGAGACCTATTTCGGCCTCGCACAAGACGGCAAGCTGAACCCGCGCACCGGCCTGCCGAACCTGTTGCAACTGGCGGTGGCGTTGCACTACTACCGGAACGAGATCGTGCTCGCCCGTCCACCGCGCCCCGTCCAGCGCGTCCTCTTCGGGCTGCTCGCGCCCATTGGGCGTCTGCGCGGCTACCGTGCGCCGTATCCCTATCGAGATGGAGCGCCGGATGTGTCGCTGGCGAGCGACCAGCCGTGAGGCGTGGCCGATGGACACGGTCTATGGCAACGACGGCCGACTTTTGGCACGCCCGCTTTTCCGCACAGGTGATGGGAGAGGTAAGGCAGCTAACGTGCGACGCGCGTGACAAGGGCAGCACGCAAAGCAGCGCGTTGGTGAGCGCTCCCGTGATCTGAGCAGGGGTCCGTACGCTGTGAGGCCAGGCGCGTCGCGTTGAGACAGTGGAGACAAGCGGAGACAAGCGAAGGAGCAAGGCATGAAGACCCCCGACGATGTCCGCAGGCTGGCCGAGGAGTTAGGTACCTCGGTGTGGGCCTTCGCCGTGTTGTGTAGCGCGGCCGAGGCGGGCTTGCTCACAAGCCTACAGGAGCCACGGCATGTAACCGAGGCCGCCGCGCAGACCGATCTGCCGGCCCCGCTCGTCGCACGGATGCTCGACGTTCTCGTGACGATGGGTTTGGTGCAGCGCGACGAGGAGCGGTATCGCGCGGCGCCGGGGCTGCTGCCGCTGCTCCAACCGCCGGCCGCAACGTTCTTCCTGGCCGACCTGCGCTCCACCTACCTACAGGCGTGGGATACCATCGCCCGCGCGAAGCGAGGCGCGCTGGAGATGGGCTGGCACTACACCGACCCGGAGATCCTGGCTGCACAGGGGATCGGGAGCGGCCAGGGGGTGCACCTTATGGGCCGCCTCCTGTTCCCGCACCTGGACGGCCTGGAGGAGCGCCTCCACGGGCCGTGGACATTCCTCGATGTGGGAGCCGGCGTCGGTGGGATCGCCATCGAGATGTGCCGGGCGTTCCCGACCGTCCGCGTGGTCGGGCTGGAACCAAGCACGGCGCCCCTGGCCGAGGCGCGGCGCAACGTGACGGAGGCTGGTCTCACCGACCGCATCGAGGTTCGCCCGCAGCGCGTCGAAGAGATGAGCGACGCCATGGCGTTCGACCTGGTCTGGTTGCCACAAGTCTTCCTGCCCCGTGACATCCTGCCGCGCGCCCTCGGCGCCGCGTGGACGGCGCTGCGGCCGGGCGGGTGGATCATGCTCCCGGCCATCAGCATCCGCGGCGACGACACACGCGCCGCACTGGCCCGCTTCAGGAACGTGTTGTGGGGGGATGAAACGCTCTTGCCGGAGGACGTGGCACGGCTGCTCGGCGAGGCGCGCTTCGACGCTGTGCGGGTCTTCCCCAGCCCGCCGGGGGGCGCTCCACGGATGGTCGTGGGCCGCCGCCCACTCTAGCCGCCGACGCGCGTTTGAATTGCTATGCCCAGCCTCGCCTGCCTATGTCAGGCGGCCGGCAGAGCACAGATAGAGATAAAGAAGGGATATGACCATGAACCACATCATACCTTTGAGAGGCAAACACTAACACCATGGATACACAAACCCAACCCACCGCGCTGTCCGTCATCAAGCGCTTGAACGACGCGATCAATCGGCAGGATCTTGATGCGCTTGCCGCGTGCTTCGCGCCCGACTACCGGAGCGAGTTTCCGGCGCACCCCGATCGGGCCTTCGTCGGTCATGACCAGATGCGTAAGAACTGGACGCAAATCTTTGGCGCTATGCCCGACATCAAAGCCGTGCTGCTGGGATGCGTCGCGCAGGGAGACACGGTCTGGGCCGAATGGGAATGGCAGGGGACGCGCCCTGATGGCGTGCGCCAGTTCCTGCGTGGCGTCACGATCCAGGGCGTGCGGCACGATCGGATTGCGTGGGTGCGGATGTACATGGAACCTGTGCAAGAAGGAGGCGCCGGGTCTGATGCGGCGGTGCAGCAGATCGTGACCGGGCGGGGACCCTCGTGACAACATCCGTCCCGCACGGGCAAGGGGCAATGATCCTGATCGCTGGGGGTACGGGAACATTAGGGACGCAGGTCGTGCCCCTGCTGACGGCGCGCGGGCTCGACGTGCGCATCCTGACGCGGGCCCCGGCGCGCGCCCGGCATCTCCAAGGCGATCGCGTCGAGATCGTGGCGGGGGATGTGCGGGACCGGACGGCTGTCGACCGGGCCATGGCTGGCGTGCGGACGGTGATCTCGGCCATCCAGGGCTTCAGCGGGACCGGCGGCGCTAGCCCGCGGACGGTGGACGGGCAAGGCAACAGCATCCTGATTCAGGCGGCGCAGGCCGCCGGAGTTGACCATTTTATCCTGGTGTCGGTCCAGGGTGCGACCCCGGACCACCCGATGGACCTCTTCCGGATGAAGCACCGGGCCGAGCAGGAACTGCGGGCGAGCGGGCTGACCTGGACCATCATCCGGCCGACCGCCTTCATGGAGGTGTGGGCCCACTTGATTGGGGAGCCACTTGTCACAACCGGACGGACACGCATCTTCGGGCGGGGTGACAATCCCATCAACTTTGTGTCGGCGCACGATGTGCCCCGGTTCATCGACTTGGCCGTCGTCGATCCCGCCCTGCGCGGTGGGGTGGTGGAGGTCGGCGGGCCGGAGAATCTGAGCCTGAGGCAGGTCGCGGCGACCGTCGAAACCGTGACCGGGAAGATGGGCGCGAAGAGCCATGTGCCGTTGCCGATGATGCGCTTGATGGCGGTGCTGATGCGCCCCGTGAATCCTGCGCTCGCGCGTCAGATCCAAGCCGGTGTCGTCATGGATACGCGAGACATGTCCTTTGACCCCACGGACACCAGCCGCCGCTATCCGTCGATTCCCCTGACAAGCATAGCGGACGTGGTGCGACGCGACTACGTCGCCGGAGCATGACCTGCGCGATCGTGGTGTGAGACGATGATTCCTTCATTCGTTATTGGCACATGGCTGCTCGCCAGATGGTCAGAACCATCAACGGGCGCACGCCATAAGCGCCCGATGTCTCGCCGAGAGTTCCCCTAGCAGTTTGTCGGAGAGAAGCGGGCTCTCCGTCCCGGCCGTGGTGATACAGTGGTGGTATGAGTAGAACATTCAAGACCGTGGATTATGAGGCGGCGCGCGACCTGACGGTGCGTTTGGGC
>JAABUJ010005275.1_pt1 | contig 13005 bp, 18 predicted proteins | sample 5559131 | NCBI WGS metagenome assembly JAABUJ01 (sample SAMN10711875, study PRJNA513366) | rock metagenome | isolation source: Antarctica rocks | place: Antarctica: Victoria Land, Mt New Zealand nord | collected 2016-01-07
CTTGTCTTTAGGGGCATCCGAGCCTATTCGAAAGTCAACATGCGCCCTCTCGGTTTTAGGCAGTCGGACGGCACCTTTCCCAAGGTCGCTAGGGGTGATTCTAGCGAAGTAACGTTGTAGTACTAGTAGCGAGCATAAACCACGGGCCGGAGGCTCTCCGGCCCGTGACACGAATCGGTCAGGGCTAAGCATAAGACGTTATGCATAACCTTAGCCTGGAGAACAATAGGGGGCGACGATGCACTTGTGGATGAGAACGCATCGCGATTTACTCAACGAGATTGGCAATACTGATGGCGTCGTCAATCGGTGGTCTGAACGAGCTGCTGACGAGGATTATCAATGGATGGCTTCCCAGATGCAGCAGCGGATAGCTGGGTGCCGAGGCCATTCCCTCTGGTGGGCATGGCAAAAGTATAGTGGCCACGAGGACTGCCCCCTTGACCACGGCGATGAACCATTAAAGGGGCACGAGGTTTACCTCCGGCTAGATATCCCCGCGCATGACGTGTTGTTGTCAGACTATCGGCTCCACTTCAGCACACAGCTGCCGACCTATCGCTCTACGAAGCAGCAGCTCCTCGGGCCTCCCTTTTACCTCCCATTCGATCAACACGACGAGGATGAATTCATCGCCGCCCATAGGTCGCAGCCGGGGCATTCTTACGACGAGGTCGCGCGGGCGGCACAGGCATCCTGGGTCCGCTGCTTTGAGCCTGACTGGCCACGCTTCGATACGGAGTGGTTGGGCTTTACGCCGGGCGAGCTCGTGCAAGCGACCTTCGCGATTATTCGCGCCGATAACATCAAAGAAATTCGAGAGTAATCGTGTACGAAGGTGTCCCGTTAGCACTCCCACCTCTTCCTTTTAAGGCCGAGGCAGCAGTCGCAACCACGACCTCCGCAGGCTATATGGTGTCGGGCCCTGCCGCCACCCTATCCAGAGAAGGCATCATTACGATTGAAGGCGTGAGCCGCGACTTCCTTGTCGATGACTCCCTTACCTTCACGCCCTTTGAGATCGCGTTCACGACGGCCGATGGCTGGCATGTTACTGCTCACAGGTGCCTAGTGAATGTTCGTGAATTTCCTAGCGGCGCGTTTATTGTGTATGCCGCGACGCTGGAGGCGATGCGAGGAACGATTCAGGACAGGAACCACGTCACGGTCTACAGGCTGGTGTCCGGCTTGCCAGAAGGCGCGCTAGATGGCGAGGCGCGGCGTTCAGACAAGTTCTTCACGACGGCCGATCTCGCCCCGCTCTCCCTTGTTCACGCGCGCCCGGAGGATGTTCCCTTGATCGAACCGGCCATCACTGGCTACTTCATAGTAGAGGGGTCTTACTCGTCGCGCCGGGATTGGGAGGATCTCTTCGGCCGTCTGTATAACCTTTTAGCACTAGCGGCCTCTAATTTCGTAGCGTTTCCGCTCACCCATGTCACGGGCTCGAGGGGGGAACAGGTGGAGTTGCATTCCACGTCGAGGGAGACGGGCCGAGGACAAAGCGTTCTCTATCTCAAGTATCCCATGGCTTTGTCGAAGTTCCTCAATTCGACCTACGATCAGTACGTGAGATGGCGCGATCTGCTAGACCTAGACACTCTAATCCACTACTATGTCCTCCTCAAGAACACGGGATATGCTGAGACGCGCATTCTGCTGGGAAGTGTCCTGATGGAAGGCGTTAAATATGCCTACGCCGAGCACTACAAACACTGGCCCAAGGACAAGAAGACCGGCAAGTACATCAAGCCCGATGGCACGGCGCATGGCGTACTGCTCGACTTTCGATCATTGATCAAAGAGGTCTACAGCGAATTCGGCCTGAAGAACGGAAACACGGCGTTTGTGAGGTACCGCAATGGAGTGGTGCATCAGGGGCGCCTCTCATCCTTGACATGGGCGCAGGCTAGGGATTTAGCCGCCGATTTGGAGCACCCCATCGAGCATCTCCTCCTGTGCATCCTCGCCTATCAAGGCGACTATTGGGATACAACAGTAATGGACGCAAATGGGCGCCCGGGTGCCTGGGTGGATTTCGCGTCCGTGGCCATTTAGCCCGACTCTCGTCGAGCGTTGCCAGCGCACGCGCCCCCTTTAGGAGGTGCAAAATCGGACAAGGAGTATTGTCCGATGTGCTAGACTGGCCGTAGCAGCACTCTTGGTAGCACCCCTGTCACCCGCCGTATCAGCCACAGGAGGGTCCAATGACCGTCACCAGCCTTGTCCCCTATGCGGGTGGCGACGCCGTGCAACGCGCGGAGTCCTTGCAAGGACTCCCCCCCGACGAACGCCGGCGCCGGGCGGTGGAGGCCTGTGTGGCGCACGACGCGGCGGCCCTCTGGCTCTTGACCGAGGCGTGGACAACGCTGCACGGCCGCGCCGGCGCCCTGGTCTCGCCGCACACGCGCAAGAACTACCGCCACGGCGTCGAGACCCTCGTCGCCGCGTGGACGCAAGAGAACTTGCTGCGGCCGGCGCGCGACGCCGCGGCGCTCTGGCTGCGCCAGATGGAGGCGGCCGGTCTCAAGCCCGCCACGGTGCAGATCCGCCTCGCCGCGGCGCGCGCCCTCTACGGTGCGCTGCGCTGGGCAGCCGCCACCGAGGTCGATCCCTTCGATGGCGTGCGCGTGGCCAAGGACGCGACACCGGCCTGGGAGAAGCGCGCCCCCTACAGCCCCGCCGAGTTTGATGCCCTGCTCGCCGTCGCCAGGGGTGCGGATCGCGCGTTGCTGCTCCTGGCCGGACACGCCGGCCTACGCGTGAGCGAGTGCCTGGCCTTGTCATGGGCGGACGTGGAGTTGCCCCAGCGCCGGCTCGTCGTCGCGAAGGGCAAGGGCGGCAAACGGCGCACGGTGCCGCTCTCGGGGACGCTCATCGCGGCCTTGCGGGCGATCCGGCCCCCCGACGGCCGCGGCTACGTGCTGCCCTACCGCTCCGACTTCCCCGCCCGCGAGCGGATCAAGCGCTTGGCCGCGGCCGCGCAACTCCCCGGCGGCGAGGAGCAGGGCATCCCCTACCGGGGCATCCACGCGCTGCGCCACACTTGCGGCACGCGCCTGGTGCGCGAGACCGGCAACCTGGAGATGGCCGCGCGCCACCTGGGCCATAGCTCCATCGAGACCACGCGCGTCTACGCCAAGTGGAGCGACGAGGGCCTGAATAGCACTGTCGGGGCGTGGTGAGGTTGATCGAGTAGGACGGAGAAGACCCACATGTTATTTCATGCCGCGCACGACGCTGATGCATCAGTCCGCAACTATCTCTGCGTCTTCCGGGCCGACCCGAGCATCGTTGATGATGTGGTGGATCTAGGCTTCGACCCGGATTTCCGGCCGCCTGTGGCAACATGGGGCATCTGTCGACCGCCAACGCGTCAGCATGTCAAGGTCGACAGCTATGTAATCTTCCTTGGGTACTATCCGAACGATCGGCGCTACCTCGTGAAAGGCTGGCTACGAGTCGGCAAGAAAATCAGTTACCTCGACGCCTAAGCGGCTAGGCGGTGTACGTTCGTAGTTCTTACACGGAAATTCCTACGAACTTTGACCAGCGACCCACTTAGAACACTTCCCCGACCGCCCCAACGTCATCATTCGCGATAGCGCCGCTACTGGCGACCAGGCTCCGACTATCCGGGGATGGAAGCGCGGGGACCTCCAGGAGAAGGCCAAGCGCGACTACGGAACAATCGCGCCTGACTTCCTCACACAGATTCGCCTGGGGACCCGGACATTCGTGCAGTTGCCGGGCGACCCACACGAGATCGATAACTGGAAGTGTCAGCGCATGTTCCGGTGTCAGAAGACGCAGCTTGCACGCTGTATCGACGTCGGTCGATGTGTGCGTGAAGAGGATTTCCCCGCGCTGCGCGGCTACATAGTGGCCGCTCCTGGGGAATGGCGTGACGTCGGGCCGCTGCGGCGCGACTGGCATATGATGGTGCCAGACGGCCTCCGAGCACGCCTCGATGTGGACAGGCTCCGTACTCCCTACGGTCAGCACAATGCGCGGTCGCTGAATCTTGCCGAGGTCGAGGCCATTATTGAGGCGCTAGCATAGGGACATGGAGGGGACGATGAACGACGACACGACCGGCCTCTCCCGGCCGGACGACGCCTACAACGCGCTGCTGGCCGACCTGCGCGCCATCATCGCATCCGGACGCGGGCGCGCCGCGACGGCTGTCAATGCAGAGATCATCGCGACCTATTGGAAGATTGGCGAGCGTCTGGTGCGCGAAGAGCAGCAAGGGGCCGAGCGCGCGGGGTACGGCGAAGAGGTGCTTGAACGCATCGGGCGCATCCTGGCCGTCGAGCACGGACGGGGCTTCTCGTACCGCAGCCTCGCCAACATGCGCCAGTTCTACCTTGCCTACCCAAATGTGTCCGCGCTGCGGACAGAATTGACCTGGACGCACTATCGTTCCCTGATGCGCCTGGATAGCGCGGAGCGGCGCGCCTTCTACGAGCGCATGGCCGTGACGGGCCGGTGGAGTTCGCGCGAGCTAGACAAGCAGGTCAACTCGATGCTCTACGAGCGCGTCGGCCTGTCACGCCGCCCCGAGGAGATGGCTGCTTCCCTCCCCCACCCCAACCGTCCGGTCGCCCCCTCCGACTACGGCGAGACCTTCCGTGATCCGTATGTTTTGGATTTCGTCGGACTCGACGGCGCCTTCTCCGAGCGCGATTTGGAGACGGCGCTCGTCTCCCATATCGAACACTTCCTGCTCGCCTTGGGCCACGGCTTCTGCTTCGTCGGCCGGCAGCAGCGCCTGCCCATCGGCGACAAAGATTATTATGTCGATCTCGTCTTCTATCACCGCTTCTTGCGGGCGCCCGTCCTGCTCGACCTGAAGATCGGCGAGCTGGAGCCGGCCGACATCGCGCAGATGCAGCTCTACCTGGCCTGGACCCGTCAGCACGACCACGCACAGGATCAGGCCGATCCGATCGGCCTGATCCTGTGCGGCTCCAAGGACAGCGCCGTGATCGAGTTGCTGCTGGCCGACCCGGACTCGAGCCCCGACAAACGCATCAAGGTCGCGCAGTATCTCCTCCCCGACGGCCAGGAGGCCTTGAAGGCGGGCCTGGCGCGCATCGGCGCGGCCTACGACGAGGCGCGTGGGAACGGCGGAGGTGGGGCGCGTGACACGGGCGACACGCTCGACGGCGCCGCAGCCGCGGGCGACGCCCCGGACCGCGCGCGGTAGGCGGCCGGGGATGCGACGTCCGAAACACCGGGGACGCCTGAGCCGGACCCTGCCCCCCGCCGCGGCGTCCTTCCGCGTCTACGTCCGGCTGCGCAGCGTGGACCCCGCGCGCGACCGCGACCGCAGCTACACGCTGACCTGGCAGCCCGCCCTCCTCGGCGGCGGCGCGCTGGTGCGGTGTTGGGGCCGCACCGGTGGGGCCGAGCGGACCTGTACCGACTACTACCCCGACCGTGCCGGCGCGCAGGCCCACGTCGAGGCGATCCTGCGCCGCCGCTTGCGCCACGGCTACCAGATCGTGGAATGGCAGTAGGGCGCGCGACCCGTGACGTGGACCAGGCCCGGCAGAGACGCACGCCAGTCCTCCGGACATGGACCAGGCCACAAGACGCACGAACTGTGCGGGACGTATTTCTTCCCGGCCCCAACGCTCACACGAACCAACTATTGTGGCGGCCCCACGTCAGGGCGCATGCCCCGGCCCACGGCGCTGCTGCTCGCGCGCAACGATCCCATCCATGTACTCCAGGTGCGATAGATGCCCACCCACTAACCGTGTCTCTTGATGCACAAGGTAGTGCAGCATATCCGACGGGCTCGCGCTGGTTTCGGGTAGGACCTCCCCTTGCAGCCGTGTCAGACCCGCCTGCACGTGCGCGCGCGTCTCGCGGAAGCACTGGCGCAAGGCTTCCAACTGGCTCAGGCTCAATTCCTCCACCTCCGCCACCAGCGCATCCCCGTCTGGCCCACTAGACGTCCCGTAGGGGGCCGGTCACGGTGAACCGCACGTACTCCTCATGACTTTGTGGCACGCGCACCGTCCACAGGCGTCCCCAGCGGGCGCGCTGTTCCCCTTCGTCGGGAACCGCTTGCACACCGATCAAACGCAGGCGCACATTCAGCCGCTCCAGCGCCTGCGCGGTGGCGAGCTCCGGATCGTCCGGCCGAGAGATCTCCATCCGATAGCGCAGCCCTGCTGGGGGGCGGGTAATCATCTCCTTGATGACGGCCGCAAACCCAGGGTCGCGCTCTATATGGTCGCGTATCCGTGCATCGAGGTAATGCGTGGGGTCGTTGAAGCGCTCGCGCACCCACAGCCCCGCATCATCCTGAGCGTCCATCATCATCCCTGTGGTGGGCAGGCCTTTGGTCCTCCCCAAGCATACGACGGTCTACTCAAACTGGCTACCTGATCGGGGTCATCGTTACTGTTGCGCCCCTCAATGGACCACAGACCGTTAGTGTGTACCCTTTCGGCGCTTGGCTAACACCAACGGTTGTGGGGAAAGAAACAGGTCTCGCATAGGTCGTGTGTCTTTGTGGCCTCGTCCACCCGGACATGCTATTCTTTAGTCCAAGTAGCCGCGCGTCGCGGGCGACGCGTTACGCGTCGAGGGACACGACAAGAGGCGCTGTGCCCGCATGGTCCCCCGCCACGCCGGCGCCGAAGGACATGTGGCGCTGTTCCATGGAGGTCAGGACGATGCCAGAGGTGTACACGGGCAAGGTGCTGATCCCCGGCGACCAGATCGACGCCTACCTGGCCGCGCTGAAGGCCGCCGAGGAGACGCGCGCGCCGTTCCGCGCCCTGTTGGAGAACCTGAATAAGGAGTTCGCGGCCTCCTTGGAAAAGAAATACAGTCGGCGCACCGTGCTCAAACACACGGGCATTGTCGACCTCTTTATCATCTTCCTGTGCGACTACACGGACGTGGAGCGGCTCGAAGACGTGACGCGCGGCATGGTCAACAGCCACTTCCGGCGCTGGTATCGGAGCAAAGTGCTCGACCGCATGGACCCGGACGCGATCCGCGTCGCGCTGCGCAAGTTCTTCGGGTTTCTCGATCAGGAGAAGGGCATCCGCAACCCGACGGCGCTGGAGGCCTTAAAATAAGCGGGGCGCGACACGGATGAGCCAGAAACGACGGCGAGATACGCCGGAGTGGGCGTGGGAGCAGGCGCTCATCGACGCCTATTATGACCATCGCTGGCACGCGGTCCTCGACACGCCTCGCCGGGTCAAGCGCTCTACGTTGTCGCAGTGAGGCGTCGGTCGTTAATTGCCTCTACGAGTTGCTGACACGTCCATTTGCGCTTCGCGCCGTAGGAGACCACTGCGTCTAGGGTATCGCTATCGAGCGCGTTGACGGCGCGTGCAAGCTCATCCATACTCACTGGCGGCGGTGTCACGGCGCGTGCTGCTGCCGCATGGTGCGCCGATGTGTCAGCCGTGTCAGCAAACATTGTTTGCTCACCGACGATCGTTAGCGCGCCTTCTGGGGGGGTTGTGGGAGCGTCCTTGCGCGAGGACCGGCCGCCCCCTGTGGCGCGCGGATTAATAACGCCCTGGGCCGCATTACGTGCGCGCACTTTCTGCACGTCGGCATGGCTCACCGGCTCACCGGCGTCGATACGCGACCGTAACGTGGTTCGGCTTTCGTCAGGCAGGCGCAAGATCTCACGCGCGACGGTCGGCGCGACCTGCTGACGCTGTACGGCATCGGCCATAACAGTGTCGGACAGTAAGAGGAGCCGGTCGCGAACATGCTGCCCTGTAATATGCAATCGCTTGCCCAGCGCCACCGAGTCCAGCCCTTCCGCGTCCATGAGTTCCTTAAACGCGCGGGCCTCGTCCAACGGGGCGAGATCCTGTCGTTGGACGTTCTCGATGAGTTGCGTGACGCGCAATGCCGCGCCCTCGCTATCGCGCACCACCACCGGCAAGCGCGTCAGGCCAGCCTGTTGTGCGGCAGCGTACCGCCGGCCACCGGCGACGATCATATAGCGTGTACGCCCGTCCTCTAGATAGCCGTACTCGCGCACGAGCAGTGGCTGCAGCACACCGTACTCTTTGAGGGAGGCGGCAAGCGCGGCGAGGCGTTCACTATTCATGTCGCGACGCGGCTGGTCAGGATCGGGCACGATCTGCTCGATGGGCGTCGACATAGCGCCAGGGAGGGCGCGCTCAGCGTCGACGGGTGCGGTGGCCGTCAACGGGGGGCGGTCGGCTTGGCGGCGGCCACTTACGGTTGGCAGGATAGTCGTTCTACGCGGCATCGACGCCCTCCGTCCAGGCGCGCTCGGCCAGGGCGCGATAGGCGGCTGACGCCGGCGAGGTAGGGTCGTGCAATACAACCGAGCGGCCGCTGTTAAGGGCAGCCTTGACGCTTTCGGAGAGCGGGATTGGCGTCGCGACCAGTTCGCCCCACCGTTCCGTGAGTAAGGCGATGGCTCCTTTATCGTGGCGATAGGGGCGAACGGCGTTGGGGAGAATTGCGGCGATGCGCGCAGCCCCAAACTCCGCGAGTTCGTCGCGCAGGCCGATGGTGTCGTCCAGGGCGTCGAGATCCTGCTGTACCAGGGCTGTGGGCAGGATGGCGATGTCGGCGGCCAGGAGCGCCGTATTGAGGCTAAACCCCAGGCTGGGTGGCGTGTCGAGCAAAATGGCGTCGTAGTCGTCCACGCCGCGCAGCAAGCGGCGCAGGCGCAGGAGGCCGGCAGGGTTGTCGGCGAAGGTCATGGCGGCCGTTTCCACGGAGCGGTCGCCGGGGTATAAAGCAACCCCGATCTCTGTCTGGATCGCCAGGCCATCCAGGGCGCGTTGTGGATTCAGGATGCGCGCACCGATCCCTTCTGGAGGTTGCTCGGCACCCAGGAGGACGCGCGTTAGGGATGCTTGAGGGTCGAGATCTACCAACGCCACGCGCAGTCCGCGTTCCGTCAGCGCGCCAGCGAGGTTGATAGCGGTGGTGGTCTTGCCGCTGCCCCCCTTACGGCCAGCGATCGCGATGATCCGCGTCATATCTCTCCTTCCTTCAGCGGGTGCGGATGCCGTTCGCGCGCTGAGTTTGTGATTGGGTCTCTGTTTGACGATTGACGATGTGAACCACACTGTGGGTCGAATTGTCGCCACAGTGTGGTTCTCCTCGTAATTCAGGCGAGATCGGAACCACACTGTGGTTCCGATCCCATGCCCAGTCGCTCGTCCCGTCACTCGTCATCAGGCTCACCATCGCCGGCCATCTCTTCGAGACGTTCCTTTACCCGTTGCTCGCTGGGCAGGCGCACCCGATATTCGGCGACGAAGACACGCTCTTCCAGACCGGCCAGCGCGTAGCGTACCTCGTCGTGACCGGCGCTCTCGCACACGATGAGGCCGATGGCGGCCTTCTCCCACTCATGCCGAGGGACGCGTTCCCGATAGTACGACACGTACTTGTTCATCTGGCCGACGTAGGCATCCCTGAACGGCCCGAGCTTTAAGTCGCAGAGCACGGTCGCCGGGATATCCCGATTGTAGAGCTCCAGGTCCACACTGTGATACTGGCCATCGATGAGGATGGGCTGCTGGCTGCGTCGCACGTAGAAGCCGGGTCCCAACTCTTCTAGAAAGCGCTGGAAATTGACCAGCAGAGCGCTCTCAAGCTGGGCCTCATCGTAGCCGGCTGGCAATCCCGGCACGGCAAAGCTATACAGATTGCGGAACGCATCCTCTGGCCGCACCGCTGGTGAGACGTGAGACTCCCTCACAATCGAACGCGGTGACTGCGCCATGCGCTTATATAAACCGCTCCGGATTTGCTCGTTGAGTTGACGCACGCCCCACGCGTTGCGCGTCGTCTCAGCCTCGTAGAACTCGCGTTCAGCGCGCTCGTCGACCCCAGCTAGGAGTTCATAGTGACTCCATGAAATCTGTGTCGAGAGCGCGGCGACGACGGGATACGAACGGTAAAACCGCACGATGCGGTTGAGCATTTGTGGCGTCATCTTCAGGTCTCGCGCGAGGTGCTCGATCACGCGGCCTCCGTAGTCGGCACGTTCCTTATGGTCCAATTCGGCACGCACGATGCGCTCGCCGACCTGCCAGTACGCCTGCACCTTGATATTGTCGACGGCCTGGTACGCCCGGGCGCGCGCCGTCCGTAGCAGCCCCCGGATCTCGTCCAGGAGCGCATCGTAGTCCGAGGGCAGCGGTGTCCTATCGCGCGCCATGCGCGTCCTTCCCCACACCCTGTCCCAGGATCGCCCGCGCGCGTTGTTCGATGGCCTGCTGCACGCGCGCGCGCGGCCCCATTCCGATGGGCGTGAACGTCCGGCCGAGGTACCCGCGCCAGAGGTCATGGGCCGGGCCTGCGGCCACGTAGCCCACATAGATGGCCGCGCCGTCCACATCCACGACTTGTGCCGCGTAGAGGTGGGGCGCTTCTTCCCGCCAGTGGATCACGAGGTCCTGCCCCATCTGTTCGCCGTCCCCCTACTCCTGTTCCCCGCGTGGCCCTGTGCCCGTCCACCGTGGCCTGTGCCTCCGCCCCCGGTCCACCGGCCGCCAGCCCCCTCCATGCTACTATAGTTTGGGCGCGATCGGCGCGATCATCACAGCGACGTGTACGGCACGCCACCGTGCACGACGACCAGCGCCGCAAGGCCAACAAGGATGATCACAGCGGCTACGAGCAGCCAGGACCAACGCAAGCGGAGAACAGGGCGGCGTGGAGGGGTCAGCGTGGCGGAGACTTTGACGGCCATGGGACGGCGCCGCGGCGGCGACTGATGAATCATGGAATGCTCCCCTTTCTCTTCTCTTGGCGACACGACAAAAGCCCGTCGGCGCGGCGGCACGACACCCCGCCGCGCCCCCTCCGCCCCGCGCCCCATCTATGGCGCGAGGTAGCCCTCGATCTCCCGCAAGGCTTGGGCGATGGCGCCGAGCCACGCCATGACGGCGGCCGGCCTCTCCGTGGGGAAGCGCCGCCCCGTCGCCGCCCGGACAAAGGCGGCCTTGTCCACGTCGTCCGCGGGCGCGCGCAGGAACAGCGCCAATCCCCGCCGCCACCGCGCCACGTCGTCCCGGCGCCCCGCGCGCAGGATCGCGTGGAGCGCCGCCGCATCGTCGCTTTCGGCGGCGGCCCAGTACGTGGCGAGGAACAGCGCCACGTCGGCATGCTCCTCAGGGAGGCGCGCGAGGCGCTCGTCCGTCACCTCCGTCACGTCCATCGTCGCGACCGTCATTCTTGCCCTCCGTGTGCAGACGCTCTAGGATAGCGAGCGCGTTGGACACGTCGCAGGTTCCGTTCTCTCCCGTGCGTCCGCCCTTTACTGGGAGGTGATCGTCCAGCGCGGGCTCGGCGTATGCACAGTGCGGGCAGAGGGCGTTGACACAGGAGGCGTCGTGGCACGAGGCGTAGAAGGGCTGGCGACACTGCCGGCACGGAACGAGGGCCATCGCGACGACTCCTTGTGCGTTACACCGATCAGGCATAGGGCTATTATAGTACACGCGTTCTACTAATTCAACGGGTTATGCGCGCGTACGTGCGCCCAGGGGCATGGGCACGTCCTTGACCCGTCTATACCTATGTGAGCGACGCCGGCTCATAGGGACCATCGTCGAGCTGGGGAGGTATATGAGGCTGCCGTTGGGGAACGCCGTGCTCAAGGACATCGATAATCGTGGCCCATGGGACGATAGCCGGCGAGGGGTAGCGGTCTGGGTCGTGGAGGATGCGCACACCCGCATCGGTCAACGTCCGCAGATGACGCGGCACGACCGGATGCGCCTGGAGCGCCCGTTTGAAACAGGGGGCGGCGATGGTCGGCGTGCCATTCCCGAGTGCCTCGCACAGGATGCTCACGGCCAAGGTATCGCCGATACCAAGGGCCCACTTGTTGAGGGACGTGAAGGTAAGCGGGGCGACGATGATGCGATCCGGTTTCGGGAAGAGGTCGGGTGTCCCCGGCGCTTTGTATGCGCTGCGCAGCGGCGAGCCGGACAGGTGTTCAAGGTGCGGTTGATCGATGAACTGCAACGCCTGGGGGGTGACGATGATATAGACCTGCCAGCGATCGCGTAGGAGCGTGACTAATTCGCTGAGGCGAGCTGCGGGCGGAGCGCCGCAGGCGATGAGATAGAGATTCATTGGTCCTACCCCGTGCCGATGAGGCGCGGTTTGAGACGGTCCAGGCGCTGGAGATTCACGCGCGACTGGGCCTGGTATGCCCAGGATCGCACGTCCGGCAGGAGCGCCGCCACGGCATCATCGTCACGACGTTGGGCATAGGCGGTGATGAGCTCGACGCCGATCGTTGATCGCCGACGGATAGCGTGCGGGGCCGTGAGCGCCAACGCCTGGTGCAAGAGGGGGAGAGCGTCGTCCGGTCGCTGTAATTGAACGAGGCCCGTTCCGCGATAGCTCGTCAATCGGGCGACATCGAAGCCGCACCAATAGGAGTAATCGTCCGCGGCGATGCGCTGTACAAGCGTCTCGGCCCGACTGGTGGCGTGATAAAACCCACGAGCGTCTTGTACGTGCGCGCGGGTTTCGGCTTCGACGAGCGCGAGCCAGGCGCGGATGGTGGGGTTCGCACCCGTTTCCGCGCGTAGCACCGCCTCCTGAACGGTCGCCAACGCGCCACTATGGTCATGTAGGTGATTGTAGAGCAGCGTGAGCCGCCCCAGCGCGACCGCGTGCAACGCGCCATTGCCCGCTTCGTTCGCGGCGTCAATAGCTGTCCGGTACGCAACCTGTCAGCGCGCGTAGTTGTTCACGGACGGAGGGCGTCATGCTATACAGGCGCAGCAAGCGCGTCAGGGTGTTGAGATGTTCCATCACCGCCGGCCGGATGTCGGATGTCGCCACATGAGCGCGGAGTTGCCAGTAACTCTGTGTCATGGCCGTGAGGGCCGGGATGACCCCCGCATCTATGGCCGGACGATTGGCCCTCTCACGAATGGTGGTGGGCGCATCGTGCAAAAAGAGGGCTGTGCCAGCGACACCGAAGAGGGCCTGAAGTGC
>JAABUJ010005276.1_pt1 | contig 12998 bp, 15 predicted proteins | sample 5559131 | NCBI WGS metagenome assembly JAABUJ01 (sample SAMN10711875, study PRJNA513366) | rock metagenome | isolation source: Antarctica rocks | place: Antarctica: Victoria Land, Mt New Zealand nord | collected 2016-01-07
TCATACTCAGGTGCAGTCTTAAGGGCTTGGGCGGCGGTCTTGAACGCCTCAACCGAGAACTCGGGCTGCACCCCGGCCTCAAGCCGTCGACGGTGCCAGTTCGTGCTGGTGCCCTGCTGAGTGTCCAGATCCGCCAATTTAACGCGTAAGCCACCGGCTGCAGCTTCACGAGCAAGCGCCCGTGCAAGGGTGGATTTGCCGACGCCGCCTTTCTGAGAGATCAAGCCAACGATGGTTGCCATGCGGGCCATGCGGCCTTGTAGCAGAAAGCCAGCGGTCTAGCAGCTAGATTTCTTGGTTTCTAAGGCACTTCGCCGCGGTAATGTTTGACTTGACCTCGTCTCAGGTTGTGTGTGACGGTGTATACGTGAGCACGAAGAATGACCTTCTCGCCACCTGGTGCAGGTGGACAGGCGACCAGCTTCCGGAAGCGCGACACAGGATTCGTGCGCTTTCTGAGGCCGATTTGCTGCCGAACAGGTCGGACCCGATCACCCATGCTGACGTGGCTCGCACGATTCTCGGCTTTTTGGCATCCGATACCCACAAGGATGCCGCGGAAACTGTCAGGCACTTCTGCGCTTTCGTTTGCACCATGTACGAAGGTGGTGGGGAAGAAAGAATAGCATCCGGTAATTTACTTGACGCAATTATGATTGCTTTTCAGCCGCCTTTTAAGTTCGTCGCATTAGAAGTATTCGTTACAACACAAAAGGTTAACTTACATATAAATCGAAATGGCGACCCGCTCACAGGTAGATTTTATCATTTTAGTTGTCCTGGATTTAAGAAGCCGGATGGAAGGCTTTTCCCCGTCAATATTACTAGATCTATCTACGCAGATTTGATTGACCATCTACTGTACTTATTAGATAGCAAGGCGAACACCACCGCCGAGCTGAAGACGACGACGGCCGCAGAGGCACCACCCTCACGCGGCCGTCAACCTAAAGCTACTCAGACCGCACACAAGCAGCCCAAGCCCCTCATCAAGGCGAAAGCTACACGCACACTCACCAGTGCGTCAAAGCCAAGCGTGCGGTCTGACCTCCCCTGCAAACTCAACAGGACGTTAGACCTATGAACGACAAGCTCCCGCTTTCGCTTCTCTCGATGCAGGTCGCCCAGTTTGCCGGGCAGCAGCACGGCCCGTCGCCGCGCAAGCTGCACGACCTCGTGTTGCGCGGGGTGATCCCCGCAGAGATGGTCAACGGAAAGTGGTTCTTTGCCCCGGACGCGGTGCCGGTTGCCGCGAAGGCACTGGGTCTGAACGTCAACGTCGCGGCGTAAGAACCGCCCCCACCAGCAGCGCGGCACACGCTGGCTGACGAGGGCGGCCGTACAGTTTGGAATGCCTACCGAGGCAGTCCCGGTATAGGTCAGAACTCGCCTTTAGCCAAGCACCCGCGCGTCCCAAGGACGCGAGCCCATGCCGAAACTGAAGCCCAAGCCGACGCCCAAGAACCGAACCGACGACCTCCTCCGCGTCAGCGAGGAGCTGCGCATCGCCCGCGTTCATCTGCTCGAACGGCAGGCTGACTATGAGCTATCGCTCGGCCACCTGGTGATTGCTGAACGCCTGTCTCGTCACGCTTCGGATCTGCGGGAGTCCACGCGATGAGCGAGGGCATAGCCCAGAACCGGGCAGACTTCGCGCGGCTGATCTCGCTCGCCCAGACCTCCGGGCACGGCCACCTGGTTGAACTGTTGCGGCCGGCGATGCGCGGCCAGCTCAACGTGAGCTTGCCGCGGCGCGATACCCGGATGCCACCACTGCACACGATGGGGAAGCGCGGGTGCCCGGTGCTTGTGTTGATCGGCGACGACGACTATCAGCCGACCGGGCCACAGGGCTGGGCCTGTGCGGGCAAGCTGCGGACCTGGGCACGATTCGCCCTCGTTCACGCGGCAGGAGCCGAACCAGCGCATTACGCCAGGGCCGCCAGCCTCGCGATGGAGTGCGGCCGGCTGCTGCTGATCGAAACCGCCAGCTCGGCTGCCGACGATTGGGCATTGTTCATGTCAGCCCGCAGCCCAGCGATCCCGCTGCTGGGCATCCTGCCGACTGGCGGGCAGCATCCGATCCGACCAGGCCCCGAGGCGGTCCATTGAACGCAATGTCGCCCTCGCACGCCGTCGACCTGACGGCGTTGCGGCTTTCCGTGCTGGCCATGGGCTACGTGCCGATCCCCGTAACGGCGCCCGACTACCGGCATCCGAAGGTCAAAAGCCCCGGCAAGCAGCCCTTCTTCAAAGGCTGGCAGAACGTCTCGGCGGACACGATCGACGCACAGGTTGTGGAAGGGTGGACCCACGGCATCGCAAACCATCCGAGCACCGGCCTGCTGTGCGGCCACTTGGTCGGGCTCGACATTGACGTGCCGGCAGAGGACCTGTCTGCCGAGATGATGCGTCTGGCGTCCGCCATGCTGGGCGTGACGCCGCTGCACCGGATCGGTAACGCACCGAAGATCCTGCTTTGCTATCGCACCGCGACGCCGATGCGGAAGATGGAGACACCGGAACTCAAGCTCGACAACGGCGCCACCGTGCAGGTCGAGGTCATGGGCGTCGGGCAACAGGTGGTGGGGTTCGGGGTCCACCCGGCGACAGGTAATCCCTACACCTGGCCGAACGGCACCCCGGAGCGCGTGCCGTTGGCGAATCTGCCGATGGTGGCAGAACCGGCACTGCGGACCTTCCTGGCTGCGGCGGAGATGGTCCTGCGCGCGGCTGGCGGGCTGACCGACAAGGAACGCGCTGCAACAACAGAACCCACCCGGCCGGCTGAACCGACCGTTGCGCGCTCTAGACGGCCAGTAGGGGCCAAGGAGACCAAGGGCAGCGACTTCTTCCGGCAAGTGAACACTGCCGCCCTTGATGCGATCGGCTCATGGCTGCCGACGATTTTCCCCAAGGCGACCCGGCAGGACGGCACCGGCGCATGGCGGGTGAGTTCCGCCGACCTTGGACGGCAACTTGAAGAAGACATCAGCGTCCACCCGACAGAGGGCGGACACGACTTCGGCATCCGCCAGTCATGCAGTCCGATCGACATCGTGCAGGAGCATGGTGGCGCCCCTGATGCCAAAGATGCGGCGTTCTGGTTGTGCGAGAAGCTGGGGAAGATACCGGCCAACTTCGGATGGAAAGCCGGCAAGGAGCGCAGGTCTGCTCAGAATAAGCAGACGCCTGCAACGGAGACCGATGGCGAGCGCCCGCTGATCCAAGTTACCGCCGGCGAGCTGCACTTGACCGCTACCGCTGGCGAGACGGCAATCATCAGGGAGGGGTTGGCGGTCTACCAACGCGGCAACGCCCTGGTCCGCCCCGTCGTACAAGAAGTGGCTGCAGCGCATGGCAGGATGACGCACTCCGCGGCGCTGCACGAGATTGAGGGCCACGGCTTGATCGACGCCCTCTGCAAGTCTGCGACCTGGGAAAGGTATGACGCCCGATCGGAGGCATTCGTCCGCATCAACCCGCCGCGGAACGTGGCCGACATCATCCTGTCCCGCGCCGGCATGTGGACCTTCCCGAAAGTGGTGGGCGTCATCACCACGCCGACGATCCGTCCCGATGGGTCGATCCTCTCGGCACCTGGTTATGATCGCGCAACCCGGCTCTATCATGCGGCGGACGCCGAGGTGGTGTTGTCGCCCGCCGTGCAGAACCCAACCCGCGAGAGCGCCGACAAGGCTCTGGCGCTGCTGTCCGGCTTGCTGGCGGAGTTCCCGTTCGTGAGCGAGGTGGGACGTGCAGTGGCGCTGTCCGGCCTCATAACTCCTGTGGTGCGCGGCGCCCTCGCGGTGGCACCTCTGCACGCATTCCGCGCCAACGCGCCGGGGTCGGGCAAGTCCTACCTGGTCGACATCGCCTCTGCCATCAGCAGCGGCCGACCTTGTCCGGTGGCCAGTGCCGGCGGCGACGAGGGGGAGACAGAGAAGCGGCTGACTGGCCTGCTGCTCGCCGGCTTTCCGATCGCAAGCCTGGACAACCTCAACGGCGAGCTGGGCGGCGACCTGCTATGCCAAGCGATTGAGCGTCCGTTCATTCGCCTTCGCCCTCTCGGCCGTTCAGACATCGTGGAGGTAGAGAGTCGGGCAACCCTGTTCGCCACCGGCAACGGCCTGCGGGTTCGCGGCGACATGGTGCGCAGGACCGTCGTGGGAGACCTGGACGCAGGCATGGAACGGCCAGAGCTGCGGCCCTTTGAGGGCAACCCCGTCGCCACCGTCATGGCCAAGCGAGGCCTGTACGTTTCGGCCTGTCTCATCATCGTGCGCGCCTACATCCTGGCCGATCGACCTGGTGTCCTGCCGCCGATCGCCAGCTTCGCGGATTGGTCTGACACGGTGCGCTCCGCCCTGGTGTGGCTTGGTTGTTCAGACCCGGCGGCCAGCATGGACGTCGCGCGCGAGGATGACCCCGAGCTGACTGAGCTGCGCGAGATCATCGAGGTGTGGAAGGCGTCGCTGCCGATTGGACAGGCGATGACCTGCAAGCAGGTTTCGGACTGGTCAGAGGGGAAGAAGGCGGACGAGGAGGGGCGGCCGACGAACGAATGGGCTTGGCCAGATTTGCGGGACGTCTTGATGCGAATTGGGGGCGACCGCGGGGCGGTCAGCATGAATCGGGTTGGGGCGAAGTTCCGCAAGCACGAAGGCAGGATCGTGAGCGGACATCGGATCAAGCGGGACACCTCGGTTGCCTCCCCCGTTGCCCGATGGAAGGTCGAAGACGTCGCCTGCTCCGGCTAGGTCTGCTAGGTTTCCTAGGGGTATTTTAGCCGGCGTATATAAACTGTCTCGTATTGGTAGCGGAATGTGACATTCCGCGTGGGGTAGCTGGGAAGGCCCTAGGAAACCTAGCAGACCTAGGACCGTGTCATGGCGCATGTGGGCCTCCAGAACCCGCCCAAGACATCGCCGCCCTCCCGGGCCGGATGCTTCCACCGCCTGCCGCAGCCGCATGAAGAAACTGGGGCAACTTGCCCCAGTTCGCACGGACCGTCCGTCACACAGGGCTTGCCCTAGTGCGCCAGCGCCGATCGCCTCAAATGTGTATCATACGAGTTATCGCTTGATATCTGTGACACTCCGGCCTTACGGTCTCAGAGTTCAAAGTTACAGAGAGGCTGCGATGCAGATAGGATACGGGCGCACGTCGACAGCCGACCAGATGGCTGGCTTGGAAGCGCAGGAACGCGATTTGAAGGCCGCCGGCTGCGGCAAGCTGTTCCTGGAGAACGTCTCCGCGACGGCGCGACGCGACCAGCTCAGTGCGGCCCTGGATTGGGTAAGGGACGGCGACACACTCGTGGTCTGCAAGCCCGATCGCCTCGCACGGTCGACGGCTGATCTGCTGGGGATCGTCGGTCAGTTAGAGGCCAAGGGTGTCAGTCTCATTGTCCTCTCCATGGGTGGCCAGCAGCTCGACACCCGAACCCCCACGGGGAAGCTGATGCTGACCATGCTGGGCGCTGTGGCCGAGTTTGAGCGGTCCCTGATGTTGGAGAGACAGCGCGAGGGCATCGCCAAGGCCAAGGCCGATGGTCGGTATAAGGGGCGCATCCCAACAGCCATGAAACAGGCTGGCGAGGTGGCACGGCTGCATGGTGGTGGCGTGTCCCCTACGGAGATCGCCCGGCGTCTCGGTATGAGCCGCATGAGCGTCTACCGGGCGCTCAAGGTCGATACAGTCAAGCAGTAGTGCGTGTGTGTGTAAGTATAGTGTGCACTAATGCTTGACGTAATCTCTGAAACTGATTTACACCCGAGATATGGAGCAAGTATCCACCCGGTCCGACGCGATCCCCGCCCCGACCTACACGCCTTCTGACCTGAGTGCGCGACGATCCTATTGGACCCGATCCGCGATCCTCCACGCGATCGGTGATGAACCGGGTTTCGAGCTGTCGCCGCTCCGCCTCGACGCCATGCCGCCCTACGACGGTTCCCAGCCTCCGCACCTGGCGCCCCTGCGGCAGCGCACGCTCAACCGCATGTGCCGTGTGCTGGACATGCTGGGCCTGGACCATGCTCCCCCTGCCCTGCCCCGTGGTTTGGAGGGCTAGGCCATGTCCGGCACCACAGACACTTCGACCCCTGCCCAGCGGCAGGCGTTCCGCAACGTCGTGGAGGGCGGCGCAGGCGGCCCGGTGATCCCGGCCGCCGCAGCCCTGGTCGCGCAGTCCTCCGCCCGCCTGCCGGAGACGACGGCCTATCTCCTAGGGCTGCCAGATAGCGCGACCTACGCGCAGGGCGTCGCCCTCCTGCAGATGCGCTGGGCGTCGGGTCGCGCCGGGTTCTGATGTACGGCACCGCCACCCGTCCCGTCCGCGCCGACGACGCCATCTTCGCAGCGCCTCTGGCCTTCTGCGACTACGGCATTCCCCGTGGCGTGGCGCACCGGCTGCGCCCCTTCATGGCTGCGATGCGCGCCGAGGGTGCTGACGTGGTGCGTCGGGTCCAGGCCACGCCCCCGCTGTTGCACGAGAATTTTGCCAGGAAGAATGGCGCCGGCCGTGACGCTGCGCTGTGCAAGATCATCACGCGGATGGCCCGCCAGCCCGTGGCACGCGAGGACCGGGTGGCAGTCTGGCGCTACACGGTGGCCATGGCCTCTCCCCTCCCCGATTACGCCCGGGACGTGGTCGAGGTGCGCTCCCTCTGTGTCGGCAGGTTGCGCGACACCCTGTGCATGCATGAAAGCGCCTGGTGCCTCGGCGCGACCGACCACGCTCTGGCCCGCATCATGGAACGCGGGACGGATGATCCGCGCACAGCCCTGCTCGACGCCCACGACGCGCTGTGCGGCCTGACCGACATCGACCTAGCCGCCTTGTTCGACATGGAGGCCGTGCTGCTGCGTGCCGGCAGCGGGGCGTTCCTCGGCAGCTTCCACGTCACGCTTGAGCCGCCACCGAACGAATCTGACACGTCCGTCTACTTCCTGGCCGAAACCTGGCTGTCGTTCGACCAGCTCCGCGCAGACCAGGAGCGGCAGGTCGCCGCCTTCCGCACCTGCAAGCCCCGATACCTGACCGGCCCGCTGTGCCCGCTGCCCCTGCGCGCCGCCTTCACGATGCAGCAGATCCAAGGAGACAAGAATGGCTGATTATCAGACTCGCGCTGCCGTGCGCGAGATGCAAGCTATCGCGCAGGCGCAGGCCGACGTGGCGCCGGTGGTGGGCAACCTGCCCGCCATGGACAGCGCCACGACCATATACACCGAGGCACTCAAGCTCATGGGCGTCCCGGACCAGGACGTGCGGGCCGTCTCTGGCACCACTGCCGGTGCCAAGGTGATGTTCCAGATCGTGCGGGACCGCTACCGTGCGACCGGCCGTCCGATGGTGGCGATGGACGCGGCCGGAGACGACAGGCGCAAGGCCATGTTCCCCAACTGGGATCGCCTGAAGTGAGTGCGATGCCGGCACTGCGCCGTTCACCCAAGGTGGAGGCCGCCGAGCTTTCCCCGGAGCGCACCGCCCTTGCCGATGCCATCGTCTACGTGACGGAGCTGCGCGCCCAGCTTCTTGCCACCCACACGGCGATCGACACGGCGCAACCGGCAGTGTGGGCCGCGATCGAGGCCCTGGACGCTGCACCGGAGGTGGTGGAGCGCGCCAAGGCCAACGCTGCGATTTTCCTGCAGCAGCAGGCTCGGGGACTGGCGCCGGCTCCGCCGCAGACGATCCGTGAGGCCCGCAACCTGGTGTCCGACGCGCAGGACGCCCTGGACGCAGCCCGAGCTGCCATGACGGCGCTGGAGGCTGAACGGGCAAGCCTTCAGTCTCGTATGCCCATGGCGGAGGAGGCCGTCCGCCGCGCCGCCCGTCGCGTCGTGTATGCTGAGGCAGAGCCCACGGCCTGCGCGCTGGCGGCCGAGCTGGCGGAAATGCAGCGCGCCATGGTCGTGCTTGGCGACACGGTGGAGTGGCTGGCCGGCGCGGGCGCCTTCGCCGTGGTCGAGCGGCCTGGCGGCAGCTACGGCAGGCCGGAAGACGACGCGATCCGCATGGCGCTCAACCGCCTGCACTCGCCACCGGAGACGTGGAGCGGCTTGGCTCGCACGAAACCCGATCCCATCGCCGCCGGGTGGATTGCGGCGTTCGCGGCGCTCCAGGTCGACGCGACGGCGCCGCTGCCCGTGGTGCCTGCGCCATGAGACGCAGCATCGCCGTCCCGATCGGCCCCGATGGCCAGCGCGACGCCGGCAAGCTATTCCGCATCACCGAGCTGCACCCCGAGCAATTCGAGGCTTGGCTCGTCCGGGCGATGCTGGGGCTCGGCCAGGCGGGCGTCACGATCTCCCCCGACGTGGTGGCGGCCGGCGTGGCGGGTCTGGCGACCCTCAACCCTGAGCAGTTCCAGATGGTGCCGTGGACGGAGATGGAGCCGCTGCTGGCAGCGATGTTGCCTTCCTTCGCGCTCGTGGACTCTAGCGACCCGGCATCTGCCCGTTCGATCGTGCTGGGCGACATCGAGGAGCTGCGGACCCTCTGGCGGCTGCGGATGGAGTGGATCGGGTTGCATCTCGCCCCGCTGGGGCCGGCTTCCCTGGCGCTTCCGGCCGCGCCGGCACCGGCACCAAAGGCACAGGACCGCCGCCCGCCCAAGCGGGCGCGAGGGCGCGCACATCACGGTGTCGGTCATGCGTGACATGGCCACGGCGTAGGAACGTACATGCAGATCATCGATGCCCTCGTGGTCCAGCTCGGCCTTGACGCCAGCAAGTTCAAGGCAGGGCAGGCACAGACCACCACCTCGCTGAAGGCCATGGGCGAGGGTGCCACCAAAACCGGGCAGGACATCGCCAAGGTTGCGCAGACCATGACGCAGGGGTTCGCCCGCGTCCGCACGGAACTGCTCGGGCTGCTCGGGCTGTTCGTCGCCGGCAAGTCCATCGGCGGCCTGACTTCCGAAATCACGCATCAGGATGCGGCACTCGGCCGGCTGTCCAACCGCCTTGGCGTCTCCACCAACGACCTGTCGGCGTGGGAAGGAGCGGCGCAGCGTGCCGGTGCCCGCAGCGGCGACGCGACCAACGACCTCACGTCCATGTCGTCGGCACTGGAGAAGTTCAAGCTCACCGGCCAGGGCGGCGACACGTTCATCCCCTACCTGACCCGCCTCGGCGTGCACCTGCGCAACGCCAACGGCGAGATGAAGGACACCAACGAGCAGCAGCTCGAATACGCCCGCGCGTTCCAGGAGATGGACAAGCGCGACCCGAAGGCGACGGACTTCCTGGCAGGCCAGCTCCCGGGCATGAACCAGGGCATGATCGACTTCCTGCGCCGCGGCCCCGCCGACGTGCAGAACTCGCTCGGCCGCCAGCAGCAGATGGGCACGCCGTCGCGGCAGGACGCGGAGAACGCGCAGGCGATCCTCGGCCAGATCGACGACATGGGCCACCGCGTCACCACGTTCGCGCGCCACCTGCTGAACGACGCGACACCAAGCATCACGGGACTGCTCACCAAGCTGGGCGCGTGGCTCGACACCAAGCTGCCGGGCTGGGAAGCGGCGATCGACCGCAACATAAAGCCGGTGGCGGACTGGTTCGCCAACTATGACTGGGCGGGGCTGCTCACGAAGGCAGAGGCGTTCGGCACGCGCGCCATGGAAGCGTTCGACCGCTTGACGTCGTGGCAGCCGCCGGCATGGCTGGCGCGGCTGCTGGGTATCGGGGCGGGCGAGGCGGCTCCCGGTGCGGCGTCCGCTGCGAACGGCGATGCGCAATCGAAGTCTTTCGGCGACGGAGTGCGCAGCTATCTCGGCCTCGGCCAGAATAACCTCCAGCCGCTCGGCACCAAGGCGAGCGATGCCGAGATGGCAGCGGCGGACCGCAACGGCGTGCCGCGCGATTTCGCCCGCAAGATTTTTGCCATTGAGAACGGCGTGGATGAAGACGGAAAGGCCCTTACCTCCAAGGCCGGCGCGATCGGTGCGGGCCAGCTCATGCCGGCCACCGCAAGGGGTCTGGGCGTCGATCCTCACGACCTGATGCAGAACGTCGACGGCGCCACGCGGCACATGCGGATGCTGCTGGACCTGTTTCATGGCAACCAGGGAGCCGCTGCCGCTGCCTACAATGCCGGGCAGAACAACGATGGGGTGAAGCGCTACGCGGCGACCGGCGAGACGGATGGGCTGCCCGACGAGACACGCAAGTACGTGCAGCGGTTCGGGGCGCGCTGGTTTGAGGCGGACGAGCACGGCCGCACCGCCGGGCTGCACAAGCTTAACGGCGAGGGCACGATGTTTACCTCGGCACGCCCGGAGGTGAACCGATACGGAGGGTTGTGGGATACTCCCTACCCGCAGGCCCCGCACCTGAGCGTCCAGACCGGCGGCATCACTGCACCTCCGATCCCCGACGAGCATGGGTTCTTCAAGGACACGCCAACCACCCTGGACCGCCTGCGCGTCGCCCTGGCGCGTCCGGCGGCCCGTCCAGAGCCGGTCGTTGCTCCCGAGCTTGCGCCGCCCGCCGCCATCCGCCCGGCATCTTTCGCAGTGCCCACGGCGGCGCAACGGTGGGGCAGCGCCACCGTTCACCACACCGAGCACCACGACAACCGCAGCGAGATGCACGTCGGCCCCGTCACCGTGCACACGCAGGCCAAGGACGCGCACGGCATCGCTCGGGACATGGACGCGGCGCTGCGGGCACGGAACATGGCGGCGCAGGCGAACCGGGGGCTAGGCTAATGTCAGCAGCCGCACAGTCTAGCAGCTTCGTCCGCCGCCGGCTTGACATCGTGGTGACGCTCGGCCGCGGACAGTTCGGGGAGAGCGGGACCGATACCGTCACGCTGTCCGGCCTGCGTTGCTCGGCGGCGATCGTGAAAGCGGGGCTCGACTTCCAGGGCCAGCTTGATCTGCGCGTCTACGGCATGACGCCCTCGCTGATGCGGCAGTTGTCGCAGCTCGCGGGCACGCCGGGTGGAACCCGCGGCGACCAGGTCACGGTGCTGGCCGGCGACGATGCGTCCGGCATGGCCATTGCCTACCGGGGCTGCATCCGCGACGCCTGGATTGATTACGATAATGCTCCCGAGATCGCCTTCCACGTCTTCGGCATGGCGGCGCTGGTGCAGGCCCTCAAGCCCGTGCCGCCAACCTCCTACCGGGGCAGCGCGGACGTGGTGACGATCATGTCCAATCTGGCGACGCTGATGGGGCTGCAATTCGAGAACGGCGGCGTGTCGGGTGTGGTGCTGTCCAATCCCTACCTGCCCGGCACGGCCTATGAGCAGTTTGAGCGGTGCAAGAAGGCGGCCCGGATCGATGGCACGGTGGACGACGGCACGCTCGCCATCTGGCCGCTCAACGGGTCACGCCGCGGCGTGGTGCCGCTGATCTCCCCGACGACGGGCCTGGTCGGCTACCCAAAGCGAACGCAGATCGGCGTCAACCTGACCTCGCTTTACAACCTGAGCGTCGTCATCGGCGGCAATGTGCAGGTCGATAGCAGCAACACTCCATGCAAGGGGATGTGGCATATCCTGACGGTGGCGCACACGCTGGAAAGCGAGATTCCGGGCGGCCAGTGGTTCACCGCCCTCACCTGCGCCGCGCCGGGCATCGTCTGAGTGTAGGGAACCGCACACATGACCAGCACCATCAGCCCCTACACGTCCCCCGCCACCTTGGCTCGCCTGGACGGCCGGACCCGCGAGGGCCGGTTGATGCGCCGGGTGCGTTCCGACCTGATCGCCCATGTCGGCGGCAAGCCGTCCGCGACGCAACGGATGCTCGTTGAACGCGCCGTCACGCTGTCCCTCTACGTCTCGAAGCTGGACGCCAAACTGCTCAAGAACGGCTCCATGACGGAGCACGACTCCCGGACCTACCTTGCATGGAGCAACAGCCTGACCCGCACGCTGCGCGAGCTGGGCCTGCAGACTCCCGATCTAGCCGACCCGGTGAACCGGCTGCAGCAGCACCTGGCCGGCAAGGCAGCATGAAACGCCCGGCAGCCAAGCAGCCCCCTGCCCCGGCCCAGCACGCCCCCGCCTCGGCCTCCTATCCGACGATCCTGGCCACCCTCGACGACCCGGACCTGTTCGCCCCGCACTTCAAGGGCGACACGTGGCAGGCGTGGCGGGCCTTCCTGGCGGCGCTCTACGGCCTGCCGATGGATGCCGACACCCTCGCCCTCTACCGGCACCACACTGGCCGCACGGAGCCGCCCACGCAGGCGTTCGCCGAGGCCGCCCTGATCTGTGGCAGGCGTGGCGGCAAGTCTCGCGTCCTCGCCCTGATCGCCGTGTTCCTGGCCACGATGCAGGACGTGACGCCGCACCTTGCCCCGGGCGAGCGGGCGACCATCGCCGTCATCGCCGCGGACCGGAAGCAGGCCCGCAGCATCTTCCGGTTCGCCATGGGGCTGCTGACAGAGACGCCGATGCTGGCTGACCTGGTGGAGGACAGCACCGCCGACAGCATCACGCTGCGCAACCGGGTCACGGTGGAGATCGCGACCGCCAGCTTCCGGGTGACGCGCGGCTACACCTTCCTTGCCGTACTGGCCGACGAGGTGGCGTTCTGGCGATCGGACGAGACCAGCGCGAACCCGGACGAGGAAATCCTGGCCGCCATCCGGCCGGGCCTGGCGACGATCCCGGGCGCCATGCTGCTGCTGGCCAGCTCGCCCTATGCCAAGCGCGGGGCGCTGTATCAGGCGTTCCGCGATCACTACGGCCGGGACGATGCCGACGTGCTGGTCTGGCGCGGCACCACGGCGGAGATGAACCCGCGCATCCCGCAGCGTGTCATCGACGCGGCCTATGAGAAGGACCCCGTTGCGGCCTCGGCCGAGTATGGCGCGGAGTTCAGGAACGACATCGCCGGCTTCGTGTCGCGCGAGGTGGTGGACGGCGTGATCGTGCCCGGCCGGCGCGAGACCCTGCCGCTGCCCAGCACCCGCTACGTCGCCTTCGTCGACCCGTCCGGGGGGTCGGCGGACTCCATGACGTTGGCTAT
>JAABUJ010005277.1_pt1 | contig 12997 bp, 10 predicted proteins | sample 5559131 | NCBI WGS metagenome assembly JAABUJ01 (sample SAMN10711875, study PRJNA513366) | rock metagenome | isolation source: Antarctica rocks | place: Antarctica: Victoria Land, Mt New Zealand nord | collected 2016-01-07
GAAGTTGAGGTGGCGGTCCCCCGCTCGGCTCCTGCCGTGAGGTAGGAGTTGAGCGTCGCCAAGACACTCAACGAGAAGGGGACCACCGTGAGCAACAACTACCAGAACAAGCGGGCGTGGTCGTCTCGGCTCCGATGCCTTACCGGTGCGATGGCTGTTTGTGCGGATCTTGTTACAGGAATGGCATGGGCCGTGGCTGATCGGTAACACGGTTTCCTTAGTGTCTGGCGCAACCGATGGCGTATGGCACCTGGAGGAGAGGACCCATCATGGGGACCGAGACCGATACGACCGCTTCCGGAGTGTCCCCGTCACTGGTGACCGCGGGGGACGATGAGTTGTTGCTGCGCCGCCCGAACCGTTGGATCGACCGGTGGCAACCGGAGGATCGGCGGTTCTGGGATGCCGTCGGCGCCCGTACCGCGCGCCGTAATCTGGTGTATTCGATTCTCTCCGAGCACATTGGGTTCTCGGTCTGGACGATCTGGTCGGTATTGGTGTTGTTCATGCCGGCGAGCGTCTATGGCTTCAGCGTGAGCGATAAGTTCCTGCTGACCACCACACCGGCAGCCCTGGGTTCCTTCGTCCGGTTGCCCTACACCTTCGCCGTCGCGAAGTTCGGCGGCCGCAACTGGACAGTCATCTCGGCCACGCTCTTGCTGATCCCGTCAGTGCTGGCTGTTGCACTGCTGAGGCCGGGCGTGTCGTTAGGCACTCTGCTCGGGGTCACGGCCCTCGCCGGAGTCGGTGGTGGCAACTTCGCCTCGTCGATGGCCAACATCAACAATTTTTATCCTCAGCGGTTGAAGGGCCGAGCGCTTGGTCTGAACGCGGGAGGCGGCAACATCGGTGTCGCTGCAGTGCAAGTCGTGGGCGCGCTCATCATCGCGGGTTTCGGTGCCGCCACCGATCCGCGCGTGCTGTTGTACATCTATATACCGCTGATCGTCCTCGTCACGGCAATGGCCTGGAACAGAATGGACAATCTAACCGAGGCGACCAACGACTCCGGGGCATTGCGCGAGGTCGCCGGGTACCGACACACCTGGATCATTTCATTTCTTTACGTCGGCACCTTCGGCTCGTTCATCGGCTTCGGGTTTGCCTTCGGCCAGGTGCTGGCCGCATCCGGTATTGCGCACCCGATCTACGTCGTGTGGCTCGGCGCTTTCGCTGGTTCCCTGGTCCGACCGGTAGGCGGCGCACTGGCTGACCGGTTCGGCGGCTCCAGGGTCACGTTGGGCAACTTCGTCGCCATGACGGTGCTGTCCGCGGCCGTGTTGGCGGCGTCTCACTCCGGTTCGGTGCCGTTGTTCGTCCTCGCGTTCACGGTGCTGTTCGCGCTCACCGGTGTCGGCAACGGGGCGGTATATAAGATGATCCCCGCCATCTTCCACGCGCGGGCGCTCACCCGGCTGTCTGCGGGTGCAGACCCTGAGCGGGAGACCTTTCAGGCCCGACGACTGGCCAGTGCGTTGGTGGGTGTTGCGGGAGCGGTCGGGGCCTTCGGTGGCGTGTTGGTGCAGTTGGCATTCCGGCAGTCGTTCTTGTCGATGGGTAATGGTGACGCCGCCTACATCACATTCATCGTCTTCTACGCGATCTGCGCCGTCCTCACCTGGGCGGTGTACATCCGGTCCCGCGACGACACCCTCATCGGAGTCTGAAGTTCTCCGGCCCTCGGTCGGGTTCCGGCGACGCCCACGCTCGTGCTTCCACCCCATCAGCGCGGATGCTCATTTTACCGAGCGCATTGTTCGAACTCGGTATTGATATCGCCGTCGCTGTGGTCAACGGACGGCACCCTCGGTCGACACAGCACCACCAGGGGCATCATCCCCCGCAAAACGGTATGCGCTGCGAATAAGGCGAGATTTTGTTGTTCCCGACTTTCCGCGGCAACATCGCCGTTACCTGCCTTCCTATTGTTGAGAGATGTCAGCGAGAGACCGACGACCAAGGGCGGAGGCCTGAGTATGCCTGGCGTCCTGGCGCGCGCCGCGCCTTCCTCGGGTGCGGTCGCGACGCACTGCCCGTACTGCTCGCTGCAGTGCGGCATCACCCTGGACGTCTCTGTGCGCCCGGTGGGTTTGAACGCCCAGGACGACTTTCCGACGAACCTGGGCGGTTTGTGCGCGAAGGGATGGACTGCGGCTGAGCTGATCGAGCATCCGCAGCGGCTCACCTCTCCACTGGTGCGCGACTCTCGCGATGAAGCGTTGCGTCCGGCGACCTGGGAGGAGGCGCTCAACCGGGTGACGAACGCGATCGGATCGGCGCAGACCCGCTATGGCGCTAACGGGGTCGGCTTGTTCGGTGGGGGTGGTTTGACCAACGAGAAGGCCTACCAGTTGGGCAAGTTTGCCCGCGCCACCCTGCGCACGGCGATGATCGACTACAACGGGCGTTTCTGCATGTCCTCGGCCGCCAACGCCGCCACCCGCGCGTTCGGGATCGACCGCGGACTGCCGTTCCCGCTGGCCGACATCGCCCAAACCGACGCCCTGCTGCTCGTCGGCAGCAACCCGGCCGACACCATGCCCCCGGCCATGCAGTTCCTCGACGCTGCCCGCGAACGCGGCGCCCGCCTCGTGGTCATTGACCCGCGCAGGACCAAGACAGCGATGCGCGCCGATCTGCATTTACAGGCCGTACCGGGAACCGACCTGGCGCTGGCCAACTGTCTGCTCAACGTTGCACTCCGCGAGCACCTTCTTGACGAGGACTACATCGCCGAACGCACTAGCGGTTTCGACGCCGTGCGCCGCGCGGTCCGCCTGTATTGGCCCGACCGGGTCGAGCGCATCAGCGGTGTCCCCGAAGCCGACATCGTGCGTGCCGCCCACATCCTGGCCGATGCGGATCGCGCCATGATTCTCACCGCCCGGGGCGCCGAGCAGCACAGTTCCGGATCCGACACCGCCCTGGCCTTCGTGAATCTGGCGTTGGCCCTGGGTCTGCCCGGGCGTCCGTTCTCCGGCTATGGAACGGTGACCGGGCAGGGCAACGGCCAGGGCGGCCGCGAGCACGGCCAGAAGGCCGATCAACTGCCCGGTTACCGTCGTCTCGAGGACCCCCACGCCCGCGCCCACGTCGCGGCGGTCTGGGGTATTGACCCGTCCGAGTTGCCGGCACCGGGCCTGTCAGCCTATGAAATGCTCGATCGACTGGGCACCGATGGCGGCGTGCACGCACTGTGGGTGGTGGCGTCCAACGTGGTCGTGTCGGCACCACGGGCAACCCACGTCGCCGACCGCCTGCGCTCACTGGACTTCTTGGTGGTCTCCGACTTCTTCCTCTCCGAGACCGCCGCGATGGCCGACGTCGTCCTGCCCAGTGCGCAGTGGGCCGAGGAGACCGGGACCATGACGAATTTGGAGGGTCGGGTCGTCCTGCGCCAGGCGGCCCTGCCACCGCCACCCGGAACGCGCTCGGACCTGTGGGTCATGTGTGAACTAGCCGCCCGACTGGGCCGCCCAGCACTGTCCGAGGATCCCCGGGAAATCTTCGACGAACTTCGACGGGCCAGCGCTGGCGGAAAAGCCGACTATTCCGGGATCTCCTGGGAACGGATCATCACCGAGAAAGGCGTGTTCTGGCCGTGCCCGTCACCGAACCACCCCGGCACGCCCCGCCTGTTCACCGTCGACTTCCCTACCCCCGACCGGCGGGCGCATTTCCATCCGGTCGAGCACCGCGGACCGGCCGAGATCCCCGACGCTGAGTACCCCTACTACCTCACGACCGGACGCTTGCTGGGCCAGTACCAGTCTGGTACCCAGACCCGCCGGGTCGAGGCGCTGGCCGGGGCCGACCCGGACCCCGTCGTTCAGCTGCACCCAAGCCTCGCCCGCCGGGTTGGTCTCGCAGCTGGTGACTGGGTGGTGCTACGCACGCGGCGCGGACGAGCCGTGATGCGGGTGCACATCGTCGAGGGCATCCGCTCCGACACCGTGTTCGCGCCGTTCCACTACGGCGGTGACGGTGCCGTCAACCAGCTCACCAACCCCGCCCTCGACCCGTACTCACAGATGCCCGAGTTCAAAGCCTGCGCGGTGACGCTTGAACCCCTCCCACCAGCGCCTGCGGCCTCAACCACGCGGAGCAACCATGAATGACAGCAGCACCGCCCGTTTCCTGCAGGGTGTGTTCCCCTTCGAAGGCAGGGGGCTGGACCTACCGTCCCTGCTCGATCCGAGCCTGCGCTACACAGTGCCGCCGGGGGCAGCGACCCAGCCGGTGTACTTCCGCGGAGGCAACAGCACCGGCGAGATGATCTACCTGACCCTCGTCCGCAATGGCGCGGTGATGCGTTACTTCCCCATCGCTGCCCGGGGCTCGACCCACGTTTCGCTGCGCGTCGTCGAGGACCTGCTGGCCGACACCGTCCTGGAGATCTTCCTCGCCGCCGACCAGGGCGTCACCGGCTGTGTCGTCGTCGATGTCGGCCTCGTCGAAATCTGATCCACCAACCCACAGGAGAGCCCATGACACTGCTCGAAGACGCTCTGGTGTTGCCCAACACCCCGGTGGACAAGATCAAGCTGGTTGTCGTCGGTAACGGGATGGCGGGTGCCCGGGCGCTGGAGGAGATCCTGCGCCGCGACCGTTCCGAGCAGTTTGACGTCACCGTCTTCGGCGATGAGCCCTACGGCAACTACAACCGCATCTTGCTGTCCAATGTGCTCGCCGGGATCGAGGACACCTCAGAGATCTACCTCAACCCGGTGGCTTGGTACGCGGAGAACGACATCGATCTGCGGGCCGGGGTCCGGGTAGTGCGCATCGACCGTTTCGCCCGGGTCGTGCACGCCGAGGACGGTACGTCCATGCACTATGACCGGCTGATGATCGCCACCGGTAGCCGATCATTCTTCCCACCCGTGGAAGGCATGTGGGCCGATGACAAAACGCTCACCGCGGGCGTGTTCGGGTTTCGCAGCCTGGCTGATTGCGCGGCCATGGGCGAATACGCCAAAGGCTGCAGCACGGCGGCGGTCATCGGCGGCGGCCTGCTCGGCCTCGAGGCGGCGCGTGGGCTGCAGAACCACGGGTTGCAAGTCCAAGTCCTACACGCGGCGCCAACGTTGATGGAGGCTCAGCTCGACACCACGGCCGGCGACATCCTGCGCCGGTCGGTGGAGAATCTGGGTATCGGTGTGCACACCGATGCGCAGACCAAGACCGTCCTGACCCGCGACGGTCGCACCAGCGGTGTGGAGTTCGCCGACGGGACGTCGATCGACTGCGACATGCTGGTGGTATCGGCGGGTATCCGGCCCAACGTCGGGCTGGCCCAGCGCGCGGGCCTCACCGTCGAACGGGCCATCGTCGTGGACGACCACATGCGGTCCATCGACGACGACAACATCTACGTGGTCGGCGAGTGCGCGCAGCACCGCGGCCAGGTCTACGGGGTGGTAGCACCCTTGTGGGAGCAAGCCGTCGTCCTCGCCGACCACCTCACCCGCACCGACACCACCGCCGCCTATCAAGGTTCACGGATGGCCACCAAACTCAAAGTCGCCGGCGTCGACGTCGCGTCGATGGGAATCAAGGTGCCGGAACATCCTGACGACGAGTTCGTCCAGTTCTCCGAACCCAAGCGCGGCATCTACAAGACGATCATCGTGCGCGACGGCAAGCTCGTGGGCGCCACTCTTCTCGGCGACACGAGCAAAGTCGCTTTCCTGATCCAGGCATTCGACCGAGGGTTGCCGCTGCCCGAGGAACGCATCGCGTTGATGTTCGACATCGGCACGCCCTCGGCCGAGGTCGGTGTGGCCGAACTAGCCGACGACACCCAGGTCTGCAACTGCAACGGCGTCAGCAAAGGTTCCCTCACCGCCTGTGTGCGGGGCGGGGAGAAGACGGTCACCGGCGTTATGACCAAGACCCGCGCCGGCAAGGGATGCGGCTCATGCAAAAGCCTCGTCACCCAGATCGTGCAATGGGCCGCCGCCGGCGACGTCGAGGTCGACCCGGCCGCGACCTGGTACGTGCCCGGTGTGCCCTATGACAAGCCCGAACTGATGGACAAGATCCGCGAGCTGCAGCTGCATTCGGTGTCATCGGTCTTCGCCGCCCTCGCCCCGAACGGCAAAGAGGACGCACCATCCAAGATGGGGCTGGCGTCGCTGCTGCAGATGATGTGGGCCGAGGAATACGTCGACGAACGCGATGCCCGCTTCATCAACGACCGCGTGCACGCCAACATTCAGCGGGACGGAACGTTCTCGGTGGTGCCGCAGATGAAGGGCGGCGTCACCAACGTCGAGCAACTGCGCACGATCGCCGACGTCGCCGAGAAGTACGACGTACCGATGATCAAACTCACCGGCGGCCAACGTATCGACCTGCTCGGTTTGCGCAAGGAGGACCTGCCCTCCGTGTGGACCGACCTCGGTATGCCCTCTGGATACGCCTATGGCAAAAGCTTCCGCACGGTGAAGACCTGCGTGGGCACCGAATTCTGCCGCTTCGGCGTCGGTGACTCGACGACCCTCGGCATACGCATCGAGGAACGATTCCAGGGCATCGCCGGCCCCGGCAAAATGAAGCTGGCCGTCACCGGTTGTCCCCGCAACTGCGCCGAGGCGCTGTGCAAAGACCTCGGCGTCGTGGCCATCGACGGCGGCAAGTGGGAGATATACGTCGGCGGCGCTGCGGGAGCGCACATCCGCAAAGGCGACCTGCTCGCCACCGTCGATGACCCCGACCGCGTCGTGACCCTGACCGGGAGGTTCCTGCAGCACTACCGCGAGAACGCCAAATGGCTCGAACGCACCTACACCTGGGTACCGCGCATCGGTATCGAAACGATCCGCGCCGTTGTCGTCGAGGACAGTGACGGAATCGCCGCCCGACTCGACGCTGACATACAGAAAGCTGTGGACGCCTACGTCGACCCCTGGAAGGAACGCGAGCTGCCCGTCACCCCTGGCCAGTTCCGCACCGCGCTACCCCTGACACCCCTACCGCAGGTCGGCCACAAATGAACCTCGATGAGATACCCATCGGGGAAGGCCGCACCCTCACCATCGGTGATGAACAGGTCGCCGTCTTCCGCCTGCGCGACGGCACAGTGCGCGCCCTCGGCGCCGTCTGCCCACACCGCGGGGGACCCCTCGCCGACGGTCTCATCGACAACACCGTCGTTGTCTGCCCTCTGCACGGGCTCACCTACGACCTCATCAGCGGCGCCGAAACAACCACCAACGGTGAAGCAACCTGCGCCCACCCGGTGACGATCCACACCGACGGAGAACTATCAATCCACCCCTGCTGAAACGCCGCCGACACTGCACCAAGAACCTCCCCTACAAAGAATCCCCCACGCACCGACCACCCTCCGGCAACACTTCTCCCTCCTTCGCCTGCGACCAGTGGACTCCCGCTGACCTCTGCGCGACGCGTAGGCGCGAGGATCGCCGTGCCCGGCGTTGGAGATCACCTGCTTGAGGGCCCATCGTGACTGTCCGGTCGTCGACGGAGAAGCCGATGTGGCGGCCCGTAGCGCTGAGCGGTGACCCGGCTCATGGCCCACAGCAGTCGCAACCCACAGACGGCGCCTCACTGCCATCGTCGGCGATAACGAACTGGAGCTCCGTCGACCGCCGGCCCGGCGACGGTGACCGTGCCCTAGACGAGCGGGATCGTCGGCTTTCAGCCGGTGAACTGGGCAACCCTCACCGGGGTGGGCGGTGACTGTGTGGCGGTGAGGGTGATGGCGGGCAGGCCCGACTCGGTGCGCAGTGCTGTCGCGAGTCCGGCGCGGGCGGCGATGCGTTGTGCTCCCGGGGGGTCGGTCAGGGGCCATCCGATGAGGGTGTCGATGCCCCTGGCTTGGGCAATGGTGTGTGCGGCCGACAGGAGCGCGGTGCCCACGCCCTGGTGTTGCCATTCGTTGTCCACCAGCAGCGAGAGTTCCGCCGTGTGGGCACCATCGGGGTGAGGAAGAAGTTGCGCGAAGCCGATGACCTCGCCAGCGGCGGCTGCGAGCAGGGTGCGTCCCCGGGGTGGGCTCAGGTAGCGGTGCGCCCACCCCGGGGGCAACCGGGAAACCCCCGCGCGGCGTAACGCGAACAGCAGCGCGGCCATCCGCCGACGGTGCAGCACGGCGACCGTGGCCGCGTCCGCTACCGTCGCGACCCGCACAACGATGGGCACCGCTGACGAGGGGCTCCGAACCAGCGCGGGGAGGTCCGGTTTGCGCCCGCCCGCCTGCAGCACGGCCACCAACGCGGGCACTCGGGCCAGCTCCCCGGCGGTGAACGGCGCCCAGCCGCGGGTGGCGAGCACCTGTTCCCCGGCCAGCAGGGTGATGGTGGCGCGGTGCCCACGGGGGTGTAGTTGCACCGCGCCGAGCGCACTTTCCCCGGTGACCGCCGCGGACCCGATCGGATACACCGCGTCGGCGCCGAGGACCATGCGCAGCGTCTCATAGGTGCTGGTGCGCCCGGAGAGGGCGGCGGCCGCGGCCTGCAGCACCGCGGTCTGGGGATCCACCAGCTCGTGCACCGAGGCCCGGGTCACGCCTATGCAGCGCACCCCCACGGACTCGACCAGCAACCGGAGGTCACCCTCACCGACCGCGCTGGGGGCGCGGAGCACCAGTTCATCCACCACCCCTCCGGCGCCCGCTTCCCCGTTGCTGGGGGTGTCGGCGACGGGCAGCACGGTCACGGCGAGCACGTTGGCGCCCCGTTCCCCGAGGCGTCGGGTCAACCCGGCCAGCGCCCCCGGACGATCAACCAGCCGTAGCCGTACCCGCCATGTCGTGCCCGTCTCATCCAGCTCAGCCCAGTTCATGCCCATACCGTGCCCGCGCACTGTTGCCGACAGGTCAGCCCCACATTTCCGGCTGGTAAGCAACCTCGGGGCGCGCCCACAACGCCCGGCAAAGGACACCTCACGTAACACTCGGCTGGTTGCGTTCACACGGCCGAAACTCGGGTGGCGCGTGCGGGAAACACGCCGACCGCAGGCTCTCCTGGAGCCACTACCGGGGCACGGTCCCCGGGGCGGAACAGGAGGAGGCGAGCAGTGAACTTCCCGACGATGGGTGTGCCGGATACCGGCGACACGGCATGGATGTTGGCCAGCGCGGCCCTGGTGTTGTTGATGACGCCGGGGTTGGCGTTCTTCTACGGCGGCATGGTCCGGGCCAAGGGCGTCCTGAACATGATGATGATGAGCATTTCCGCGATGGGCGTTGTCGGGGTGTTGTGGGTGCTTTACGGGTATTCAGAGGCCTTCGGTCAAGACAAGGGTGGGGTGGTTGGTGACCCCGGCCAGTTCTTCGGCCTCAAGGGGCTCATCGGCGGCAACGGCGCCAAAGCCGTGGCTGCCACCGGGTCGACGCCCGCGGTGAGCGGGGTGGACATCCCACTGGTGGGCACCATCCCCGCGACGGTGTTCGTGGCGTTCCAACTGATGTTCGCGATCATCACCGTCGCGTTGATCTCCGGTGCCGTCGCCGACCGGTTGCGATTCGGACCGTGGCTGCTCTTCGCCGGGCTGTGGGCCACCATCGTGTACTTCCCCGTCGCGCACTGGGTGTTCGCCGCCGACGGTTCCGCAGCCGCCGAGGGTGGGTGGATCCTGAACAAGCTCAAAGCGATCGACTTCGCCGGCGGTACCGCGGTGCACATCAACGCCGGTGCCGCCGCCCTGGTGCTGGTGTTGATCCTCGGCAAGCGCAAGGGGTGGCCCCGCGAGCCGATGCGCCCGCACAACCTGCCGTTCGTGATGCTCGGCTCAGGGCTGTTGTGGTTCGGCTGGTACGGGTTCAACGCCGGCTCAGCGACCAGCGCCAACGGCACGGCCGGCACCACGTTCATCACCACCACCGTCGCGACCTGTGCGGCGATGCTCGCCTGGCTGCTCACCGAACGCCTGCGCGACGGGCACGCCACCAGCCTCGGCGGGGCATCCGGCATTGTCGCCGGCCTGGTGGCGATCACCCCGTCGTGTTCCTCGGTGAACGTCCTGGGTGCGCTGGCCATCGGCCTCGTCGCCGGCATCGGCTGCGCCCTCGCGGTGGGACTGAAGTACCGGTTCGGTTTCGACGACGCCCTCGACGTCGTCGGGGTGCACCTGGTCGGCGGCATCATCGGCACCCTCATGGTCGGTGTGGTCGCCGCCCCAGAAGCACCGGCTGCGGTCAAGGGCCTGCTCTACGGTGGCGGGTTCGACCAGCTGTGGCGCCAAGCGGTCGGCGTCGGCGCCGTCCTGGCGTACTCCCTGATCGGGACCGCGATTATCGCCTACGCGATCAAGTTCACCATCGGTCTCCGGGTGAACGACGAGGAGGACATGCTCGGCATCGACGAGTCCCAACACGCCGAATCCGGGTACGACTTCGCCCCGCAACGCGGCGGCGGCCTCAGCCGGAGCGGGCATACCACCCACTCCGAGGTCCTGCCCCCCGCAACTACCCCCGTGGAGGTCTGAGCCATGCAGCTGATCACCGCCATCATCAAACCGTTCACCCTCGACCAGGTGAAGGAAGCCATCGAACAGCTCGGTGTCCTCGGGCTGACCGTCAGCGAAGTCCAGGGCTACGGCCGGCAGAAAGGGCACACCGAGGTCTACCGCGGTGCGGAGTACTCGGTGGAATTCGTCGCCAAAGTCCGCATCGACCTCGTCGTCGAGGACAGTGTCGTCGACAAAGTCATCGACGTCATCGTCCGCGCAGCGCGGACCGGCAAAATCGGGGACGGCAAGGTGTGGTCCACCCCCGTCGACACCATCGTCCGGGTACGCACCGGAGAACGCGGCACCGACGCCATCTGATCGTGCACGCACCCGGGCGGGGCACCGATCCGGTACCCCGCCCGGGCACCCACACCGGGAGGATCCGATGGAGGTGTTGATGCTCACCGCCGACCGGGAGCCGGAGCTGGTACTTCCCGCCCTGGATCTGCTGGCCCACACAGTGCGGGTGAGGCCCCTGGTGGTGTCGGCGTTGGCGGCGGCCGATCTATGCGACCTGGTGGTGGTGGATGCCCGGACCGACCTGCCCGCGGCCCGTAGTGTGTGCCAGCTCATCGGCGGTGCCGCATTGGGCATTCCGGTAATGGCGCTGCTCACCGAGTCCAACCTGGCCGGCATCACCCCGGCCTGGAACCTCGACGACGTCCTGCTCAGCCGAACCGGGCCCGCCGAACTCGACGCCCGCCTCCGCCTATCGGTGGGCAAGCACCGGCACGCCCCCACCGCAGGCAACCCCGCACTACTGACCCTCGGTGATCTGGTCATCGACGAGCACACCTACAGCGCACGCCTCCCGGGCAGGCCGCTGGACCTGACCTACAAAGAGTTCGAGCTGCTCAAATACCTCGCCCGCCACCCCGGACGAGTCTGCACCCGCACCCAGCTCCTGGAACACATCTGGGGATCAGACTTCCTCGGCGGCCCCCGGACCGTCGACGTCCACATCCGCCGGCTCCGGGCCAAACTCGGCGCCGACCACGAAGCACTCATCGCCACCATCCGCAACGTCGGCTACCGGGCAATACCACCAGGCACCACACGGCGTTTCGCCCCAGCCGAACCGGAACCACCCAGCGAACCCGCACCACCACGGGAACCGCGACGGGCCGAGCCGCCCACTCGCGACAAGTATGCCGACGTCCGGTGATCCGCTACCCGGTCACCCGAAGCACGATTTTGCCGTTGGCGCCGCCGGCACGAGCCCTGGCTCTACGTCCTCGCCCTCGCTGGGAAAACGGCCAGGGATTGAGGTGCTCCGTGACGGAGCCGTTGGGACGTCCCCTTGCGCAGTCCCTCCGTGGTCGCCCTCCTCATAAGCCACCGAGGTCGGGGTTCAGCAGCAGGCCCCGAACGGTGGCAGGGCCAGCGACAGGACGTGAGGGTGGTCCGCGGGTAGCCAGTCGACCCAGCGGCGGCCGATCTCGACCCACCCAACCCATGGTGGTAGTAGAAACCCAGTGCGGTGTCGGGCACCGGGACCACGTCGAGGACCGGCACCCGCCCCCGTTCCCGCGCCCAGGCCACCGCTGTCTCCAACAGGACACCGCCCACCCCGCGGCCGCGCACGCCGTCGCCCACGAACATCGCGGACACCACCGCAGGCTCCGTGCAGTTGGTACGCCCGCAGAACACCGTGGCCGACAGCTCGGACTCCACCGAGGCGACCATGACGTGCCCGACGACGGTGCCGTCGAGCTCGGCGACCCACGCGGCCTGCTCGTGCTCGCGGACCAGGAAGTGCTCGGCGGGAAACGGCAGCGGCCAGCGGTAGGGGTAGCGAGAGACCCGCTGCTGCTCGATGAGCAGATCAGCCAGCACCGCGACGTCGCTGTCACGGCGCGATCGGATCATCGCAGCCCGGCTCACCCCGGAATCGTCACACAGACACCAACCCAGATGCCCCAGCGTCCCGCTCAGCGCCAGCCTTCCGCTCGGCGCCACCCACGCAGTGACAAATCCGGGGGGTGTCTCCTCGTCCCGGAGGGATCCTTCACCGGACCGCGTATCTGGCTGGTGTGTCATAGCCCAGATTGACGCTGGTGCTCTAATTTCGCGACCGCGGCTGCGTCTGAAGGGTCGCTGAGCGGTCAGGTTCAGCCGGATGCGCAGCGAGTCAGCATCGTCCGCCTGGGTGCCCTCATTCCAAAGACCGAGGAGTAGGAATGCCCGCACAGGTCATGGATGGAACATCTGTCGCCGAGTTCTTAATCGGTGTCACCGCGTCCGGAGCCGCGGCCTCGAGGCACGAACTGGGCGCAAGCCGTGACTGGCCACGGTCTTAGTCGGTGATGATCCGGCCTCACATAGGTATGTGAGGATGAAGCGCAACCGGTGGGCCCGGGTCGGGATCGTTCTGCGGGGGCGTCGATGCCAAGCAATAGATCGGGCACTACCGTCGGGTGGGTGCTTGTGCTTCTGGACCTCGACGGGACCCTCACCGATCCCTATGACGGCATCACGAGGAGCGTCACGTACGCCCTCGATGGCCTGGGCCTGCCGC
>JAABUJ010005278.1_pt1 | contig 12997 bp, 13 predicted proteins | sample 5559131 | NCBI WGS metagenome assembly JAABUJ01 (sample SAMN10711875, study PRJNA513366) | rock metagenome | isolation source: Antarctica rocks | place: Antarctica: Victoria Land, Mt New Zealand nord | collected 2016-01-07
AAAACCTCCTCGAAAGACTTATTCGGATTGCCGAAGAGACGGACGAAAACTCGGAAAGTCAGAAATCGAGCCAGAATTCTACTTCGGACGAGAACGAAGCCTCAACTACTAGGGAAGACTCGGAGAACGAGGAGACTAGTACTAGAAATACGTCTATTATTTCTAGTACGAGGGCTAGGCCTAAGCCTTCTAGTCTTACTCGAATCGAGAGAGCTTGTCTAGATTTTTCAATATCTCTTCTCGACCAGCAGGCAAAAGAAGACGAATACGAGCTTCTTCTAGTAGGGGCTCTAGCCGTTCTAGGACTCGAAGAAAAAGGCTGGAAAGGAGTCGATTCCTATCCCTCTCTTCTCTCGTCTTTTATTAAGATTTCTCGTTTTCTCGTTCTTTGGTTTTCTTTAGAAAAATCAAGCACTTTGGACACAGATTCGGACTCGGATTCAGGCTCGGATACTAGTACCTATTCTCTAGGAATAGGGAATCGAGGGGTTCTTGAACGGATTTCTTTTCTCGTTGACCGTTTTCTAGTTAGGGGTTCTCGTTCTCCTATTAACTGGGCACTCGACCTCCGAAGCTACGGGTTAAATATAGCTCAGAATACGACTAAAGAGGGCCTAATAGAGTGGTCGAACGAGACTATACTCTACGGTCGAATTTCTTTCTCAATTTCCAACTTTCGAGCTTTTATTCACGGTCTTCTTTCTTCTACCCGGGCTACCCTTTTCGAAGACGTCCTTTTTCAGTCGAAAAATAGTACTACCGAAAGTACTATATCGATCCCTGAAATCCCCTGGTCTAGGATTTTTGATAACCCTCTAGATTCTACTCCTTTTTCCAATTTTCTTCAGGATAGTCGAACGGATTTAGGAGTCGAGGATCCGAAAAATTGGCTTATTCGAAAAATAGCTAGTCGTCCGGATCTAGCTAGCCGTTTTCGAGCCCCGGGGGAGGAGACTTTTACTTGGAATTCTCGAAAACTAGAGAAATGGCTTACTTCTCTCTCGGTTTTTCTAGAAAAACTCCTAGTACTTATCCACCTAGGAGGTGGACAGCCAGCGAGAGCCCCGGAATTACTATCTATTAGAAGCTCTAATAGTATAGAAACCGGACTTCGAAACCTCTACGTCGAAAACGGCCTTCTTTCCTTTATTACTTTCTACCACAAAGGGTATTCGATCTCGGGGTCTACGAAAATTATCCACCGCTATTTACCTCGAGAAATAGGCTCTCTTTTAGTCTATTATCTCTGGCTGGTAGCTCCTTTCCAGAAGGCTATAGGCCTAGGGGTTTTTCGAACGTCGTTTTCAGAATATCTCTTCGAAAACCCAGTTAAAAAAACCCTAGCAAAATCGAATTCTCGGGGGTTAAAAACCGCTCGAAAATATACCCCCGAGCAATTCCGAAGGTTTTTTCGACGGGAAACCCAGACGGGTCTAGGGGTTTCTATAAATCCTAGCGAATATCGACATCTCGCTATAGGGATTTCTAGAAAATACCTTAGAAAAAACCTCCAATTTCAACCCGAAGAACAAGAGCTCGATATCGAAAAAGACGAGGACTATTCGGACGATATCCTAGCTACACAAGAGGATGGGAAGAGATCTATCCTGTGGGATTACTTGATCCTCATGGTGGAATCGAGACCCCGGATTATTTCCCTCGCAACGTCAGACATTTCTGGAGACTCAAAGATCCTACGCAGAGTAAGTCTTACGTATTAAATGTCGCTGAGATACTTCGATTGACAAGAAAAACAGTAGATCGACTAGTGTACCTTATCCGCTTCTACAAGATCCAAGGTTACGAAGAATGGGGCAGGGATGCACACAGCCTCGAAGGATACAGTGACTCGGATGATTCCAGCGAAGGCACAAGCGAGTCTTCAAGGTTGCCGATGCCGATACCATTGGAGGAGGCAGTTCGATCAAACCCTGAAGTTGCACATCGAGCGCTGGGGGCGCAACTAGGACTGGCCTACGATGAGATCCAAAGATTCATGGAAAGAGCCAAAGAGTCAAGCCAAGGTCAAGTGATAGGCAACAAGCGGGGACGGGACGATCAGGCATCTGAAGAAAGGAAGAAACGAGGTTTTAATTTGTCAGACCTAACTGAAGTGACAAGTCCCACGGAACCTCGGTCGTCTCAAGGAAGGACTGTGTAGTGTTGACGACCAAGCTCTTCGTCCTTCGTGTTGCAGAGAAAGTTCCTGCCATTCTGCAATTCTGGTGTATTTGGATGTTTCTTGAAGGATAACGGTTTCGACAGGTGTTGTACCACACGGCTGTTGCATTGCACGAATGGAAGGCCGGTTGGGAGCCACAAGCATTTTGTTTAGAGATCACAGGCCTCGTCATTCGCTAAAAATCGGCAGCGTTGCAGGCATGGTTATGACGCGAATACGCTTTCAGATACTACGGCTGTTGACGGTCAATCAGGTGCACTTCATGTGTTAATAGATTCCTTCCACGTCTGAAATACAATTTGACAGAAGCCGCCATCATCCTCCCCTATTGGCAATGCTTTCACGTACTCTCCGTTTCCAACAGATCATGCTCGGACCGGCTTGCAAAAGTCGATGTCGATCTCCCTCTGCGTATTTCTATAATCGAAAACCGCCCGCCGAAGCCTTTCCATAATATCCTACGTCTCCCTTGCAAGGCGTAAGCTAGCTTCGTGCATTTTCTGATGATATGCAAGCTCTTATCTCAAAAAGCCATTCTCTCCGGTCAACTGTTCGATTTCTTGCGACAGGGTTGGTTTTGGCATCTTCGATGCTTGAAGTCGTCCTGGAGTTGCTTCGAATGCAACGGTTGAACCGAGGCTGTGGCCGATAAGGACGTCTAGAGAAGTAGGCGTCGGAGGTTGACTATCATAGGTATTCATTGCTCTTGGCGATTGTGGTATGCTTCGATGAGGGATGGCTCAGCTGAGGGAATTGATGCTTTAAATACCGCCATGCCTACTCAGCCGCCTTGAGCTGGGCATCCTCGTGGAGGGACCATTTTGGGCTCCATTCTCCTGAGCTAATATTGGGGCTGATAGCGGGATTTGAATACACTTTTCGAACCATTTGGATCTCGTGATCTTCGACCAAACTATATTTCTCACCTGACGCGACGTGTATTATCGAACTTGAGCAAGATGTTCATACAGTGTGCAGAATTGATATATCACTACGTAGCCAAATAGTCGACAAGTCTCGAACATCAGAACAATCTCAGATAGAAGAACACTCGGAGAGAACTATCCGAAAACGGTAGTATGCTCACGGCACTATTCTTCGATGCTTGAGGAAGAGAATGGTTGATAAGATTCGGATAATTAATAATCCAGGGAAGGGATCACGGCAAAGAAGACGATAGCAAGCGATTAACGATAGGTGTTATCGTTTGGCTGGCACTTCCAGCTACCAGATCCTCTCGTGACCCCTATAGCTTGCTGAATTTCTATCCGACTTTGCACGACATCCGTACGCTCTCCAAGTACATTTTTTTCATGTCTCTTGTTCCTCTACGGAATACTTTGAACGTTCCTGTTCCGAATATATATTCCGAAGACTTGTATATCTTCCAACAGCAAAGGACTCGGATGGACTGTTTTTAGCGTACCGCGACTTCAATGTTTGGGCGGTCCGCCATCACGTAATGTCAGGGGTTTTTATTCGTCAATACAATAAGCTGACCTGACTAGATATTTTACCAATTTTCCATCCCTAAGGCTACCCTGCTCTAGGGGCTTCGGGGGCCACGGTCGCAATAATTTAGGGTCAGAGTTAGGGGCTTCTTAAGGTACCTCGCCGAGGTGCGAAGTCTTATTAGGCCACGGTCGCAATATTAATGCTATCGTATACACGGACGACTTCTGGATGAGAAGACATTAGTGGGCCGTGGACCCTATGAAGATAAAGCGACTGCTTTAGAGCATATCAGTCATGCCTACCGATAGTACTTTGGAGGGTCATACCTTTGGAGTGCTACTGGCCAGGGAGGCGTGATAAAAGTATCGCAATGAGGGGCAAAAGGCAGCATTCGATAGCGTGCGAAGAATGAGGCGGACAGTTCCTCTACATCCAATTAGGGAAAAGGACTCGAGTAAGCACTTTTTAGCGTATCGAGACTGAAATCGACTGTTTATGTTGTGGGAGTTCCCCAAGCCACCGGATTGCGAATTTCAGGGTCTGGAAATACCCTATCCAATTTACGTAGTAGATTACCAGAAAATTCGCCTTGGCAGTCGGTTTTCCTAGACCTTTGAGGAAGATTGACACCACAAAAAAATTGACTTTCTCTAGCGACGACTGTGCGACAACGTCGACTGCCCAGGTGACATTCGGACGCAGCCCCGAGGTACTTTGAGAAGTTAATCGAATAGTTGGATTTTGCGACGTGCGTGAAATCCCTAAGGGATTGGGAAATTTGCTTGCCAAGATTGTCTTATCTGGTAATTTACTATGTAATTTGTATAGGCTGTTTCTAGACCTTGAAATTCGCAATCCGGTGGCTTGGGGAATTCCCGCAACATAAACAGTCGATTTTAGTCTCGATACGCTAAAAAGTGCCTACCCGAGTCCTTTTCTGTTATATATATCACGATATGTTCCGCACTATAGCGTTCTGTTAATAGAAGGTCCTGCCAGCTTTTGGTGGGGTAGCGGTAGACGCGCCAAGCGGACACGCTGACCCTGCTCCCTCGCCATGCGCCAGCCTTGTAGAATGAAGACTTTCAATGCCAGGATTACGGACAGAGTGGGCGACCATCTTCCACGAATGAGAAGCCATGGACCGTCAAGCTTACACCGTGGGATGAATCTGTGCCGTGAAGACGAAGTATGTGGCTGCGTGCGAACTCCTGGACGAAGAGTACCCTCCTCTCCCGAGCGTCTCGTTGCATGACAGTAATGCTTACACTGTGGGTCGCATTGCCGATCACCATGTCGTCGTCGCATGCCTCTCGAAAGGCAGGTATGGGATCGCCTCTGTCGCCACGATGGCGAAGGACATGCTTCGATCCTTCGAATCGATTCGCATCGGACTGATGGTAAGATCGAAGAAGGGGCGCCAAGTCAAAAACACGACATCCGACTGGGTGATGTGGTGGTCGAATGCTCGTTGAGAAGGACGAGAGGCGTTCTTTCGTACAAGTATGGTAAAGAGGTGCAAGGCAAAGAGTTCGAGATCACTGGAAGCTTGAACTTCCTCCCCACACTTTTACTAACGGCGCTGAATCAACTCGATGCGATTCACGAGAGAAAAGGACATCACATTGCCGAAACCATTCGAACGATGGTGACCAAAAATCCACGAGTGCGAGAGAAGCATCGATATTTGGGCGCGGAAAAAGATCGATGGTACGAATCGACCTATACCCACGTCAACAACACAGCAAAGTGTGACACCGACTGCGATCGTGCTGTTCCACTCGTGATCCAGCGACAGCCGCGATCTCTTGATCCGGAGGATCCGATTGTGCATTACGAGATCATTGCGTCCGCAAATCAACTGATGAAAGATGCCGTTACCCGCGACAAGATCAGCCAGCAACATGATGTTATGTGCTTTGAGATGGAGGCGACAGGGTTGTCAAATGATTTCTCGTGCGTCGTCATTCGAGGGATCTGCGATTACTCGGACTCGCATAAGAACGATGAGTGGCAAGGCTACGCGGCAACAACGACGGCATCGTATGCGAAAGAGCTCCTACAGACCATACCCAGAGTTCAAGTGGCGAGGAGCCAACGAGCGATCGATGTCGTATCGGGCACAGGTGAGTGCACCTGAACAACGCAACAGGTGGTGAAGGACGATAGGGACAGCTCCACCGTGGAATGAAGAATACAGGGATGAGGTCGTTTTAAGTGCGAGGGAACCGAACAAACTCTGACCATCTATCTTCTAGAAGGTGACAACTTCCACGTTCAATTCCAACTCACGAGTCTTCCGATTGCTGGCAATTTCGTCAATCGAGGCGCCAAGATGGAGGAGATGGAGAGAAGTCTACTGCCAACAAAGGCGCAGAGTGGGCGGAAGATACATATCCTTCATGGCCTAAGAGGGATTGGGAAGACGCAGCTAGCGATTGCATATGCCCGAAAGTATCAGCACACGTACAGCGCGATAATATGGGTGAATGACAACAATATTGACACGATGCTGCAGAGCCTGGGCGAGTTTGCTGGGCGTGCGAGTGTCAACGAAGTCTCGATTTCGATGGCCAAGAAGACTTAGCAGGCTCCAAACATAAGGGCGGAGGCGAACGCTATTCTAAGATGGCTCGCTTCGAAAAGAAATCGACCGATGGCTGATGATCTTCGACAACGTCGACCAAGACATGCAATCTATGAAAGTAGATGCCCAGGCCTACAATATTACGTCGTTCCTGCCATCAGCCGATCATGGCTCCATCCTAATCACCACCCGTCTTCCTTCGCTAGGAGAGATAGGAAAGTCGACCAAAGTTACAAGGCTCAGAAGTGATCAAGCATTGGAGCTCATCAGCAACCGCTCGGGCCTGCACCGATCCAGCAGTGGTACGATAGGCATCCCATCAGGAGGCCAAGGTATAAGCTGATCGAATGGTCTGCAGACATTAACAAGCTTGTCCAACGATTAGGCTACCTCCCACTAGCTCTGGTTCAAGCGAGCACGTATATGCGCGAAACTAAGACGGGCTGCTCGAAGTACCTCGACCTATACGAGACCTCATGATCCCGACTGGTGGCGAAGACGCCTTACCTGCGTGACTACGAGAACAAGAGCATCCAGACAACGTGGATGATCTCTTACGATCCACGTATCCTCAAAGGCTGGTACAGTCTCGTATAACAAAGCCATCATTGAGTAGGCAATGTAAATGAAGGCAAGCATATATACAATTGAGCCTGGTAGCCTGTGCCGTAGGACTTCGAGGAAAGCATGTATCCCATGACGCCACATTCTCGCCGGCATTGAGTACTTAGCAGCCAGTCTACTTAAAGCCGGATTAGCAGAGGGATGCTGAGACGCTAAGAAGAAATCATGGTGCTCATATAGCAGCTAAAAGCCCATTAGTCAGTTCTAGGAATGGTTAATCACGATGCAATATACCTGTTTATGGAGGGCAATAAGTGACTGCCACTGATCGTCTTTGAGTTCAAGCTTTTTCGCTGGATCCTTCTCTTGAGCAGCAGCAGCTTGCCTCTTATCAATGTCAATACACTTCGCTTCGACCATGACTAATCCGGCGTATATGCCTTTCACCTCAATAATGAGCTGCTCATGGGAGATAGGCCTGGTTTCTGGCTGAAGAAGCATCTCGGGTTCAACTTCGGGTCCCTCAGATTTCTCATCTCCCAGTGGCTCATCCTCAAGAGGAGACTCGCTGCTATGGTCTTCGCCATCATTGCTAGTCGAGAAGAGAGCTTTTCCTTGTTCAGGGGGGTCAAATTGGCTCGGGGATTGGAGTCGCTTTTCATGAGCTGTACCACCATGCGAACCACGCGTTGACGCCAAATTTGCCATGACAGATCCTTTAGTCTGAGGTAAAGAATCATGATGCTCCGGAGGGCGCTCCCAACGAAGTGACTCGGCATGACCATTATTCTTCTTTTTCCACATGCTGCTAGCGCCATTTGAGGCGTGAACATTCGGATCATATAGTGACTGCTTCGGGCCTGAAGATCCTCGCCGATAATCTGAATCATCTGGAGGAACAATTTGAGGTATTGATTCCAAGTTCTTACCTCCTGAAAAGGGTTTACCGTGGCGTGGCCTAGTACTCATAGATTCTAGAAGGCTGCCTTCAATAGCGGAATCCGGCGGTCCAGGGCCACCCTCAGCTCCTGGCTTCCGAGGGTTCTCCGCTGATGTACGTTGCTCCTCCTGATGTCTGAACTTGGACCGCTCCAATAACAGATTGCCGATATCCTCGATCTGCTTCTCTTGGCCATAGGAGTCCTCTGGAACTGGGCATGTAACCTTTGGCGGTTGTTCGCTGTGATTTTGCGAAATTTAGCAGAGGAATGTCTTCGGTCACTGGCCGTGCGAGCTTTGGCTAGTCCGGCGAGGAAACGGGCTCAAGTAAAGACTGCATGCGATTAGCGAGTATACTTGGTCGCATTGTAGTTGCACAGGGGGTCAGCTGCCTTTGCGGAATGCTAACGAGACACAAGACAATGGGCGACATATCAATGAGTGGTGAGGCTCAATTATGGCGAACCGTCTCGCCTAGTGAAGGCGATTAAAGGCGGGGGCGCTAAAAGAGGGCTTGCCTGCCTCCCTGCGTGCCTGCGTTGTGCTCACGGCGGGCTGGCAGAAGCACCCTTTTGCCTAGGCCTGGAAATGCCTGAAGAGAGACCGCATTGATTTTCTCGACCAGGGGATCCGACCAGGGGATGCGTCTTCGCGCATTGAGCTGCTACAATGGAAGTAGGATAGCTTTAGAAGCCGCATTCCGAACCAGACAATTGGAGAGCAGTGCGCCGGATATTCCAGGAGAATTCTCCTAGGTATAAATAGTCCTAGGATGATCGGCGCCGGACAAATCTCCTAGGACATATGGCGATCAGCAGCCGAATCTTACTAGCCACCTCTACCAATTCTGGCTCCAGCTGCCAGACACAATAGAAGATGGCATCCCAGACCTCGATACCTGGCTGAGCAACACCTAATCTACCAGCATCAGGGGGCAACCTGAGCCGCGATGAATATCAGTTATTCTGCTATCGTTGGGCACTGCTTCACACAGTCTTGGATCCCACTGGTCATCCCCTTCTTTAAGTTGAAACACTCCCTCTCCCAGTAGAATCAAGTCGGAGAACTCCATATTGAAAATAGCAGAAGTACCATACTGAGATAGGAGAACAACGCACAGAAAGTTGAATGCGTAATGCTTTTCGGACGGATGATGACAGTATAGGTCAGCCTGCCGCACGATGAATACGTGCTAAGATGGAATTTGCCAAGCCATGCCCATATATACGCCGGTTATACTCAGGTGTACGCTGTCGAGCAGATTGGTAATTCCCCAACTGTCGCCTAGTGGCCCCAGAAAGGAATGAAAAGTTAATTAAAAGCTATTCTCGTCAAGTATTTAGTTACTCGACAAGGCTATCACATTATCGCTACCTTCTCCTATCGTTCTTCGCCTGGAATGGAGGCATAACTGCCTGCTTTTGATACCGCCATATTTCCTCTCAACGAACAAACAAGCCCCCCTTCTTCAACTCCTCTGTCCACTACAACGACCATACAGAGACAATTCAAAGGTACAGAACCACCAGCCCAATCCTCAAACATTTTCTTAATAGGATGCAGTATACCGTAGGCAACATTCGTGTTGTTCAAAACCACCATCCACCACAGTATCTTCCACGCCTCTTGCTTCTCTTTTGTTTCCTTTGAATTAAACACTTTGCCGATTGACTGCCCTCGTTCTGGGTGGCTTGATCACTTGCAGCCTCATGTTTCGCCCGTATAGTCTGTTCGTTCTGCGCTAGAGCAATCGCTCTAGTTGGACAGCCCTTATCATCTTCGTAGGAAGAGCCGAATCTACGCTTCCAGTACAACCTCGAGTTATCGTCCGCCTCTTCCTGGGGATTGGTGTCATCGACAGTATCTGCCAAGATCTGAATAATTACTTGAGCTTCCCTTATATCGACTAGCGTCGATACAACATCCCAGAAGGAGCGGGTCATGTGCTCCAGTGTAGCTCGTGTGTTGGAGTCGGGCCATCTTCTCAATTCTACAAGGGCACCGAAGTCCGAAAAATGATCCTGTCCTGACGGGTGAGCTGTGCGGGGCCAGTAGGCCGAGAGACGGACGAGGGCCACAAGGGCGGCCAGAGCTAACGCCATCTCAATAGGCCCTTTGGGCAGAGGAATTTGTTGAATCAGGTTATGGAATGTTTGCAGGCCACCTTGTGATATCGCCCATGCATGAAGTGCTTCAAGTGCTCGACCAGTACATTCTGAACTCCATACCAGAAGCAATAGGATATCGTTCTCTGGGCGCCGAAGAGAGGGCAGTTGGGCATAGGTACTTTCGCTGCTCCGGTGAGCACTGCAGCCTCCAACTTTGTGGGAGGGGTGAACCCTTACCAAAAAACCCTGACGAAGCTCATCTGTCTAAACCCAAATTCATTCCAAAATTCCAGCGGTAGAGCCTTGTTCCCATTAGCGGGCTGTCGCTGAAATGGGCCCCACACCACGTACCAATTTCGGAAGAGTTACTGGCAGAGAGTTTTCAAGCCCCAAAATCCATTTCCTGACTTCAGAGACCTTTGCCCATCGAATTTGTCTGTCACCTGTGACTTGGACAAAAAGCCTGGACCTGGAAAGGGTTTTGTGTAAATAACAAAGATCAGCGGTGCCGAACTGCCGCGGGCGGGCTGTTTGAGCTGCACAAGTAAGGCCGTAAAGGATCAAGTTGTCCAAAGGGGTGAGATCTGTTGAGCCTGGGTTGAATCTGTTCTGTTGATTCGCAATGGTGCCGCCAGAAATACAGTAGAGCTCACGGAGCAGTGAGAGGATTTGGAGCTCTATCTGACACCGGTCGGTGAATGGGAGGTGGTGTGGCAAAGGAAGCATGTGCAGTTGTCCCACACATTGCAAGATGCATCGACACCAGTCATCCAAGTCTCGGTAGAGAAGCCTCTGTGCAAGCGAAGACTCGAACTCCCCCAGCAAGTTTAAGCACAGGAGGAGGGCGTTCCTGGCATAGGCTTCTTTGACCTCACGAGGGGAGTGCTGGAGGTCCATTAGCGGACTGTGTTTCCAAGACAAACGGACAGTGTCACCTCGAAATCCATATGGAAAATGGACGCTTCAAGCCTGGCAAGGAGGCCATTCTTCCTCGCGATATCGCGATAGCACGACGCTGGCCCGCGGACGTCTGTGTAAAATATGGCACTCTGAGCGTTCCTGAGAAAACGTCGTTGAGCCACTATTCTGGCTCCTGGATTGCCAAGTTGGTGCCTTTCACGACCGGTTGGTTGTGTCGGATTTACGTCCTCGAGCATAAATTGATCGGTTATGTGAGGGAGCTCGGGAAATGGATGCACCCCAACTACAACAAGGTCCTGGGAATCGTGATACTTCTGTCCGACATGGAGAACAGTGATTCGGAGAGACTCAAGCAAAGGTCCAATATCAACATCGTCTCTCGCATGTTGACGCGTTGAGAAGCGAACAATCTTCGGAAATACTCCCGAGCGATGGGGAACGATCTTTCTGTATAGGGGAAGCTGTGCAGGTTCCCAAAATCACGTCAGCCGCTGGGGAGCCTCAGTTATATGGATGCAGAGCGCTTCTCACCGCACCAGCCTCATCCGTGTCCTCGCCTTGCTGCAAGTCCAGATCGTATGCGTCCGCGGCAGAGTTATCCCATCGCGATTCATCTCCTGTATCCACTCTGTTGACGGATTTCGGTATCTTTGAAGACTCAGAGTCCACCGCCTCCTGATCAAAGCTCGGCTGGTGTCTTCCCAATGTCCCATTGGGGTCTGTACTTTGAAGTTCACGCATCGAAGAGGTACGGCACGAGGAATGGCTTCTGCCTGAAACAAGATGCAGCTTGCATGACAAACAACGAAATCTTGCAGTAACTTTGAAAGTTGCACGACGAAGGCTAAAAATTTATACTGAAGGACATGTCAATTGACAAATCTCTTCAGACCTGATTCGATAAACAGCTGCAGATCTGTGATACCATGGATCCCAGCCGACTCAAAAAAGGACGGAGGCGAGCGAAACGGAAAGATGTCGACGAGTCATGTTGAGTGTAGGAAAGCAGCATCTGCGCTAGAAGTGCTGAGGCGCAGGGGCATAAAATAGAGACTCCACGAGAGCGGTCTGATAGTTTCTGATTGGCTTGGGGAGCAAGGAACCTCACGCTGCGATAGAGAGCAAGGATGCTCATGGTCTAAACCCCTTTCGGTAATTCTGGGCCAAACCGCCTTTTGGCCCAGAAGGAAATTTAATAAAGAGATTTCCCTCACCTGCTTTTCTGTTCTTCATTACTGCGAACGGTCAAAATGTCACCGTCAACAGCTGAGCTCGTCAAAACTAAATTGTTGGACCTCTCTGCCTTCCTTGTGGACAACCAAGCTACATTACCACCAGCAACATGCCAACAGATTTATGCAACGCTTCCTACCAAACATAGATCTGCTCTAAGACAGTTCGTATCTGTGAGAAAACGGAAAAGCGAGAAAGTAAATGGACGGAAATCTCGCTTGCAGAAGCTCTTTCACATTGAGAGTGTTGAGCCTTCTCTGGAGCTACGAGATCGGATCGAGACGTGGGTGAAGGACTTCGGTTCCTTTTTTCAAGACCCTGTGGTTGCAACTGGAACAAATCACCACAGTCTTTCCGCATCGTTCAAGCGGGTTGCCCAGAGCGCAGAAACACGGGAGGTAGCGACGATCCGGTGGCGCTTCGACCTTGAATCGATCTATAAAAGGGTCGTAAGGTCTGGTCATCATACGGGCACAGGGTGGCGCAATGGAGGAAGCGCTTGCCTCGCCCAACAACTCCAGCGTTCCCCTTTGATTAGCGATGGCGTCGAGGAGATCCAAGGCAAGCTCGAGAGATATGCCGAACTGGGACGTAGCTGGAATTTGTGGGCCGAACGCTTGGGGGGTCCAGGGTTTTTCATCGTCCTACCTCAGACGGTGGCCGAAGGATCGTAAGGATGGCTCTATCTAGTTGGTTCCTTCCTTTCACTGATCGGTCCAGGTACGAGAGAAGACAAAACCTCACCTTCCTCGATGATTCGGTGGACCAAATTTGTAGGCTGGGAATTCGGGATATCGCTCGTCGACTGAAAGTTCTTCCTTTGGGCAGCTCCATTGCCCAAGAATTGGAGGAGATTTCGCCAGAAGAGATGCTCCCGGTTCGGAAAAGACTGCCCGGTAATTGCAAATTCAATCAGCCTTGGACACAAGATATGAGGATACCGCCTGCCTCCAGACGACGATCAAATGACCCACCCGGCCCCCGTCCATCCGCTCCCCGAGGGCCCCA
>JAABUJ010005279.1_pt1 | contig 12995 bp, 7 predicted proteins | sample 5559131 | NCBI WGS metagenome assembly JAABUJ01 (sample SAMN10711875, study PRJNA513366) | rock metagenome | isolation source: Antarctica rocks | place: Antarctica: Victoria Land, Mt New Zealand nord | collected 2016-01-07
AACTTCCATCATCGGAGGACCTCGACCCTCACCCCCGCACCGACGCGCCAACCCCCGCTACACCCTGGATTGCGAAGAGCCTCTAAACCCGCCTGCTTCGAGTAGTGAGCGTGCGATGTAGTTGGTGAGGTTGCGGAGTCCGAGGGCGGTGCCGCGGAGGTGTTCGAGTCGCCCGTTGATCGCCTCCGTGGGGCCGTTGGATGTGCCGGGGCGGTCGAAGTAGGCCAAAACGTCGGTGGCGCGGCGCTTGAGGGTGCGGCCGAGGGTGATCAGGTCGCTCAGCGCCGCTGGGACACCGGCGGCGAGCGTGCTGATGATGTCGGTGAGGGTGGTTTTGGCGTTGGCCCGGTCGGGGTCGCGGTAGGCGGCGACGATTCGCTGGTAGAACAGCCACGTGGCCTCCACCTCGACGTGGGCGTCGTCGGCGAACGCCGCGGTCAGCCTCGTCTTCTGCTTGCCGGTGAGCAGCTCGGCGCCGGTGCGCAGCACCCGGCGGATGTTCCTAGAGCGGGTCACCGGTGCGGCCGCGGTGCCCGCAGGTCTGCTGCTGCACCCGCTGACGGCAGCGGTCCAGGGCGTCCCCGGCCAAGGCGACGACATGGAAGGGATCCATGACCGCCACCGCGTCGGGCACGGTTTCGGCCGCGGCGGTTTTGAACCCGGTGAACCCGTCCATCGCCACGACCTCGATGCCGTCGCGGAAGGCGGCGTCTTGCTTATCGAGCCAGGTCTTGAACACCGCCTTGGAGCGGCCCTCGACCATGTCCAGCAGCCGCGCCGGACCGGTGCCCTCACGCACCGGGGTCAGGTCGATGATGACAGTGACGAACTTGTCGCCGCGGCGGGTGTGCCGCCAGCAGTGCTCATCGACACCAAGAACCTTGACGCCATCGAGGCGGCTGGGGTCGTTGATCAACACCCGCCGGCCTTCGGCCAGCACTGCGTCGTTCGCGGTGTCCCACGACACTGCGAGGCCTTCCGCGACCCGGGCCACTGACAGGTGCTGGCACACGAGGGCTTCCAACGCCCAGCGCAACGCACGCCGCGACAGCTTCGCCCGCGGCTCGGCCGCCCGGCTGGTGTCCTGGCGCCACACGTGCCCGCAACCGGTGCACCGGTAGCGGCGGATCGTGACCACCAGCACCGTCGGTCGCCACCCGAACGGCTCGTGCGCCAGTTGACGGGTGACGCTGTCGCGCGGGCCTGCTTCGGCTCCGCAGCGGCGACACCACCGGGCGAACTCGTCAGCCTCGACGACCCGACAGGCCAGCACCGCACGATCCGGTTCAAGCCGTTGCCCGACCACCTTCAAGCCGAGCTCGTCGAGGCGGCAGAACGTGCTCAGATCAGGGCCGGCGAAGGTAGCGTCACGCATGTCGAGGTCTTCCTGCTGGGTGGCGTGAGAACCCCCATCATCGGAAGACCTCGACCTCTACCCAGGGACCGACGCGCCCACCGCTACACCCTCAATCCGGAAGAGCCGGTTACGTGTCCGCCGGATCGTCGGGGTCCACCCACTTGGCGACGCTTGACGCCCCCGATGCGATGCCCCGACGTGCTTCTGTTGCCAACCGGCCGGCATGGGCCGACGCGACCCGAAATGCGTCGCCCAGGGTCGCGTCGTGCAGATCGTCCCAGTTGGCCACCTGCCGGGTGCGCAGCTCGACGAATCGGTCGACACCGTCGGCCAGGGTCCGCCGGTCTTTCGCTAGCCGATCGCCGGTGAAGATGTGGTGAACCTCAGAGAGCCTGAGTACCGCATAGGTGCCAAGCACTTCGCGCAGCTGGTTGGCCAGCTGTCTATCGCTCGACAGGTGCTCGGCGAGCAGCTCACCGGTGTTGGTCAGCGTCTGTTGTAGGGCGTCGGGTTCGGCGGTGCGTACTCGCTCCAGGCGGATTCGCTGCCACAGATATTCTGATTGTTGCGCGACGATGAGCAGTTCCAACGTTCGAACAAACGTGCCACGCTTGACCAAGGAAGCCAGTTTGGCGGAGCGTTTGTCAAAGTCATCCGAAGCGTCCAGCCCACGGACCGATTCGCCGAGGTACGCCTGCAGGCGGGCCACGCCGACCTCGAGGACTGGCCCCAAAGACGCGAGTGAGGACCAGTCTGTGTCGGTCAGTGTTTGGCCCTTGTCCAGGCCCGCGCACTGTCGGGCGAGCACCCGATGATGACCGTATATGTCACCGAGTCGTCGGGCGTTGGCATGGGCGAGCAGGTCCTGAGTGTTTTCGTGTACTTCAGCGACGTCCTGCTGGATTTGGTCAAGCTGCGCGAGTACGACCTGCAGGGCGGCCTCGATCGCGATCAGCTGGGGCGCAGCTCGCCCCATGGCGAATGCGCCGGTCGGCACGAGCGTGTTCGAGGTGAATCGCTTGCTGACTGGATCTCGGGTGACCATGCGTAGTTCGGTGTGCGGGGCCAGTCCGCGTTTCACCGCATCTTGGGCGGGAGCCGAGACGATGTCGTTGCTCGACATGTACTTAGCGACGGAGTTCGCGCCGAACCGGGACAGCAGGCCGCCGGACCCAAAGGCCTGTTGCAGCTTTGCTGGAGGAATGGACATCTGCACGCCGCTGGTATCGATCGCGTACTGCTTCAGGTAGGCGTCGACCTCTACCGGGTCGCCGATGACGGTGACCCCAAACTCAGTCGAGATGGTGGCCACCTGCGATGCGGGTGCTGCAGGTTCGTCACGTGGGCCGTCGTCGGGCACCATGGGCTCCAAACTTGTCGGGCGGATACAAAGTCACCCCCGGCGACTACGGGGCGATAGTGGCTGGGGCGGGTGATCCCTCCTTCGTGTGCATCGCGCGTCGTCAGTCGTCATCACCGGGCAGGCTGAGGCGACTACGTGACTGACAGTGGAACGCTGACCGCATCGCGCTCCGGATGCAGGAACAACAGCACCGGCCGAATGCCCGCAACCCCGGTCGCAGCACGGAGCATGTCCACGTAGGCCTGCAGCTGCGGCCGGTAGTACGCCGCTCGCGCAGGCAGCGCCCCCGCAGGTACGGCGTCGGTCTTGTAGTCGATGACCACGAGGGACCCGTCGTCCTCCTGGTAGATCAGGTCGACATAGCCCTCGACCACGGTGCCGTCGGGCCGCGTGGTGGCGGTGTAGGTCTCGCGCCAGTGGCGGCACGCGACGGCCCGCTGCACGGTGGGGGAAGCCAGCGCCGAGCGCACCAGCCCGGTCACCACTGCGGAGTACCGCTCCACCCCCTCGGCGACGCACTGGGCGGCGACCGCGGCGTCGACGTCCGCCCCGGAGGCCAGGTCCAACGACTGGAGCACCGCGTGCACGGCGCGGCCGACCGCGGTCCCGTCGCGACCCTTGGACCACGGTGGTAGGTCGACGTCGACCGGCCCCTTGGCGCTGCCCCCAACGTCAGAGCCGGTCAGGGCAACGGCGGGGGTCGTGCCTTCCAGCCCGGAAGCCGACTCTACCGACGCCCGGGCGCTGTTCGCCCGCACATGGGTCAGCTCGGCCAACCAGGTGTCGTAGGCGGGTGGGGACACCGACCGGGCGAGCCCGGCTGGTGGCCCAGGGGTGGGTACCTCGGGTCGGGTCCAGGCCTGCGCACCGAGGGTGGCCTGACCGTCGGTGGCCAGCAGGTGGGCGCTGGTCGCACGGGCGGAGTCGAGCCCCCGGTGCAGGGAGACGACGAGGTGATCGCGGGCTCGGGTGGCCGCGACGTAGAGCAGCCGGCGTCGCTCCCGGTCGTCCATCTGCTCGTCGATCGGTGCCGCGGCCGCGAAGTCGCCGGTGGTCACCCCTTTGCGCAGCGACACCGCGTACCCGCCTTCGCGCGGCCACAGCAGGCGCACACCGCGGGGTCCACGGGGCGCGGAGGTCATGCCGCTGAGCACGGTGATGGGGAACTCCAGCCCCTTGGCGGCGTGCACCGTCATGATCCGCACCGCGCTGGCATCGGTCTCGGGCAGCGCGGCCTCCACCACGCGGGAGGTCTCCGCGCCCTGCTGGGCGGCCCAGGCCAGATAGGCGCGCAGCCCACCGTGCTCGGACTCCGACCACGCCCGCGCCTGATCCAGCACGAACCGCACCCGGCGCCATTGGTCGCGGGCGTGGTCGTCGGTCGCGGCCACCTCCAGCACACGGCGGTCGGCGACGATCGCGGCAAGCAGCTCACTGGGCGCCCACCACCGCGACGCCCGATGCAGCCCGTGCAGGTGGCGCAGAGCATGGGCCACTGGGTGCCCGGCGCGCTCGGTGTCGAGTGGGGCGAGGATGCTCAGGGCACCGCCGTCGCGTTTCCACGTCCACAGGTCGTCGTCGCCGCACCCGTAGAGCGGGGACCGTAGGGCGGTGACCAGGGCGAGGCGGTCGCTGGGGTCAGCCACCGCTCGGGCCGCGGCGAGCAGGTCGCGGATCTCCTGTGCCTCGTAAACCAGGGAGCTGGCCTCGGCCCGGTAGGGGATGGCGGCCTCGGCCAGTGCGTCCTCCAGGAACGGCAGCGACGTCCGGGCGGGGACGAGGATCGTGATGTCTTCCAGGCGCGCGGGGCGCCACCCCTGCTCGTCGTGCACCGTCCATCGCTCGCTGATCGCGAAGTTGATGATGGCGGCCACGTCGGTGGCCTCGTGGACGCGCAGCTCGTCGGCTTGGGGTTTGCCCGGGTGCCCGGCGGCGCCGAGCACCGCCAGGCCTGGCCCGCTCGGTGGCGCTTTCCGGTGCGGGACGAGCGGCCGGTACTCCGGTTGGGCGTCGGTCTCGGCGGTGATCAGCCGGGCGAACACGGCGTTGACCCAGGACACCACCGGTTCGACGGTGCGGAAGTTGGTGGACAGCTCGACCTGCTCGCCGATCACCCCTTGCGCGCGCAGGTACATGGCGATGTCGGCGCGGCGGAACCGGTAGATCGACTGTTTCGGGTCCCCGACCACAAACAACGAGCCGGCGGGTACCACGACGTCTTCCCACTGATCCTGGTTCGCGGCGGCTCCGCCGGCAATGCGCACGGCGAGCTCGATCTGGATGGGGTCGGTGTCCTGGAACTCGTCGAGCAGCAACCGCGGGTAGCGCTTCTGCAGGGCGTCGCGTACCTCGGCATTGTGGCGCAACATGTTTCGGGCGAGGACCAGGAGGTCGTGGAACTCCAGGCGTCCGGCGGCGCGGCGCGCATCCGCGGCCTCGAGCACCCGCCGGGCCACCCAGCGGCTCAGGGTCCGCAGAGTCGACTCGAGCACGGCGTCCACTGCCGCAGCCGCCGCGGCTTGCAGCTGCTTACAGTCGTCTCGCAGGTCGGTCAGGGCATCCTTGCCGCCCCAGTTTCCACTTTTCCCAAAGCTGGTTTTGAGCGCTTCAGCCGTGCGTAAGGCCTCCAGCTGTTGCCCGGGGTCGCCGGCGGAACCCAGCAGCTCGCCCCAGCTACCGATGGCGAGCAGGCGGGGCAGGAACTTGTCGTCAAGGTCGGCGCATTCGGCGGCGCGGGCGGCCAGCGCCTGCGCAGTGGTGACCAGGTCGTCGATGCCGTGGAGCTGGGCGGGTTCCGGTTCGTCACCGACCAGCACTCGCTCGGTGATCAGGTCCCAGTCCGCGCCGAACAACCGGGACAGTGATCGCAGGTTGTCCAGGGTGACCCCGGCGGACATCGCTAGCAGCAGCGCGTCCGCGACCGTGTCGTCGTCGAGGAGCTGGCGGCGCTGCTCGGACCACCTCTCCTCGAACGCCACCGCAGAGCTCAGCTCGTCGGCCACCTCGATCAACGGCGGCAGCCGCGCTTCGATGGGGTGCTCGGCGAGGATGCGCTGGGCGAAGGAGTGCAGGGTGCCGATGGCCGCGCTGTCCAAGTCATCCAGTGCCTGCTCGCCGCGCGGCCCGGGGTGGCCTTCCAGCTCCGCCCGCAGCCGGTCGCGCAGCTCCGCGCCGGCCTTCTCGGTGAAGGTGACGGCGGCGATCCCGCGCAGCGGCACCCCGGCGGTGAGCACGAGCTGGGTGATGCGCCCGATCAGGCTGCTGGTCTTGCGCGAGCCCGCACCGGCTTCCACGAACAGGGTGTGCTCGGTGTCCTGGGTGATGCGCTGGCGGGCTTCTGCGTCGGGCAGGGGAGCGTTCACGGCGCACCGCCCGGGGTCGCCGGGTCGGTGATCGGTTCGATGAGGCCCACCAACTCGCGCAGCCGGGGGTCGTGTTTGACGCGTTCCCACCGGCGCCGCGGCTCGGCGTGACTCACACCGTCGGGATTGCAGTAGGGGCACTGCACAAACATGAAGTCCGGCTCAGCGGGCGGGCGTGGGGGAAACAGGCCGTCGCGGATGCCGGTGACCAGGCGCTCGATCGTGGCGGCGTAGGTCGTCTCCACGGCAGCGGTCAGCGGCACCAGAACCCGGCCCTTGTCGCGCCGGACGAACCAGTAGGCCGCCTCCACCTCGGCGGTTGCTCCGTACACCTGGCGCGCCGCGTGGGCGTACACGGGCAGCTGGAGCTTGCTGCCCCCAAGTACCGGATCGTCCTCACCCAGCCCGAGGAAGTTACGCGCCGACCCGCTCTTGATGTCGGTGATGTACAGCCGTCCGTGCTCGTCGCGGTCCACCTTGTCCGCCGACCCCCGCATGAGCACGGTGCCACCACTCGCCAATCCGATGGGTACCGGTGGCGCTCCCTTCATCCCGAAGGCCAACTCGCTGGCGATCACGGCGACCCTGTGCTCGCGCCGCCAGGCGTCGTCGTCGGTGAGCATCGCCTGCAGGTTGGCCTGGATACGGGCGAGAGCCTGCCGCCACAACCGGGGGTGCCCGGTCCGCCCTTCCACGGTCAGCCGGGTGGCCTGCGCCTCGGCGAGCTCCGCCAGGCGGCGACGCTGCGGCGTGGTCCACGGTTGGCCGTAGCCGGGCAAGTTCGACTCGCACTCCCGGACGAGGTCGTCGAAAGCCGCGTGCATCAGGGTGCCGATGTCGGCGGGGCTGATGGTGATCACGTCCTCGGGCTGCTCCACGAGCTGCACTCCCAGCAGCCGTTCGAGGAAGTAGGCGTGCGGGCAGCCCGCGTAGTGCTCCAGCGCGGTGGGGGAGACGGGCATCAGCCCGGCGGCGAAGTCGGGAAGGCCTGCGCTAACGGCGGAAAGGTCCCCGTCGAAGCGGGTCAGGATGCTTGCACCACGGCCCTGCAGCATGGCGTCGGCACGCTGCACGATGGCGTCGTCCAGCCGATATCCGGCGGAAGCGGCCTGGGTGCGCCATTCCTGCTCGTGGGTGGGGAACCGGGCGCTGCGCAGGCTTCCGGCGAAGGACGGGGACGTGGTCATCCAACCGGTCGGCGGGGTGTCCCATGCGGTGGCGGTGAGGTCCACCCGGCCGGAGAGCGTGTGCAGGGTGGGCAGCAGCCAGCGGCTGGGCAGGTGCTGTCCGCGGGTGCGCAGGTCACCGCGGGGAAACGTGGCGAGCACATCTGGGGCGGCTCCGAACGCGGCCAGCAGCTGGCGGTGCTGGGTGTCAGCCGTTCGCGGTGCTCGACCAGTTGGCCGTCGGTGGCCGTGCGGGCGCTCTCGGGCAGCAACGGATCTTCGCGGAGGCGGCCCGGGAACACCGCCTCGGCCAGCCCGCACACCACGACCAGGTCGGCGTCGAGCCCAACCGCGGCGGAGACCGGGGCGACCAGTACGCCATCCCCGAACCGGCCGACGCGGGGCAGTGCGTCCTCCAGCTGGGTGGCCAGGGTGTCGCGCAGCGAAACGAGGCTGGCCGGAGAGTCCAGCTCGTCCAGCACGGCCAGGCCCACGAGCGCACCGCGCACGGCCACCGCGGCGTACTGTTCCTCGGCCGGCAGGCGGCTCAACGACTCGCCGCCACCGAACGCCGCCTGCACCAACTCCAGGGCCCAGCTGCTCAGCTCACTCCAGGTGCTCAGGCTTTGGGCGTCGGCGAAGCTTTGACGTAGCCCGGCGGCGAAGCGGCGCAACGCTTCCGCATCGGTGATGCTGGTGTTGAGGCGGTCGATCACGTCGGGGCGGGGGTCCTCCCGCTGCTGCTCGTCGGCCAGCCGCTGGCGCTCGTCGTCGGCGAACCGCGTCAGGCGCGTGTCCCAGTCCTCGCCGCCCACCACGCCGGCCTTGCGGGACAGCCGCTCCCACCGCGACACCGGCACCAGGGTGCCCTCGGCGATGCGTATGGGCGCGGCGGCGAGCACCCGGAACAGGTCCGCGCGGGGCACGTCATGCTCGGCGAGCGTCAGCAGCTCCAGCACGGCGCGGGCCAGGGCTCGTTCCTGCACCGGCCGGGTACCGGGGCCGTTCACCGTGATGCCCGCGGCCGCCAGGTGCTCGTGCAGCAGCCTGGCGTAGGGGGCTGTCGCGGTGTGCAGCAACGCGATGCGGTGCGCGGGGGTGGTGCGCAGCGCCGTCACCACCTCGCGGACCACGCAGCGGACCTCATCGTCGGCATCGGAGGCGGTGAGCACCCGGGATGCGGTGGGCGGTTCCGGCGCGCGGGGGATCGGCAGATGCAGGCGCTCCAGCGTGCGGTGCACCGGTGCGTCCGCCCGGGGGTGCCCCGTCAACCCGAGCACCGGACGCAGCGGGGCGGCGGTGGAGAGCGCTCCGACGAACGCCGACTGGGCCTGCGTCAGGACCTGCGGCAGATACAAGACGACCGTGCCCCACGCGCGGGCGTTCTCCGGTGAGCACCCAAGAGTGGCGGTGTGCAGCAGGTCCGTCTGGTCGTACCAGCCTAGGGCCAGGGTGGTTTGCACGGCGCGGTGCAGACGCACCAGGTCGGCGCCCAACGGAGGCACCGCGGCCCTTGCCGTGAGCGCGATCTCGTCGAGGTCACGCAGCTCGCGGTGCGCGCGAACGAGACCTTGCACGGTGGCTGGGTGCGCGGCGACCTCGGCGAACACCCCCGGGTCGGCGTCCAGCGCTGCCCGCCAGGCCGCCGTGACGACCGGGCTGGTGGCGGGGCGACGCGGATGCAGCATCGGCGCGGCCAGTTGCTCCGCAAGCCGGCCGATGGTGGTGGGATACAACGCCGCCACGCCGGGGTGCCCGTTGTCGAGGCCGGTAGCCAGAAACCGGCGCGCCACCAGTCCCGCGAGGTTGCTCGGGACCAGCACGGTGACGGGCGCCAACGGGTCGCCGGCCTTCGCTTCCCGCACTACGCGACGGAGCTCCATCAGCGCAGCGCGAGCCGGTGTCGCGACCCCCTCTGCCGTCATCGCCACCCCTTCTAAACTTGCTGCGAAGGTAGCAGTTCGGGGTTGCTCAGGTCAGCGGGAACTTGCCGGGCGTAGCTGGTCGAGTATATCGTCCGGCAGCGCGTACGCATCCGCGTCTATCCCGTCGGTGAGAACCTCGCGTGGCAAGAGCAGGTCACCGATGGCGGCCCGAGTTCTTACGGTCTTGAACAGTCGTCGATCGCTGGCTAAGTCCAAGACCGGAACGTAGATGTCCTCGGTTTTGACGGGCGAGAACTTGCTGCTGGCTCGGACGACGCGTCCCCACCGTTGTGTCACCCGTGCCGGAGTCCATGGCAGGTCGTGGTGAACGAGACACGGGCTACCGCCGTCGAGGTCGATGCTCTCGGAAAACCGGTCTTGCACCACCAGTGCGAGAGGTGCCACCGTGCTACTTCGGAACTGTGCGACGACGTTTCGGGGAAGCGCAGCCCCGGTCGGCCAGGCAACCGACGCCTGGCCCGAGCGGCTGAGCTTGTTGGTGATCGCTTCGGCGAGTGCCTTTTGGGTCTCGACGAACACACAGAAGACCAGTACGTGTCTGCCCTTGCGAATGCGTTGAGCCACCCAGTCGGCTGTAGCCTCGACCTTGGGGTGTTCACAGCCGCCGCCGAGTCGATGTTCGAGCTCATCCGCGAGTGCACGTATCCGCTTCGACTTCTCTGCCCTCTCCCGCAATGCTCGACCGGCGGTTCCCTTCCAGAAAGCCTCGCTGCAGGACAACAGCCGCCGGTTGAACATGTCGCCCTTCCCGACTCCCAGGAACTCGGGGATCAACCGGGCAACGTGGTAGGTCTCCAGCCACTCGTCCGCTACTTTCACGAGATCAGAATGCAGATCGGGTGGTTTGCCGCGTAGCCGGAGAAGGTCGCTGTCGGGCTCCATGATCCGTCTGTGCACCACGGACATGGCGTCGGGGCTCAGCCTGTTGGCCTCGGCGAGTGCGGCGGCGACCGCTGGGTGCTGCGATGGGTCGGACGCAGAGCGCTCGCTAGCCTGTCGGAGTTCACGGGCAAGGCGCGCCACGGCGCTGCCGTAAGCCTCGACTTTCGCCTTGTCACGATCACTGCCGGTTCTCCCGATCCCCAACATTGTCATTAACCCCTGGCTTGAGAGCTGGAAGGGGGTCGCCGTCACAAGGAGGACGGGACAACCGCTGGCCCACTCCTCGAGCGTCTGCTGAAAGTCCCCTTCATGCTGTAGGCCGCGGTGGGCTTCATCAATGATCACGAGAACACCCTCCGGCTTACTTGGCCGCCTCTGCGACGAGAGTTGCTTGCGTGTGAGAATGTTGAAGGTGCTCTTAGCGGGGGGTCTGCCGGTTCGGGGTGATCTGGCCCAGGTTGCTCGTGTCTCCCATAGCTTGCGGACGGCTTCATTAGGCGTGATGATCACGATGCGGCGCACCATTTTCGCCTCAAAGAGCATCGCAGCGGCGATTAGCGCGACTGCGGTCTTTCCGGTGCCGACCGGATCGGGCAAGACCAAGGCCTCTCCGGCGGCAAGACGGTCGGTGATTTCTGTGGCGCGCCGGGCCTGAACTTCGAGCAAATTCGTGGATACGGTCGACCCGTCGGCACGTCGCGCTGCTTCCGCATATTTTTCAAGCCATTCCGCAGCCGTGGAGGTCTCGCCAACGCGGCGGCTATTCATCTGGCGGCCCGAAGTCGTCGATGGCCTTGCCGAGGGCGGTTATCAGGTTAGTTCCATCGGGCGGTGAGTCACCGAGGATGGCACCGGCGACTCGTCTCTCAGCTGCGTCGAGAGACAGGGCGTCGAGCGGAAGCCTCGAGCCATCTCCGATCAGTTGACGCAGTTGGACTGCTCGCCGAGCGAGCAGCGGTAGAGCTTGCTGGGGTTCGATGATGTACCGGTCGTCAGTGGGCTTGCCCTTCTCGGCTGCAGGTGCGTTCACACCAACGCGGCCTTCCGGCGTCCCGTCTCGCGCGGGCCGCAAGGCGCGGAGGAGGGCAAGTAATATCGCGTCTGGGTCGTTCTCGGTCTCGCGCCCCGCGTCCCAGAAGGCGCTCTCGATGGCCGACACTTCGATGGGGACTTGCCGCGTTGTCTGATTCAGCGATGCGGTAAGCCATGCCTCGGCTTCCCATAGCTCGAGTTCTTGTTCCTCTACCACTGGCAATTCTAGTCCCCGGTAGCTGAGGCCCAACCCGGAGCGGTTCCCCGGCAGCTGGAGCCTGAGGACCCCCCGGAAACGACCTCGACGCGCCCTCTGCCCGGCATCGGGCAGGAATGACGCGATGACTTCTACGAGCGTGCCTGGCAGCTCGGCTGGCTCGTCGCGCTGCTCTGGGGTGGCCAGGTGGCCATCGAAGCGGATCGCGCGCAACTCGTCGAGCCAATTGTCCAGCCGTTTTAAGGACCATTGTTGGTAGGCCATTAGTTCGCGGTTGCTTCCACCCAGCCCACGAGCCGTACAGTTTGCCGAACCTGCCACCACTATCGCTTCATCTCCATGGACCACTGCGAACAGTTTGGCGTGCAGTCGACGTCTGCGTCCGTCCGTATCGAAGTCCGGGACCCCGTGGACACGGACTGGTGTGCCAGATGCCTTATTCAGCGCATCCAGGATGGCCTTCGAGAACGCGGGGCGCGATTTTGGCCCAAGGCTGGCCCCGAGCTCAGCGTTCACCCCGGTGTAAAGGTCGATGCGGGTGCCCTTGCCGACCCATTGCATCAAGTAGCCGGCCGCGTGAGTGTCGTGGTCACCCGCGAACGGCGGGCTTACGATCACCAGCCGATCTGCCGCTGTGGGCCGTCGTGCGCCAGACTGGACTAGCAGTGGCTGCTTGCTCGCCAGACTGTGAATCGTGCACTGGGCTGGGATGCTGTCAGGAAGCCCCTCGGCCAGCTGGGCAAGTGAGGTATCCAGGCGGCCGCGGTGGCCGTCGTCGACGTCTGCGGCCAATTCCCCAAGCGCGGCGAGCAGGTCGTGCGCCAGGGTAGGGCTCGCCTTCTTGGATCCGACCTCCTCCCACACCAGCACCTCGCGGTTGCTGAGGCTGCCGCGTGTCAGGTTGGCTGAGGTTACAAAAGCCCGGGTGATGCGCTTGGGAGAGTTCGGCTTCGCAAACTGCAGTACAGCACATTTCGCGTGCTGGATACGGCCGCCTACCGGTATGACCACCGTCCAGGGGAAGGCGGGCCCAGCGCCAAGACGACTCGCGGAGCCCAGGACGATCATCTCGGCGCTTACTCCGAGCTCGGCAGCGAGTCGCCGGCGACGTGTTGGGTCGGGATCGGGGGTGTCCGCCAGCACGGGGGCGATGGTGTCGGCAACCATGGCCATGTCTACGTCGTGCGCGAGCCACACGCCGACCCGGAAATCGAACCCCTCGGGTGGGCGGCAGAGGTCGATTGGACTGGCAACTATCGCGGGAGGCACCTTAGGCACCTCGTCCCATGCTCGGGTTGACTCCGTCAAAGAACAGCCGCGTTGCGGTCGGCAGCGTGAACTCGAATGAAACTAGTTCTTCGCGACCCTGCACGGCCTCGTCAAGTTCCCACGGCTCACGACCCCTTTCGAGGGCGAGCCGTTGTTGGTGGCGGTGCACCGTATCGAAGGACGGACTGGTGGCCAGATCCTCGTCCAGACGGCACAGGTCGGGTTCGCCCATGACCTGCACGCGTGCCCACGCCGGGTCTCTCGCTACTTCCCTGGGAAGGCCTGCGCGGTTCCCAGTAACCCATCGGCGATAGGGCTCTTCGACGGCCTGCATCAGGTCGGTGAGCGCTTGGGCGTCATCAAGGGCTTGCGCCTGGCCCTCGGTGAGCGTGGCGCGGTTG
>JAABUJ010005280.1_pt1 | contig 12993 bp, 12 predicted proteins | sample 5559131 | NCBI WGS metagenome assembly JAABUJ01 (sample SAMN10711875, study PRJNA513366) | rock metagenome | isolation source: Antarctica rocks | place: Antarctica: Victoria Land, Mt New Zealand nord | collected 2016-01-07
ACGAACTCGACATACCCCTTGCGCTCCGCGTCGGGCGGCAGCAGCGCCGGGTCCACCTCCCGCTCCTCGGTCCGGTCGATGTGGATCAGCGACCGCTTGTCCACGCGGGGGCGTGCCGGGCGCTCCGCACGGCGTTCGCGCTCACTGGCATGATCAGCGGCCATGCGTTTGGACGGCACGATCGTCGGCGCGCCCTGCTCCCCTTTGAGGCGGTTGTTCTCATCGCGCAGACGTTGGTTCTCCGCCCGCAGCGTCGCGATCTCGCCCGCCTGCGCCTCGATCACGTTGCGCAGCAGGTCCAGGATGCGCCGTGCCTCGGGGTCCGCGATCCCGCTCAGATCCACATCATCCAGCATACTCACGCTCCGTCAGGCCCCGACTCAGTGGCCTCAGTATACCTGCCCCCCGACTTTTTGAGAGGATACGTTTTGCCAGAGAAAGAGCGTTCTCTAGACCATAATCGCGGCCTTGAGTGTCACTTTCAGAGATAAGTGGCGCAAATTCTTCTGCGATATTTGGCGCGATGCAGGCCCATTCTCAGAACCTCCTAACCTTCTGTGAAGTGAATTTCTGCTGTTATCCCATAGTTCGCACGCTTGTTTAATGGCTTCCAGGCACGATTCACTACGCAGAAGGGACCGTCTGTGCAGTGTTTTGGCCTACGTACGCTGGCGGCACTGCGCCATTTATCTCTGAAGAAATAGCGCCAAATAATTCTGAAAGTGACAGCCTTGAGGGTAAAGAAAGGACAGCTAGGTGGTGGCAATTCACGGATTTCTCTGGCAAAAGCGTTGCGAAGTCCCTCTAAAAGCCCTTGATTCCGCCTCTAATCTCGCTATCGTACATTTCTGTTCCGATGATAGCGATACCCCTATTAGCGCGCTCGGCGACCAGACGCAGGTCACCAGCGAGTTGTCCGGGGACGCCGACGACCCCATGACCATCGAGCGCCTGGCCATCTTCCGGCCGATCAGCGAGGCGCTGACAGCGGTCCTCGACCACCGCACCAGTGGCGACCCGGCGACCTACGCGGCGCGTGGCACGGACAGGCCCGCGCCGCAGCCGCTCGGCCCCGACGCTACCCACCTCATCAAGAGTAAGGTGGTGCAGTGCGACCGCTGCGACGCGTTCGTGGCGCACATCGTCTTCGCGGACGAGGCAACGGGGACACTGGAGGACCACGCCCGCCTGATGCACGGGCGCATCCGCGAGCTGGGGCTGCCGGCGTGGGTGCTGGGGCCGATCCAGGAGCGCGGCCGCCACCCCGGACAAGCCGAGATGCTGGCTGTCTACCCCGCGCGAGAGCCGGTGCGTTGGGTCACGGAGGCTGAGTTCGACGCCATGATGGACGCTATCACCGGCATCCACTGCGCGCCCGCCCGGCCTGAGGCCGACGCGCTCGATTTGCTGCCGGACCCGGCCAACCTCGGACCCGGCCTGGACGTGACGGCCCAGGTCAACGCGCGGGCGCGGCGGCGCGCGGAGGCCTTGCCGCCGGCGACACGCCGCACGCTCGGCGACCCGGACCGGCTGACGCCCGAAACGCTGCAAGCCTTGCTCGTACCGAGCGCCGCCATCGCCCCGGCCGTCGGCACGACGTTCGTCTACGCCTACGACTTCGGCGATAACTGGCGGCATGACATCATCGTGCGCTCCATCGAGTGGCCGGACAAGCGCCTGACCTACCCGCTCTGTGTCGCCGGCGAGCGGGCCGGGCCGCCGGAGGACTGCGGCGGGGTGTGGGGCTACCGCGACCTGCTGGCGACGCCGGCGACGGGGCGCGGTGAGGGGTACGACGACCTGCTGCAGTGGCTGGACGGCGACTTCGACCCGGACGGCTTTGACCGTAACACGGTCAATCGTCGGTTCCATAAGCTGGTTCCTAACCTCCAGATTCCAGAAAACTTTTCGAGCGGCCAGACATGGCAATATCATGGCCGGAAACACCACCTGTCATGGCGAAAAGGCCGTGCTCATGCTTATAGAAGCTCGATGCAGGAGTAGAGATGATGCATCTACGAGACGCAAAATGCTTCCTTAGTAGCGCATATGCTTTAGCTGTGGTAGCAGAGATGCCATGGACATGCCGTTTTGCCGCTTGTTCACCCCTTTCAGAGTTTTCTGGAATCTGGAGCCTAACCTGTTGACGGCGGGTTAGAAAAGTAGTAATGGAGGGTTTATGACTGGATTGAAAGTAGTAATGGAGGGTTTATGACTGGATTGGAGGTGCCTATACTACTTCTCGTCGTTGCTGCTGTTATCAGTTGGGTTAACATTGACTCTCAGAAGGGCTGGGAGCGCATGTATCAAATGCTCCTTAAACGACGCGATGAGGCGGTGGGCTATTTTAAGGAATTTAACGCAGCTGTGAGTGTGATCCAATACTTGCCTGCACCCAAACAGGACAATGTAGAGGAGTGGCATAGTGCCTTAGTAGGTTTAGAAGCTGCTGTGAGGAATGTGGAAAGCATGTCCAAGCCAATCTTCAACGGCGAACCTGTAGTCGAAAGGAGTTGGACGGATAATGGTAAGTCTGTAGTCGAAAATGTCTGGATGGTACCACGCAAGCTCTTGGAAGCTTATAGAGCTTACGCTGGGGGACATTTAAGCCCGTCAGTTCGCGCAACAATCGAAGCATATGATGATCATGTAATACAGGAAATGATAAAGCTTCAGCTTCAGGAGATGACGGTTTATGCCAGATCTCCAGCAACTGGGGGCAAGCTTGAATCGCCACGTAAGTTCCAGTTACCTATGGTAGGGAAGCGTTTAGAAGTTGCTAAAGCCCTCAATGGGAGACTGGAAACAACTCCAATTTCAGCGCCACTAGAAACTGAACCAGGCGCACTTCCAGCTACCATAAACCAGCAACAACAAGATTTGCTAAATGAAAATGAAATGGCATGACGTTAACCCATTCGCCCTTTTATGTTCATAGTGAATCGACTAAATGGTAGAGTGCTCAAATTTCTAGCTACGTTTTCCCGACCCGAAAGGCCGGCGTTATGTGATCGATGCACGACACACAGGGCGCGCTGCGGCGCGCGGGGAAAAGCCCGGCGGCCCGGCGCTTGCTCGTCAACCCACCCATCGCCCTCGCCCGCCGCTGGTGTTTCTATGATACCTTAATGGTACAACGGCGACGACGAGAGGGGACGAGGGAGACGATACGGATGCCGACGCGCTACAACATCGAGAAGGACAGTCGCGCCTACATGCTTTCGCACGAGGCGCACAAGCTGATCCAGCGCATGGCGCGCCAGAAGCACCTGACGACGGCCGGTTTCCTGGAACTGGCGACCCAGGATCTGGCGCGGGAGTACCTGACCGAGGAGGAGCGGAGCGAGATACGCGCGGAGGCCGAGGCGGTCGCGGCCGCGCGCCGGGCCGATGTCGAGGAACAGCGACAGGAGCGGGAGCACGCCGCCTCAGCCTAGCATCATCCCCGCCGCTACCTGTAACCATAGTCAAAACACCGGAAACACATGTTTCCGGTGTTTTTTTTGCTGTGCGCCCGTGCGAGAAGGGTGCGCGCCACATTTTCGCGCTAGGCGCCGCGCGGGCGGCTCAATGATCCCCGGCGCCATGGATGATCGGCCGCTGGCTTGTGCGGACGGTGCGTGCAGCCCCCGGACGCAGCCGACGCGCGACGTGACGGGACCCTGACGGCAGGCGGGGTCGTCACGCGCGCTGACACGGGCGGCGTCTCTGGCTGGCTCGCTTGGGCTTGCGCTTGGGCCACCTGTACACGGGCGGCCCGCCGGTCGGCGCTGGCAACGCGGGCCGCGTGCCGCTGCTGGGTCGTAATATAGGGCCACGCTTCGGCCCAGCAGTCGCTGTAGGCCACCGTGCGTAGCGCCACCATCGGGTTCACATGCGCGCGTTCCCAATGCATCCCCGCCCCCTTCAGGCGCGCCTCCACGAGTAGCTTGTGCGCGCTCTCCACGCTCCCGCTGCCGATGGGGTAGCCCGCCGCGCGGAACGCCGCGTCGCATAGCTGCGCCGCGCGTGGCTCCAGGTCGGTCAGGCTATCGCCCACCACGTCGAGCGCCCGCTGCGCGGCCTCCTGCCCCAGTACCCCGGTCAGTGGGCCGGCCGCTGTCCCCTCCGCCGGGACCACCGTCCAGACCAGGGGCGCCCAGGCGCCCCCGGCCACGGCCGCGAGGTCCGTCTGTAGACGCCGTAGGTCAGCCAGCACCAGGGCGGGGCCGTCCTCCTCCTCCAGGAGCATGCGGCGTTGCCGGGCGAGCCACGCCCGCGCCGCCGCCGTGTCCGCCCCGTAGACGGCCGCCGCCACGCCGGCCACATAGCCCAGCGCATGCGGCCAGTCCAGGATACGCACCGCGTCCGGGCGATGCGTGCTGACGAAGTCCTGAATCCACGGCGCGCCATCGACGACCGCACAGACCACCCCCGCCGTCGCCGTGCCCCGCCGCTGCGTTTCCACCGTCGCCAGCCGCGCGAACGTGTCATGGTCGGTCAGACGGGAGAAGTACGAGAGATCCTGCGCGTGGACGGTACGCTCCCGGTCGCGGTGCGTTTGCACCTCCCGCACCACCACCTCACCGAGCGCGAGCGTGCGCACTTCGGCCCACACCCCGCCCACCAGCGGGACCATCGCCCCGTCCACGCTCAGGTACTGCACCGCCGGCCCCTCCGGTGGCGCCGGCAGCTCCCGCTCCAGCAGCGTGACCGCCGCCGTCTGCACCGCCACGTAGGCCGCCCCCGCCCGCTCGGTCAGCCGCCGCACCGTCGTCCCCCCGACCGTTATGCCGGTGAAATGCGCCATCTCGCGCCCGGCCCGCACGAAACTCATCCACGTCGCCAGCCGCACCACGCGCTCGCGCACATAGGGCGTCAGGTAGCCCGGTGCCAGCGCCAATTCCTCATCCAGGGGGAAAAAGGCCTGTCCCGCAGGCGGGACAGACTGCATAGCTGCGCGTCAGCGTGATCTGACGGTCGTACGTCGTCGTCAGCCGCCGTGTCTTGGCCCCGCGCGCCTCCACGCGCCCCCCGCACGCGGGGCACACCGGCCGCTCCTCCACCGGCAGCGCCTGCACGTCGGCCTGCCTGCTCGCCAACGCCAAGTCCTCCAGCATGCGCGCCCGCAGCAGGGCCAACCGCTCGTCCAGCGTCTGTTCAATCTCCTGTAACGTCGCCCGTGGATGTGCCGCCCGCCAGTCCGCCAGCCCCGTGAACACATCCGCCGCCGTAATCGGCCACTGCTCTACCCCCTGCTCCGTGCCCATGACTATCCTCCCCGTCTCTTCTCCTCTTGTTGTCTGCTAGTCTACCCCTTTTCCTCTCCGCGAAAACGTGGCGCGCACCCGTGCGAGAACGCCCTCTTTACTTTAATGGTATATCTATGGTACATTAATGGTTGTCATCTTGCTCGGTTTCTGGATCTCCGGCACTCTCGATGATGCGTAACGAGGGTCGATCATGTGGCGACAGCCGAAGAATCACACGGGATGAGGCGCTTGGCTCTCGACGGCTTTTTGTAGCGCTGCGATTGTCGCCTTGCCCATCTCTGGTTGGCACGGAGAAAATGGCATCATCGAGACAGGGTGTCGCGCTTCGTGCATCTTTAGGAAATCTAGAATGGGACTCCACGCGCAACAATCCCATTCTAGATTTCCTGAATCGGCGTGTGGCGCGACACCCTGCGAGAGTGCCTGAGATCCGGTTTCTGGCCCTATTTCGGGTCTTCGTCCGATTTGGTGAAGCTGACCCGTTGCCGACGCTCTATCGACGGTAGGAGTCACTGTCATAGAGGCTGTGGCGGCTGAGAGCGGCGTGCAGCGTGTGCGGCGGTCGTTCCTCGGGGCGTCCATCAGTCCCGTCTGCGCGCCTCCGAAGGCGCTCCAGCCCCTCATCACCAAATCGGACGAAGAACCCTATTTCTTGCTCGATCAGTGGCCCCATATGGCTGCCGTTTCACTAGACAGAACAGCCCTTATCTGGAGGTAGACAACGACGTAGTCATAGTAGCCCACGACACACAGGCCCGCGATGCGGGGGAAAGAGCGCGATGCTCTACCACATGTAGTGGTCTACGTCGAATACGTTGTGTACGTCGGCCACCCGTACGTCGAGCTTCAGTTAACAGCCCTTCTGGGAAGTGAATTATGCGTCTGCTTTCCTGCCCACGCCTGCGGAAGTCGGCGCGACGCCCTGCTATCGCGTCCCATTCACTTCACGAAAGGTTGGTGGCAGCTCCAGGCGCCGACGCGGAGAGACACTAGCGATGGGGCCATAGAGTTCCCAGAGAACGGGGCCGCAAAGGGGGTCATAGGCACTCTCGATGAGGTCTATTTCGCTGTGTGCACCAGAGATGGGCGAGGCCGACATTGGCGTCGCCCACGCGAGCAGATTGTCAGCGGTCGCTCTCACCCTCATCATCCTGGCGCTATAGCTGCGCCAGTCGTGCGATCGGCCTCATCGAGAGTGCCTATGACCCACAAAGCGAGCAAGATGACAGCCATGGGGGACTAGTATGTAATCACTAGCTGATCGCCATGTTAGGAGATGTAGGCCGCACCGAGCGCGGCCTACCGGGTATCCTACGAGTAGGACTGACGGGCGAGGCTATTGGACGGGTACACGGTGGGTTTACGGTCGCAGGCTATTCGGGTTATCCTGACGGGATTGCTTAATGACGGAAAGGCGAATTCTCGCGTCATCATGCAACATAGGGGCGTAGGGCTCGTACAGAACTTGGATGGCGCGCTCACCCTAGAGCGCCATTCACTTAACACGCTTGTCCTAATAACTCGTGCAAGGTGGTGGTCTCATCGTCACCTATGCACGCCTAACTGAGGCATCTCGCGCCCGCTAAATGCGCCCACGTTAACCGCTTGGCCGATTACTTGAATGGCGCTCTAGTATTGCAACGAGACTTCGCAAAGGGGAGACCGTGGTAGGTATAATGCGCAGTTCCTTCGATAACTCGATTCGCATAACCGCAATGGCGCAATCCGTGCCGCACGCGTGGCTTTGTCGGTTCTCGGCGCTTCCTTGCTTTGAAGTCTCGTTGCAATACTAGCGAGGCTCCGCCTCAGACCGACGAGACATGACGCGAAAACTTGACTCAATCGCACCATGTTTGCCTGTATTAGGAGTCTAGGCAGCTGTGGATTGCACGGGTTGAGTATCCCGCTTCACAGGTAGCCGAGACATGTAAAACGGGATTGCAGGCAGCCTCTGTAGAGGCAGCAATGCACGGCACATTAGTTGTAGGTTATTGAGGAGCGGATTATTATGGTCGAGGAGGATAATCAATCGTACTCATTAGGCGTCAATACCCGAGCATCAACGTCAATGGATAACGGTGTCGTCGACAACGGTACTGGGGTTGAATCAGAGATTGTAGATGCAGATCAAAGCATCGTTGAGCCGTTTGACCCTAAAATGATTCGGGTTGAGACGCGGCCGTCTACTATTGACTTGCTTCTAGCACGTGTCAAGCATGGTGAACTCGATTTAGCACCGGGGTTCCAGCGTAAAGCGGGAATCTGGAAAGAGGCGGCTCAAAGCAAGCTGATTGAATCTATCCTTATTCGTATCCCGCTACCAGCTTTCTACATTGATGCAACAGACGACGAGCGATGGTTGGTGGTCGATGGATTGCAGCGATTAACAGCCCTAAGACGATTCGTGCTCGACGAAAGTCTTAGCCTTACGGGCCTAGAGTTTTTGAGCGACCTACATGGCAAGACCTATAAGGATTTGCCCCGCAACCTACAACGGCGCATTGACGAGACGCAGGTGACGGTCTATCTCATCGAAAAAGGGACTCCCCCGGCTGTTAAATTCAACATCTTCAAGCGCATTAATACAGGTGGACTACCATTATCTGCTCAAGAGATACGGCATGCGCTTAACCAAGGCCAAGCATCAGAATGTCTCGTTGAGCTAGCTGACTCTAGGGAATTCAAAGAAGCTACAAACAATGGTGTACGCGATGAGCGGATGACTGATCGTGAGTGTGTCCTTCGATGCCTTGCTTTTATGATCGTGCCATATACAGATTACAGAGTTCCAGACCTTGACAATTTCCTCAACAATACAATGGCGGCAATGAACAAAATGCCTAAGCATGAGGTGGATTCACTAAAATATCGTTTTACGCGCGCCATGACAGCTGCTTCGCTGATCTTCGGGCGAGATGCTTTCCGCAAGCGGTTCCATCGTGATGATGCTCGCAAACCTATTAACAGAGCGCTTTTTGAGGCTTGGTCGGTTAACCTTGATCGTCTTGGCGAAGAGCAGTTGCACCTGCTTGAAGGACGCAAGGACCAAGTCATCGATAAGTTTATTGCACTCATGGGAAAGCCTGAATTCGATAGCGCGATATCACAAGGTACGGGTGACATTAACAAGGTGCGCATCAGGTTCGGACAGGTGCAAGACTTAATCAACGAGGTCCTGCAATGATTCACTCACTACAACTCCAGAACTTTAAGTGTTTCGAAAACCAAACTATTACGTTGCGGAATCTCACTCTTCTTTCTGGCCTTAATGGCATGGGGAAGTCGTCGGTTATTCAATCGCTGCTGCTCTTACGTCAATCGTTTCAGCAGGGGTTGCTCCCTGACAATGGCCTTGCACTCAACGGAGACCTTGCCCGCGTCGGGACGGCAAAGGACGCGCTATTCGAGAACGCGAGCGACGATTACATCTCTTTCTCTCTTGAGTGGGCAGATATCGATCGCACCACATGGCGCTTTATGTACGATCGAGAAGCTGATGTGTTAGCCCTTGACTCACCATCAGTCCCTTTCAGCACCTATTCAGAGAGTCTGTTTTCAGATAACTGCCACTACTTACAAGCGGAGAGGGTTGGACCTCGTACTGCTTTCGATATGTCGGATTACCTGGTGCGGCAGCATTATCAACTTGGCTCTCGCGGAGAGTACACGGCCTACTTTCTCTATGTCTACGGGAGACGGGCTATCGTGCATGAAGAACTAAGCCATCCACAGGCAACTTCCCTAGACTTACAGGATCAGGTTGAGGCTTGGATTGGAGAGGTCAGCCCCGGTACACGAATTGAGCTCACGCCAAATATTGGCATGGACCTGATGAATCTCCAGTTCTCGTTCGTTGCTGAAAACCAAGTCAGCAATAAGTACCGTGCGACAAACGTAGGGTTCGGCCTTACGTATACGCTGCCAATCATTGTCGCCGTGTTATCGGCACAAACAGGCTCGCTCGTACTCATCGAGAACCCCGAGGCACATTTGCATCCAAAAGGACAAGCTCAGATGGGAACCCTCTTAGCGCGCGCCGCCAACTGTGGGGTTCAAATCGTTGTGGAGACACATAGCGACCACGTCCTAAATGGAATCCGGCTTGCTGTCCGCCGAGGTGAACTCAATCCCAATCGTGCTCAACTACACTTCTTTCAAAGACAACATCGGCAAGCAACAGAAATCATTTCACCTCGACTGGATCGCGATGGCCGCATTGATCCGTGGCCGGACAATTTCTTCGATGAGTGGGACAAGAGTCTAGAATCGCTTCTTGAGCCGATAGATCGGTAGTACCCAATGGCTGTAGAGATGGTGCTCAATGATCTATCGGTACGTGTGCCGGCTCGAGATGTCTATGCTGCGCGTGAACGAATGCAGACTTTAATCGACACGATAAGAGCTGCAACGACATCGAGAGTAGCACGTGTATTGCGGACGAGTAGCAACCTGCATGATATGGAAATTTCTCCTGACTACTCTTTTGTACAGTGGCGCAATGACTCGATGGTCGACCGAGAGACTCGCTTGTTTTTTAAGACTCTTGCTGCAAAGTCTCCCTACCTAGACGATATCCTTGATCGTGACCTCATTGATCAAGCTACTTTGACTGAGGGATTCTTCAAGGGCGAGATAGCCCTGGGACTTGCGGCTGCCTATAGTCTTGATGCGCTTGCCCTAAGCCTGTTATCCGAAGAGTGTTGGAACAGCGCAGTCCTTCAAGTCACAATACGAGCATTCGATGAGACTGACAATCTCTCTGACCAAGACACTGATATCATGCACGCAAGTCGCAGCGATCATGTGCGTGAGCATCTTTCCTGGATTGGGGACCGCTTGACCGCTGACATTCAAGATGGACATGATCTTTGGACTCGTAAGGAGACCCTATTTCCTGACCTTATTTTTTGCGCGGCTGTTGGCGCGAGTCTTACAGCTTTGTTCGAAGGTAACTCTATGTTGCGTCCTATTATAAAACGATTAGAAGAGTTGCAGTTTTACTGTCGGAACTGGCGCGGTGGGCCTTTTGATCCTAGCCATTTACCTAGCAAGGTCAGTCCTGAGAGTGAAGCGACGCTCGAAAACTTCCCAGGTTCGCGGACATTCCGCTGCCCTGATGGTGAAAACCGAGTTTTCAGTTGGCACGCCCGCCTTACCCCACTGCCATGGCGTCTCCACTTCTTTCCTTACAATGGTAAAATCATCGTTGGCTACATCGGGAAACACCTTCCTACCGTAGGTGATCCAACTTAACTCAACATTCTTACTTATCGGTCAGCCAGGGTCTCGCGCTTCGTGATCGACCGAGACATCTAGAACGGGATCGCAGGCGTGGCCGTCCCGTTCTAGATGTCCCGACGTGTGCGGTGGAGCGAGACCCTGACAGGGCCGTCGCCCGCTTTCCCCGCCGGCCTAGTGGCCGCAGTGGGCTTGGCTGGAGGGATCTGCTGGTTACTGCACATACAAATCTAATTCCGATAAAGTGACGTGTTGTCAGGGTGTCGCGCCACATGCTGTTTCTGCCTATCTGAAACGGGACGGCTGGTGTCACCCACGGCGGAGTAGGTGTTGCCCTGCCAACCAATCCCGTTCTCCATGTGCATCCTTAGGAGTGGGCTGACACCCTAGCAGGGTCTCGCTCCACCGCACACGTCGGGACATCTAGAACGGGATTGTAGGCGTGGCCGTCCCGTTCTAGATGTCCCGACCGATCACGAAGCGCAAGACCCTGCCTGGTTGTACTCTTCGGCCGGGCATGGTCGGGGCGCATCAGCCCTGGACAGGCCGGGGCCGGAGGTGGTATAATAAAAGAGTAACGAGGCGACGGGGCGAACCCCTCCGGCGGCTCGTTTTCTTTTGCCCTAAGCGCTTATCCTAAGTGTCATTAGGTTGAGCAGCTAGGCCGACGCGTGCTACACGTTGGGAGGTTGTTGTAGGGCCTCAACTTGTCCGCGCGCTGTCTCATAATTGCTGCGCGGCTTGTGTCGCAGTTCCCGTGCCGACCCAACCACAGCACATCTATCTATGGTCACAGTAGTTGTGCGTTGGCCTACTGAAGATTTCATCGGGAGGTATGTGCGCGATGATACCCGCACGCGTCAGTCTAATCACACTCGGTACGCGCGATCTCAGCGCGATGCGCACCTTTTATCATCGTTTGGGATGGGAGGAGTATCATCCGGAGGATGAGGGCTTCGCCACCTTCAAGACAGGCGGCGGCGTACTTGCTCTGTTTCCACTCGACGACCTAGCGCGTGAGGCCAACCTACCTATCGAAGGGTCACGCACATCCTTTAAGGGCGTGACCCTCGCTGTGAACGTTGAGCGTGCCGAATTGGTCGACCAAGCGATCGAGGCTGCGCGATCTGCCGGTGCTACCGTCCTCCGTGCGCCGATGGATGCGTCATGGGGTGGCCGGAGCGCCTACTTCGCCGATCCTGAGAACAACGTATGGGAAGTGGCTTGGGCGCCCAATGCCCGCTTCGACGAACGCGGTGGTCTCATTTGGTCCTGAGCTACGGCATGTCTAATCCAGCGTGACATGCTCACGTCAAGGGGTGTGAGATAAAAGGCGCCACAGCTGCGACTGTGCATCGTGCGAGAAGAGGAGGAGTCCCCTGAACACGCATGAGACGGCGATCGCGAGAAAACCCGCGGTCTTGACCCTTCCCGACGTGCTTCCCGCGCGGCCGCTCGTCGATCCGCTGGCGGCCTACCTGGCAACGCTCGCCCCCAAGAGTCAGACGGTCGTCATGGAGCGCCTGTCCACCGTGGCGCGGCTGATCGGGGTCGATCCCGCCGCGATGCCCTGGCACGAGTTGCGCGCCCACCACCTCGACTATATCAAGGGCCGCCTGGCCGAGGAGGACCCCGCGACCGGGAAGACGCGCGCGTCGGCGACGATCAACCTGACGCTGGCCGCGCTCCGGGGCGTCCTCCGGCAGGCGCGCAACCAGAACCTCCTGACCGACGAGGAGTACCGCCGCGTCACCGAAGTCAAGCCAGCGCGCGGCTCCCGGCTGCCGGCCGGCCGGTCCGTGGACGGCGGAGAGCTCAAAGCCCTCGTCGAGGCCTGCTATCGTGACCCCAGCCCGGCCGGCGCCCGCGACGCGGCGATCCTGGCCGTTCTGTATATAGGAGGGGTGCGCCGCACCGAGTTGGTGGGCCTCGACGTGGCCGACTACACGGCGGACCCGCCGACGCTGCGCATCCGGCATGGCAAGGGCGACAAGGAACGCCTGGCGCCGCTGACGGCCACCGCCGGGGCGGCCCTCGCCGCCTGGCTCGCTCGCCGCGGTGACCACCCGGGCCGGCTCTTCCTCCCGGTCTCGCAGGTCGGCGCGGTCCATGGGGAGGGCCTCAGTTCCATCGCGATCTACAACATGCTCCAGAAGCGCGCCGCGCAGGCCGGCGTCGCGCACGTCTCGCCTCATGATATGCGTCGCAGCTTCGTCAGCGATCTGCTCGACGCCGGCGTGGATCTCTCCGCCGCCCAGCAGCTCGCCGGCCACGCCTCCGTCGTCACCACCGCCCGCTACGATCGGCGCGGTGAGGCCTCCAAGCGTAAGGCCGTCGAGACGCTGCACTTCCCCCTGCCCCAGCAACGACGATGAGCCGCCCTTTCCCCCGCGCCTGGCGCGGCCCTGTGTCACATATACTCTCGCCGATGCCGGCCACACAAGCCCGGCCCAGGGGCCGGGAGAAAAGGGCACGCGGGGGGCTTTGCCACGCGGCGTGAGCG